>Ga0315295_10002359_pt1 | contig 16045 bp, 22 predicted proteins | sample YL17G14_0_MG_FD_204453 | JGI IMG/M metagenome (GOLD analysis project Ga0315295, IMG submission 204453) | Sediment microbial communities from Yellowstone Lake, YNP, Wyoming, USA - YL17G14_0 | ecosystem: Environmental > Aquatic > Freshwater > Lake > Sediment | place: USA: Wyoming | collected... | reverse complement strand
CAACCACAATTTGACGGCCATGATCACGGCCGGAGACGAACTGCGCCTCAAAGGATGCGATGATGGATGCCCGGTTTCGGGAGCCCCGTCTGCAGGAATTTGCGATTGGGACAACCCGGATTATGAGCTTGACCTTCAACCAAGGCTGGTCGTCAATTTTAATAACTTATACCGGAAGCTTCTTAAAACCTATATTTCATGGCGCCTGGACATCATCGACCAGGCCAACCCGGATGGATACGTTGAAATTGGCGAATTTGTTTTGGGGGAGCGCCGGGCATTTTCAAAAGATGTTCACCTTCAACCCGGAAGGGCTGATGGGCCCGTTTTCAACATGGGGAATAAAAGAACATTTTATGGCCAGGATTGGGCGGTTTATCTTTCAGATCAGGAACGGCTGAATCTTAGATTCAAGAACCTAAACGATCCGAACACCTTTGATGAATTCCATCATTTCCTAAGAACGATCCAGAGGAACGCCGGCCGGTTTATTATTGTGCCGGACGAAGACCATCCCCTCTGTTATTATGTCCAAGTAGAAAATCTCTCGGATTATTCGCAACTCCTGGTCCATGGGAACCAGGATTTGAGGGAGCAACAAATCGGGCTTATAACGCTGACAAAAGGGATTAAACTTCTTTGATATTAGCAAACGAGATTGAAACCATAAAGAGGGAATTATCGCTTCACAATAGCAGAATTTTATCTTGCCGGCGGATGGCCAGCGCTCCGGTCAGCGGCGGAGGCGGCGCCGACCACGACCTTTTATCTTCGACACACCTTGATACGGCGCCGGCCGCGGTCATCCGGGGAGATATCATCATCGGTTCTGTTGCGGCCCCGAATACAAAATGGACGCGCCTGGCGGTTGGGGCCTCAACGACCTACCTGGCCGGAGGGACGGAACCTTCCTGGGCGACATTAAATCAGGCAGCCATAACGGGCCTGACAACTTCAGACGGCCCATCGTTCAACCACGTCCATCTTACGGTCGCTTTCGGAACGGCGCCGATGGTCGTAACTTCAACCACTATGGTTTCAAATTTAAACGCCGACATGCTTGATGGATACCATGAGGGATCCTTCGTTCTCCTGGGAGGCCGGGTCGGCGGCCAGACGATCTACGGCGGAACGGCGTCGGGGAGCCTTTATTTAGCGACCAATGCCGGGGCCACAAAAGGAAAGATTTACCTTGGCGTAGCCAGCTGGTATGACGATAATGCGAACAACCTAATGATCGCCAACGATTCCGGTCAATTCGGGGCCAACGCCTACGGCTGCATCGGGCTCAACGACAGCGGGGCGCCATCATCTTCCCCGGCCAACGTGATCCAGCTTTATTCAATCGATTATAATGCCGTTGCCAATAAACAATGCCTGCATATCAGAAACGAGGACGGGACAGTAGTCCGGCTGAACCAAGACGTTTCAACCTTAGCGAGCCCCACTTGGGCCGGAGTAACTATCGGGACCCTGGCGGGGATTCTTAAAGGGACGGCAGGGGCGGTATCAGCTGTAACCACAACAACTTCAGCGGATTACATGGGCGGAGACATGGCCTACCATACGCTGAACCAGGCGGCAGTTGCAGGCCTGACCACTTCAGACGGCCCGACCTTTGACCATGTTCACGCCAGCATAGTTGTTCCTAACGGCGGTACCATTGGACAGGCCGCAGGACCTCTTTTAAATTTTGACGATACGAATAACTATCTGGAAATTACCGGATGTAACGTCGGGATAGGATCGACTACTCCAGGGACTCTTTTAGAAATAACAAACTCATACAGTTACCCCAACGATAAAATTACGCTTCATTGTGACAACCCATCAGGATCTTCTCCTGTAAGCCCGGGGACAATAGTCTGGGAGTATGACAGCTACATCATGGGAAGGATCACCATGTCCCAGGATGATCCTGGAAGCTCATGGCTGAACAGATTTGATTTTCTCTTAACCTCAGCCGGAGGAGCCCCGGTTAGGGTGATGACGATTGACAGCACGGCGCTATTGGCCGTTTCCGGAAAAATCACAATGCCGGGGAATAGGGCATTCTGCCAGAACCATACGGATTCAACGGGGACTTCCAGGGCCTTTGGCATCTGGAACGAAAATACGGCCTATGGGACATGCGACATTATGGCCTCGAACGGCGTAGACGACATCCTTGATACCAGGATAGCCTATTTCACCGCAGCCGGAAATTTTTGGGTGTCCGGCGATTGCTCGGCCCTGACATTCACGGATCGGCCATAAGGAGAAAATGATGCCATACTACACCGGAGATGCGCTTACGGAAATCAGAAAAATCAAGGCCAAGCCGGATGGAAGGCTTGATTTCGATACCATGCCGGCATTCGCCGTTTCCAAAGATGGATGTCGAGATATCGGGGCCATGGTTTCCATTTTGACTGTTGCCATCCAACAGCTTTTAGAAAGATTGGAAATATTAGAAAAGGAGATAAAATGAAAATCGATTTTTCGAGGAATTTCAGAACTTTTTCCGGCCAAATTATCAAGAACGAAAAGGACGCTGACTTCACCTTAGCCGAAGCCTGCTCGAACTCGCTGGTCTTAAGCGACGAGAGAAGGGAAAGAAAAACGCCGATTGAAGCGAAAGAATTTTTGAGGCGTTATCATTTGGCCAATAGAATCTATGGGGCCAAAGAACCGATCGAGATTACCGCCGAAGAAAATGTTGTCATCCAAAACGCCCTGATCATTTCAGGATATTCTGTTTTGATCATAGGCCAAGCCATTGATCTCCTCGAGGCCGGCGAGAAAAGACAAGGGGTCGACTTAATTATTCCCAAAGACAAATAACCATGCCCGTCCCCTTCCGAGAATTTTCCGCTTTTGATCTAGCCACGCTGATCGGCCACGATACAACGGATTTCGGATTTGACCACAGCGTTGATTGGACAACAACCCATAACGAAGCGGAAATGGTTTTCGGGGCCTATCTGGTCACCAACCCCCCTAAAGATGGCTGGTACTGGAGGGCGATTATCCGGCCGCCAGGAGCGAGCTTTGCCCTGCTCCCGGGAGCCGATGAACTTTATGATTGGGGGATAAGATTTAATGCCCTGATAAAGGTTCACGCCGGAGGGGCAACGCCAAATTGCGAATTTTTCGTCAGAACCTTTACGGCAGCAAACGCCTGGGATCCAGACACCGTAACCGGACGGCATTATAACGGAGCGAACAATTGGCCGGGATATCCAAGCCCAGGAACGACCAACGACATGAGGGACTTCGCCGTTCTGCATGTAGATCTCCCGAAAATTTACGCAATATGGACCGCATCCCAAAAGCCTGGATATGCAGGGAATGATTATCAGGATGAATTTATAAGAAACGGGATTTTGATCTACGCTGCGAATTGGGGCGGCGGCGGCTGGCCGGGCATGGGCGAGGACATCGAATATGAGGCAGAGCCTGACTGGATTCGGATCAGAGTTATAAATCCAATTGTTAATTCAATCACCCCGGCGACAACCGCGCCCGGAACGACCCCGACGGTTATCCTGGCCGGCCTCGGATTCGACAATTCGGATGCCGATCTTTCAGACGCAGCCCTTCACCCATCGAATGCTGTCCCTGCAGGTGGGTGGAACGACGAGGTTGACCTTATTTATATCATAGATATAACCGACCCATCGACGATCGTCGATACGCTTAATGGGGGCCTCGGGGATTTCACGATCGACAATAACGGGCAGATTACGATCCCCGCCATGCCGGCCCTTCCGAATGGGACATATTGGTTTATCCTTAAAAAAGAAGGCGTAGGTTTAGGCGGGATTGATGCCGAAGGATATGCCGGCGATTGGAGAGCGGATCCTACCGGGCTTTTGACCGCAGGAACCAGGTTGACCTATACGGTCACCACAGCGCCACCGCCAATAAAGAAAAAAAAGATCGTGCCGATCACCCGATGGAAATTTAAGAAATTTGACGGGACGATTTTATATAAATATTATGCGCCGATCGACACCAGGGGACCCTTAACCTTTTATGAGGGACGAATCCTTTCAATCTCATCTTTCAGCCGGGCCCTTAACGACATCAGCGGCCTGGCCGATGTTTCGGACATTTCGATCGAGATGGCGAACCAGGACAAAGAATTTTCAAAGCTTCTCGCCGAATATCATACAAAGGGACAGCCGGTTGAAATTTACATGGCTTGGGCGGATGACCCGGAAACGATAAAATCCGCGGTTTGCAAATTTATCGTTGATGATTATGATAGGCCCGGGCTGACCTGGAAAGTAAAACTAAAAGACATCAGCCAGAAATACATGAAGCGCAGGATCCCGACCGAAATATGCTCCCTGGCCGAATATCCGAATATCTGGAGCGATCATATAGGGAAGGCAAAGCCGGTTCCCCTTGGATTTTGCCAGCACACGACCGGGGAGGCGCCGGGCGCCGTCGAGGCCATTTATATTGACACGATCCCAGGATCGGCCGGATATCAATATCTTGCATCTATGGATACGATTAATATCGTCGGGGTTTATTCGGACGGCGCCGGCCCCATGGCGCCAGGAACCTGGTCACAGGGATATGGACCCTTCGGAGAAACGTATCTTTTCCTGGTCAATGATCAGGCCGACAATAAAATAACGTTTAATTGCGAGGGGCCCGGATATTCGGCCTGGAACGGCCCTGGCGGATTTATCCAGAATCCGGCCTATATAATTCTTTATCTTTTGATAAACAACCAAAAAAATGGAGGCCTGGAGATCCCACCGTCAGAAATTGACTTAATATCATTTGATGACATGGCGATCCGATTTTCTGTTTCCGGGGCCGACTACAGCACCCATGGATTTTTTATCGCAGCCGAGAGAAAAGACGCAGGGGAATATCTGCGGGAACTTTGCTTCACATATGGGGTCGCTATTTATCCGGCCAAGGATGGGCGATTGACCATTGGGAAACTCGACCTATCCAATTATTCGGCAGCCTTAAGGATATTTGAGCAAATAGACGTCTTGGAAGAACCGGCCCGGCCGATGAACATGGCCAGAACGATAAACAGTATCAAGATGCGCTGGCAATTTTATCCTCAGAATCAAAGTTATTATGGCTCGAAGATGGTTGACAACCCGGCATCAATCGCCGCCTTCGAGATGACGGCCGAAGCTCTCGAGGAATGGACTTTCCCATGGACAGATTCCGAGCCCCTGGCCGATGAGCGGGCGCTATTCGAGCTGGCCAGATTATCATATGGGAATAGAAAGCTTGTTTTCCAGGTACATTTAAGTTGGCTGGATAACCTGGATTTGCTGGATACATTTATTTATCAGGAGCCTTTTGCCATAGATATTTCGGGGGGGATCGCAGAGGGGCTTTTTTATGTCGAAGGATTGGATGCCGATTTCCAGAATTTCACGCTGACCATAACCGGAGTTGACCTGGATTGGCTTTTAAATATGTCGATTTAATGCGATGAAGGAGGAAGCATGAAAAGAGGATGGGTTATTTTCGTTCGCCTGGTGGTCCTTTTGTTTTGCCTGGGCTTTTGGCTTGGAGTTATTTTGCTTTTAACGGGGTGCCCGATTCCGCCTCAACCCCCCCCACCCCCGCCGCCTCCACCGATCGAATATGTGACCATCGCGGTTTGCCCCGCCTCGGGCCTGCTGCCAAATCCCTATTGTCCGGCAACAGAAAGCCGGCAGTTTGTAAAGGGCCAGGAACCCGCCACACTTTGTGGGATACACGTAGCCCCACCGCCCCCGCCGCCGCCTCCACCGGTTGACCCAGAGCCGAAATCCCCGTTTATCGGATCAAGCTTTTATCAATCCACGACCGCCGGCCTCGATGACATTAAATGGTTTATCGACGAGAACCAAGCGGCCGGAGGGAATTCCATCGAAATATTCCTGAATTATACCTGGGCCGAGGGCTGGCGAACACAGACATTCAAAATCATCCGTTTCGATTGGACAGATGACGCCTTCCCGGGCGTCCAATTTCCTCTTTTCGATCTGGCCCAGCATGACGAACCGGCCTGGACGAAACTCCGGGCCATTTTCAATTATTGCCATGAAAAGACCATCGCAATTTTTATTAGGATCCAGGATTTCGTCTCATTAAAAGACCCCCTGCAGAAAAGATTTTATGTTTTCAGATCGAACAAACAACGCCTGGTGGATGGAACTTTTACGGGCGGAATCTGGGGCGAGCCGGCCAAGGCATGGTATTCAAAACAGAATAAACGGTTAATCCAGGAACTAACTGCCAGCGGGGCATATTATTTCTTGCAACCGATGAACGAGGCCGACTATCTAGCGGACGCCGGAGATCCAGAGAACGTCAAGGATCAAGAGGTCATCAACTTTCATGAATTCTATAAAACGGACCTGACTTCCCTCGGGGTTCCGGCCGGCCGGATGATCGCCAGCGTTTCGAGGGCCTATTCCCAAGTTAAGGCCCTTGGATATATCATGGAGATCCACGGCATCAATTCCCCGCGGGCCCTGCAGGAGGCCCGAACATCTTATGGAAAGCAGGGGATATTTTTCAACGGTGACGGGCCGGATCAATATGCGGCCGGCAGAGCTGGAGACAAGGCATCGAAACGCGAGCCCTCGATCCAGCAGGGATCGACGATGGGGGCCTACATCCGACAATTTGGGATTTGGGGATATTGTTATTCTAATCGGGCGACCGAAAACCCGGCGCTGAATGGCGGAGCCGCATCAAATATCCGGGCCGCAAAATTTGACGTCATAAAAGCTATAGCCGACGCCATAAAAAACAGCAATTAAGGCCCGTTTTTGGCGATCGGAGCCAGGGATCAACCAAGGATAACGCACCCAGGCCACCCAGCACGGCAGCCACGGGCTTTTTATTAAGGGCCCCTGCCAATTATCGATGATTCCGAGATCGCCGTTTCAGGGCGATCGTAGGGCCAAAACGACGAACGGGACACCCCTGAACCAGCTACACGGGCATTTTTTTTGACCCCACCTAAGCGATCCTGGCGCAAATTAGAGACATATTTCCTATACGATTTATTTTCAATATATATGCAATATAACAAAGAAATAGCTTGACATGCGCATACGAATGTTTTATATTATGTATAGTAAGGCGGTTGGGGCCAGGGGGCCCCAGGAAGCCTGAAGCGGAGAGCCCGGGGGGGCAAGGCCAAACGGCCCATTGAAAGGGCCTGGCGCCGGAAGACCCCCGAGGCCGGGAACCGAAAACGGGAACCCCGGCGGCTCAAAGATCATTGAAAAAGAAAACGGATTAAGCGGCCCGGGACGGGGGAAACTCAACCGGCGGGCGCCGAAACGAAGAACGCAGAGGGGCAGGGCAAAGCCGGATCGGATTATCGGAAAAGCGGCCGGAAGGGCTGAAGCGCCGAGAATGGCCGAGACAAGGACAGCGCCCTGCTAATGCGGCAGCCCGGTCCACAGCCCGGGCGACGACGCATAAAGAAAAAGGAGAGAAAAAATGTATCTGACAGAAAAAGAAAAACAACAGATCCGATGGGAGCTGAAGCGGCAGCGAGAAATCGCCGACAGGAGGAACCAAGAACGGCGCGATCGCTTCATGCGGCACGATCCCCGGGCGACAAGATTCGCAGAGGGGCGGGGCTGAAAGGCCCCGTCAATGCGGCAGGCCTGGTCCCAAGCCCAGGCCAACGACGCATAAAGAAAGAGGAGAAAAAAATGATCATCGAGTATGTGGTCTGCAAGGTCCTCAACGTCAAGGGCGAGCTCATCGGAACCCGCCTGATCAACCGCAAAGCCATGAAGGTCGACGACTCAAAAATCGCCGACTACCAAGGCCGAGGTGAACGGCTCGAGGAAGTCGGGGTCGTTCAGGTTATGGGCGACACCGTTTTCCTCGACAACGTCTACGACAGCGATCCTTTGCTTTAGCGCAGCTGGGCGGGGATGAAAATCCCCGTCAATGCGGCAGGCCGGTCCAAAGCCCGGGCGACGACGCATACCAAACAAAGGAGAAAATAATGGAACAGGAAAAAGGAAGGGTTAGCATTGACCCCCTGGACAAAGCCTATTTCTGCTTCACCATCCGGGAAGGGGGACACTACCTCGAACAGGACGGCGGCTTCCTGAACAGGGAGGAGGCAACGGCGGCCATGAAAAAGCGACTGGCCGAGCGGAAGGCCATCCGAGAAGACAAGGAGGATGAAAGAGGAGAAAAAAGATGGTAACAAACATCCGGGAATTTGTACGGAACGTATTTCTTCGGCTAATGTGGACGGGGATTGACCACTACGAAACAAGGGCATTCGACCGGACCCACAAGCTGGAGCGGCGATTCGGAAACATGGAGGTCAGGATTATCAGCATCGACGGCGGGCCATGGATGGAATGCGGGGCAGCCCAAAGGAAACTTGCCCGGATTCTTCGGGCCGACCGAAAAGCCGAAAAAGACCTCAAGGCCGAATACATGGCCGAGCGGAATTTTGGAGTCTAAAGATGGACAATTACCGCCTGGAATGGAGCGAGACGGGATTTAACGGCCGGCCGATAATCCGATGCCGTTATTTCAGGACCCCGGAGGCCAGGGAGCATTACCTTAACCTGATCGCATTTAAACCAAAATTCATCAAGCTCACGGGATGGGCCGATGAAGACAGCCACGAACAGGAACGACCATGACAAAACTTGAAAAACCGGTCAAACGGGAATTCATGGGCCGGATGACCGGCCGGCGGTACGTGGTCCAGATTACAGGCGGGCCCGGGAAGGCCCCGATTCTGGCGCTAAGGGAAGTTGGACGGCGCCTGACCTATTGGATCGATTTAGAGCTTTTATTTTTAAAGCTGGCCGGAAGAAAGTGAAGGAGAGAAAACTTTACGGTCGGAGACAAGGGCGGGCCCGGGCAACCGGAACCCGCCTTTTTTTTTACTTGACAAACATAGAAAGCGGGAATATATTTAAGAAGATTTCGTATAACAAATTAATTAAAGAAGGAGGTGAAAAAAATGGCAATCAAACACGATCCGCTCATGGCATTGCGCATCGAGCTTTCGGGCCGGCGATTTAAGCAGCACCGGAAGCGACTTGGATTATCCAGGTATACGGTCGCCAGGATATCCGGGGTCAGTTATCGGGCCCTCGAATTATGGGACAAGAACAGGGTGGTCCCGGCAACCAGGACGGCCATCAAGGTCGGCCGGGTTTTGGGCCTCGTCACCGAAACGATGGAATCCCGGCTGAAAATCCAAGAAAGCCTTCAATCCCTGAAAGAAACCTACAAAATCAGGCGGGCCAATTTGGCCCAGAAATTTGAAGCGGAGGCAAAGTAACCCCCCGGCCAGGTGGTCGAGGGGAGGAGAAAAAATGAAAGGAAAAGGAGGATATCGCTTAAATGATATTCTACCAATCCAGGCTTTGTCAAGACCAAAAAAAAGGAGGACAAATTGACAAAACAAACACAAACTCCAAAAACCGAATCCGTTGTCAAAGTATACAACGGAACGCCGACCAAGGTCCTGCAGGAGATGGACTTCGGGAAGTTTTACTACCACGTCCACGGCGATCAGATTCTGGCCCCGATCAGGGCCGACATTACCCTGTTTGAAAAAATGGGGCACATTTACAAAATGTATTCCGGGAAAGAAAAGGGGGAAGGCGAAGAAGGGAAGGACCATGCCGTCTTTAAATTCATTGTCACCGCGGCGGGATATGTACACCTAAACAAGGTTCCCGGGATTTCGATCTTGACGCCGCAGCAAATCGTTGTCGATGGCCAGGTCCGATCTAACCCCCATATCGAGAGGAACCCCAGGACCAAGGCAATCGAGAACGTGAACATTCGGAAACTCGGGATAGGTTATTCGCCGGCCGGGAATGTCGTCGTTGTCGACAAGACCCTTTTTTACAACGTCTACACCTATTTTATCCAGAGCATCCAGGCAAAGATGAAAAGGAAAAAATGGGGGAAGGATGAAAAGGCTTTCCCGAACGCGGCCAAATATGGCATCGAGCAAGAACGACCGAAGGGAGAAGGCCGATGGGCCTTTTTCGCCACGGAACCCCCCCTGGGCCTCTGGGTCAACTATGATGACGATGCGATCATCGACTGCCTCGAGGAACACACCCAGCGCCAGAGATTCGGGGACCGCATCGCCCAAAAGATCGTCGAGCGGAACATTTTCAAGGATCACCCGGCGATCGGGATCAGCCAGGTCAAGGGCATCGACGGCGGCGCCAAGGGATGGTTGGCATCGGCCACGGTTTATGGCTGGAGGAACGAAATGAAGCCGAAAGACATGACCGACATCGTGAAACAAACGGAGGAAGGAGCTGCAACGGCCGAATTCGACATCCGGGCAGAAACGCTCGATGGAACCGAACCCGAGGAAGAAAGAGCTGCCCTGGCCGAGGTCGCCGGCGACGAGAAGGATGACGGAATGCGTACTCCTCGAGAGCCCGGAGAAGATGACCCCATTACTAATAAGGGGTCGAAATGACCCGGCTGACGATCGAGCCAGAAAAAACCATTGGACAGATTCCATCCGAAAACAAAGCTACCCTGCAACAACTGAATGAAATCGCCGCAGAAATCATCCAGAAAATGGATGATAGCCGACAGAACAAGCGAGAGCCATCTGACCATTCGGAATGGAATTGGGCCTCCGAAGTAGGACATCCCTGCAAAAAATTTCTGGTCCACGCCCGGAGGGATTGGAAGGAAAAACAACCCATGGACCTGGACGGTTCCTATCGAGTAGAGGAGGGCAATCGGGCCGAATGGGAAATCAAGAAAGAACTCGGAAATCTTGGGTTTCAACTGAACGAAACCCAGCGAAGCTTTCAGATCCCCGAAATAAAAATCAAGGGCCGCGTCGATGGGCTCATGCCGCTGAATAGAAGGGTCATAAACGCCGGGAACATTTCTACGGTCCCCTGCGAGATCAAGACCATGAACCCGAACTATTGGGAATCGACCAAGACGATCGAGGATCTGAAGGGCCATCGCGGCTGGTGGATCCGGGATTATGTCAGCCAGCTGAATATTTATCTTTATGCGTCGGCAAGCCCATTTGGTTTTTTCATCCTAAAGACGTTTGGGAAACGGCCAAGGATCCTTCCCATGCTTCTGGATTACGACCTGGCCGCGGCGGACTTCAAAAAGATCGAGGATGTAAACCGACATGTTGATGCCGGTACTTACCCGCAACCGATCCCCTTCGAACCCCAGGTCTGCGGAATGTGCGGATTTAGCCATTTGTGCCAGCCGCTGCGGGCAACGCAGTTTAGGGAGATCCCCATTAACGAGATGCCGGAACTCGAGGAATATCTCGAGCTGAAAAAATGGGCGGCCCGTTTTGAGGATGTCAAGAAAAAACTTATCGGGACCGGAGAAAAACCGGGAAGGTATCACGGATGGGAAGCCATCTGCCAAGATATCGCTATCACCACCACATCCCAGATGCGGACCTTTTATGATGGGATGCCGAAGGAGATCAAGGAGCCCTACGCCGAAAAGCGTGAAATCAAGATCACGAAAATCGAGCGGATCGGCGGGGAGAAATAAGGAGAAAAATGAAAGAAGAAACATGGGCAATTCAGAAACCCGAAGACCCAGCCAGGATTGAACGCCTGGCCGGGAGCTTTAGTCGCGAGGCGGCCAATTTACAGGTGCTAGACCGAGTTAGCCTGGACCGGGCCAACGAGATTATTCTCTTGGGGAAGGATATCATCCGGGCCATAAAACTCTTTTTTCTACCAATGAAATCCCAGGCAAAAAAAGCCTGGGATGGGATCTGCGAGGCAGAGAAGGTACAGCTGGCCAAGATTGAGCCCCAGGTCAAACGTTTGGGTTCAGAGGTCGCGAGCCACCTTTACAAATTGAAATTGGAACGGGAGGCCCTCGAGGCCAAGGCCCGGCAGCTGGACGAGGAAAGGAGGCGGATCCAGGAGAGGGCCCTCCAGGAGGCCGAGGAATTAGAGATCAGGGCCCGTCGTGAAGCCGCTCGGTCGCTCAAGTTGGCCGAGGAGGCCAGACAGCTTCTGGGCCAGGCCCAGGCCCAGGAATTCCGAGACATGGCCATAGCTGCCGCAAAAAAAGCAGACCAGGAGATTACCGCAGCGCTGGACTTGGCTGCCGGCCAAGAGAAAGCCATCATCGAATCCAAACCCGAGATCCCGGAGGCGATGGCAGTTTATGGCCAGGCCGTGCGGAAGCATTGGACCTACGAAATCACGGACTCCGCCCTGGTCCCCCGGGAATTCTGCGACCCAAGCCCCAGGAAGCTGGCCGAGGCGGCCAGGATCTACAAAGACGAAAAGAAGATCCTGGGCGTCCGAATTTTCAACATCCCGATGATGGTGAAGACAAGATGAAAAAGAGGGGGCCGGCATCAAACCCGGCCCCACCTACCTGCCCCAAAAATAGCTTGACATCACCCCTAAAGGCGAATATCTTTATGGAAAGGAGAAAAGCATGGAAAAGAAAATATCTTTTACGGCCAAGATAACACCAGAATTGGCCGCCAGATTCAAACAACTCGCTGCACACCGGGGCATGACCATCGAAACCGCCCTGAACCAAGGCCTCCTGCTTTTCATTGCCCTGGATCATCCCCTCCTTTCATGGCCGGGTGTCCATCTCGAACGAGAAGCAAAGGGGAGCTGGCTCTGTGCGGCTCCCCCGCCCGGCCTATTACCATGACAAATAATATGTCACAAATAATCTGCGGTGATGCCCTAAAGGAACTGAGCAAGTTGCCTGACGAGTCCGTAAACTGCTGTGTGACCTCACCTCCGTATTGGGGGCTGAGGGATTACGGTGTTCCAGGACAACTCGGCCTTGAGCGCACGCTGGAGGAATACGTTGCCAAGATGGTCGAAGTGTTCCGCGAGGTCAGGCGGGTGCTGAGGAAGGACGGGACGCTGTGGCTGAATCTGGCGGATTCATATTCTGGTAGCCACTCTGATTCTAGTTCCATAAAAAACAAAGATTCTATTTCCGCTAAAATGGGTCAAGGGAAGTCTTATGTAACCAAGGCCAAAGGAATTGTGCCGGGCCTCAAGCCCAAAGACCTCTGCGGCATTCCCTGGCGCGTAGCCTTCGCTTTACAGGCAGATGGCTGGTGGTTGAGGCAGGACATCATCTGGCACAAGCCTAATCCGATGCCCGAGAGTGTGACGGATAGGTGCACAAAGGCACATGAGTACATTTTTCTGCTCACGAAGTCGGCGATGTATTGGTATGACGCGGGCATGGTGCAAGAACCTTTCGCCGATGAGAGGATGGGTAATCCCGGGAAATATAGGGCTGGGTTGAAGGATTGTGTCACTCCTATGGGGGTTCATGGTAAGGGAGTGACGGGCGAAGGATGGAACGCCAATGGAAACAAGAGTGGCCGCAACCTTCGTTCCGTCTGGACTATCACCACCAAGCCTATGCCCAAGGTATTCGGGCAAGAACACTTCGCCACCTTCCCGCCGGAGATACCGGAGATGTGCATTAAAGCTGGATGCCCCAAGGGCGGAACCGTGCTTGACCCATTCTTCGGAGCTGGCACAACGGGCCTTGTTGCTATGCGGTTAGGGCGAGAGTTTATCGGGATAGAACTGAATTCCAAGTATTGTGAGATGGCGCAAGGGCGCATATTCGGCACATTGCCCCCGGCCTCAATTCAAGGAAAGGATAGCGCATGAAACGCGGTAAAACCTATGATTGGATTCCCCTGTGGATTGACAAGTGGATATTTGGTTCTACAAGGATTGAGCTTGAACCAGCCGAACGGTCCGTGTGGACTGATTTCATGGCACTCGCCGCTAAAGACGATGGCTTTATTCGTGCCAATGAAAAGACCGGTTATCTTCCACGCCAATTAGCTGGGATGCTTTGTATCTCTGAAGAATTATTGCAATCATCTATCGAAAAATTTATCAAGTTCGGCAAGATTCGGGACGAGGGAAATGCTATATACCGATTGGTTAATTGGGAAGAGTATTCTCTCTCTGAAAGACACAAAAGAAGGGTGATGTCCGAGAAATCGGACATGGCGTCCGGGTCAGCGGACGCGTGTATTAGTCTAAGTCTTATGTCTAAGTCTCAGTCTTTGTCTTTAAAGAAGGGGGGAAGGGGGGGGGGGGTTCATTTTGACGGTTCATCATGGAATGAAATTACAGATGAGGATCGGATGGCCTGGGCCGCGGCATACCCGGCATGTGACGTTCATGCAGAACTTCGGAAGATGGGTGAGTGGCTCAAGGCTAATCCCACAAAGAAGAAATCCAACTATCGCCGCTTCATCACGAATTGGCTTTCTCGGACTCAGGACAAAGGTGGGACGAAGGGAGCGGTTCAAGATGAGTTTTGGAGCAAGCCATGACCCGCAAAGAATTTGACGCGGGGATGAAGCGACTCGCCGCACATTACCCGGATCGGCTACCCAACGACGTGCAGCGCGAAGACTACTTTGAGTTCATCGAATTCTTCCGCGCCGCAGATTTTGAACGCGCCATCAAACATCTGATGCTCATCTATAAGTGGAAAAACTTCCCGCCGCTGTCCGAGATCCGGGCCTCGTTAGATTTCGTGATGGACCAGGGCAACCCGTCCTATGCTACGCCAGAGGATCTGGTCGGGTCCGACGAAACGTCATGGTGTGCCATGTGCAACAACACCGGATACGAGCTCTATGAGAAGCAATACGAGGATACGCCGAGGTGGACGAACACGACGGCAAGGGCATGCACGTGCACGGCGGGGAAGCGGAGAGAGGAAGGGCTGAGGCAATACTTTTCGAAGCTGCACTATAAGAGTCGGCTGTCCCAAGTGAGGCCGGAGGAGGAGCGATGAGCGAAAGACAATGCGATGGATGCCGTGGTTCTTGGGGAGAGAAAGGGGAGACGTTCACCTATCTTTATCAGACCCTGTATCTTTGTGAGGATTGTGCTCAAGCGGTATATGTCCTGATAAATAAGTTCCATAAAGAAGACGAGGAGAGGAGGAGAAGCCATGAGTGAAAAAGAACTGACAGCAGAATTGGAGGCTCTGATAACAGAGCGGGAAGGCTACGTGGCCGAGAACGAGCATCGGGCCAGACTAGGATTGGCCCCGGCGTATGGGGAAGATTATTTTCTAGAGTTGGCCGATAGAATGAGGCTCCTCAGCCAGAGCCAGCCGATAACGGAAGACGATGTAAGGTGGGCATTTGATGATGCCGTCGGAAAGCTAGGCGATGGCAAAGGGACGGCACACATGATTGAGTTTCTTCGGTCAAAGGGGATTGTGGTGGAAGGAGACGGACAGGGCGACTTAACCAAAGATACTCTGGCAAAAGAGGATAAGCCATGAGCTATGAAAAGCCGACGGTTGAGGAAATGCAAATTTATTTACTTGATCTCTATCGTGTCAGGCATGGATTTTTTCTTGATGATGGTGACAAAAGGTGTGAATCAACAAAATGCAACGCTCTTTATGAGGCCATCCGTTCCCTAATCAGCCAGCCGCGCACGGTGACGCAGGAGCAGGTGGATGCGGTTATTGAAAAGTATAGTTACGTGATTGAGGGCGATGAGCTTATTTTCCCGAAAGAAATTCCCGCCTTTCTCGCCGACCTCGGCATCAAGGTTGAGGGGAAATGATAATTTTTAAGTGGTTATGCTTTTTGTTTTTTTCTAGCTTTGCCATAACTTTTGCTGTCGGTGTAGTTCTCTCGTGGACTTCCTGCCCTGATAGACATGACTTTTGGGACAAGATGATCGTATCAACCGAATGTGCAATCTCGTCCTGTATCTGCACCCTCGGAGCCTGGGTTTTTTGGAAGTATTTACTGTGAGGAGAAATCATGAACAAGGTAGCCAAGGGGTCTCGGAACGAGAAGCGGTGCGAGGACGAGTTGAAGTCGCGCGGCTACACCACGTGGCGCACTCGTCGGGCAAGGTTTATGAACCTTGATATGTTCGGCCTGTTCGACGTTATCGGCGTGTCGAAAGACGGGGCACATATGTTGTTCATCCAGGTAAAGAGCAACAGGTTCGACAAGAAACAGTATGAGGCGATATCTAAATTTAAGCTCCCGTCAATCACG
>Ga0315295_10002358_pt1 | contig 16046 bp, 13 predicted proteins | sample YL17G14_0_MG_FD_204453 | JGI IMG/M metagenome (GOLD analysis project Ga0315295, IMG submission 204453) | Sediment microbial communities from Yellowstone Lake, YNP, Wyoming, USA - YL17G14_0 | ecosystem: Environmental > Aquatic > Freshwater > Lake > Sediment | place: USA: Wyoming | collected... | reverse complement strand
AGTTATTATACTAATAGTGTGTGGATGACATTTCCAGGAGTTTCTGGTATTGCCATTAATAAATCTACTAATCATGCTATGACTGTCACAAATCAAAATATAAGTTATAATTATAGTTCTGCTGTTACAGGTCCAAAAATAATGGATATACCATGGGCTAGTTCTTTACAGGCTGGTAATTATTGGATGGCGTTAGGTCAATCATATACAACAAATACTAACGTTGCAGCTGCAACTAGATTATTATCTGTAACTGCTGGATTATCATTTATTGTGGTTAGTCAACCTAATAATCCTTATGGACCAATTGGTGTAGCTACAGCGGTTAGTTCTGGTATAACAATTGCTGGTGGTTTATGGACTACTAATGTGCAAGGTACAACTGCATCGATAGCAATGAATGCTATATCTTCAAGTGGATCACATAATAGACCTTATTTTCAATTATGGAGAAAAGCGTAAAATGAAAGTTTTTGATATTGTAAATGGGGAAGTAGTAATCGATCCAGGTAGGTTAATAGTCCCAGAGTTTAAAAAATTGTGGCAGCGTGATAAATCTAAGGATAAACGTAATGCTACTAAGGAAATTGCATATATTATATTTTTGTATGATTTGTCTGCAGATAATCCTTATAGAGGCTATACTGAATTTGAGAGAGATCCTGTACTTAAAAAAGATTTGTTTGGTAGTTTGAATTGGGAACCAGATGAGGACGTAGGTAATGCTATTGAAAAGTTTAAAAAGTTGATGGAGACTACTAATACTAGGGTTTTGTTAGGTGCAAAGAAGGCAGCTGAGGAATTAGCTAAATGGTTTGAGCAGATAGATTTTAGTTTAATAGATAAGTATGGTAAACCTGTGTTTTCTGCTAGGGAATTGTCTAGTAATTTGAAGGAGGTAGGTAACATTGTTAAATCTCTTAGTCAATTAGAGGAGATGGTTAGACAGGAACAATTGGAGAAAACTACTACTAGGGGTGGTACAGATATAGGTATGTATGAAATACCAATGAGAGATTCTGATTATGGCGTATAAGATTGTTGTCAAATATACTGAAAATGTTGATAAATTTAGGCAAGCTGCTATAACTCATCAAATTAATGGTAGGTATACTAATATACCTAAAGGTACTACTGAGTATCGTAAGTTTTGGGATGAAGAATATAGGCGATCTTTATTTGGTTATCAAAGTGATGATGGTGATTATATATCTGGGTATTTTTATTTTTATTTAAATTATTGTCCTATATTGCGCAGTGTTAAACAATATACTAAAATGCCGGATGGTAAGACTAGGGAATGGATTAAACGAATAAGGGAGTTTGCATCATTTTATGATTATGATAGGACATATTTTGATACTATTGATGAAGCAGAGAGAATAGGTAAACATTTAGTTGTTATTAAAAAGAGGCAGGCTGGGTACAGTTATAAGGGTGCTTCTATGATGTGTCGTAATTTTTATTTAATTCCTAATTCTAAATCATATGCTATAGCTGCAGAGAATGAGTTTCTTATAAAAGATGGGTTACTTACCAAGGCTTGGGACATGATGGATTGGGTAAATCAAGAAACTCCATGGTCTAAGAAGTGTCAAAAGATTGATCAAAAAATGCATAAACGTGCGTCTATAGTAGTTAATAAAGACGGTGTACAAACTGAGATAGGTTATAAATCTGAGATTATTGGTGTTAGTTTAAAGAATGATCCTCAAAAAGCTAGGGGTAAAAAGGCTAAACTTATATTGTGGGAGGAAGGTGGTAAGTTCCCAAATCTAAAAACGGCATGGCAAATAGCTAGACCTTCTGTTGAAGATTCTGGAGTAGCAGTAGGTTTAATGATAGCATATGGTACTGGTGGGGCAGAAGATGCTGATTACACTGGACTTAAAGATTTATTTTATGAACCCATTGCTTACAATGCTTTACCTATAGATAATTGTTGGGATGAAGAAAGTTACGGTTCTGAAAGTGGATTTTTTGTACCAGAGTATTATAATATGTATGGTGCATATTATGGTGATGATCAATTATTACAAGGTCAATTATTTATGGATGAGAATGGTAATTCAAATATACCATTAGCTAAGAAATATTCAACAGAAGAACGTAAGAAAGTTTCAGATAATGCTAGCGATAGAGCTTCAATAGATAGGTATATTTGTGAACATCCTTTTACTCCTGCTGAAGCAACCTTAAATATAAAAGGTAATATTTTTCCAAAAGCAGACCTTATAAGACATTTAGCTAATATACGTAATTCTAAGAAATTGAAAGATTTTAAACAAGTTGGTATATTAGTTACTGATAAGGATGGTAGACTCAAGTGGGAAATAAATGCTGCATTAAAAGATTTAAATAGATATAGACTTGATGTAGATCAAAGTAGAACAGGAGCTGTAGTTATATGGGAACATCCGGTTGATGATCCTCCTTATGGTTTATATATAGCAGGATGTGATCCATATGATCATGATCACTCAACTACTAATTCTTTAGGGTCGTGCATAATATATAAGCGTTTCCAGAATTTCGAGTCATATTATGATCTACCAGTTGCTGAATATACTGGTAGACCCGATACTGCTGAGGAGTTTTATGAGACAGTTCGTAGGTTAATTAAGTATTATAATGCTAAATTACTCTATGAAAATGAGAAAAAAGGTCTTTATGTATATTTTACTCAACAACATGAGGAGTATTTATTAGCGGATCAACCAGACATAATCAATGATATTTTGCAGAATACTACTAAGGTATCTCGTAGGAAAGGTATACATATGAATAAAGAGATTAAATTATGGGGAGAAAGAGTTATACGAGATTGGCTTAATGAAGAGTATGCTCCAGGGTATAAGAATTTAAATAAGTTGTTTTCAGAAGCTCTGTTAGAGGAGTTGATATCTTATAATGAGGATGGTAACTTTGACAGAGTAATGGCATTTATGATGATAATGATTTATAAGGAAGAGTTACATCATGTACATGTACAGAGCAAAAAGGACTATGATAAGTCTAGGTGGTTATTTTCTGAGCCACTATTTAAAGGTTTGGAAAAAATAGGGTGGATTTAAAAATAAGAATATGAGTTATAGTAGTAATACTTTTCCGGTACAGAAAATACCATTAAGGGAAAAAACAGAGGAATGGAATAAGCAATGTGTTGATTCTATTATTGCCAAAACCTCTGATGGTCAAATTATAGATGGGTCTGGTCGTAAGGATAGAATGAGGATAGCTTACGATTTATATAATAGTAATTTTAATGAAAAGGACTTTAAACATATTACAGATCCGTATAATGTAGGAGATACTTTTCCATCTAAAATGCAGAATCATAATATTGTTAGACCTAAAATTGATTTACTTATTGGTGAAGAAAGTAAAAGGGCATTTACTTTTAAGGTTATACAAACTAATGATGAGGCAGTAAGTGGTATGCAAATTGAATATAAACAAATGATATTACAATATTTAATTGATACACTTAATACTGAGGTTCAAGATGATGAATATTTAGCAGATCTTCAAAGATATATGAAATTTAGTTATAAGAATATAGCTGAAGAAACTGCTTATAATGCTTTGAATTATCTTAAGGAAAAGTTAAATATTACTAATGAGTTTTTAAAGGGTTGGAAAGATGCCCTTATAGCAGGAGAAGAAATATATTATACTGGTATACTTAATGGTGAACCTGTTTTTGAACGGGTAAATCCTTTATATTCTGATTATGATAGGAGTCAGGAAGTAGAGTTTATTGATCAATCTACTTGGTTTAAGCGTCTTATGTATATGTCTCCATCGGCTATTTATGATAGGTGGTATAATAAATTGGAGGAGAAAGATTTAGATAAGATACTTGAAATGACTCAAGGAAATAGTAGGGGGATGAAATCAAGTGGCCAAGGAGGTATCGTCTGGAATACTACGTTAACCAGTGGTATGTTAAATAATGAAGAAATTGAGGATGCATTAGAGGTACATCATGTTGTTTGGGTTTCATATAAGAAAATTGGTTTTGTTACTACTCCCGAAGGTGAAATGACAATGGTCGATGAATCATATGATGTAGATCCGGATGAACAGATAGAATGGGAATGGATTACTGAAAATCGTGAAGGTTATAGAGTTGGTCCGGATATTTATTTTGGTATGCAACCTATAGAATTTCAGCACCAATCAGTGGAAAGTTTATATAATAATAAGATTCCATTTACAGGTGCAGTATATAGTAATACTAACTCTAGGGGTAAATCATTATTGGAGATAATGAAACCTTTGCAGTATATGTTTCTTGTGTTGTGGTATAGGGTGGATATAGCATTGGCGAGAGATAAAGGTAAGGCTTTAGTTATGGATATTACTCAAATACCAAAATCAATGGGTGTTACTACTGAAAAATTTTTACATTATTTATCTTCATTGGGTGTTGTGTTTTTTAATCCATACGAAGAAGGTTGGGATATACCTGGTAGGGAGGGTGGTAAACCATCGTCATTTAATCAATTTTCATCTGTAGACTTAAGTATGTCTAATGTTATTACTGGGTATATTCAGTTAATGGCTAAGGTTGAGGATATGATTGGTGAGATATCTGGAGTATCTAGGCAACGGCAAGGACAGATTCAAAAGGATGAATTAGTGGGTAATGTACAGCAAACTATAGTACAGTCTTCACATATTACAGAACCTTTATTTTGGAAACATAATCAAGTTAAACGTAGGTGTCTTAATATGTTATTAGACACAGCTAAATATGCATGGGGTAATTCAAATAAGAAAACATTACATTTTGTATTACCAGATATGTCTAGGATATTTAGTGAAGTTACTAAAGACTTTTTGTATGCCGATTTAGACGTATTTGTACTTGATTCTACCAAAGAAACTCAGGATATTGAAAGGCTTAAGACATTGTTACCGTATGCTGCACAGAATGGGGCTACATTACTTGAAGCTGCAGAGGTTGCAACTGGAGATAATATTATTAGGATGAAACGTCAATTAGCTGAAATTGATGAACGTAAAATTAAACAACAAGAGGATATGGCTAAGCGTGAACAGGAAACTCAGATGCAGATACAACAGATGATGGCAGATCAAAAAGCTGAGGATAATAGAATACGTGAGGAAGATTCTATACGTAGGGCAGAAACAGCAATTGATGTTGCCCTTATTAATTCTGAGGCTAAGGATGATGGTATGGCTGGTAATGATATGGACACTGATGATAATGGTGTTAAAGATCAAATTGATATGATGAAGTTACAGTTGCAGAGAGATAAGCAACGAATTGATGCTAAAAATGAAGATAGACAATTGGCTGAAGAGGCTCGTAGTAATAAAGTAGCCGAACAGCAGAGGGAGAAGGAGATTGCAATTAAACGTAAAGTTGCGAATAAGCCAACTCCTAGACCAACAATAAGTAAAAAATAAATAAAAATGGTTGATAAAACTAAGAAACCATTGCCAGGGTTAGATGTATTTGCTGATTTTATAATCGGTGATAAGGACACGGTACCTACTATAACTAAAGGTGATGTAGATAGAGATTCTTTCCAGGATATAGATCCTGATGATTTAAAGAAGAAACTTGATGGTGATAAGGTTGATGATATTAAGAAACCAGATGAACCCGTTAAGAAAACTGATGATACTAAAAAGGTAGATGATACTAAGAAAGTAGATGAACCAGTAATAGATAATGTTAAGAGTGATGAGGATAAAGAATATGAATCTGAAATTAGTTCATTTTTTGCTGGTGAATTGGTAAAGAAACTTGGTGTTGATACAGATGTTGATGGTTTAAAGTTCGATAATATTGACGATGTTATAGAACTTATGAGTGAAATAGTTAATGAAAATTCTAAACCTACTTATGCTTCGGATGAAGTTGAAAAGTATGATGAATTTGTTAGGAATGGCGGAAACTTGAAAGATTTTTATAAAGAGGTGTATTCAGGTAAGTTAGATCCAGCGTCATTGGATCTTGAAAAAGAATACGATCAAAGGGCTGTTATACGTGAGAATTTATTAAATCAAGGATATAAAGAAGATAAGATTAAGAAAATGATTGGTAGATATGAGGAATCTGAAACTCTTAAAGAGGAAGCTGAAGATGCTTTAGATTTACTTAAAGAATACAATCAAAAAAAGCAAGATTCGCTATTAGAGGAACAAAGAAAAAATGCGGAATTGATTCGTAGACAGCAACAAAAGTTTTATGAGAACGTTAACTCAAGTATAAAAACCATATCAAACTTTAGAGGTTTCCCAATTTCAGAAAAGGAAAAACGTGAACTATTACAGTATGCATTCGTTCCAGATGAAGATGGTATGACTAAATACCAAAAAGATTTGAGATCGGATGTATATAACATATTAGAATCGGCTTTCTTTGCTAAGAATAGAGATAAAGTAAAAGCCGACAACGTTGGTAATAAGGGAGACACAGACGCCTACAAGACTCTGCGAGACAAACTTAAGGCTAGGAGTAATAAAACTGTAGACAGTGATAAAGATAACTCAAAAGGCAAATTGAGTAGTAGTTCTCTGGGCGATTTTGGTAAGGGTATAATTTTTTAATAATATAATTAATTTTAAGTAAGGTAATGGAGAACAATCTTTTAAATGATCTAGTTCTTTATCGTACCAAATATTTTAGTGATTTAGTCGACGAACAAATGTTGGCTAATGCTCTTATGACAGAACCTCACAAGGTATCCCCTGTTATATCATATATTTTTGGTATATATGATAGAGGTAATGTTTTAGATTTCATAACAAATGGTATTGGGAATACAATGACAATTGAATCCCCAAGTTATCAGTGGGATCTAATGATTGAGCATGATCGGGCAATTCCGATTAAAGACGCTAGATGGAATGGTGCAGTAATCACATCTACACTTGCTCCTGGTATCGCTAAATCCCCAATCCAGATTTGGCTTGGCGAAAAATGGTTTGGTCCAGGTGCTATTTTGCAGTTTGATGATAAAGAATTTCAGGTACGTGTAGTTGGTGAGCCCTATCAGGACGGAGCCGAATTCGTATATACAGTAGTTGTAGCAGATGGTAAAGATGAGTCTTATATTCCGCCTTCACTTCTTGTAGCTGGTTGTAAATTAAGTAGATTAGGTTCTGCTTATGAAGAATACAGTGAAGAAGCTGATATCGTGAATTATCAGACTCCTTTTAAAGCTCGCAACTATCTTACTACTTTACGTTTGTCATACGACATAACAGGTAGTGCTTTTGCATCTGTTATGGTTATGCAACTTAGAGATCCAAAAACAAAGCAACAGACTTATTATTGGTCTACGTGGCAAGAATGGACAGCTCTTCGTCAGTGGTATGAGAGACTAGACAGAATGATGGTATATCAGAAATGTAATGTAAATAAAGACGGTACTGTTGGCCTTTATGGTACAAATGGTCGTCCTATTTTCATTGGCGCTGGTTTGCTTGAGCAGATTGCTCCAGCTAATAAACGTTATTATACCACATTAACGTTAGATTTAATTGATACTTTCTTAGCAGATTTATCGTATAACATACTTGGGCACTCCGATCGTAAGTTCGTTGCTTTCTCAGGTGAGATGGGATTACGTGAATTTGATAGAGTATTAAGAGACAAAGCATCTGGATATAATTTAATGGATACTGTATTTATTACAGGATCAGGTCAAAATTTGACTTTAGGTGGACAGTTTACTACATATAAGGGTCTTAATGGTGTTGAGTTAACACTTAAACATTTGCCTATATATGATGATCCTATTCACAATCGTAAGTTACATCCAATATCGGGTAGACCTCTTGAATCATATCGTATCACAATTGTAGATATTGGTCAGAGAGATGGTGAAGCTAACTTAAGGAAAGTAGTTAGAAAAGGACGTGAAATGGTTATGTGGTATACCGGTGGTTCTGTAGCTCCTGGCTCAGGATTTGCCGCATCCGCTACTACATTACGTTCAAACGCTAAAGACGGTTACGCAGTACACTTCCTGTCAGAACAGGGACTTATGATCGCAGATCCCACAACTTGTGGTGAACTTATCTGTGATGCAGCATAAAAATATAACAAGTAAATCCAGGGGTAGTGTGAGTTATTCATAAGTATATTATAAATATACCACTCCCTGGGTTTGTTATTATTAATTTTTTAAACCATAGAAATATGAGAGTTATTTTAAGACCGATAAATAGGCATCCGTGGCTTAATGTCGTGAAATTTAAAAATTGCTATGACTATATAGCACCGTATTTTACTCGTTCGGGTAATATATATACTGGGTTAACAGCGGAAGATGCAACTAGACTAGGTATTGTCCTAGGACTTAATTTACTTCCTTCTTCGAGTTATTGGAGTAATTTTTTTGTACGTGTAGGGTCTGAAGATGTATTTTTGGAGACAGATGATCCACTCGATGAAGTTAAGTATATATTTTTAAAGAATCATAAAAGAGTTAAAAGTTCAACATTTGAACGTAAAGCTACTGCAGATTATTTGCTTATAAATAAGGATGAAGAAGCTAAACGTGAGAATTTGTTTAATAAATCTAAAGTTGATGCTATATCTGAGTTTAAGAAAATGTCTCTTACAGATATGCGTAAATGTTTAAGGTTGTTTGGTCAGAATGCTGAGAATGTAAGTAGTGAATTAGTTGAAAATTCAATGTTTAAAGTAGTTGAATCTAATCCATCTATGTTCATAGAAAAGTGGGTGAATAACAAAGATAGAGAGATTGAAGTTATTCTTGAACAAGCTATATCTAGAAATATCATACGTAGGAACAAAAATATTTATAAATTTGGTAGTGATGTTATAGGTTATAGTATGCCAGAAACAATTGATTTTTTAAATAATCCTAAGAATCAAGATATTAAAAAGGCTGTGCTGAATGCAATAGATGCAAAAGATTTTATTGTTCAGGATGAAGCTCCGGAAGAAGATTTGAAACAATTCAATTTACCACCTGAAAAGGTTGTAATTGAAAAACCTAAAGTTAAGAAACCTACGTTATTAAAGACTGAACCAGGTACAAATGACGAAGGTATCGATATTGACAAAATAGATTTTAGTGAATAGTTATGACTGTATCTCAGATGCATACTGCTTTTAGGCTAGAATTGGATAAAGTAAATTCTTTGCAATATCCTGATTTTACTAGTATTGAAGTAGACTATTGGCTTAATCGTGCTATTAGGGAGTTTGTTAAAACTCGTTATAGTGGCCTTAATCCAAAAAGGGAAGGATTTGAGCAGACGCAGAAAAGGATAGATGATTTAAGAACATTGGTACGTGAGGTTACTGTTCCATGTACTATAATTGGTAGTATTAAACCTCATGGTTTTGTACTCACTGATGGATTTAGTAATGTAGAATTCAGTACGGCAGGATCATATTGGTTGTCGTTAGGTGAAGAAGTTGATTTAATGTTACCAGGTTCAATTAGAATTGTGTCTGGTGTTACAGAAGTTACTGCGGATGAATATAGGTTTGCACTTGATAATCCATATTCTCCTCATATTGTACATTATAATCAAGCAAAACCTTTAAGGTTATTTTATAATAACACAATAGAATTTATTTCTGATGGCACTTATTCTGTGCTTAATGCTTATGTTAGATATATTAAGGCTCCAATAATTGTAGTATACTCTACTCTTATTGATTGTGATTTACCGGAACATACACATGATGAAATTGTGTCATTGTCTGTTAGATTGGCTTTAGAAAATATTGAACAACCTAGGTATCAAAGTTACGCGCAAGAGGTTGCCGCAATGGAATAATGTTAATTTTTAAATTAAAAATAAATAAAAATGTTACAAAGAACAAATAAATTATTAATCGGGAAGGATATTAACCGAGATGCTCAAGTTGTAGATGGTGCAGTCATCACTACAATTACAGGATCAACGGGCCTTGCTGATGGTGAGATCGTTGTTCTTGACAAGAATTTTTGTGTATTGGGAGCTGGTAAAACTATATCTGATTCCGATATTATATATATTTGTCAAGGAACAGGCGATACTTATGATTACTCAAATGAACTTGGTACTGGGGTAACAACTAATAGGAGAATTATTCTTTCAGATCCCATTCAGGGTTCAAAAGTTAGGAAATATGTAGGTACAGCATATGCTGTTGCTACAGAGCAAACTGATGTTTGGGATCTTACTGGTTTAGTTCCAGTTACAGGTACTGAATATTTAGTTAGGGTTGTTTATAAAGATATGAATGAACATCCTGGGCAGTTTACTCAAACTTATAGGGTTAATGCTACTAGTGCTGTTTTACATACTGGACTTATTGATTTGCTATTAGCAAAAGTTAATGCTCATAGTGGTCGTAGAGTAGACGCTACTCATACAGGTACTTCATTAACTTTAACAGGTAGGCATATTCCTGAATGTACAACTAGTACAGTTGATTTTGAAGAATTTAGGATGGTTGAATTTGAATCATTTATACTTTATATAGATGCTGATGGTAATTGGCAGGAAGTTGTTTGCACATCTGCAACTCCATGTACTCGTACTCCAGCAGAATATGGTGCTGGTACTTGGGAATTAGTTAGGGATATGGAATTTAGGCAAATGCCTTATAGAGGTATTGTTAATGTTACACAGTTCCCATGGCAGTTCCCTGATATTTATACTTCTTCAAGCGCTACGTATAATTTAGTTACTATTGAAAGTGACAGATCATATTTGTCTCCTGACAATCAGTATGTTAAACAAGCTCCTCTTACAACGGTTATTGCTTTTGTTGTACCTAGTTCAGGTAATCAACAGGATGCCGTGTTAGGTCAGTTGAATGGTTGGATGGCTTCATGTCCTGGTGCTTTTGAAGGTGTTGCATTTTAATTAGGGAGGGTTTAGACATGGCAACTAGAAAAAACGAATTCTTATTGAATAGGATTGCCGTAGCGAACTTCCCAGTTCTTGCTTCTACCGGTGGACAGTCAATTCCGTCTGGTGTTTATATACCAGCTGGTGCTATTGTGACTGGTGTTACATTTAGACAGAGTGCTGCTCCTACTATTGCAAATGCTGCAAATACTATTAATTTACTTGTTGTAAATACGGCTAATAGTAGTAGCATGTCATTAATATCTGCAGTGGCTTTAAGTGCTCATGCTACTCATTTAACAAGGCCATATGCTGCAACATTAAGTGCTGCAGTTGGTACATATATACCTATTTGTGGTGAGTTAAAGTTAAATGCAGAAGGTAGTAATGGTACGAATGTTTGGACGTATGCTCCTAATGTGTATGTTGGATATGTGTGTGCAAATTAATATGATATAAAATGGCAAGTATAAAAAATGAATTTTTGGAAGCTAGGGTGGCTAAAGCCAATTTTACCATAGCTTCATCTGCCGCAACGCAAGCACTTCCATCAGGAGTATTTGTTCCAGGTGGGGCAATTGTAACAGGCATAACTTATCTGGCTACAGGTGTTATGGATGTTTCAGTTGCTTCTCAAAGTATTAACTTGTATGTGGCAAATACAGCTAACAGTAGTAGTATAGCATTAGCTTCTTCGGTAGTAATGAGTGCTCTTGGAGCTCAAACTGTTCCATATGTAGCTAGTTTACTTACTGCAGCTGGTATGTATGTGGCGGTTCCTGGTGAACTTGTAATGAGTGTACAGGCTGCTTCTGGTGGTTCTGTTGTTACGTATTCACCAGGTGTTTTTGTAGGTTACATCGTATAAATTTAAAAGTATGGCAACTAGAAAAAATGAATTTTTGGAGGCTAGAATAGCTAAAGCAAACTTTACGATGGCTTCTACAATGAGTGCTGCACAATCATCTCCTTCAGGGGTATTTATTCCTGGTGGAGCGATTGTTACAGGTATAACTTATATGTTTACTGGTGCTAGGACACTTGCTGGTAATTCGGCAACTGCTGAGGTACGTGTTATAAATACTGAATTAGCCAGTAGCATGGCGTTGGTATCTACACTTAATCTTAGTGCTTTTCCAGCTCAGACTATTCCATATAAAGCCAGTTTGCTTAGTGCTGCTGGTATGTATGTAGCAGTTCCTGGTGAATTGGTATTGACTGTGGGTGCGGATGCAGCAGGTAATTCTGTTGGTACATCTATTTATCCTACTGCTTTTGTAGGTTATGTAGTATAATCTATAATAATGACAAATTTAAATTAAGGGCGGGTTCATAAAAAAGCTCGCCTTTTTTACTTTAAAATATTAAAAATGGCTTTAGTTTTAGCATTTGAAGTTACCGAAAGGAACGATAACAAACTGTTAACAATAACAGACACTACTGGTGAAGTATCTACAGGTACTGTAACTGGTTGGGGTGCACCCAATGCGTTGTATACTACTATAGTAGCTAGTGGTGGTGCTCACACATTAGAACTGAATATTGATATTACAGAGTCTGATGGCACTATTACATATTACGATACTATAGATTTGTATACTACATTTGGTGCTTTTGCCACTATTGCGGATTTGGTTTTTCCGTTAGATTGTTCTATGCTAAAAGTAAGTGGCATAGCCATGGGCACATCGGATGATCAATTTCCAGATGGTATATATGATATAGAATATATATATGATGATGCGTTAGCCACAGAGAAAATTACAACTGTGGCAGAAACTGTTTATGGTAAAGTACGTAATGGTACGTATGAATTGCTTAGGAAAATGACTACTTCGTATGAATATGAAGGATACATTGATGATGGTGTTTTACTTGCAATTTTTACTAAAACTTATTTGGATGGTATATTGGCTGCTGATAATATTGCTAGGCGTACATCAGTATACACTCAACTGTATGTTTTGGAGAGATTATTAATAAATGAATCTTCATATGAAATCTAGAAAATATGTTCCTGGTATATTAGTAGATGGGCGTGGGTTGCGTGGACCTAAGGGAGATAAAGGTGACGCTGGATTTGTAGCTTCTGAAATAACATCTTACATAACTAATTTAACTGATTATGCTGGTCTAACACATACTCATGGTAATGTCATTGGTGTAAATATTACAGCTACTAGTGCTAATAGTGGGTTAACTTTATCGGTTGGTAATTATCTTACAACTGCAGCAGCATCGGATCATACCCATACGGGTTATTTAACTACAGCAGCTGGATCTACTCATACTCATGGGGGCATTGCTTTCGGTACAGTAACTGGTACAGATATGACCTATAGTTCCGCAAGTAATGGTTTAAGTTTAAGTTTAAGTGTTCCCGTATATTTAACTACTGCTGCTGAAAGTTGGCATTCTCATAATGATTTATATATACCTTTAGCTAATAGTGCATCATATCAATTGACAGCAAATAACAGTTTATCTGCTTATTCAACACATATTCATGGTTCAGTAACTGCTTTAGGAAATATTACAGTTGGTTCGTCTAGTAACGGTGCTGTATTTTCTGTGTCAGAAGGAATTAAACAGATTCTGTTAGCAGGCAATACTGTTGGTACGGCTGGTATTTTGTCTACTGGTACTGTAGTATTGGCAGCAGCTGGTGCGATCACATTTTCTCAGAATGGTAACACTGTAACTATTTATGGTTCAGGTGGTACTGGTGGTGCAGTAGGTGTTGGTTATACTACGGGCAGTACTAATGCTGGTACAGATTTAGCAGCCACATTGAATTCAGATGGTTTAAGTCTTGTTTATCCTAGGTTTTTAACTACTGCAATAGGTACAGTTACAGCTATCACAGGTGGTTCAATGACCGGTAATGCTGCTGGGTTATCTATAAATTTACCAGCATATATTACAACAGCAATGGTTAGTAATGCTGGGTCTAATTTTATAGGTCTTGCCACTGCTGTTACTAATGCTTCTTTAACTGCAGATAGTAGGGGTATATCTCTTAATATACCAAATTATTTAACTACTGCAAGGGGAAGTACTGATGCATTGGGTTTAGCTACTGCTGCTACTAATGTTACATGGACTGCCGATAGTCGTGGGATATCCTTGGATGCAATAGGTTATGTAGGTACTGGAACTGCTATAAGTGGTGGTCTTATGACTGCGGATAGTAGGGGTATTTCTATAGATGTTGCATCTGCTGCGGGAATGGGTTTGGCTACAGCAATTACTGGTGGTTTAATGACTGGTAATACCGATGGTCTTTCTATAGATTTAAGTCCGGCTGTTGGTGTTGGATTAGGTACTACAATTGCTACAACTAGTGGGGCTATACTTAAAATTACAGCAAATACAGATGGATTAAATATTAGTCATCCTAATTGGTTAACTACTGCGATGCTTTCAAATGCTGGTAGTAATTTTGTTGGGTTAGCTACTGCTGTTACTGGTGGATCTATGACAGCTAATAGTAATGGTATATCTGTAAATATACCTCCAACCGGAGTTGCTATAGCAGATAATGCAACAAATGTTGTGTCAGCAGGTACTGTACAATTTATTAATTCAAATGGTGTATCTTTTGGTTATTTAGGTACAGGTACAGCTAGTAAATTTATGACTGCGTCTTGGAAATCAGCTGATTATGTTTTAACTGCAGTTAGTTCATTATATCAATTAACAGCAAACAATAGTTTGTCTGCATATTCGTCTCATACTCATGGTTCTAATGTATATACTCAGCGTATAACTGATTATGATTTTAAATTTACTTCAAGTAGTAATTACTTAAGTATGGGCATTCCATGGCCTATGGCTTTATTAGCTTCTGGTCATACTGGTGGTACTGTGTCATTGTTAGACAGGGGAACTGTTACTTTACTTGGTGGTAATAATATTACTTTAAATCAAGTTGGCAGTAATCTTTATATTCATGGTGAGTCTGGTGCCAGTGCTGGTACACATACTCATGGTACTGTAGCAATTACTGGGGGTATAGGTATTACTTCGGCTAGTAGTGGTTTGTCTGTATCAATTCCAGCATATTTAACTACTGCAGCTAATAGTACACACACTCATACTATTGGTTTATATAAGACTAATATAAATGCTACAAGTGCAAGTAATGCTTTGTCATTATCTGTACCTGTTGGCAGTGTATATTTTAGTAATATTGCTACAAATAATATTACATTTGGTTCAATAGCATCTGGTTCATCAACAACTATAACTGCTATTGCAGGTGGTGGTAGTGGTGCGGGTGGTGGTATGGGCACTGGTATTAGTACTTCTGGTGCTATTACTGCTAGTGGTAACACAGCTGGTTTAAGTATTACAGTTCCAGCATTGGGTCATTTATATTTTGGTAATATAGCTCATTATAGTTTTGTATCCACTGTTGCTGGAGTATCTACTACAATTGGTTTATCTACAGCTTAATTATGGCAGATTTTGATATTGCTTGGGTTGAAGTAGGAGTTATTCCTAGATGGTTAATAACATCTATGGGTGATGGTTCTGGTGTTGCATCTATTTCTGTGAAGGTAAATACTGGATGTACTTTATATTTGGATGGCACTGCTAAGTTTTATTCTAATAGTGCTGGCACTTTAAATGAAAGTATATCGTGGACTCCAAATCCTGGATCAATAACAACTAGGTATGTTCGTTGTCCTTCTGGTACGGCATATCTTACATTTAATGATCCATCTTTATTAATTGGTGCTGGTCATGTAATATCCGATTCATCTGGTAATTCTCTTTGGGGTTATAGTGGGGGTTATACTAATATTCCATTTTTGAATTGTAGCGATTGGTATTTTCCTAATTGTGTGGACATAGCAATATTTTATTCTGAGAGATGTAATTTTACTTCTTCTATATCTAAATTATCTCCTAATTTACAAAGGTTTCTTAATACTGGCGCAGGTACATTTACTGGGGCGTTAATGGATATTCCAGACGCTTGTATTATATTTGCTCTTAATATAGCAAATACTATCAGTGGAAATTTAGCAGATCTTCCATCTGGGATGACTCAATTTTTATTATATGGCTCTAATACTATTACTGGAGATGTTATTAATCTTCCTGGAGGTATAACTAAAATTTCAATAGCTGGTTATAATACTATATATGGTGATATTTGGGATATACCCATT
>Ga0315295_10002356_pt1 | contig 16051 bp, 14 predicted proteins | sample YL17G14_0_MG_FD_204453 | JGI IMG/M metagenome (GOLD analysis project Ga0315295, IMG submission 204453) | Sediment microbial communities from Yellowstone Lake, YNP, Wyoming, USA - YL17G14_0 | ecosystem: Environmental > Aquatic > Freshwater > Lake > Sediment | place: USA: Wyoming | collected... | reverse complement strand
AGCAGGCCCGACTTGGGGCGCGGCTCGTCGCGGAACTTGGTCTGGATCTGGTACCAGACCTGGGGCAGCTGCCGGTAGCTGCGCAGCTCGTCGCGGGCGACGGCGGTGAAGATCTCCTCGTGGGTCATGCCCAGGCAGTAGTCGGCCCCCTTGCGGTCCTTCAGCCGGAACATGTTGTCGCCCATCACGTCCCAGCGGCCGCTCTCCTTCCAGACCTCGGCCGGGTGGAGCGCGGGCAGGTGGAACTCCTGGCCGCCGATGGCGTCCATCTCCTCGCGGACGATCCGCTCGACCTTGGCGAGCGAGCGGCGGGCCAGCGGCAGGTGGTCGTAGATCCCGGCCCCGAGCTGGCGGATGAACCCGGCCCGGACGAGCAGCCGGTGCGAGGCGACCTGGGCGTCGGCCGGGGCCTCCTTCAGCGTGGGGATGAAGGTCCGGCTGTAGCGTGCGAGTTGCATGGTGGCCCTAGGCCGTGGGCTCGAGACGCCCGGTGCCGGCCGTTCCCTGCCGGACGATGCGGCTGTAGAGCGTGATCTGGGGGTCGGTGAGGAAGCGCCAGAGGAGCGCCGCCCAGGAGCGGTGGAAGTGGAGAGGCTCGTAGAGCTCCGGGGCCATGCGCTTGAGCGCCGGCAGGCGGCTCCAGGGCACGCGCATCAGGTCGTGGTGCTCGTTGTGGTAGCCGACGTTGAGCGCGAAGACGTTCATGGGCCCGTAGTAGGAGAAGGTCTCCTGGTTGCCCGGGAAGGTGAGGTAGTGCTCCTGGATCCAGCGCGCGCCCACCGGGTGGAGCCCGATGGCGAACGCGGAGGACAGGAATAGGTAGCCGAGCGCCGCCCAGCCGGCGAGGTGGACCACCGCGAAGGCGAAGGCCACCTGGACGACCACGTTGGCCACGTACCAGGCGTCCCAGAGCTTGATGCGCCGGAGCTGGGTGGCCCGCAGCGCCTGGGCGAGGAAGTAGAAGAGAAGCCAGAGCGTCTTCCGGACGGTGGAGCGCCCGACCAGGCGCGCCTCGGCGGGCGCGGCCAGGTCGGCGTCGATCTCCGGATCGCCCTGCCAGGCGTGGTGGAGCAGGTGGTAGCGGCGGAAGGCGATGGCGCCCGGGAAGACGATGGGCAGGTTGGCGACGATGGCCGCCAGCGAGTTCACCCAGGGCGTGCGGACGATCAGGTTGTGCGTGGCCTCGTGGATCAGCACCCAGAGCGCGTGGTCGGCCACCGCGCCCACCAGCCAGGCCACGAGCAGCACCAGCCAGAAGCCCTGGTCGCGCAGCACCCAGGCGATGGCGAGCTGCAGCCCGACGACGCCCAGCAGGATGACAATAGACCAGGGCTCGGGCCCCTGCAGGAGCTTCGCCTCCGGGTGGGCGGCGAGCAGGCGTCGGGTGCGCTCCCGGTGCGGTTCCGGGTAGTCGACGCGTCGGAAATCGAGGGTCTCGGCCATGGCCGGGAAGCTATAGAACGAAACCGCCCCCGCGCCAAGGAGGCGCGGAGGCGGTGCGAAGCGATCTCGGCCTTCGGCTAGAAGTAGTAGTTGAAGGAGAGCGAGAACTGGTTGCCCTTGAGGACGTTGTCGACGTTCAGCCCGGTCAACTGTTGCGCCGCCGATGCCGGCGTCGTGACGTTGGGGTTCGAGGCGGCGTTCGCGACGTTCCACGTCGTCCGGGAGTACAGCCACTCCGCGCCCATCATGAAGGCGCCGGCCTGGTAGCGCACCATCGCGACCGAGTTCTGGTTGCGCATGATGTTCATGTTGGCCGCGAAGATGTCCGCGTAGCTGGGGTGATCGATGCCGTAGGTGTACCAGAGCGAGAACGCCTTGGAGAAGTTCAGGCCGACCTGGCCCCAGGCGCCGTAGCCGAAGATCTGGGGGACGTTGGTCACGGTCGCGGGCATGAACTGGACCACGTTGCCGAGGAGCGGACCGGCGTTCTTGCCCCACCAGGCGCTGCCCTGGAGGACCAGCATGCCGGTGTCGAGCTTGAGGCCGAAGGTGCCGAGCGCGGTGGTGAGGGTGCTGTGCTGGGCCTTGTTCTCGACGATGCCTGGGCCGTTGCGGTCGACCTGCTGCCAGTGGCCGCTCACCCAGAGGTCGAGCATCTTGCCGAACATCAGCTTGCCGCGAGCCTCGAACGCCGGGAGGCCGGAGGCCACGCCAAAGTTGAGGTTGTCCGCGGCCTGGGTGTTCTGCCAGCCGGAGCGCTGGATCGACCAGGCGAACTCGAACCGCGTGTCGTCGCCGAGGGTGTGGTAGCCGAAGATGCCCGGCTGCCGCCAGCCGACGGTGCCGGCCGCGTAGGTCATCGGGAAGGCGATGCCGCGCAGCGACTGCGGGATGAGGCCGATGGTCAGCATGTTCTGCTGGCCGAACTGGAGGATGTTCTTCCCGCCCCAGTTGAGCTCCGTGTAGGCGAGCCGGACGCGGGGCAGGATGGAGACGTCGCCGAAGCTGCCGCCGTCGCCGGCGGCCGGTCCGAACATGTCGAACTCGACGACCGCCTTGGGCGTGGCGCCGCCGAGGATCTCGGGGCCGCGCACGGAGAAGTTGAGGCGGGTCTGGCGGATGTCGAAGCCGAGGAGCAGCTTGTCCGTCTGCCAGTTCTTGATGACGTTCAGGGCCTGCTGGCCGGTGGCAGGGGTTGCGCCAGCGGCGAACTGGGCATCCTGGACATACATCGAGACCGAGGTGAAGCCGTGCAGCTCGAAGACGAACGCCGGGGGCTTGGGCGTCTCCTTCACCACGACGGTGACCGTCTCGGTCTTCCTTTCCTCTACGACCACATTCTGCGCGGGTGTCGCCTGGGCAAGTGCCAGGCCGGCGTATCCGAGAGCTGCCAGACTGAAGAGAGCCTTGATTCTCACGTTGATCCTCCGGTTGAACCGTGCGGGAACGGCGCCATTCGCCGGGGCGGCGGCCCCTGGGCGGTTGTGCGAACTTCTCGCATGCGTTTGGTGACATCGCAAGTTGCAGCGCGTCATGGCCCCTGTAGGGTCGCTTTTCGATTGACGGAGGTCAATTATTCTGTCGAGCCCGCGAAATCGTGCGGGCACGAACTTCACCGCGCGAATAGCCCCCCGATGGGTGCGTTGGCCCGGGCCGGCGCCCGGGCAGGCACCTCTTGTCCACCCGTCTCGCCGGGTGGTACGACCCTCGGTCCCCACCTCGACACACTTGGAGGTCGCATGAAGATCCCGGTTCGCTGGCTCACCGCCGCGTCGGCTGCTCTCCTCGCCATCCCTTCCCTCTCCCTCGCCGAGCCCGTCAAGATCGGCGCCGCCTTCTCGCTGACCGGCAACGCCGCCGCCTACGGCGCGCAGCAGAAGGCCGGCGTCCTGCAGGCCATCGACGACGTGAACAAGAGCGGCAAGCTGAAGGGCATCACGCTCGAGCTCGTCCTCGAGGACGACGCCACCTCCAAGGAGCAGGGCATCGCGGTCTTCCAGCGCTTCATCAACCGCGACAAGGTGAGCGCCATCATCGGACCCACCCTCTCCACCACCGCCACCGCCGCCGACCCCATCGCCCAGCAGGGGCAGACCCCGGTGGTCGCTGTCTCCAACACCGCCGCCAAGGGCATCACCGACATCGGCGACTTCATCTGGCGGGTCTCGCTCACCGAGGCACAGGTGATCCCGTCGGCCCTCAAGGCGGCCCAGGCCAAGCTCGGCTTCAAGAACGCCGCCATCCTCTATGGCAACGACGACGTGTTCACCAAGGGTGGATTCGACGTCATGAAGGCGTCGCTGGAGGCCGCCGGCATCCCCATCGTCGACATCCAGACCTTCGCCACCAAGGACCGCGACTTCAACGCCCAGCTCACCGCGCTCAAGGCCAGGAACCCGGACTTCCTGATGGTGTCGGCGCTGGTCGAGCAGGCGGCCGCCATCGTCAGCCAGGCCCGCCAGCTGGGCTGGAACGTCCCCATCATGGGCGGCAACGGCTTCAACTCCCCCAAGTTCATGGCCAACGCCGGCCCGGCCGCCGAGGGCGTGATGATCGGGACGGCATGGAACAAGGCCTCCACCGATCCAGTCAACGTTGCCTTCATCGCCGCCCAGAAGGCCCGCGGCAACGACCCCGACCAGTTCTGCGCCCAGGCCTACACCGGCGTGCTGGTCATCGCCGACGCCATCGCACAGGCCGGGATGAAGGGCGGCCGCGACGACATCAAGGCCGGCTTCGCCAAGGTGAAGGACCTGCCCACGCCGCTCGGCAAGTTCTCCTTCCTCCCCAGCCGCGACGGCAGCCACCCTGCCGCAGTCCAGATCGTGAAGGGCGGAAAGTTCGAGATCCTCCAGTAGCCCCCGGGGCGTCGCCGCGTGGGGCAGCAGATCGTCAACGGCCTGTTCCTGGGGAGCATCTACGCGCTCTTCGCGCTGGGGTACACGCTGGTCTTCGGCGTGCTCGACATCCTCAACCTGGCGCACCAGGCGGTCTTCATGGTCTGCGCCTACGCGGCGCTGGTCCTCGTCGTCCACCTCCACATGCCGATGGTGGCCGCCTTCCCGGTGGCCATCCTGGCCGGAGGCCTGCTCGGCATGCTGGTGGACCGCATCGCCTTCAAGCCGCTGCGCGGGCGCAGCGACTCCAACATCGCCGGGCTCATCAGCTCCATCGCGCTGGCCACCATCCTCGAGGCCACGGTGGCCCAGATCTTCGGCCCGGACGTGGAACGCTTCCCGTTCGGGACGGTGCCCACCCGCAGCCTGAAGATCGGGGACGCGGTGGTCTCCGAGCTCCAGATCATCATCATCGCCATCGCGCTCCTGATGCTGGCCGGCCTGACCTGGCTGCTCCGGCGCACCCGGCTGGGACGGCGCATCCGCGCGGTGGCGGAGAACCCCCGCGCGGCGCGGGTGCTGGGCGTGGACGTGGACCGCATCATCGCGGCCTCCTTCTTCGTGTCGTCGGCGCTGGGGGCCGCCGCCGGCGTGCTCTTCGGCCTGGCCTTCAACAACGTGGCGCCGGACATGGGGCGCTCGGTGGAGCTGAAGGGGCTGGCGGTCATCGTGCTGGGCGGCATGGGCAGCATGCCCGGGGCGGCGCTGGCCGGCCTGGCGCTGGGACTGCTCGAGGTCTTCACGGTGGCCTGGATCGGCTCGTCGTACCGGGACGCGGTGGCCTTCGGGGTCCTCTTCCTGGTGCTGGTGCTCCGCCCCCGGGGCCTGCTCGGGTCCGCGGCGCTCCGCGAGGCCTGACCCGGCGTGTCGCTCGGCGGCCTCCAGGACTTCTGGCTCACCTACCAGTCCACCGTGGCCTTCGTCGGCCTGAACGGGCTGCTCGCGCTCTCCGTCTACACCACCCTCTCCTGCGGCCAACTCTCGCTGGCCCAGGCCGCCTTCATGGCCATCGGCGCCTACGCGTCCGCCATCCTCACCTTCCACACCCAGGCCCCGTTCGCCCTGAACCTGGCGGTGGCCACCCTGCTCCCGGCGCTGGTGGCCGTGCCGCTGGGGCTTCCCGTCCTGCGGCTGAAGGGGGTCTTCCTGGCCATCGCCACCATCGGCTTCGGCGAGGTGGTGCGCATCTTCTTCGTGAACCTGGATTTCACGAACGGTGCACTGGGGCTGACCGCCGTCCCGCAGCGCACCGCCATCTGGATGATCTACGCGGCGCTGGCGGCCGCCCTCTTCGTGCTCTGGCGCATCCGGGGCTCGCGCGCCGGGTACGCGCTCGAGGCCATCCGGGAGGACGAGCCGGCGGCCCGCACCATGGGCATCCACGTTGCCCGCTACAAGCTCGCCATGCTGGCGCTGGGCGGCGCGTTCGCCGGCCTGGCCGGCGCGCTCGAGGCCCACTACACCTTCATGGTCGCCCCGGGCACCTACTCCTTCACGCGCGTGGTGGACATGCTGGTCTACGCCGTGGTGGGCGGCACCGGGATCTTCTACGGCCCGGTGGTCGGCGCGACCTTCCTCACCCTGCTGCCGGAGGTGCTCCGCGAGGTCAGCTCCCGGGTCGGGCTCCAGCCCGGCCCCCTGCGCCTCTTCGTGAACGGCCTGGTGCTGCTGCTCGTCATCCTCTTCCTTCCGGAGGGCATCTCCTCCCTGCCGGGCCGCTTGCGCGCCCGGCGGCGGGCGCGGCGGGAGGCCCATGCTGCTTGAGCTCCAGGACCTGCGCAGGACCTTCGGCGGCCTGGCGGCGGTGGACGGCGCCTCCCTGGCGGTCGAGGCCGGCGAGGTTCACGGCCTCATCGGGCCGAACGGCGCAGGGAAGACCACGCTCTTGAACCTCGTCTCCGGGCTCATCCCGGCCACCTCCGGCACCATCCGGCTCGACGGGGTGCGGCTCGACGGGCTGCCCTCCCACCGCATCGCCGCACTCGGCGTGACGCGGACCTACCAGAACATCCGGCTCTTCCCGGCGCTCACCGCCGCGGACAACGTGCTGGTGGGCGCCCACCTGAAGCGCCACGCGCCGCTCTGGCGCCGCATGCTCTTCCTCCCGTCCGCAGCCGTCGAGGAGCGGGCCGCGCGGGAGGCCTCGCTGGCGCTGCTCGAGCGGGTGGGGATGGCGGAGCGGGCCCGGGAGCGGGCCAGCAACCTCTCCTACGGGGAGCAGCGGCGGGTCGAGATCGCCCGGGCCCTGGCCTCTTCACCCCGGGTGATGCTTCTCGACGAGCCCACCGCCGGGATGAACCCCGGCGAGGTGGCGGCCATCGCCGAGCTCATCCGCGGCGTGGCCCGCGCCGGGCACTCGGTGCTGCTTGTGGAGCACAACGTGAAGCTGGTCATGAAGGTCTGCGACCGGATCACCGTGCTCGACTTCGGCAAGGTCATCGCCGACGGGACCCCCGCCGAGGTGGCCAACGACCCCGCCGTCATCGCCGCCTACCTGGGCGGGGAGGCTGCGGCGTGACCGCCCCCGGGACGCCGTTGCTCGAGGTGAAGGGGCTGCGCGTCTCCTACGGCCACGTCCAGGCCGTGCACGACCTGTCGCTTCGGGTGGAGGCCGGGCAGGTGGTCACGCTCATCGGCCCGAACGGCGCGGGGAAGACCAGCACGCTGGCGGCGGTGGCCGGCCTGCTCCGGCCGGAGCGGGGGCAGGTGCTCCTCGAGGGGCGCGACGTGACCGGGCTCCCGGCACACCAGGCCGTCGCCGAGGGGATCGTGCTGGTGCCGGAGGGGCGCTGCATCCTGGCCCGCATGAGCATCGAGGAGAATCTCCTGATGGCCGCCGAGAGCCGCGCCCCGCGCCCGACCGGGGCGGAGATGCGCCAGCGCATCGACGCGCAGTACGATCGCTTCCCGGTGCTGGGGGAGCGACGGCGGCTGGCGGCAGGGTCGCTCTCCGGGGGCGAGCAGCAGATGCTGGCCTTCGCCCGGGCGCTGCTCATGCGCCCGCGCATCCTGCTCCTCGACGAGCCGTCGATGGGGCTCGCCCCGCTGCTCGTGGCCCGCATCTTCGAGCTGGTGAAGGCCATCCACCGGGACGGGGCCACGGTGCTGCTCGTGGAGCAGAACGCCCGGCTGGCGCTCCAGATCTCGGACCACGCCCACGTGCTGGAGCGCGGCCGCATCGTGCTCGAGGGGCCGTCCGGGGAGCTGGCGGCCGACCCGCGGGTGCGGGCGGCGTACCTGGGCGGCGACGTGGAGAGCTGAACGGCTACTTCGCCTCGCGCTCGGCGGAGATGCGCTCGGCCTCGGCCACCAGCGCCTCCTCGAGATCCTCGGCCTTCATCCGCTTCACGATCTTGCCGCTCTTGAAGAGCAGCCCGACCCCGCCGTGCCCGTAGGCGACGCCCACGTCGGCGGCGGCCGCCTCGCCCGGACCGTTCACCTCGCAGCCCATGACGGCGACGTTCACGGCCCCCTTCAGCCTCGAGAGGCGCTGCTCGACCCGCTCGGCGATGGGGATCATGGCCACCGAGCAGCGGCCGCAGGTGGGACAGGCGGTGAGCGTGGCCCCGCCGAACTGGAGGCCGAGCGACTTGAGCAGGCTGCGGGCGACCTTGACCTCCTCGACCGGGTCGGCGGCGAGCGACACCCGGAGCGTGTCCCCGATGCCGGCCGCGAGCAGGATGCCCAGCCCCGCCGCGCTCTTGATGGTGCCGGTCATGAGAGTTCCGGCCTCGGTGATGCCCAGGTGGAGCGGGTAGTCGAAGCGCTGCGAGAAGAGCCGGTTCGCGGCCACCGTCATGCCGATGTCGTGGGCCTTGAGCGAGACCTTGATCTCCCGGTAGCCCTGGTCCTCGAGCAGCCGGATGTGGCGCTCGGCGCTCTCCACCATTCCCTCGGCGGTGGGCCAGCCGTGCTTCGCGACGATCTCCTCCTCGAGGGAGCCGGCGTTCACGCCGATCCGGATGGGGACGTTGCGCTCGCGGGCTGCCTTGACCACCTCGCGCACCCGGTCCTGGCTCCCGATGTTGCCGGGGTTGAGCCGCACGCAGTGGATGCCGGCGTCGATGGCCTGGAGCGCCAGCCGATGGTCGAAGTGGATGTCGGCGACCAGCGGCACCGGCGAGCCCCGGACGATGGCCGGCAGCGCCGCGGCGGCCTCTGCGTCGGGAACGGCCAGCCGCACGAGGTCCGCTCCCTCGGCGGCCAGCGCCTGGATCTGGGCGAGCGTGGCCGCCACGTCGGCGGTCTGGGTGGTGGTCATCGACTGCACCGCCACCGGCGCCCCGTCGCCGATGGGAACCGGCCCGACGTGGATGCGTCGCGTCTTCCGCCTCTCCGCGATGGCGGAGATGTTGCCGTGGTCGTACGCGCCCATCCGAGTCGTCTACTTCCGGGCCAGCTCGGCGTCGATGATCTCCTTGAAGGCGTCGAACGGCTGCGCGCCGGAGATCATGACGCCGTTCACGAAGAAGGCCGGGGTGCCGGTGATGCCGAGCTCGGTGCCGGCCTTGCGCCCCTCCTCGACCAGCGCGGCGGTGGCGCCGGAGTCGAGGCACTTGTCGAACTTCGCCTGGTCGAGCTTCAGATCCTTCGCGTAGCCCTTCAGCGAGGGGATCTCGAGGGCCCGCTGGTTGGCGAAGAGCTTGGCGTGCATCTCCCAGTACTTGCCCTGCTCGCCGGCGCAGTGCGCGGCCTCGGCGGCCTTGGGCGCGTTCGGGTGCATGGGCAAGGGCAGGTCGCGGTAGACCACCCGGACCTTGTCGCCGTAGACGCGGACGACCTCGGCGACGGTCTCCTCGCCGCGGCCGCAGTAGGGACACTCGAAGTCGGAGAACTCGACGATGGTGACGGGGGCGCTGGCCGGACCCTTCGACGGGCCCTTGGCCTCGACGTTCTGGCGGGGCGCCCGGTAGGGGGCGAGAAGGATCTCGACCTTGGCCTCGGACTTCAGCTTCTCGTAGTAGGCCTGAGCAGCGGCCTGGGCCTTCTGCTGCTGGATGAAGCGGACGATGGTCTCCTTCACCTGGGCCATGGGAGGCAGGTCGCGCCCCTGGGCCTTGGCGGCGTCGTAGACCTGCTGGATCTCGGCGTCGGTGGGAGGCGGGAGCTTGTCGAGGACCTCGGCCTTCACGTAGTCCTCGGCGCTCTTGCCGGCGGCCTTGGCCTTGGCCTCGACGATCCGCTTCAGGATCATGGAGTCGAGGGCCTGGCGCTTCATCTGGTAGAGCTGCTCCTGGTACTGCTGGTCGAGCTTCTTGAGCTCGCCCTTCGCGAACTCCTCCAGCTCCTTGCCGGAGATGGCCTCGGCGCCGATCTTGGCGACCGGCGCGTTCGGGTCGGCGACCGGCGCGGCGGCGGACTTGGCCTGGGTGGTGGACGGCGAGGTGCAGGCCAGAGCGCCGAGGGCGGCGACGACCGCGAGGTAGGAGCGGGGCGAGAACGGCATGGGACTCCCTGTGGGTGGGGTGGAAAGGCGGGGATTGTTCTCGACAACCACCCGCCGGTCAACGTCATTCCCCGGCGGCGCGGCCCCAAGGGGCCACCTGGACCGGGCGGGCGGGTGATATCCTCTCCGACCCCGGGAGGGCCCCATGCACCACGACGTCTGGAAGCCCGAGCTCTACGCCCGATTCCGCGCAGAGCGCTCCCGGCCGTTCTTCGACCTGCTGGCGATGGTCCGCCGCAGGCCCGGGATGCGGGTGGCCGACCTGGGATGCGGCACGGGCGAGCTGACCGCCGAGGCGCACGAGCGGCTGCAGGCCAGGTCCACGCTCGGCGTCGATTCCTCGCCGGCGATGCTGGAGAAGGCGGTGACCCTGGCCAAGGAAGGGCTCTCCTTCGTCCTCGGGGACATCGGCCGGTTCGAGGCACCCCCGGAAGGGTACGACCTCGTGCTCTCGAACGCGGCCCTGCACTGGCTGCCCGATCACCCCTCGCTCCTCGAGCGGCTCGCCGCCTGCGTGGCACCGGGAGGACAGCTGGCGGTGCAGGTACCTGCCAACCAGACCCACGCCTCCCACCGGCTCGCGAACGAGCTGGCCCGGGAGGAGCCGTTCGCCTCGGCGCTGCAGGGGTACGTGCGCCACCGTTCGGTGCTCACGCCGGTGGAATACGCGCTCCTCCTTCGTCGGCTCGGGTTCGCCGAGCAGGAGGTTCGCCTCCAGGTCTACGTCCACGAGCTCTCCGAGCCGGCCGACATCGTGGAGTGGTGCCGGGGAACTTTGCTCACCGACTACGAGAAGCGGCTGCCCCCGGACCTGTGGGGGCGCTACCTGGACACCTACCGGGATCGCATCGTGAAGGCCATCCCCGACGAGCGCCCGTACCCGTACACCTACCAGCGCATCCTCTTCTGGGCGGGGCGCCCCAGGTAGGCCGGAGACCCGATCACACGCGGAGGAAACATGCCCCAGCACGAGAAGCTGGCCATCATCGGCTCCGGCCCTGCCGGATACACTGCCGCGCTCTACTCGGCGCGCGCCAACCTCTCCCCCCTCCTGTTCGAGGGGATGCAGCCAGGCGGGCAGCTCACCATCACCACCGACGTGGAGAACTACCCCGGCTTCGTCGACGGCGTGATGGGCCCCGAGCTGATGGAGCGGATGAAGGGGCAGGCCGAGCGCTTCGGCGCGCGCGTCGTCCCCTCCGAGGTGACCCGCGTCGACCTCTCGGGCCGGCCGTTCCGGCTCTGGAGCGAGAGCGTGGAGTACACCGCCGACGCGGTCATCGTGGCCACCGGTGCGTCGGCGAAGTGGCTGGGCATCCCGTCGGAGAAGGCCTACCAGGGCAAGGGCGTGTCGGCCTGCGCCACCTGCGACGGCTTCTTCTTCCGCGGGGTCGAGGTCGCGGTGGTGGGGGGCGGCGACACCGCCGTCGAGGAGGCCACCTTCCTGACCAAGTACGCGAGCAAGGTCCACCTCGTGCACCGGCGCACCGAGCTGCGCGCCTCCAAGGTGATGCAGGAGCGCGCCCGCAACAACCCGAAGATCGAGTTCGTCTGGAACGCGACGGTCGACGAGGTGCTCGGCGACGGGAAGGCGGTCACGGGGCTGCGGCTCAGGAGCACCCAGGACGGCCGCACCCGGGATCTCCCGGTCCAGGGCTTCTTCCTCGCCATCGGGCACGAGCCCAACACCGGCATCTTCCAGGGGCAGCTCGACATGAACGACGTCGGCTACCTGGTCGTGAAGTCCCCCTCCACGCGCACCAGCCGCGAGGGGGTCTTCGCCGCCGGCGATGTCGCCGACCCCAGCTACCGCCAGGCGGTGACCGCGGCCGGGTCGGGCTGCGCATCGGCCATCGACGCCGAGCGATGGCTCGGCGAGCAGGGCATCCACTGACCGTCTCATCGAGCGTGCCGACATGCGGATGATCGACGTCGGGGACAAGCCCCGCACCGAGCGCGTCGCGGTGGCCAGCGGCCTCGTGAGCATGTCGCGGGCCACGCTCGGCATCCTCCGGCGCGGCGAGGCCGAGAAGGGGGACGTGCTCTCGGCCGCGCGGCTGGCGGGGATCCTGGCCGCCAAGCACACGCCGGACATCGTGCCGCTCTGCCACCCCATCGCGCTCTCCGCCATCGAGGTCGAGGTGGCCCCTCGCGCGGGGGGCGTGGGGGTGAAGGCCACGGTGCGCACGGTGGACCGCACCGGCGTGGAGATGGAGGCGCTGGCCGCGGTGGCGGCGGCCTGCCTCACCGTCTACGACATGCTGAAGCGCTACGAGCGCGGCATGCGCATCGAGTCGATCGAGCTCATCGAGAAGGCCGGCGGTCGGACCGGGCGGTGGGTGCGGCCGCGCTCCGCAGCGCGGCCGGCTCGAGCCCGAGCGCCGCGAGCGCGTTCCTCCCGCACACGCGGCGGATGACGGCGTCGGAGAGGCCGAGCCGCGACATGCGGTCGGCGGCGCGGGGGAGCGCCAGCAGATCGCCGAGGCCGTCGCCGGCATGGGAGGCGAGTGCGATGCCCTCCGGGCCCAGCTCCCGCACGATCCGGGCCGCGTCGTCCACCGCGCCCGGGCCGGCCGAGAGCGAGAGCACCGCCCCGTAGCCCACCGCCCGCACGATCCGGACGGTGCGGGCGTCGATGCCGTCCACCAGCACCCGGCCGGGCTCCACCCCGCTCTCCCGGAGGATGGCGAGCGCCCGGCGGGTCAGGCGGACCGTCTCCCGGGGTGGCGTGGAGACGAGGACCGGGCGGCGCAGCTCGCGGGCCAGCTCCAGCTGGCGGGAGAGGAGCTCCTCCTCCCGCGGCGTGCCGTGCCCCGCCCCCACCGGCCCGATGGCGGCCACGCCCCGCCGCGACAGGAAGTCGGGCAGCTCGGCGAGCAAGGCCTCGAGGCCCCGCGCGGGGATCCGGGCGGGCGGGACCGAGAGCGCCGCGAAGGCGCCCAGTCCGGCCCGGCGGAGCGACCCCACGGATCGGCCGACGAGCTCCTCCCAGTCCCGGCGCAGCTGCGGCGCGGTGACCGGCGATCCGGTCCCGGCAAGCGGGCAGAGCGCCCCCTCGACCCGGAAGAATCGCAGGTCCGCCACGTCGCGCGGACCGAGCGAGGCGGCGCAGAGGTGAACGTCGAAGAACGTCGTCACGGCGCCGCGGCCCGCCCCTCTCCGCGAGGCTCGCTGGCTCCCTCCCGCCACCCGGTGGCGGGGTCGATCCGGACGGCCTGGGGGTTGCCGAAGGGGGCCTTCAGCTCCTCCACCCGATGCCCCCGGGCCTCGAGCGCCTGGCGCGTCGCGTCCTGGAGGGCGCCGGGCTCGGCGGCGATCACGTCCGGCATCCACTGATGGTGAATCCTGGGCGCGCCCAGCGCCTGGTCGAGGGGCATGCCGTCGTCGACCACGTGGAGGATCACCCAGGCCACCGTGGAGGGAATGGTGGAGCCCCCCGGCGACCCGACCGCGAGGAGCAGCGCGCCGTCCGGCCCGAAGGCGAGCGTGGGAGACATGGAGGAGAGCGGGCGCTTCCCGGGCGCGGGCAGGTTCACCTCCCCGCCCACCAGCCCGAAGGCGTTCGGCACCCCGGGGGCGGCGTCGAAGTCGTCCATCTGGTCGTTCATCAAGATGCCGGTCCCCGGGACCAGCACGCCGGATCCGAACTGGAGGTTCACCGTGGTGGTGAGCGCGACCGCGTTCCCCTCCGCGTCCACGGCGGACACGTGGGAGGTGTGGCCGGCCGGAGCCGCGGGGCCCGCCGCGTCCGACGGCGCCGCCCGCTCCCCGATCCCCGCCCGGATCCGGGCGGCGAAGGCCGGCGAGGCCATCTCGCGCGCCGCCGCCCCGGCGCCCGGCACGAAGTCGGGATCGCCGAGCGCCCCGGCTCTCCGAGCGAAGAGCCGCTTCGCGCTCTCGACGAAGACGTGGAGGAACCGTTCCTGCGCGCGCCCGGCCGCCCCGGAGGTCTCGTCCTCGAGCGCGTGGAGGAGCCCCAGGACGATGGCGCCGCCGGCCGACGGCGGGGGAAAGGCGGCGATCCGGTGGCCCCGGTACGTCCCCCAGAGAACCTCGCGCTCCCGGGTCCGGTAGGCGGCGAGGTCGGCGGCGGTGAGGATCCCGCCCCTGGCCCGGACCGCGGCGGCGATGCGATCGGCGAGGGGGCCGCGGTAGAAGGCCTCGGGGTCTCGCCCCAGCCGGCGCAGCGTGCCCGCGAGGTCCTTCTGGACCAGGCGCCAGCCCGGCTCCGGAGGCGCGGGCGTCCCCTTCGCGACCGCGAGGAAGGTCCGCTTCGCGGCAGGATCGTCGCGCAGGCAGTCCTCGGCCGCCACCGCCGCCCGCCGGTAGTGGCGCCCCACCGGAACCCCGTCCTGGGCCAGCCTGGCAGCGGGCTCCACCAGCGCCGGGAGGGGCCTGCGGCCGAAGCGTCGCGCGATCTCGGCGTACCCCTTCACCGCACCCGGCACCGCCACCGAGAGCCCCCCGCACCGGGAGGCGCGCGGGTCCGGCTTTCCGTCGCGGAGGAACATGTCGCCGGCCGCCCCGGCCGGGGCGGTCTCCCGGAAGTCGATGGCGTAGACCCGGTCCTCCCGGGCCACGTAGACGAGCGCCAGCCCTCCTCCCCCGATGCCCGAGCTCTGCGGCTCCACCACCCCCAGCGCGAAGGCCGCGGCCACGGCCGCGTCGGCGGCGTTCCCCCCGGCCCGCAGCACGGCGGCCCCCGCCTCGCTGGCGGCGGGATGAGCGGCGGCGACCGCCCCCGTCGGCGAGACCGCGACGTGGGCGAGGAGGAGCTGGAGGAGGAGCGCCGGGCACATGCACCCATGGGTAGCATGTCGCGGTCCTTGATTCCCGCCCTCCACGGACCTAGCCTCGGCCCCATGCCGAGAGCCTCGAAGAAGCGGAAGGGAAGCGTCCCGCTCGCCGCCATCGTCCTCGCCGCGGGGAAGGGCACGCGCATGAGGACCCAGCGTGCCAAGGTCCTGCACCAGGTCTGCGGGAAGCCGATGGTCTACTACCCCGTGAAGCGGGCGCTCGAGAGCGGCGCCGACCCGGTGGTGGTGGTGGTCGGGCACCAGGGCGACGAGGTCGAGGCCGCGCTGCGCTCGGAGCTTCCGGGGGCGCCGCTTCGCTTCGCCCGCCAGGAGGAGCAGCTCGGCACGGCCCACGCGGTCCTCGCCGCCAAGACCGCGCTCCGCGGCCACCACGGCGCCATCGTCATCCTCTCCGGCGACACGCCGCTGCTCACCGCCCACACGCTCGAGGCGGTGGTGTCGGCGCGTGTGGCGCCCGGGTCGCTGGCCTTCGCCACCATGGACCTCGAGAACCCGGAGGGCTACGGCCGCGTCGTCCACTCCCCCGGCAAGGGGCCCGCCCTGGTCGTCGAGGAGAAGGACGCCACCGCCGAGGAACGGCAGATCAAGGAGGTCAACGCCGGCCTCTACGTCGCCGACGCCGACTTCCTCTGGTCCACCCTCTCCCGCGTCGAGGCCCAGAACGCCCAGCGCGAGTTCTACCTCACCGACCTCGTGGCCCTGGCCGCCGACGGCCCGGGCGCGGTGGCGGTGAGGGTCTCCCCGCTGGAGGCCTCGGGGGTGAACGACCAGGAGGACCTGTCGCTCGCCATCCGCGCGCTCACCCGCCGCATCGCCTCCTCGCTCATGGGGGCGGGCGTGACCATCGAGGATCCGGAGAGGTTCGACGCCGACGAGGGCGTGATCGTGGGCCCGGACACCCTCGTCGAGCCCGGCGTGCGCCTGCGGGGGACGACGCGCATCGGCTCGGGTTGCGTCATCGGGCAGGGGTGCATCCTGGTCGACACCGTGATCGGCGACGGCGTCCACCTGCAGCCCTACTGCCACATGCACCGGGCCCACGTCGGCTCCCACTGCATCGTCGGACCCTTCGCCCGGTTCCGCCCGGAGACGAGGCTCGCCGAGGGGGTCCGCATCGGAAACTTCGTGGAGCTGAAGAAGACCTCGATGGGCAAGCGATCCAAGGCCAACCACCTCACCTACCTGGGCGACGCCACCGTCGGCGCGGACGTGAACGTCGGCTGCGGGACCATCACCTGCAACTACGACGGCGAGCGGAAGCACCCCACCCGGATCGGCGACGGCGTCTTCGTGGGCTCCGACGCCATCCTGGTGGCGCCCATCTCGATCGGGAAGGGGGCCTACGTGGCCGCCGGCTCGACGCTCACCGAGAGCGTCCCGGCCGGGGCGCTGGCGCTGGGCCGTTCACGGCAGGTGAACAAGAACGGCTGGGCCCGGAAGCGGGCCGC
>Ga0315295_10002355_pt1 | contig 16055 bp, 16 predicted proteins | sample YL17G14_0_MG_FD_204453 | JGI IMG/M metagenome (GOLD analysis project Ga0315295, IMG submission 204453) | Sediment microbial communities from Yellowstone Lake, YNP, Wyoming, USA - YL17G14_0 | ecosystem: Environmental > Aquatic > Freshwater > Lake > Sediment | place: USA: Wyoming | collected... | reverse complement strand
TACCTCTTTGCCTTCCCTGATATATTTCTCGTTAATATCTTCGGTTTTACCAGATTTTATAACTTTTTTGTCATCAGCGCTGTATTTATGAGCCAGCTCTTCGGGGAAGAAATCGTAATCTGTTTTTCCGGCAATATCTTTGGCTTTAATTTTCAAATCCCTGGCGTAATTTTCATTACAGGATATATAGACCGAGTTGGTATCCTTAAGGAATATCTTTTGAGGAAGGTTCTCAAGAAGCGTCTTATATTTGCTTTCCCAAGAAACGTCGCCTAAAATATCAATCCCAGTTTCCCTGCCAGATTGTTGGCTTCTGTTCAGCATCCTTGCAAAGCCCCCAAGAACCGCCCCAAAGCTGCCTCCTTTTCGGCACATATGTAACTGCTGAATCAGCAATATACCTATTTTTAATCATAGCTATCCCCGATACTTATGTATATCGGACTATATGCATAGAAAACATTAAATCAAACAAGATTTTGACGCAGTAGATACACCGTTTTGAGCAAGCATGGAACCAAAGGTCTTACGTAAATCATGAAACTTTAGGTCAGCTAATCCTGCATCCTCACATGTCTTTTTCCATCGCTTGTGGCTGAAATTATCATTAAATAGTTTCGCCTGGACGCTCGAATTCAAGCACCCAACGACTAAAAAGCCGGTAAAATTCGAGGCCCCCTTGCCCGAAGATATGCAGAACCTGCTTGATATGCTGCGAAAATATCGAAAAGTCTGACGCTCATCTGTCATTCCCGCGAAAGCGGGAATCCAGTTAACTTCTCTGGCGACGTACAAATACAAACACCAGACATAATACCACCAATAATATAAAGACAAAATTTCTTTTACTTGTATCTAACTCCTCTCCAACAACTCTCCCCGGACTTATCTTACGTATGCTTTGAGCGTGTATATCCATATCTCCGCCGTGCTGGATGCAATTACGCTGAAAAACTCCGGTAATCTCCAGCCGGTCGCCCTTACTATGGTAACTGCCGGTAAATTTAATTTCCCCGGCCAACTCCTTGCTCATCCAGACACCGATGGCATTTTCGCCGTCATTTATATTTACCCAGGCAAAATCCCCCCGCACCATTACATCACCGACGGCCTCGCCAACATAGACGACGCTTTTCCCGTCGTATTCCCTGGCGTTATTAATCAACGCTGTGCTGGAAATCTGCCCCGCCTTCGCTGAAGCTTCCGTCTTCGCTAAAGCTACGCCGGACAAGACGGCGGGCGAGTCCGCGAAACAAGCCGCCCCGCAGAAAAATATCAATATGATGGCTCTTTTCATCCTTCGATTCCTTTTAGTCACTCAGGATGACCCTGAGCGAAGTCGAATGGGTCATTATTTTCCTTTTACTGCTGCGACGAAAAACCCTATAAGTGTGAACACCGACATAAACTCTAATCTCCCTGCCCACATCTGCACAATATAGGTTAGCTTTAATCCCGCCGCCATACTTGGCGCCGTAATTCCGCACGATAACCCGACGTTCGCTGCCGCCGAGGTTGATTCGAACAACGATTCTAAAAAGGAGTATCCGTAAAACATACCCACCAATGTGCCTATGCCATATAACACTAAATAGGATACCGTAATCAAAAGCGCTGCTCTTACCTGTTTATCTTCCAGGAATATTTCTTTGAGGTGGTGCAGTCTCTGCTCCACGACGGCCCGCTCCGGCAGGATGATTCGCTTTATGTCCTGCTTAAGCGCTTCTGCGATGATGCCCAGACGCAGCATCTTGATGCCGCCCGTAGTAGAACAGGCCCCGCCTCCTAAGGCCATAGCGATGATTAATCCCACAAGCGCGAGGTTTCCCCATTCGTCGATAAATTGCCGCGCATAAATAGTCGCATACCCTGTGCCGGTGTGGCCGGAAATCAACTGATAAAATCCTTTACGAAACATAATAAGCGCGCGCGGGTAACTGCCGACCTGACTTAATCCAATGACCACAATCAGAAATGTAATGGCTATAGTAATACACAACGTGCGGGTCTCGATGTTCTTCCATATTTCCCGGCGGCCTCCTGTCCAAATACGGTAATGTAAGTTAAAATTCATCGCCCCTAAGAGCATAATGACAATGGTGATAACTTCGAAAGCCAGGCTGTGGTAATAGAGTATGTTCTGTGATTGGGGAGTAAAACCCCCCGTATCAAAGGCGGCCATAAAAAGGCATGCGCCGTGGAAAAATGCATTGACGGGTTTCATTCCATTTGCGATGCCGACCGTTCCCAGCACCAGCGTGCTTAAAATTAGATAGACAATGCTCACCAACCAGATGAACCGGGAGGTATGGATTACGTTGGGTAATACTCTTTCATCGCGTGCCTCACCAACGTACATCTTAAAAGCGCCGGAGAATCCTTTCATAAAAAAAGAAACCGCAACAACGACGATTCCCTGGCCGCCAATGAACATAATTAAATGCCGCCACAGGTTATGCGCATAAGAGAGGTGGTCAAGGTCCTGCGCAAGCGTCAGGCCTGTTGTTGCAAACCCAGACATTGTCTCAAAGCAGGCATCCAAATAAGAACCCCAGTGTCCGCTTAGGTATAAGGGTATTGCTGCCACCAGCATCGCTGCCAGCCAGGAAAGCGAAACCACAATCATCCCCTGCATCCAGTTCAGATCTTTTTTTGTAAAGCATAATCTGGTCAAAATTAAACCGATAATCAAGGCAATCTCTGCGGCGATTAAAAAATCCAGGGCAGGATTTATCTCCCCGAACAGCAGACCAATAACCATAGGCACCAGCATTGTCAGGCTTATGCCTATAATAATCCTGCCTGAGTAATACCCTATATTCTTGAAGTCTTGTAGTTGGGGTTTAAGAATCATGGTTTTAAGAAATACGCTGCAACGCAAATCAAAAATGCCGCTAATATTATTGCTAAAATGCAAAGAACTTCCGTGGCAATGCCAAGGACAGCATTATAGAAGGATTTTATCTTCATAATTTACCAGCCAATAAATTTGACAGTTGCGACTCATTGCCGACCATAGTAAGTGCGATTACATCATCGCCGGCCCTTAGGACAGTATCTCCTCTGGGGACAATGACGTCATCCTGTCTTACCACGGAAAGCAATACGGAGTTTTCCGGCCATTGAATGTCTTTCACCTGCTTATCTATCACAGGCGACTCCCTTGGTAAGTCCACGCGCACAATCGCCAGTTTCCCCCGTTTAAAACTCAAAAGAGAAACAAAATCCGAAAAGGAGACTTCTTCCTCAATAATCTTGGCAATAATTTCGGTGGAATTCATAGGGACATCCACCCCCAGTTCGGAGAAGGTATGTTCATTATACGGATTATTCACCCGGCCCACTGTGCGCCGTACACGAAAAAGTTCCTTAGCCAATTGACAAATAATGAGGTTGTCTTCGTCGTCTCCTGTAACTGCAGCCACCACATCTGCTCTGGCTGCGCCGGCTTGTTCTAAAATCTGGGGGTCGCAGCCGTCTCCTCTAATTACCAACACCTCTAATTCCTTGGCTATCTCCTCGCAGGTAGTTTTATCCTTTTCAACAATGCTGACACCATGCTTGTTCTGACAGAGACGTTTGGCCAAAAAATAACCCACTTTGCCCGCACCCACGATTACAATATACATATCCCACCTTAATTCTATAAACCAAACTTGTCTTTTATCTTCTTTAAGCTCGCCACCTTAACCACGGCCATTAAAGTATCCTTGTCTTTTAAAACAGTTTCGGGACCCGGGATAAACACACCTTCCACTCTCCTTATTGCCGTTGCCAGGAATTCGCCGGGGACATTTATCTCCTGAATGGTTTTGCCGGCCAAATCGTCCTTCACCTCTATCTCGATGACTCCCAGCTCCTTTGTCTCAATCAGATAGCTTGAAAAACGGCTTTCAATAATCTTGTCTCTGAGCATGGCGGCAAAAAGTATAGTCCCGCTAATAATATCCAAACCCAGCGCAGAGTAGATATGCGCACGGTATGGGTCGTAAACCCGGGCAATGACCTTGGGCACATTAAAGATTCTTTTTGCAACTTGTGCCGAAACCAGGTTAGTGTTGTCTCCATTAGTTACCGCACAGAAAGCATCTGCTTTTTCAACGCCTATCTGTTTTAATAAACTCAAGTCAAAACCATTACCCACCACAGTCAGGCCGTTAAATGTGCCTCCCAGACGTTCGAAAGAGACAGGGTTCTTATCGATAATCACGACATTGTGACCTTCGCCGGCTAATAGTTTGGCCAACTCCGAGCCAACCCTGCCGCACCCAACTATTATCACATACATTCTGGTCCCTTCATAAATCCTAACTTATTTTACCCTCGGTATAAAATAAACCAATTTTAGTAACTATTGTAATCTTAAAATTGTAAATCGCAAATTGAAAATCGGAAATCACTCAAGCCACATCCGCCAATCCGAGCGAATCGCCGAACCTGGCTAATAACACCTGGCGAATATTTTTATGCTTGGCCTTTGTCAACACAGGGTCTTCGGAGACCAGCTCGAAGGCATTTTTCCTTGCCATAATTAACAGCTCGTAATCATCAATGATATTTGCGATTTTCAAATCCGGCAGGCCGTGCTGCCTTGTGCTAAACAGTTCTCCCGGCCCGCGTAATCGCAAGTCATGCTCGGCTATCTCAAAACCATCATTGCTTCTGGTCATTATCTCGAGTCTGCTCTTTGCCGCATCCCTATCGGTCTCGGCAAACAGGAAACAATAGGACTTAGCTTCTCCTCTTCCGATGCGCCCTCTCAACTGATGCAGCTGTGCCAGGCCGAACCTGTCGGCAGCCTCAATAACCATTATCGTTGCGTTCGGCACATCCATGCCGACCTCTACCACGATAGTTGTGACCAGCACGTTGATTTTGCCTTTTCTGAATTCAGCCATAATCCGCTGCTTTTTTGCGGATGGCATCCGGCCGTGGAGAAGCTCAACAGTAAATTCCGGGAAAACTTTTTGAGCAAGATTTCTCCACTCATCTGTTGCGGCTGCAACGACGGCATTTTCCTCGGTATTGGTAATCCGCGGATAGACAAAATACGCCTGCTTCCTTGCCCTTAGGCGCTCGCGGATAAACTCGTATGCCTTCTGCCGGTCTCCCCGAGCGACCCAGCGTGTAATAACAGCGCCTCTGCCCGGTGGAGAATGCTTTATAACAGAAACATCCAAATCGCCGAAGGCCGTCATCGCCAGCGTCCGCGGGATAGGTGTAGCAGTCATAACAAGACAATGTGGCGTAGTTTGCTTTCGCAGCAACAGCCGCTGATGAACACCAAACTTATGCTGTTCATCAATGACTACCAGGCCGAGTTTGGCAAATCCTACATCTTTCTGCACCAGTGCCACGGTTCCTACGACAATATCAATCCGGCCGCTGCTTATTCGATTCAAAAGCTCTTCTCTTTTTTTACCGGTCAATCCCCCCGTTATCAAAATCCTCCTTACTTTGCTGTTTTTCAAATATCTTTCGATGCTCAAAAAATGCTGACCGGCCAAAATTTCCGTAGGTGCCATAATCGCCACCTGTGTCTTATTGGCAACTGCCAGCAAAGCTGCATAAAGCGCCACGACCGTTTTACCTGCCCCAACATCACCCTGCAGGAGGCGATTCATCGGCTGCGTTTTCCCCATATCGGCAACGATTTCGGTTATACAATTGTTTTGGTCTTCGGTAAGCAAAAATGGAAAGCGTTTTTTAATTCGGCTGTCGATTTGGTTAGTGCAATTCATTGGCAGCGCCGTCGAGAAATGCTGCATTTTATACCGGCGGAGCGCCAATCCCACCTGCATCAGGAATAGTTCATCATATTTTAATCTGCGTTTTGCCTGTGCCAGTTTCTCCTCGTCCGGCGGCAAATGTATCCAGCTAAATGCGTCCTTTCTACTGATTAGGTCTGCCTTTTTCAAGAAACCCGGGGCATAAAACTCAGGTGCAAGGTCGTTCAAGTTATCAAGCAAAGGGGCGATTATCCGTTTGATTTGCCTGCTGCTCAGGCCGGCTGAAGCGGGGTACACTCCGCCGCTGAAACTCTCGGTCGACTTTAAGTGTTCCTCGTCGAGCGCCACAAATTTGGGATTGGTCATTTGCAGCTGATGCTTATATAAAGCGACCTTGCCGGAGGCCATTATCGCCATACCGGGTTTTAACTGGTTTCGCAGATACCCGCCGTGAAACCAGACAATCCTGCACACGCCGCTGTCGTCAGCAAGCATAGCTTCAAAAATAGGCGGCCGACGAAAGCTCTGGTAGTCTGCCGACTCAACCAGGCCGACAATGGTAACAGATTGGCCCTGCTGCATTTGATTTATCTTTATCGGCTCAGGTGTAAAGACCCAGTCCCGTGGAAAATACTCTAACAAATCGCCTACCGTACGCACTCCCAATTGCGCAAAGGTCTTGGCCCTAACCGGCCCGACACCTTTTAAGAATCGGACCGGCATCGACAAATCGAGCTTGTCTTGTGTCCTTTCGCTTACCAATGTCATAACATCCAATTTGTCATCCCCACTCTTTTTGTCATTCCCGCGAAAGCGGGAATCCAGTTAATTTATCATATCGAAATACAAATCTCTCCATTGGGGATTAGATTTTTCAATCAGTTCTATCTTCCATTTTCTCTCCCATTTCTTCATGCGTTTTTCTCTTGCTATAGCATCGTAAATGTTACTGAATGTTTCGTAGTACACAAGATTATGCACATTGTACTTCTCGGTAAATCCTCCCATGAGATTATTTTTATGTTCATATACTCTTTTTAGTAAGTCGTTTGTCACGCCGATATAAAGAGTCCCATTTTTCTTGCTCGCTAATATATAAAGATAGTACTGCTTCATGCCTTATTTCTGGATTCCTGCTGGAGTTTATCCCGCACCACGATGCGGGGCAGGTATGACATTAGCAACCAGACCACCAATTCACCATTACTCCTGCCCACGTTGCCAACATAGCAAACACCGCAATCAACACAGCCACCAGTGTAATCCAGAAATTTCGCGCCGCTGTTCTGCACATATCAATCATTGTCTCCACCTGCAAGGCTACCTGAATGTTATGTACAATCTCTGTTTCTGTAATTTTATTTGAAGGATTACCATAGGTTATTCTGCCATCTAAGTTCTGGCTTTGGCTCACCGCCACTGTTTCCATCCTCGTTACACTCGCCCCTACTTCCTTAGCGAGTTTTTGTAACTTTCCCAATCTCACTCCGGCGTCTCCCTCTTTCAAAATATCAGTTAGATCTTTTTTCTTTTTCTCGATTTCCTTACGTGTCATTTTACACTCCTGCTTATACAATAGACTAAGAGCTTATAACAAAACTATCCGGTGCCTTCTGTCATTCCCGTAAAAGCGGGAATCCATATTCACCGCTGCTTCCTGGATTCCTGCTTGCGCAGGAATGACGTTACGCTATTCTTCAAAGCCATACTTGCCGAGCAGTTTAACAAACCGGCAATCACAAGCTACTCTTCCAGCGATTTTCCCCTTTTTCTTTTCGCAGACGAGAAGCTCCTGGATCCCTGAGAAACCGACGGGCCCGACTATAAAACCGCCCTCTGCAAGCTGCTCTACCAAAGGTTGCGGCATTTTCGGCACCGCCGCGGTAAGGATAATGCGGTCAAAAATCCGCTGCTGGGGCCAGCCGCAACTGCCGTCACCGATGTAGAATTCGACATTGCCGATATCCAATCTGCTTAAAACCGCCCAGGCCGACTCAGATAGCTGAGCGAATCTCTCTATCGTATAGACTTTTTTTGCCAGCTTGCTTAAAATAGCAGTTTGATAGCCGCTGCCGGTGCCAATCTCAAGCACCTCACAGAAATTATTCAGCCGCAGCTCCTGGGTCATCAAGGCGACAATATATGGCTGAGAGATGGTCTGGCCCATTCCAATAGGCAGCGGACTGTCAGCATAAGCCTGCAACTGATATGCCCCCGGCACAAATTCTTCCCGCCGAATCTCCATCATCACTTTTAGAACGCCGGGGTCAGTTATACCTCGACCTATCAGGTCCAACTTGAGCATCCGTTCCCGTGCCTCGGCGAATCTATCTTTGCTCTCCCGGCTACTCATAGCGAAAGTATCGCTTTTTAACGGCAGTTTTGCAACCCAATTTTCGGCGCCGATTAAATTCATTGCTATTGCCTTCCTAAATGGTAAAATGCCATATTAACGCAGCAAATAAACAACCTTCAAAAAATTTAACGGAGACTGAAAATGAAAACCAAAAAACTTCTTTTTTATTTGTTAGCAGGCATTTTAGGCGGCTGTATACCTGTTATGTCTCTGCACCCGCTTTTTACCGAAAAGGACCTCGCCTTCGATGAGAAGCTCCTCGGCACCTGGGAAGAGCCGAACACAACCTGGGAGTTTAAGCGGGCTGATGGTAAAAAAAATGCCTATCAGCTGATTTTCTCCGACCAAGATGGCAAAGGTTTGTTCATCGCTCATTTAGTCAAGCTCAAAGACAAACTCTTTTTAGATGTTTGCCCAGCCCCGTGGGAACCAGAGGACCCGAACATAACTGAGCGGGCGTATAACACTTTATTTCTGATACCCGGTCATACTTTTATAAAGGTCAACTCCATCGAACCCCAGTTAAAGATGCTACAAACAGATGACGAGAAGATGAGGGAATTTCTCAAGGCAGACCCCAATGCAGTAAAGCATACTTTGCTCGAGGATAAACCTGTCCTGACCGCCTCAACCGAAGAACTCCAGGCGTTTGTCCTCAAATACGCCGATGATAGCAGAGTATTCTCCGAAGAAATCGTCCTGACTCGCAAAAAAACCGAAGCCCCACAGCAAGGACACAAAGAGCCTAATGACCCCAACAAAAGCTAACGGGTAAAAGTTTAATGCCGATTAATCTGAACTTGCCCAAAAAGGCCGGGCTTTTTGTAACCGGCACCGATACCGGCGTAGGCAAAACATTAATAGCCGGCGCCATCGCCAAAATTCTTACCGATAAAGGCCTAAAGGTCGGCGTATTCAAGCCGATTGCCACCGGCTGCAAACACAGCCCTGTCCGGCGTAGCGCAAGCGAAGTCGGATGGGACGGCCTTATAAGCGACGATACCGAGTTCCTTTCCTATTGTGCAAACAGCGACCTGTCACTATCGACAATAACCCCCGTCGGCTACCACACGCCGGCGGCGCCCATTGTAAGTGCCGCTTGCGACGGCTCTGCAATTGATTTCGACAGAATCGCAGCCGCTTACAAAGATATATGCCAAAATAGTGACATAGTTATCGTCGAAGGTATCGGCGGCGTGCGCGTGCCTTTAACAGAAGAGTTTGACCTGTTGGATTTGGCGGTCGAATTCGCTCTGCCCGCAGTGATAGTTGCCCGGCCGAATCTGGGCACAATAAACCATACACTTATGACGATAGACTGTGTCCGTGCAGCAAAACTGAAAATCGCCGGCGTGGTCATTAACGGCTACAAAGCCACCGAATCAACCACAGCCGAAGACACCGCCCCGGAAGTAATCGCCCAATGCAGCGGCGTGGATATACTTTCGGTTGTGCCTTTCGATGAAACTGTCGATATCGAAGAGCCGAACTTGGGGGAATTTATTGTCGGCTCTTTGATGGACTGCGACTGGGCCAAATTAGCCGGGCGGTAAATAAAAAGCAGGTTTCCACCATAAGGTGTCCTGTGGACAAAAACCACGTATTAGGGTATCATATTAAGGACCATAACGGGTTCTAATTAGATTACTGTTTTTTTGAGAATTAAAGTATGACCGGCCAGCTGGAACTTAGACGCTATCTGGTAAACACCGACTCTGTCGCGACTCACCAGCTTTTCACCGATTGTCTGGTGATTGGAGCAGGCATTGCAGGCCTCCGTGCCGCTATCGAAGCAGCAGAGCACTGCAACATCATTATCCTCTGCAAGGATTCTCTGCAAGAAAGCAACACATGGAAGGCTCAAGGGGGTATTGCTTCGGTGCTTAATAAAACAGATACATTTGAATCACACATAACCGATACGCTTAATGCGGGTTGCGGCATAAGCGACGAAGAAATAGTCGATTTAGTTGTTCGGCAGGGGCCGGAACTAATCCAGCAGCTGCTTTGCTGGGGTGCTAAGTTCGATTTAATCGATGGCCTCATTGCCACTACGCTCGAAGGAGGACACACTCACGCTCGTATTGCTCACGCTCACGGTGATGAAACAGGCCGGATAATTGCAGAAACTCTCATAAGTAAGGTCAGGGAAAATCCGAACGTAAAAATAATAGAAAACTTTTACGTAATAGATTTAATCACTAACGGTGAAAACCAGTGCCTGGGAATAATCGGCCACGATAATCGGGGGCCGCAGATAATCTGGGCGGCAAACACTATTCTTTCCACCGGTGGAGCAGGTCTGCTCTACCGCGAAACAACCAACACAGAGGTTACAACCGGTGACGGCATTGCTATGGCTTACCGGGCTGGAGCCGTGTTGCAGGATTTGGAGTTTATGCAGTTTCACCCGACAACACTCTACGTGGCAGGGGCCTCACGTGCCCTGATTACCGAAGCGCTCCGCGGCGAAGGCGCTATTCTCGTAGATAGTAATGGCTCGGCGTTTATGAAAGAATATGACGATGCCGCAGAACTCGCGCCGCGGGACATTGTCAGCAGGGCTATCCTGAGTCAGATGCTGAAAACCAAATCGACCCACGTCTATCTGGATGTTCGCCATTTGGACAAAGAACATTTCGCAAAAAGGTTTCCTACGATTAGTGAATTGTGCGAAAGTTTCGATATAGATGTCAGCCGGGATTTGATTCCTGTCCGGCCGAGCGCACACTATATGATTGGCGGTATAAAGACCGATGCCTCGGCCAGGACAAGCATCACAAATCTTTACGCCTGCGGCGAGGTGGCCTCCACCGGCCTGCACGGTGCAAATCGACTCGGGAGTAACTCCCTGCTCGAAGGGCTGGTATTTGGCAAATCAGCAGGGCAATCTGCCTGCGAGAATATAAAAGCGGGTGTCTCTCACATCAAGCACCCATTGATACGATATCAGATTCCCCACTCAGACCGCACCCGGCTGGATACCGCCGACGTTAGAAACTCACTCAGAGCACTTATGTGGCGAAACGTCGGCATCATAAGAAAAGCCCAGCCGCTCACAGAAGCCCAGGAGATTATCAAATTTTGGCAGCGCTATGTGATGGACAAAGTCTTCGATGGGCCGCCGGGCTGGGAATGCCAGAATATGCTCACGGTTTGCCTGCTGATGGCCCGTGCAGCCGAAATAAGGCAGGAAAGCAGGGGCGTGCACTTCAGAAGCGATTTCCCTAACACCGACGATGAGCGCTTCAAAAAACATATTGAAATCACCCGCTGAAAAACTGGAAAATAAACAAACTTCTGATATAGTAAATAATAAATTGAAAAGAGTGGGTCGGGCGGTCGCTCCGCACCATAAAACTGGTGCGGGGAGGAAAGTCCGAGCAGGACAGGGCACGGTGGTGGCTAACGGCCACCCGGGGCGACCCGCGGGATAGTGCCACAGAAAATACACAGCCCCCGCATTTGCTTTCGTAAGAAAGCGCGGGGGCAATGGTGAAATGGTGCGGTAAGAGCGCACCGCGCTTCTGGTGACAGAAGCGGCAGGGCAAACCCCACCGCCTGCAAGACTAAATATGCTGGTTACTCGGCCCGAGTACGAGTCCGCCGACGGCGGATTCTACCAGCGGGTAGGTCGCTTGCTGAAAGGCAGAGCCAACTGGTAACAGTTGGTCAAGATAAATGGTCGCCTAATACAGAACTCGGCTTATAGACCCACTCTTTTTAATTGATTATTTTGCTGCGAACTATGATGGGTGGTATTTACCTGCGATGACAGAAACAACGTAACCTTTCAGATAGCTGCGGTTGTTGTTGATTTTCAGCTATTCTTCCAATGCAAAGGGGTCTTCGAATGACCACACAAATGAGCCCAAACCGACTTTGACCTTCACAATATCGTCCGTAACGTTCATTGTAATTTTGCCTCCGCCGAGCGTGAGATGGTCGAACCTAAAACCATTTGGGTCGCTTAGCTTTGATGCCAGCACAGGTGATTCATCTAATTTTTGCAAAACCGTTCCCAATGTTTGATTGATAAGCATCCCGCAAATACCAATCCTTTTATTATCTACGGAAACTTCAGCTACATCCTTCCGCATGTCCTCTGCGACCTGCTTGAGAATTGCGATTCGCCTTGCGTTTTCGTTGGCGTATGGCTCATTAAGCACTTTCGATTCCAATACCATTTCAGTGTCAAAGACAAGCCTTCGCTTGGGCCAAAGAAGCAAACTTTCGGCCTTTTCATCCACTACAAAGAAACACTTTCGTTTTGCAGTTGACTCATTCTCGTCGAAAGCAACCATATTGAACCAGAGCTTGTAGCCTTTTTTATTCAGTCCCTGCGAAGCAATAACACTTTTGCTCTGACTAATCAACCCCTGTTCAGGTTTGGCAATCACGGCAAGCACATCAGCAGAGCTGCTTTCCTTCAGCTTCGTCTGGCGATAAGCGGTGGAAAGTTCCTTGTCACCGGGAGAGGCTAAATCAAATTGCTCACCGACAGAACAGCCACAGAAGGCACAAAAGCATAAGACAGCTAATAATTTTGTAACTCTCACAGTATTTCTCCTTAAATGAGCCATAGTTATTCGTTGAGAGTTCATGAGCTGTGAACTACAAACTTAGACTTCCTTCGAATCTATCCACCTCATCATTTTGCGTAATTTTCTGCCAACTGTTTCGAGCTGACAGTCATGGTCTGCTTTGTATAGCTGATTAAACTTCTTCAATCCTGTCCGGTACTCATTTACCCATTCTTTGGCGAATTCTCCGGATGTAATCTCCGACAGTATCTTTTTCATTTCCGCTCTGGTTCGGTCGGTGATAATCCTTGGCCCGCGGGTCAGGTCGCCGTATTCAGCGGTGTTGGATATACTGTATCTCATATAGCTCATCCCGCCCTGATACATAAGGTCGACTATCAGTTTAACCTCATGCATACATTCGAAGTAGGCGATTTCGGGCTGATAACCTGCGTCGACTAATGTCTGGAAACCGGCTTTAATAAGTGATGTAAGTCCGCCGCAGAGAATGCACTGCTCACCGAACAGGTCCGTTTCGGTCTCTTCTTTGAATGTAGTTTCAATAACCCCTGCTCGTGCGCCTCCGATTCCCTTTGCCCAGGCAAGGGCGATTTGTTTGGCATCGCCGGTGGCGTCCTGCTGGACAGCTATCAGGTTCGGCACGCCGCCTCCTTTTTCAAACTCGCTGCGCACCAAATGGCCGGGGCCTTTTGGTGCAATCATCACAACATTAACATCCTTTGGCGGAGTGATATACTTAAAATGAATATTAAAGCCGTGACAAAAGCCGAGGGTTTGCCCAGCCACCAAATTTGGTGCAATTTGCTCGGTATAAACTTTTGCCTGCATCTCATCCGGCACCGTCACAATAATCAGCGCTGCATCCGTCATAGCTGTCTTTATGTCGCCTGGCTTAAAGCCGTGCTTAATTGCAAGTTTGAAATTGTCCGTCTCCTTCAGTTCCGCTACCGCAACCTCGATACCGCTGTCCCGCAGGTTTAAACTGTGTGCGTGCCCCTGGCTGCCATAACCAATAACCGCCACCTTCTCACCTTTTAACGCATCTATCGGTGCTTCCTTTTCGTAATAAATCTTTAATGCCATAGCTTAAAATCTCCTTATTTTCTAAATGAAGATTACCATTTCACCCGTCCGGCGTAGCTTATACGAAGTCGGATCACTCATTCGTTCCGAAAAATAAACATTCACATTATATTAAAAGTTTCTTTTCAAGCAAGGAATTTATCCGCCTGCGGCGGATTTATACACGCAATTACACGGTTTTAATCGCAGCAGCGCCAGAAGCAAGAGGCACTTATGGGACGTAGTATTACAGAGACAATCGCTTATTGGGCTACAAGCTGGAAATTGCAAGTTCTATGTTAAACAGCCGCTGTTTAAGGCCGAATAAAGACACAGCCACAGCGTAAACATGTTGTAACGGGGACTAAAAAATGGCAAAAGGAAAAAACGTACTGACGACGGGCGACGTGGCCAGAATTTGCAACGTCGCTCCACGAACGGTCTCGAAGTGGTTCGACAGCGGTCAGTTAAAGGGCTACCGCATACCAGGCAGCAAAGACCGACGAATACCTGTGAGCGAGTTAGCTCGCTTCATGAAAGTGCATAATATGCCCGCGACGATGCTTCCGGCCGGCAAAATCCGGGTTCTCATAGCCGACAGCGACGACGATGCAGCCTCGGCTTTGGCGGATACTTTGCGAACCAAGGCCGATTACGAGGTGCAAACCGCCCGGAATAATTTTGAGACCGGCGTAATCGCCCAAAAATTCACCCCGCACGTTTTATTGATAAGCCTTTTAGCTGAAGGTATAGATGCAACAGACATCTGCAAAAGCATCCGCAGCAATGAGGATTTGCAGACCATCAAGGTCATAGCCCTTGCAAAGCAGTTAAGCGATTCTGAGTCCGCGGCTTTACTGCAGAAGGGTTTTGACGGCCGCATATCCAACCCTGCCAATATTACTAAGGTGGTGAAGGAAATTGAAGAAACAACCGCGATTATCTATTAGGATTTCTCTTTCGAGACCTTTTTGCAGCTCCGCAAATGGGGCCTCTTGGCAAATTGCCGTTTTATTCTCACTCGTCCTGAGCGACCTGTGGTGAGCTAAGTCGAACCAAGTCGAAGGAAACGTGAACCAATAAAAAAGGCCGGCTTTAATTATCTGGCCCTTTTTTGCAACATCTGAGCCTGCAATCTTATTAGCTCCTCGGCGCTGACCGTTTTTTCACGCAAATCGCCGAACACTACTCTATACTCGCCGTCGGAAAGCTTCCATTGTATCAGCACCACATTACTATCTTGCGGGTCAACGCTATCTCCATAATACACAACGTCTTTGACCCTTTGAGCGAGATACTCGTATCTTGACTTGGCTATCAACACATTGCTCCTGTCGGCACCGATACCCCCCAAACAGTATTTTATCAGCAGCTTGCCGCCCTGATATATACCATCACCTGCCGGACTTCGACCCCCAAGGAAGTTCGCGCACAAAATCATCGTTACAATTATCGCTGCTGCTGCGGCTAATTTGCTTATCCTTAAATCTATAATGATATTGACGGTATCCAACCCGCCTCTATGCGGTGAAAGCTGCTGCGGGATTTGATGCTTTATCTTTTCAGCAAGATGTGGAGGAACTGGCTCTGTTACATCCGCCAATTCATTCAATAATTTTTCCAGTTTTTCTTCATTCATAACAGCTCTCCATCTTCGCTGAAGTGGTTTTTTAAGATTTTTAATGCCCTATTCAACCTGCTTTTGAAAGTGCCTCCCCTTACGCCTGCAGCTTCGGCAGCTTCGGCAATAGTCAAGTGCTGCATATAATGCAAAACAACTGCCTGCCTCAATTTTATTGGCAGCTCCGCAACGGCGTTTTTCAGTCGACCGAGCCGCTCCAAATGCCCGGTTTTGTCACACTCAGGCTCACCGTCGTCCGGCACATCAATCCCCTCAATACTAACCGCTTTGCTGACTTTGTGCCCACGCCAGTACAGCTTTGAAACATTACCTGCAATTCGATACATCCAGCTATTTAGCGTTTTCCCGCTTCTCAGCTGTCCTATATGTTGCCAGGCCGCCAGAAAGCTTTCCTGGGTCAAGTCCTCACTGACCTGGCAGCTATGGCCAAGCCTTCTGAAAAACACATAAATCTGCTCATAGTATATATCAACAAGCTCGGCTGCGGCTGCACGGTTTCCCGCTCTCAGCCGAGCAGCAAGGGAATTGCACCTTTGCTCCGACTTGTCGGACGAGTCCGAATACTCCATACTACTCCCAAGGCCTCGCTGCCAACCTATAGGATGCGCAAAACCAGCCTTCTGTTCCGTAAATTCTGTATTTTTTTCACTATTTTCGGGCTACTTTGCCCAAATCACTGAGATGGCTTACGCCAAAAGGCATTATACCCTAAATTTGATTTT
>Ga0315295_10002354_pt1 | contig 16055 bp, 13 predicted proteins | sample YL17G14_0_MG_FD_204453 | JGI IMG/M metagenome (GOLD analysis project Ga0315295, IMG submission 204453) | Sediment microbial communities from Yellowstone Lake, YNP, Wyoming, USA - YL17G14_0 | ecosystem: Environmental > Aquatic > Freshwater > Lake > Sediment | place: USA: Wyoming | collected... | reverse complement strand
AATCTACCCCGCGAAGCCTGATTGATGCAAAGACCATCAAGATCCCTACAGAACGAAAGATTGTCTCTCTCCTCCAGAAACTCTCAAGGAAGGCTGACCGCGTTACCATTGCCACCGATTTTGATACTGAAGGTGAACTCATAGGAAAAGAAGCCTTTGAGTTGATCCGTGCAGTCAACCCCAAGGTTGTTATCGACCGAGCCCGTTTCTCCGCGATCACCCCCCAGGAGTTAAAAGCCGCATTCTCGCATACAACAGAACTGGATTTTGCACTTGCGGCTGCAGGTGAGGCCCGGCAATCGATTGACCTGATGTGGGGGGCTTCACTCACCCGCTTCATCTCGCTTGCTGCCCGCAGGGGAGGACAGAACATTCTTTCTGTCGGGCGTGTGCAGACCCCGACCCTTACGATGATTGTTGACCGGGAAAAAGAGATCGAAGCGTTTGTTCCCGAAAAATACTGGCAGCTCTTTTTAGAGACAGAGAAGGGGGGTGAACGGGTGGAAGCCCGGCACACCCATGGACGGTTCTTAGATAAAGGAGTTGCTGAACAATCCCGCGACCGTACAAAAGCACCTCTGATGGTGACAGATGTCAGGTCCGGAGAAAAACAGGACAGGGCTCCTTCTCCTTTTGACACGACAACCTATATCGTTGCTTCGGCACGGCTCGGGTTCTCGGCAGCAAACGCGATGCGGATCGCAGAAGACCTGTACATGAACGGTTTTATCTCGTACCCGAGGACTGACAACACGGTCTATCCCCCCTCGCTGGATATTGAGGGAATCTTAAGGACGATCCGAAATTCCCCGTTCAAAAAGGATGTCGACTGGGTAATTGCAAACCGGCGGGCTGTCCCGACCCGTGGTAAAAAATCCACTACGGACCACCCGCCCATACACCCGACCGGTGCGGCAACACAGGAGATGCTGGGGAACGATGCGTTCAGGATTTACGAGCTCGTGCTACGCCGTTTCCTTGCCACCCTTGCCCCTGACGCCCGCTGGAAGACTTTGAAGATCCTGCTCGATGCCGGTGGCGAAGAATACACGGTCACCGGAGGGCAGCTTATCGAACCGGGCTGGCATGCCGTCTACCCGTTCAGCGAAGCTCAGGAAACAATCCTGCCCCCGTTTACCACCGGTGAACAACTCCCGGTAAAGAAGGTAAAACTTGATGAGAAAGAGACCCAGCCACCCGCACGGTATACCCAAAGCAAACTGATCCAGCGGATGGAGGAGCTGGGCCTTGGCACGAAGAGTACCCGACATGAAGTGATAGCAAAACTCGTGTCACGCAAATATGTCGAAGGTTCGCCGCTTCGCCCCACGCTGGTAGGAAGAGTGGTCACCGAATCATTAGAGCAGCATGCCGATATGATCACAAAACCCGACATGACCCAGACGATTGAAGCGCACATGCAGCAGATCAAGGAGGCAAAACGGACACGTGAAGATGTGATCGTGGAATCCCGGCAGATGCTGCACCGTGCATTTGACCAGCTTGAGGCCAATGAAACCGCAATCGGAGAGGATATCCGGGGCAGGACAGCAGAAGAGATGAACCTGGGTAAATGCCCGGTCTGCGGGGGCGTTCTTGCTATCAAACACCTGCGGGGCAACACGCAGTTTATCGGCTGTTCCCGCTACCCGGAATGCACGTTCAACATCGGCCTTCCGATGGCGCAATGGGGTTTTGCTGTGCGTACCGATGAGGTATGTGACAAGCACCACCTCAACTTTGTACGCCTTATCAGGAAAGGTGCACGACCGTGGGATATCGGCTGTCCGCTCTGCCATCACCTCGCTTCAAACAAGGAATCCCTCAACGAAATGCCATCGATGACCGGGGCCCTTGCAGAAAAAATCCTCTCACAGCATATCTATACCGTGGCAGAACTTGCACGCAGTACGCCCGGATCACTTGCAAAACGACTGGACATACCTGAGGAAAAGGCGCAAAACCTTATCAGCGAGGGAGGATCCGTTCTTGAAAAACTCCGCCGGCGTTCCGAATGCCGGAAATTCATGCGCGACCATCTCATCCCCCGCAAAGGACGCAGCTATGCAAAGATCCTGTCTGCACTTAAGAACGCGGGGATCACAGAACTCTCCGGTCTTGCCCATGCTGATATCGCATTGCTGAAGTCAGCCGGCATCGGGGAGGAGGAGGCAGCACAGGTCCTCTCACAGGCAAAAACGGTCTACTACGGGCAGGTGCTCAAAGAGATTGGTATTCCCGCAGTCAGCCTGAAAAAATACGTGTCTGCAGGTATTACCAGCCCGGAAGAATTCTGTAACCATCCGCCCGAATATCTAAGTCAAGTCACCGGAATGTCTCCAGCCACCGTGAAACGTCATGTCGAACTGGTCTGTACCTACCTGAAAATGCCTGTGCCGAAAACATTCTCAAAACAACAAATTGACCGGGGGAAAAAAGAACTCCTGGCAATCAAGGGCATCGATAAGGTGACCATTGAAAAACTCTCCCGTGCCGGCATCATCAATGCCACTCAGCTCCTTGAAGCCGATGCGGTAACTGTTGCCGCAGAAAGCGGGATTATGGCGCATGTCATTCAGGACTTACAAAAAGCAATCCGCAAAAAGCGGGAAAATGCGATAATCCAGATCTAAAAAATTAAAAAACCTATTTTTTTATCCCAAATTCAAGGGCAACTCTCAGGTCATCATCATTAAACGGTTTTTTGATAAAACCCTCGGTATGGATCGCCATGGCACGGTCAATTGTTGCCCCATCAAAATGCGCCGAGACAAAAATAACCGGAATATTGAAATCCTTTTTTATCCTCAGGGCAGTTTCTATACCGTCAATCTCTCCTTCGAGACTGATATCTATAAGAACAACATCAGGTCGCATTTTTGCAACACAATTCAGGGCTTCTGTCCCGGTCCCTGCTGATCCACATACATCATAACCGAGTTTTAAAAGACGCCATTGTTCAATATGGGCGATTAACTAGTCATCTTCGACAATCAAAACCTTTGGATTGGCCATTGCTACCAATTTCCAATAATTATTAAAATAGATTTTGATATATCATCAAACGGATTTTAACCACAAGTCGTAAATTATGACATTATTTTAAAAATCAGTTTAAAAAAATATTTCATCTGTTTATCAGGTACATAAATCACCATAACGGGAACAAGTAAAAAAGAAAAGATCCTACCTGTTTTAAGGAATGCACAACACATATACTGGTGATCCGCGATGAAATGGAAAGACTGGGTGCATGTGACCAAACTTGATCCTGACAAACAGTTAAAACCCGGTGATATTGATGTGATTGCCGCCAGTGGTACCGATGCACTGATGCTTTCGGGAACGCTCAACGTGACAAAGGAAAACCTGACGGCACTTTTAAAGCAGGTGAAATCCTATGACCTTCCCCTTGTCATGGAGCCAGCTACACCTGAAGCGATACTTATGCAGGGAATTGATTATGTTTTTGTTCCGAGCGTAGTGAATTCCACGGATGCACAATGGATTGTGGGAAAACATCGTCTGTGGGTACAAGCCCAGAAGGGAAAAATTCCCTGGGATTATATCGTGCCCGAAGCCTATATTGTTCTTAATCCCGACTCGTCTGTCGGGAAGATCACAAAAGCCATCTGCAACCTCAGGCCAGAAGAAGTGGCAGCCTACACAGCTTTGGCCGACCACTTTTTCCATTTTCCGGTTGTCTATATCGAATACAGCGGTACTTACGGCGATCCGAACGTGGTGAAAGCAGCATCGGATGTTATTGACAAGTCTATTCTCTACTACGGCGGTGGGATCAACTCTGCAGAAAAAGCGGCCCAGATGTCAAAGTATGCCGATACAATTGTTGTAGGAAATGCGGTATATGATCAGGGTGCGGCTGTCCTGAAGGCGACCGTGGACGCCATCCAGTAATTTTTTATGCCTGCCATCGATATTGTTCTCGTTGCCCCGCTTTACGAGGGAAACGTGGGGTTTACTGCAAGGGTGATGAAAAATTTTGGTTTTACACGCCTCGTGTTAATCGATCCCTGTACACTGAGTAACGAGGCAAAAGCCCGTGCATCCCATGCTCAGGACGTGCTTTTGGCAGCCGAGACCTGCACCATCGAAGATATTTTTGCACGGAGCAATATCGTTATTGCAACTACCGGTCTCGTGAGCAAATCTGTATGCCACTCGATGAGGATGCCATATTATTCACCCCGGGAACTTCGCCAGAAATTACAAGACCTCGATGGGAGAATCTCGATCCTGTTCGGGCGCGAGAACTGGGGTCTTTCCAATGAAGAAGTGAAGCGCAGCGACATAATCTGCACGATCCCAACTTCTGAAGAATACCCCATTCTCAACCTCTCGCATGCAGTAGGGGTGGTATGTTACGAACTTTCAAACCTTCCTCTTCCTTCCTTTGCACTGGCTTCCCCAACCGATATGGGATACCTCTACCATCATATCGACCGGTATCTGGATACGATTCATCACCCTTCCTTTAAACGCGAGAATACGATTACCCTGATCCGCCGCGTTCTTGGTCGGGCAAACCTGACCATCCGCGAGGCAAGCACCCTGCACGGTTTATTGCGCAGGAGCGAGTGGCATATCGACCCTGCACTGCTCGACCGCGATATTCCCCGGACCAAAGAGGACCCGTCGCTTATCGATGAAAATCCGGCTGGCAAGCCGGATGATTGAACCACCGGAAATTTTCTGAATCTAGTCTGGCAGAATAGAGGAACGGGAATGGGCGTGCACGCGTGAATTTTCTTAAAACTGGTTCATCCATTAGAATTCCTGTGTTATTTGACATCCACAGGTAGTTTTTCTCCCCAATGTTTTTATTTTCCCATAAATCAATCATTAGAACAGGCTATGGACGATTATCAGAATTCTCACCTGGAAGTGGCAAAAGAGTTGTCCAATGTCATTCTTGTGGATCTGGAGATCAACCAGGTACCCATATCCCAGAGTTTAATGAAATGTAAACGACTGGCACGCATATTGCGTGACTCCGACGCCCAGAAATGGCTGGACTACGAAATTATGGGGTATCCCGTTGTATTCGATCCTGATGAACTGGGTTCCTGTAAAAAATACTATATCAGTGATCGACCGGTCATCCGGGATGAAAGGACCCATAAACCTCATGCCATCGGTCTGCCCCATCTCGAATCATATATCAATTCTACAAAAATCGAAGCCGTTACAAAACTGGGGGCAAATGAGAGCCAGAAGAGACATATCCTGAATAAACATCATGAACTTATCAATGATTTTGAACGTCTCAAAACCAGTGTCCACAATTACGTAACAGAAGTCAATATATCACTTTCCGTGGGCGATTTTGCCCAGGATCTTTTTGAAGATACGCGACTGGCAGCAGACAGGTTTATCCGGGAGTATTGTCCGCGGGCGGGCGAACAACTCCTTGCTGTCCACGACCGTATGCGACACCATGATCCCGGGTCGTATGAACCTGCCATCCATGCAGTTCAGGTTATTCTGGCAACCGTTGCTGATGTGGTCTCTCCTCTGGATGAACCCGGGCCCAAAAACCCTCCTTTCAAAAAAGGCCAGGAACTGATAGCTCCCGGGGACCAGTACATCAACCGGATTTTTTCCTATATTGAGAAAAATTCAACGAATGATTCCTTATTATCCATGATTGAGTCAGAAATGGAGTGCATTTTTTCAAAAACGTATCCATCTGATGAAAAATCCACGGTGCATCAGGATGAGATTACGCTTGATGAAGCCCATCGTGCAATAATCCATATGTACCTGATCATCGGGGAGATCGCAAAGATCAAAAGAGCCCCGGTTACCTGACGGAAAAAATTCGACACTTCAGAGGATTATCCTGTTCGTATTCAGACTTTTACAGAAGCACTAATGACCCTTCAGTTCCCATAGTAGTGCCAATGATTCTCGTGGACTGGCAGATCCTGGACCGTATCGCCCGTGGCTCTATCAAAATTGATCCTTACGACGCAAAACTGGTGCAGCCGAATTCTCTTGACATCCGTCTCGGGAACCATTTTATCTGGTATACCGGCAGCAAGGATGTCATCGATCCTTATAACAAGCACAGTGTATCTTCAGGCATAGAAGAAGTGCATGCAGATTCGTTTATTCTCAATCCCGGGCAGTTTGTCCTTTCCGAGACGCTGGAGTGCATCGGGCTTCCCGACAACGTCGTTGCAACAATTGAAGGCAAATCCAGTATCGCCCGGCTCGGGGTCACACTCCACCAGACCGGGGGCTGGATCGATGCCGGTTTCCGGGGTACCATCACCCTTGAGATGGCAAACGTTAACTCGCGCCCGGTAAAAGTCTATGCCGGCATGCCCATCGGACAACTGGTCTTTTACACTACTGAACGGGCAGAAAAACCATATGATAAAAAAGGTGATGCAAAGTATCTCGACCAGCGTCAGGCAACACTGTCACGGTACCATGCAAATAAAAAGAAATAATTAATTTTTCCATCGGATTTCAACATCTTTCTTATTCGTTATCCGTTTTTTTGTAATTGTTCAATTATCACATTTTCGAGGTTTGCAGGGATATCACGGGAGCCGATCAGGGGGGTTGCATTCCCGACTACTATTACTTCCGGTACACCCCTGTTAGATGTTGGCACCTGGAGCTGGTCGTTTATCCTACTGAAAATATCGGCATTGGTTGTGTTATGCCAGGTTTCCAGGATCTGGAAATTTACATCGGGATATTTTTTTGAAAGATTCTGGATGAACGGCATTACTGTATGACAATGCGGACATTCTTCACCGTAAAAGAAATAAACGGTAACTTTAGCCGTAGGGGGGGTATTATTGTTTTCACTCACGCATCCTGCAGTTACGAGAACAGCAACCAATAAAACGATAATTAAGAGGTATTTCATCTTTATTCATCTCTCATTCAGACCTCTATATATCTTGCTCACATTATCCGGAATCAAAACATTGATCGATTTCTCATTGGATTTAATGGCGGAAGAAAATTCAGTTTTTTAAAAAATACTATTAACCCTATATACAATCAACGCTCATTTTATACGGATGATCACACCCGAGCGGAGATGAATTAATGCGACTTCTTCTCATTCATTCAGATTACATAGAATTCGAAGCAAAAAAGAAGACAAAGATGGCGGAGGAGTGTTCCGTACTCTCCGACCGGGAGACCGAAGTACTGACGGTTTTCTGTGCAGTGGAATCGGTTGACGAGGAAGACCCTGAAGGCGTTGTCCTCCAGGCAATTGAAGAGGTTAAAAAGACGGCAGGACAGGTGCACGTCGATAAAATCATGGTGTACCCGTATGCCCACCTCTCAAGTGACCTTGCATCACCGGAGACTGCGATTGCCCAGCTCAATGCCCTTAAAGCAGGGCTGGAACAGGAAGGTTTTACCGTCAAGCGGGCACCGTTTGGCTGGTACAAATCCTTTAAGATCTCCTGCAAAGGTCACCCGTTAAGTGAGCTTTCAAAGACCATTGTGCCCGGTGAAGATGGAGCGGTCAAAAAGAACAAAGCGGTAGTCACTCATGACTGGTTCGTGATGACCCCGGACGGGAAATCCCATGACTATAAAGAGTTCCTCAATGACACGCCGTTTGGCTGCCTTGTCAAAAAGGAACTGGGGGTTGCCGTCCCGACCGGGGGCGAACCCGCCCATGTTGGCCTGATGCGGTCAAAAGAACTGGTGGATTACGAGCCTGCCAGTGATGTCGGGTGCCTGCGCTGGATGCCAAAAGGCAAGATCGTCCGTGACCTCATTGCTGACTACGTGCTGCGTCTCGTCCTTGAATATGGGGGTACACCCGTTGAGACACCGGTAATGTACGATCTTGGCGACCGGGCAATCTATGAACATGCAGAGAAGTTTGGCGAGCGGCAGTACCGTTTCAAATCGAACAACCGCAACATGATGCTGCGGTTTGCTGCCTGTTTCGGGATGTTTTCGATCATGCGGGATATGCATATCTCGCCTCATAACCTCCCGATGAAGATGTACGAACTTTCCACCTACTCGTTCCGGCACGAGCAGAAGGGTGAAGTGATCGGCCTCAAGCGTCTCAGAGCATTTACCATGCCCGACATGCACTCGCTCTGCACGGATATGCCCGAAGCGTTACAGTGCTTTGAAGAACAGCTTGCCATGGGATGGCAGACGGGAAAAGACTTCGAGACAGACCTCGTTGCCGCATTCCGTTGTACAAAAGATTTCTATGCCCAGAACGAAGCCTGGGTAAAGAAGATCGTCAGGGAATCCGGCTGCCCGATGCTCATCGAGATACTGTCAGACCGCGTTCACTACTGGGTTGCAAAGATCGATCTCGCGGCAATTGACGGGCAGATGCGCCCGATCGAGAACCCGACGGTCCAGATAGATGTCGAAAGTTCAACCCGCTTCAATATCAAATACCACACAGAAGATGGCACGGTTGTCCACCCGCCTATCCTGCACTGCTCGCCAACCGGCAGTGTCGAGCGGGTGATCTGCGCTATCCTTGAAAACATCTCCACACAGGCAGTTCCCTCCCTTCCCACGTGGCTTTCACCGGTGCAGGTGCGGGTCGTGCCGGTCGCCGGGCGCCATGGTGAGTTTGCAGAAAGGATCTGCTCTGAGATCAATGCTGCCCAAATCCGGTGCGATCTCGATGACCGTGAAGAGAGCGTTGGCAAAAAAGTCCGCGAAGCCGGGATGGACTGGGTCCCCTTTGTGATCGTTGTCGGGGATGAAGAACTTGCAGGTGGGAAATTAACGGTCAATGTCCGGAGGAAATCGCAGCCCAATAAACCCTTCAAAGAGCAGTTTACGATCTATGCCCTAATTGAAGCAGTGCGAAAGGATATAGAAGGTAAACCATTCAGACCGCTTTACACCCAGCGGAAACTTTCCAAGAAGGCGCGGTATATCTGATTTTTCTTTTTTTGCTATTAAGCTGAAAACCTGTGAAATACCATCAATTATTTCAACAGACTAGTCTTTTTGAGATTCCTCTTTCTGGCTTGTTTTTGGATCAGGAAATTCAGGTCTCAAGCTAAAACTCATCCGTCTGCTCTCACGTGTACTTTGTAACTTTATGAAGCACCGTTTCATCATTAAATAAAAGGTTTTTAGGACAGGGATAGTTCCCAGCACTACCGGACAGCAATGACAGGTTTTTAAAAAACAGGTATTGTTTTAATGGATGGTAATCATTGATCCGGGTCTATACCAGGTAACGTTCGATCTCTGTTTTCAGTTGGGCAAAGGAGACCGGTTTTACCAGTATCCCGAGATGCGGGTCTTTGAGCAGTGCCATTTTTTCATCTATCGATGGAGCAGCAGTAAAAAGAATGACTGGAATTTCCCGCATATTTAATTCCCCGCGGAGTTTTTCCAAAAATTCCCAGCCATTAATCGGGGACATCATGATATCCAGCAGGATGAGGGCTGGTGGCTCCAGTTTCACGAGTTTAAGCGCTTCGAGACCGTTTGCAATCAGGATGGGCTCATAGTTGAGTTTCCGGATCAACATATCCATAAGATCGAGGATGGGCTGATCATCCTCTACTACCATAATTTTGCGCGTCATGTTACTCAAAGTTCCGCTGGCTTTTGCTTCGGGAGGTGAATGGAAAATGTACTCCCGATGTTCACGATGCTGTCCACGCTGATATATCCCTTGTGCATCCTGATGTATTTTTTTGCAATCGAGAGTGAAAGCCCGATGCGTTCATATTTCTTTTTGGGAATTCCCTCATCGGTTTGCAGGAATGGTTCAAAGATCTCATCCAGCTGGGTATCGGTAATACCAAAACCATTGTCCTGGATGGAGAGTCGGTGCAGTGTGTCAAAGGCGGAAGCCTGGTACCCGATACGGATCTTCCGTGGAGGGGTGGAGTAATTCACGGCATTGGAAAGCATTGTGTCTAGTACTGTTGCGATCTTGTTCTCATCGGCTTCGAAGGTGAGGTCAGGGGGTACGTCAATCGTAATCTCTGCATGTTCTTTGTATCCGCCTTTTTCGATAACCTTATTGAGCAGGTCCGGAACCGAGAATACCGAGTAATTCAGGGGTACGTTTCCGGTATCGAGCACAGAGAGCTCAAGCATCTGGTTGATGACCTGGCGTTCCTGGTCAACTCCCTTGGCACAACGTTCCAGTATGAGCCGTGTCTCTTCAGTAATCCCGAAGGCTTTCGGATCCTGGGTGAGCATTTCGATATAACCCATGATCGGTTGCAGGGGAGTACGTAAGTCGTGGGCAACAGAGCTGATGATGGTCTGCCGCCGTTCGTTGTCCTGATTGATACGTTCCTGCAGGATCTTCTGTTCTGTGATATCTATCAGGTTAATGAGAACCGCGGGTACCCCTTTCTGCAGTATACGGGTAAAAAACAATGATGCAAGTCGGGTATCACCGGATTTTGTTAGTATCCTGAATTCGGATCTTACGGGCAGGGGTGATTGTATCTCCGCAAGATGGCAGGTATTAAGGAAGGCGTCCTGGTCTCCCGGGTGGATAATGGGGGTTGTTTCTTTGTCCAGCAGTTCTCCGGGTTCGTAGCCGGAGAATGCCACAAAGGAAGGATTCACGTACACGATCTTCTGGTGTTGTATGATCATGATACTTGTAGGAGATCCATCTGTCAGTTGCCTGAACTGGGCATAATATTCATTGGCTTCCTCTTCGGCGAGCTTGTATTTGTTCAAATCCATGACCGAGCAACTGACAAGGTTCCCGTTAATCCGGCACCAGGAAAGGTTCACCCAGGCGGATTTATTGTTTTTCGTGACAAAACGGGTCTCAAAATGGGTTACTTTCTGGCTGGATCCCAGGTATTCAAAGAATCTCTGACGGTCTTCATGGGAAGAGAAGAGCTCGGCAAATGTCACCTGTGAAAGGTCTCCTTCCGAATATCCCAGCATGGTCATAAATTGGGAGTTCGAAAGCTGGATTTTAAAGGTATTCTGGTCAAAGACAACGATCCCCACCAGCGAGTTTTCAAAAATACTGCGGAAACGTGCTTCGCTGGTATTCGCTTTTTCGGCAAAATAGGCAACGAGGGCGGTAATGCCGATGAACAGGACTGCCTGTACTGTGGTATAGATGAACCCGCTGAGACTGGGTACCATGTAGAGCGTGGCAAGGATCTCGTATACAACCGCACAGATAAATGCGAGGTAGAGTCCTTTCCTTGGATAAAAATATGCCGTATAGAGGAGAGGGAAATAGAATATCTGGATGAAAATGGTCTCACCCAGCAGGGCGAGCGAGAACCAGGTGATACAGATACAACAAATGGTGAGAGAGGCAATAACAATAAACCGGGCAAGATCTGAATGTGAAATAGAATAACCCGAGAATTTAATATGCCGTTCCATGTCTACTTTCAGTTTACATTTTCAGAGTTTATAAATATGCCATTTTGTGGTCAGAGTTTTTATTATAAAAAAACCTCTGAATTTTTTCTGTAGTGCACTATTTTGAAGGTGGGGCGGGAGATCTAAAGCGTGAAATAGTGGCAGCAATGCATAGGATAGTTGTTTGATCCGGGAATCACCAATTTGAACCGTCACTAAAAATAAAATGCATTTCAGGTGGACAGCGGTGAGAGTTTTTCGATGACTCGTTCTACCTGCCGTACCGAAGTTCCAATGTAGGAGTCAGGGTTGAGGAGTGCGGTAATATCGGTTTTAGAGCAGTAACGCAGTATTTCAGGATCCAGTCCCAGCACATCGGCAAGCGGGCGTTCTTCGACAAGTGCCTGCATGCTTGCGACCCGGACCCGTTCATGTGCATCCTGGCGGTTCATGCCCTTTCTGGTGAGTTCAATCATGACGGACTCTGCCATGTTGATACCATGGAGGAAGGCAAGGTTACGGCGGATCGCAGCCCTGTTGATCACCAACCCTTCAAGTACGGTTGTCATCACCCGGATGCAGTGGTCCGTAAGGATGGACGCTTCAGGGAATAAAACCCGTTCGCAGGAAGAGTTGGTTAAGTCGCGTTCGTCCCAGAGGGTATTATTCTGGAGTGCCGGTTCAACTGCTGCACGCACGATGCGGGCAAGACCGCAGACCTGCTCTGATTTGATGGGATTACGCTTGTGCGGCATCGTCGATGATCCCACCTGGTGTGCACCGAAGGCTTCTTCCACCTCACCAATCTCGGTCCGCTGGAGGGAGCGAATCTCGATACCTATCTTGTCAAGCGTGGTTGCCACATTTGCACAGAACATGAAGTACTCAGCATACCGGTCGCGGGAGATTACCTGGTTGGAGACATCTACTGAACTGATGCCAAGTATCCCCATCATGGATGACTGGATCTCCATTGCTTTTGGCCCGAGTGCTGCCTGTGTACCTACGGCACCGGTCAGCTGCCCAACCACGACGCGGGGACGGAGTTGTTCAAGGCGTTCGATGTGCCTCCCGACCTCGCTTGCCCAGATCGCAAACCTGAGACCGTAGGTGGTCGGCACGCCGTGCTGCCCGTGGGTTCGGCCGATACAGACAAGTGATTTTGTCAGATCTGCTCTTTTCAGGAGCACCTTAAGGAGGAGTTGCAGTTTCTCATCGATAAGGGCGAGCGCCTGCCGGAGCTGCAGCCCGGTAGCGGTATCGAGCATATCGTTGCTTGTTGCGCCATAATGGACCCATCGCCCGGAATCCCCGCAGACTTCCGAGATGGCTTTCACGATTGCCATCATATCGTGGTTGATCTCGAGTTCGATTGCTTTTGCCCGTTCCAGCGATGCTTCCGGTGCGTGCTCTTCGATCCCTGCGGCTGCTTCCGCCGGGATCATGCCGTGTGCTGCTTCAGCTTTTGCCAGTGCAACTTCAGCTGCAACCACGCAGGCAAACCGGTACTTCTCACTCCATACGGCACGCATCTCCGTTGTGCCGTACCGCTCCTCGATGGGGTGGACTGCCATAAGAACAGATCTGTTGTTTATGGATATAGTGTTTGATGATCTGGGGGGTTGGTAATTAGAACGGATAGAGAACCACGGGATTCTCCAGACAATGGTGCTGCATTTTCGCGAATTAGTGCCAAACAGTCCTGAAACAGCCAATCGGAGCCATTAGATGGCTTGAAATAGATCTTCTATTGGTTATTCCAGACATGTATTTTGAACCAAATGGTATCTATTCGACAAATCTTCTCTTCCTATACCCCTTTTTCTCCGACGTGATCGATTTGGCGGACCATAGAGGGTATTTGCGAGGCGATTGTGACACCCTATGACCAATTAGAGGTGAAAGATAAGGAGACAAAAATCACCCTGCTCAAAGAGCATGTTTTAATTCCAGTTAAAAGGGGTATTTTGGCAAAATAACCGATTTAAACAGTATTTTTTAAGAGCGTGGACACCACAGCTCCTTAGATCGCCAAAATGGGATCGGAAATCGCCAATCGGAGCCCTTACCGGTCTCCAAATAGATCATCTTTCCATAAAAAAATCTGCCCCTCTATGGCCGGATGGGTATATTCCATAGACTCCCTGTTTGAAAAATACTCCAGAATTGAGCCTCATATAATGCCCTCCAGAGCCTCATGGACGTGTTTTGGGGTCACCCATTTTTTCACCATACATTAGTATGTTTTTAGTCAGAACCTGTCTCCAAACGCGTCTATACCTCTCATTAAAAATCGTCCGTTTGCCAAAATAACGATAATTCTTCGACTTTATGAAGAGGAGCCCGATTTGGCCTCCGTTTGGAGATGTCTGACGCCAATCGGAACACGTAAATGGCTCCGATTAGTCCAGGTCATACATGGTGGTTTTCAGGAGGGGCAGTTATTGGCAATCATTGGTCAGGCTTTTGGGGGCTATCGGTTGATCCTTATCGGAAAGAGCCGATTCACTTACTTCTCCTGCCCAATTCTGTTCAATAGCTGCTTCGTGTGCGACCCGTTCCAGTAGAGCCGTCCGCACTGTATGCACCAGAAAAACGTAAACCCGGTCCGGTCGCGGGGAGCATACTCCGCCCCCGCAATCTCTTCTTCAGTCGCCGTACGAAGTGTCGTGTTGCACAACGAACACCGGTCCATCAGAAGCCGCCGTTCAATTAACCCACGATCGACCAGCTGTTGGACCTGCTCCAGCACATCATCAGAGTTAATCAGTACTGCCTGCTCCTTCCCACGCCTTGCAAGCTCGGTATCCCGGGTGAGCAGGATCCGTCCCTCCCGCTCAGCACAGGACAGCAGCAGCGTATCTTCTTTTGCGTTACCTTCCTCGAAACCACTGTTCGCGCTCACCGTGTTGTAACCCATAAACCTCAGGTACCTTGTGAGAGTTCCCAGCATCCGGTCGGTGATGAATCGAGGTTCAGGGGACATGGCGCACAATCTCGATCTTCTCACCGCAGTTCCCGCACTGCCGGTCATCAAGGGAAACAATGCGGCTGGAAAAACCCTGTCGCTCAATGAGGATTGTCCCACAGACCGGGCAGTAGGTGTTCTCACACGGATTGTTGTACACATTGCCAAGGTACGGGAACCGGAGCCCGAGGTCTTTTGCCATCTTGTATATTTTCTCTAAGGTAGCAACAGGAGTTGCTCCCCGGTCGGTCATCTTGTAATCCGGGTGGAACGCTGAGAAATGCATTGGGGTTGCCGGGCCGAGATGTTCAATCACCCAGCGGATCAGTCCTTCCATCTCCTCCCGGCTGTCATTGAGCCCGGGGATAACGAGTGTAACCGTCTCGACATGCATGCCGAGTTCCCGGGCAAGAGCAGCGGAATCAAGCACCGGCTGCAACCGTGCACCGCAGACTTTCTTATAAAAATCGTCCGTGAATGCCTTGATATCCACCCGGAATGCCCCGAGCATGGGGGAAAGTTCACGCAGTCCCTCCTCGGTGATGTACCCGTTTGTCACGTAGATGGTACCGAGCCCTTTTTTCCGGGCAAGCACTCCCATATCAAGTGCATACTCATGCCAGATGGTCGGCTCATTGTATGTCCATGCAATGCTCGCGCTTTTGCTCGCAAGGGCCCGTTCAACCCCGGCTTCCGGAGAAAGAGAACGCAGGTGCGAATCCTCAAATGTCGCCCGCGATATATGCCAGTTCTGGCAGTGCTGGCAATGGAAGTTGCAGCCAATGCTGCCCAGCGAGTAGGAAAGCGTACCTGGCAGGTAATGGAAAAGGGGTTTTTTTTCGATCGGGTCAACGGCTTCCGCACTGATCTTCCCGTACGTGGCGGCATACAGCGTACCCTTCTCATTCAGCCGCACGCCACAGATCCCATGGCTGCTATCCTGTATAGAGCAGCGGTGATTGCAGAGCGAGCATTTCACCGCATTATTCTCACCTTTTACGTATTGACGCGCTTCGTGCATGAGAATCCTCAACCCGACAAAAACAAATCAATCGTTACAGTTCTTTGTCTTCAGGAGAAACTTCTTCATCGGTTTCCAGCACAAACGACCCGCGGTATCTGCAGGTCTTGCAGAGATACACCTGGCCGATATACCCTCCGGCAACCGGATAGATATCGTGGCTTTTGCAGACAGGACAATACAACATATTCAACAACTCTATATGAACATCCGGTACAAAAACTAGTGCAATGAAGACGGTTGTAATCTCCCTTGGCGGCTCAATCCTGATCCCATCACTTGAGAAGAACACTATCCAGAAATATGTACCGGTTCTTGGAGAGATTGCAGAACACCACCGGTTGTTTGTTGTCGTTGGCGGCGGCGGTGAAGCCCGCCGCTACATTACCATCGCCCGCAATCTTGGTATTGATGAGGGGACGTCAGACGAGATCGGCATCCTCGTGACACGGCTGAACGCAAACCTGCTCATCGCCGCGCTGGGTGATACTGCCTACCCGAAAGTGGCAGAGAGTCATGCTGAGGCAAAAAAGTTTGCAGAATCCAAAAAGATCGTCGTCATGGGGGGTATTACCCCAGGCCAGACAACGGATGCAGTTGCTGCGGTCCTTGCTGAGCGCGTGGGCGCTTCGGTTTTTATTAACGTTACTTCGGTCGATGGCATTTATTCCGCCGATCCCAAGAAGGACAAAAAAGCAAAAAGATACG
>Ga0315295_10002353_pt1 | contig 16058 bp, 12 predicted proteins | sample YL17G14_0_MG_FD_204453 | JGI IMG/M metagenome (GOLD analysis project Ga0315295, IMG submission 204453) | Sediment microbial communities from Yellowstone Lake, YNP, Wyoming, USA - YL17G14_0 | ecosystem: Environmental > Aquatic > Freshwater > Lake > Sediment | place: USA: Wyoming | collected... | reverse complement strand
CTTGCGCTCTGGGCCAATGCATTTAAAGCTGATGACCTGGTGCTGCCATTTTTGTCAGAAGTCCAGCCAATATATTCATTGACAGCTATTTGTGATTTCATTCCTGCAAGAGCGTTCATAACAGCAGCAGCACACGGAATTTCTTTGTTTTTAAGAGATTCTGCCAGTATAGTTTCTGCAGTCTTACTGCCGGATGCAAGGATTGCAGCCAACGCCGGATTGCACAATTCCTTATCATTCAGATATGATTTTAATGCCCCTACAGTGGCGTCGCCGCCAATAATCTGGAGCTGTTTCATAAAGAAATCCTTTACTCCATAATCCTTTTGTCCGGTTGCATACTCAATGCAGATCTTCTCCCATAGGGATTTTTCAGCCTCTTTCCCTTTCCCGGACAGGAATCTTGAAAAACTTTCCACTGCAAACCGTGCACGGGTATCATCGCCCGATCCTGCAGGTATAACCTGGCTGCATATCTGTTTAATCCCTGTTTCGCCCAGAGCGATCATATCGCCCATCAGCTTTTCAGTGTACTTTGAATCATTGGCAGGAAGCTGGGCAAGAAGATCCGCAACCTTTGTTTCAATGGTCCTTATGTCCTGAGCATAAGATCCATTGTACAGAAAGAGGATGCATAAGCATGAAATTATTATTCTTTGGATTTTCATATTTTCAGATTTTCAAATTTTCAAATAGGCTATAATCTCAAATCTTCCATTCACCCCTCATGGGCTGATTAATAAGTCTGTTAGCTCCATCATCATCAATAAACTGTTGTTTAACAGGATCATACTTCAGGTTTCGTCCAAGCCTTAATGCTATTACACCGAGGTTTACTATTGAACAAGATCTGTGTCCGTTCGATTCGTTAAGAGCAAATTTCTTCCGTGTAAGAACTGATTCTGTAAATGTTGTGATCTGTGGTTCAGGATCAGGAAGTGAATCAATTAATTTCTCCATGTCTTTTATATCTGACCTGAATCCTTTGTATACTTTGCCTTCAGGACCTTCGATATATGCAGCATCCTTATCGCGGTTTTCACCATCGAGGATTATCTGACATCCATCTGCATAAGTATAGGTTATCCTTCGCCATGACCCGACAGCATCATAATGCTGCTGGGGTGCATCTATTTCGACTGAAACCGGGCCGGTGTTATCCTTTCCAAGCATATATTGAACAGGATCGAGATAATGTTGTCCCATGTCACCAAGTCCGCCGCCGTCATAATCCCAATATCCCCGGAATTTTGAATGAACCCGCTCGGGATTATAAGGTTTATAGGGTGCCGGTCCAAGCCAGAAGTCATAATCAAGTTCAGGAGGGACGGGCAGTGGCTGAAGGTTATAAAGTCCGCTCCAATAGAATTTCCAGTCATATCCGGTAATACCGCTTACTGTTACTTTCAGCGGCCAGCCAAGAACTCCGCTGTCAACCAGCTTTTTCAACGGCTTGACAGTGGTTCCGAGACCATAGAACTGGTCCTTGAATCTGAACCAGGTATTAAGACGGAACATACGTCCGTGTTTCTGAACCGCTTCAATGACTTTTATCCCCTCGCCGATAGTTCTGGTCATTGGCTTCTCGCACCAGATATCTTTACCGGCTTCTGCAGCCATTTTTGATATAATACCATGCCAGTGGGGTGGTGTGGCAATATGGACAATATCAATATCCGGTTGGGCAAGCAGCTCACGGAAGTCGTGATAACCCTTAATTTTTCCACCTGCAAGGGCAATAGCCTGGTCAAGATGATTTTTGTCAACATCACATACAGCTAAAAGCCTGGTACCTTCATATTCAAAATGTCCCTGGCCCATTCCTCCTACGCCGATAATCCCTTTTGTAAGCTGATCGTTTGGAGCTGTATATCCCTGTCCTCCAAGTACATGCCTTGGAACAATAGTAAAAGCAATGGCAGCAGTAGTGCTCTTTTTGAGGAAGTCCCGCCTGCCCAGATTGTCATTTTTCATAATATAATATTTAAAATGAAGTTATTTTTTCAGGCAGTAAACTGACACTGCCCAGAGGTATATCATACTGGCGATAAGAATTGTCATTCCCAGCGCGATGTTGCTTATGTCACTTACCCAGCCGACCAACAGGGGGATCACTGCACCTCCTGAGATTGCCATCATCACCAATCCAGAAATTTCGTTGCTCTGAGTGGGATTTTTCTCAATTGCTATTGAAAATACCAGAGGCCATATATTAGCGACTGCGAGCCCGATAAGGAATACAAGTCCCCATGCCATGGCTGGAGATTTAACAAGAACTATAGCCGTCAGGCATATAATTCCCAGAACAGAAGTCCACATAAAAAACTTGCGTGAGGATATTTTTGTCAGCAAAATGGCACCAGCAAATGTGCCAAGCATACGTCCCAGAAAATAAACGCTGCGACCTGATTCTGCGACAGTCTGATCGATGCCGAACCGTTTTATAAGAAATTGTCCTGAATTGGAATTGAATCCCACATCGACTCCGACAACAAGAAATATTGAAAGAACCAGAAGCAGGACAAGATTGTTGCCAAGAAGCTTAAATGAAGATGCGAATGTTGCCTTATATCCTTCAATTCTTGTTTCCTCAATTTTTGCAGTTCCCAACCATAAGACAGAAAGGATTGATACTATGCCAAAAACAAGGAACAGAATCTTCCAGTCGCCAAACCTTGCAGCAAAGAATCCTGCAAGTGGTGCACCTATCATCGATCCGATGGCCTTTACAAACTGAGAAAAGCTCAGGAAGCTTGATGCCCTGTTTCCCGGAACAACATCGACCATCAGCGGATTGGCCGAAACCTGTACTATAGTATTTCCGATTCCCAAAAGCGCAAATCCAGTAAGAACCATCGGGAAGTTATAGAAAAAGAAAGGTACAAGTAATCCCAGGGCTGTTACACCCATTCCAAGGTTCAGCACATTTTTTTTACCAATCCGTGATTGTAGCACTCCGACCGGAACTGAAAGAACAAAAAACCAGAGAAAGGCTGCCGACGGGATCAGCTGGGCAACAGTTGCGCTGAGACTCATATCCTTGCTTACACGGTCAACACCGATTCCAACAAGATCAACAAAACTCATGACAAAAAATGCCATGAGTACAGGTGCTATTCTCGAAATATTAACTTTTTCTGTGGCCATAATCAATTATTTTAAAAACGTTTTTCTTCTTCCTATTGCCTGTTGCCTGAAGCCTGTTGCCATCTTTATAAAGGCTTCAGGCAGAAGGTGTCAGGCGTCAGGTATTAATTTAGTATTATTACATCAGCGGCAGCGCATGCTGTATATCTATCCAGAAGGTCTCATCAAGAAGATATGCGGCACCGATAAAAGCGGCATCCTCTTTCAGCTCAGAAAGGGCAACCTTACAGTTACATCCTTCCTTTTTAAGGCTGTTTTCAAAAATCCCCCCGAAAAGATTATAAGCATGGGAGATATTTCCTCCAACAACTACTATCTCGGCTTTGAACCGGTTAAGCCAGGGAGCAAGAAAAATGCCCAGGTTATTTCCGAACTCTGTAAACAGGTCCGTTACTACCTTATCTTTCCCGGCAAGCTCAGCAAATTGTTTAACACCGCTCAGTTCTCTGCCTGTTATCTTTTTATAACTACCGATAAACCATCTCGTTGAGAAATAGTCATCTGCAATATTATCGCCGTAAGGGAGATGATAAACACAACCAAGTTTTGGGACTTCCGGTCCGTCAACAATTGGAATACGTCCAGCTATAAATGCTGAACCGAAACCTGTTCCAAGGGTTATTGACATTGATCTTTCAGCTTTTGCAGCTTTGCCAACAACAGCTTCACCAACAGCAAAAGTTGAAACATCATTCATAAACCGTATCGGGAAACTATCCTGGAAATTAAGGTCTTCGGATATTGCTTTTTTGACATTGCAACCGTAAAGATGCTCATATTTTGCAACTCCTTTGATATAACTTATTCCCTTGACATAATCAAAAGGACCCGGCATACCAAACCCAATGCCTTTCAATGAATCCTGCGGTATCTTCTTTATTACCTCTGAAAGAGCCTGCGCCCAAACTTCAATTATTTTACTGGCTTCTGCTTTATTGTCGACAGCTTTTTCAGTACGTGTTTCATTAAGTATCTTAAATGATTCAAGGTCAACAGCAGCACAGCTGATATGGCTTCCGCCTATATCAACACCAATGGCTAAATTCTGCTTCATATATACAAGGTAATTTAAAGTCGGATAAAAATAAATAAAAAACAGATGCTGAAAGTATTGAATTTTGTCGGGAATGCAAAAAATAAGAGTTTAAAATGATTTGCTCATTCTAAATTAAATTGATCTTTCTCATAAATTTTTCATTTTATTAGTTGTACTTTAGATACATGAAAACTTTATTCAATCTGGTAAAACAGGTCAGAATGCATCGAAGAAATCATACTAATAAAATACAAATCCATGCCTAAAGTTACAAAAGAAGACGCGCTTCTCTACCACAGCAGGGGCCGTCACGGCAAAATTGAGGTTATTCCTACTAAACCCTATTGCACCCAGTTCGATTTAAGTCTTGCATATACTCCTGGTGTAGCTTACCCTTGCCTGGAAATTGAAAAGTCACCCGATGACGTTTATAACTATACTGCAAAGGGCAACCTTGTGGCAGTTATTTCAAACGGAACGGCTGTGCTGGGGCTGGGAGACATAGGCGCCATGGCAGGAAAACCGGTTATGGAAGGGAAAGGCTTGCTTTTTAAGGTTTTTGCCGATGTGGATGTTTTTGATATCGAGGTTGACGAAAAGGATCCTGATAAGCTTATTGAAATCTGCGCCAGGATTGCACCGACTTTCGGGGGAATAAATCTTGAGGACATAAAAGCTCCTGAATGTTTTGAAGTGGAAACCAGGCTGAAGAGTATGCTGAACATACCTGTATTTCATGATGACCAGCACGGAACAGCTATTATATCAGGAGCCGGATTAATAAACTCACTTGAAATAACAGGAAAGAAAATTGACAAAATAAAACTGGTCGTATGCGGGGCGGGAGCTGCTGCTATATCCTGTTCGAGGCTCTATCTGTCGCTCGGGGTGAGAAAAGAAAATATTGTAATGGTTGACAGCAAGGGAGTGATCAACAGTAAAAGGAAGGACCTTAATAAATACAAACAGGAGTTTATTACCGACAGGGATATTGATACCCTGGCGGAAGCAGTAAAGGATGCTGATATTTTCCTCGGACTCTCCACAGCCAATATGCTGTCGAAAGAGATGCTTGCCTCAATGGCAAAAAATCCTATAGTCTTTGCCATGGCAAATCCCAATCCGGAGATTACTTATGAAGATGCTATGGCCACCAGGGATGACCTGATTTTTGCAACCGGAAGATCAGATTATCCCAACCAGATAAACAATGTGCTGGGATTTCCTTTCATTTTCAGGGGAGCCCTCGATGTACGGGCGTCAACAATAAATGAAGAGATGAAACTGGCTGCGTCAAAAGCTCTTGCAGCACTGGCAAAAGAACCTGTTCCTGATTCGGTCCTTAAAGCCTATAATATTGATAAGCTGAGTTTCGGGAAGGATTATATTATACCCAAACCGCTTGATCCACGCCTTATTTCCTGCGTGGCATCATGCGTCGCAAAAGCAGCTATGGATTCAGGTGTCGCTCGTCAGCCAATAACCGACTGGGAGGCTTATAAAAAGAGCCTCGACAAAAGGTTAAGCGTACATATCAAAAGGGTTGGAGAGCTTAGTGAATTCTAAAAAACTGATTTAATTTTTTTCCTTTCATACATTTGTTTCATAACTTTTTTCTCATACATCGAGACAATAAGTTCAGAAGTTTCAGGAATGCTGAATGAGATCCTGTTCATGGTAACATCAAACAGAGTTTCTACATTCTTGATTTTCTTGTCCAGAAAGGTTTGAATAAGATCATTCCTCTTCTCATCAGTTTCAATAACATATTTTTCGGCAGTCTCAAGCTCCATATTTTTTTTCTTCATCACATTCTCAACCCTCCAGTAAAAAGGAGCAACCAGCCGGATATGAAGCGCATCCTTAATATCACGGGCTATTGAGACGCCTCCCCTGCCTACCAGAACAACATAACCCTCTTTGCATATTGATAATACTACATCTTTGATTGCTTTCTTTACTCTGAGGTCGCTGACAAATCCTCCCGAAAATGCCATTATCATTTCAGACAGATTTGACAGCTTAATCCCTTCATAGTAGTTTTCAATACGTTGAGTATCAATATTTAGTTCCTTGGCAATGGAATAAATTATATCTTTATCGACCCACTTCCATTTTGTGATTCCAAATTTCGAATTAAGCTTTTCCACAATATTCGAAGCAATTTCACGGGCATCACATCCCGTTTGCCGTGAAATGGTAATAACAGGTCCATCTTCGGAGGCTGGACTATTCAGCACTGATTCCCTGTACCTTTCATCAAAATAATCAAAGAATTTTTCCATTTAATCTGTCTCCTTTCTCAATTTAATTGATACACCGACTTAAATAAATAATTAAAGCTGAGATTATTTCATGTAAAAATATGTTACCCTGCAAGCCCAAAGTAGTCCCAACAACATTGTTAACAAAAGGGCCAAATAAGATACGAAAAAAAACTGAATTCCGGAAATTTTTTATTATCACAAGCCAAAAAATATCCTGCCTGAAATTGAAACTACTGAATTTTTGGAGTTTTCTACTCATTTTATTATATCTTTACTTTATGCAAAATGAATATCTCGCCAATATTTTAAATTAATAATTATGAGTACTTCTATTTTTTCAAAACCGGAACTTGTCTGGTTTATAATCGGGCTTGTCCTTTTTTTACTTGAATTGGTTCTCCCCGGATTTGTGATCTTTTTCTTTGGAGTAGGCGCATGGATTACCGCTTTCCTTTGCCTGGTGGCTAATCCCGGTATAAACCTGCAGGTAATAGTATTTGCCGTAACCTCAGTTCTTTCACTATTGTTACTGCGGAAAATGATTCAGAATCGATTTTTCTTTAGCAAGGAAGAATTGTCCAAAGAGGTGGAAGATGAGTTTTCCGGTAAAGAAGCTGTAGCCCTTTCTGATTTTGGTCCCGGCAAAAACGGGAAGGTTGAATTCAAAGGAACTACATGGAATGCGGAGTCTGAATCAGCAATAACTGAAGGGCAACAAGTTATTATCAGGGAAAAGGAAAATTTTAAATTAATTGTTGAACCCAAAAAATAATTAAAATGACAGCAATAATTACATTGGCAGCGTCAGCATCAAGTACCACATTCATCCTGATTGGTATTATTCTACTTGCTTTCATCCTTATTTCATCAATGGTGAAAGTAGTTCCACAGAGGACAGCAATAATCGTCGAGAGGCTCGGAAAATATAGGGCAACATTCACGGCCGGCTTTCAGATTCTTATCCCGTTCATAGATAAGATAAGGTACAGGCACACTCTTAAAGAACAGGCTATTGACGTCGCTCCTCAAATATGTATAACGCGCGATAATATTTCAGTTGAGGTTGATGGCATCCTTTATCTTCAGGTTCTGGATCCTCAGAAAGCTTCGTATGGAATTGATAATTACAGGTTTGCCTCAATCCAAATTGCTCAGACAACAATGAGAAGTGTTATCGGCAAACTGGAACTTGACAGGACATTTGAAGAGCGTGAAACAATTAACGTTTCTATTGTGGATGCGGTTGATAAAGCCAGCGAACCATGGGGTGTTAAAGTAACCCGTTATGAGGTTAAAAATATTTCACCTCCGCAGAGCATTAAAGATGCAATGGAAAAACAGATGAGGGCTGAAAGGGAGAAAAGAGCCGTAATTGCTGAATCGGAAGGAACAAAACAGGCTAAGATAAATAATGCCGAAGGTGACAGGCAGGAGTTTATCCTAAAGTCTGAGGGAGAAAAACAAAAACGTATCAACGAAGCTGCCGGTCGCGCTTCGGAAATCGAACAGGTAGCTAATGCTACAGCCAATGGCCTGAAAGCCATTGCATTAGCTATTTCAGAAGAAAATGGTCTGAATGCTGTTAATCTGAGAGTTGCTGAGCAGTATTTGCTTGGATTTGCAAATTTGGCAAAACAGAATAATACAATTGTGCTGCCGGCAAATCTCACAGATGTTGCAGGAATTGTAGCAACTGCCACTTCAGTGTTCAATGAGATAAAGGATAAACAGAAATAGCTTTACACCTCCTTATGCTCGGTCCTCAGTATTATCTCATTCTGCAGATCCTCCCCGAGATCGTTGAAATAATCACTATAACCGGCAACCCTGACAATAAGATCCCTGTATAATTCGGGGTGTTTCTGTGCATCGCGCAGTGTTTCAGCATTGACTACATTGAATTGAATATGATGTCCGTCAAGACTGAAATAACTGCGGATAAGAGACGTCAGGCAGCTGTAACTGTCTTCATCTTCAAAAAATTGTGGTGAGAACTTCTGATTCAGCAAAGTCCCGCCCGTTCTGATATGATCGATCTTTGATGCGGATTTTATTACAGCTGTCGGACCCTGGCTGTCCACTCCCTGGCTTGGTGATATCCCTTCTGAAAGCGGGGTGAAAGCTTTTCGGCCGTCTGCTGTTGCCCCGGTTACACTTCCGAAATAAACATGCGAAGTTGTGGGCAGCATATTGATCCTGTGGACACCGCCTCTTGTGGATGGCCTTCCGTTAACAGCATCATAATAAATCTCAAAAACCGTAACAGCCTGCTGATCAGCATAATCATCATCATTGCCATATTTTGGAGTATTATAGATCAGATCGTACCTTACCCGTTCAAACCCGTTAAAATCAGCTTCAAGAGCCTGGTTAAGTTCATCCCAGGTATAATTCTTTTTATCATAGATGTTATACCTGACCGAAGTGAGCACATCTGTAATGCTTCCCAGTCCTACTCCCTGAATATAACTTGTATTGTATCTGGCGCCTCCTGAGTTATAATCCTTACCGTTCAAAATGCAATCCTCAACGAGCAGTGAAAGGAAAGGAACAGGCAGCCATTTTGAAAAAGTTTTCTCAATTACGTTGTTACCTTTTATTTTAATATCTGCAAAATATTTTACCTGAGCTCTGAAAGCTTCAATCAGATCATCAAATGTTTCATAGTCAAAAGAGTAACCTGTCTCCAGACCGACCAGTTCACCAGTGCGCTTATCAAAGCCATTGTTCAGGGTAAACTCAAGTATCTTTGTAAGATTAAAATAACCTGTCAGCCAGTAAGCTTCTGTTCCGAAAGCTCCTGTTTCGACGCATCCCGATGCACCGCCATTACGGGCATCAACAATATTTTTACCCTGCCGGAGCAGCTCCTGGATGATCGCCTCAGTATTAAAGCATGATGGCTGTCCAAAACCGGTCCTGATAATATCAAGAGCTTTGTAAATGAATCTGTCAGGATTCTTTCTGCTAATCTGTACCATTGAACTTGGCTGAAGTATCCTCATCTCCTTAATGACATCAAGGAGAATATATGACATCTCATTGACGGCATCAGTTCCGTCAGCTTTAACGCCTCCAAGATTTATAAGGCAGAAATCTGTATAGGTGTTGCTTTCACTTGCAGTTACTCCCATTTTCGGCGGCGAAGGATGGTTATTGAACTTGACCCAGAAACAGCCAAGAAGATCATACAATTCATCAATTGAAAGAGTTCCCGCTTCCATTTCTTTCCTGTAAACAGGGAAAAGATGCTGGTCAAGCCTTCCCGGATTAAATGAATCCCAGGGATTGAGTTCAGTTATAACTCCAAGGTGAATAAACCAGTAATGCTGCAGAATTTCATGAACTGTTTCCGGAGCGTTAGCCGGTACTTTCCTGCAAATCGCTGCCATCTTCAGAAGTTCACCCTTCCTTTTATTATTATTTTCCGTGGAGGCAAGATTTTCCAGCTCAGCAGCATGCCTTCCGGCATACATAATTATTGCATCGCACGCAATATCCATTGCTTTCAGTTCTTCAGCCTTTTCAAATGCTTCTTTATCATTAAAGTAATCGAGCTTTGAGATGCTTTCCCTGATTTCCTCTTTTACCTGAAGAAATCCTTTTTTGAACATTCTATAACCAAGAACAGTATGTCCTGGGGCCCTTTGTTCCTGAAATTCGGTAAAAACTCCTGACTTATAAGAACTAAGCCATTCTGGCATCATCAGACTCATTATCCTGTCGCGGTTGCTTTTCCCTTTCCAGAAAGGGATAATTTCTTCCTCATATATCTTCCTGACTTCATCATCCACTTTGAAAAATACCTTTTCCCTTGAATCAAGTATATCAAGGTCCTGTAAAGAATGAAGGCTTATTTCGGGATAGGTAGGCGTTTCCTTTGGAGACGGACCGCGTTCCCCTACTATAAGCTCATCTTCATTTATGCATATCTTCTTATTTTTCAGAAGGTATTCAAATGCTTTAGCTCTCCGCACGGGAGCCGAAATCTCACGCGCTTCATCGCTTTTATAAAAACAGGTTATCAGAACAGCTCGCTCAGCTGTGATCTTTTCAACAGCATTAAGGCTTTGTTCCCGTAATTTTTTAACTCTTTCAGATAGTATCATTTCAAATTTTTGTTTATCCTCCAATTTTGACTTTTATCCCTGTCTCTGCAAAGTACTCCTTCAATTCCCTCATCCTTTCCGGTGAAGGCTGTTCAGTATCATTCATCCTGTAAGGCATATTGAATTTGTTATATTTCGATTTTCCTGTTCTGTGGAAAGGAAGAAGACTGATCTTTTTCAGATTTTCACATTTCAAACCCCTAAGCAACTCCCTGGTACTGTTGAGATTGTCAGCATCATCATTTTTACCGGGTATTACAGGTATCCTGACCATTACATCTTTCCCGTTATTAAGAATCATTTTCAGATTATCCAGTATACCGATATTTGAAACTCCGGTATATTCGAGATGCTTCAAATTATCATAATGTTTTATGTCGAAAAGGAAAAGATCGGTAAAAGGTATCACTGCTTCATAATTTTCCGGAGATGAATAGCCCGATGTATCAACAGTTGTATGATATCCATTTGCTTTACATACCATTAAAGCTTCAAGCAGGAATTCAAACTGCATCATTGGTTCCCCTCCTGAAAAAGTCACACCGCCATGTGACTGCTGGAAAAATATCCTGTCCTTTTCAAGTATTTCAAGAATATCGCTGACTGAATAATTTTTACCAACCTCTTCATTACCTGAGAACTCCATCTCTCCTACCCTCCTGGTCTGTACAGTCATCTCCCTGTCAGGTGAGATTCCTTCCGGATTATGGCACCACCAGCACGACAGAGGACATCCCTTCATAAAAAATGTTACCCTGATCCCCGGACCATCGTGTATTGAATATCGTTTAACGCTGAAAATCAATCCTTGCATTGAAAATGAGAGCTGATAATGGAATAAAGATTAAAATGGATTGGAACTGCCACACTGTAATATATGGCAGAAATAGCTGTGATATTATTGGCTATAGAACATAAGGCAGTGATAAAGTCTCCGGCCGAGACGCTGCATCATGAAACGATATCTAAGATTTGAAATCATAAGTGATTAATTGGTCGCAAGTTATGAAAAAATCTTATAGAATATTAACATTCTAAGGAAAATATGTTGAAAAATTAACAAAAGATTAACAAAATACCCTGCAACAAAAAGCGATTCGGGGCGTCTATATGTTGAATAACGTTCTATCAAAGGCCGTCCGGCCAAATTCTACGATCAGGTTTAGGTTAATGAAGGAAAGATAACTCCCAACTATCTTTCCTTTTCTTTTTATATCTGATAACAATCCTAAAGAATTGAAAATAAAGCCATTTTAATTGAATTGTAAAAACTGGTCGCTGATTATTGTGTCAGGATTTATAGAAAGAAAAAGAATATCAAGAAAAAGTCAGTTTAAGTAGTGAAATAGTGAGGAAATTTTAATCTTTGCTATGGTGATATTTGCTTCATTCAGGCATAAACTTAAAAATGAAAGTCACTAAATTATTATTCCTTTTCATCCTTTTCTATTCTTCCGGCAGCTTTGCCAATGTAAAGGAGCCTTATGCAGTTAACGGGGTAATGGATCTCAGGGAAACTGCAGGTAATGCTTTCATTGTCAAGCTTCAGGGACAGTGGGAGTTTTATTGGAAAAAGATGCTTCTTCCTCAGGATTTCAGAGACAGTATCAGAATTAAGCCTGATTTTTACGGCGAGGTTCCTTCTTACTGGACAGATTATCCGGCCGATTCGGTAAAAACAACAAGTATGGGTTATGCAACCTACCGGCTCATTATGATTTTACCGGCAGGTTACAGGAATTCGCTGGGCTTTGATATGCCAGTATTCGATTCTTCATATGATATTTTTGTCGACGGTAAGCTTATGGGAGGAAACGGAGTTCCTGGCAGAAGAGAAGCAGAAACCAAACCCGGGTACATAAGGAATTTCTTTAGGTTTAATCCTTCTTCAGACTCTGTTGAAATAATAATAAATGTCTCAAATTTTCATCACCGGCGCGGCGGATTCTGGCTGCCAATGAAGATAGGAACATTTTCTGAAGTTCAAAAAGCATTCGCGTCATCCTGGGCCAGGGATTGGGCTACAATGAGCTTGCTGTTGGGCTTCTCGCTGCTCTTCTTCTTCTTTTTTATTATCTATACGAAAGACAGTCTGATGGGATTCTTTAGCCTTGCAACAATCGGACTTGCCCTCAGACCGCTTTTCACATCAAATTTTCTGATACATAATATCATGAAAATAAACTGGATGTGGATAGTGAGATGGGAATACATCGGCCTGTACCTTATACTTGCAGGATGGTTCTGGTTTGCCGTAATTCTCTATCCGTCAAGGTACTTCAGAACAATAACATGGATCATAACTGTCATTTTCTCTGCAGCCTCGGTACTTACGCTATTTCTTCCAGTAAGAATTTTCAGTTATAATACATTCATAATTTATCCATTGATGATCCTCCTTATTGGTTACTCATTATCGCGAAGCATTAAGGGAATGGTCAGAAAAAACAAAATCGATTTCATCTATTTTACTGCTTTTGCATTGTTATCCTATGCAGCAATTCATGACGTCAGAATTTCACTTGGCAAGTCAGCCGTTACTTCGGGTTATATATTGACTTACATTTTGGTTCTTTTTGTATTTATTCAGGCGGTACTCCTTTTATATAAATGGGTTAAAGGATATTCCGAAAAAGAAAAGCTTCAGAAAGAACTGGAATATATGAACCGGAATCTTGAAATCATGGTAACTGAAAGAACTCAGGAAATAAATGCCCGCAAGGAAGAAATTGAAAATCAAAATATTAAGATCGCATACCAGAACAAGCAGTTATCAGAGACCATTCAGCTCAAGAACAAGATTTTCTCAGTAATTGCCCACGACCTCAGAAGCCCTGTGGTAAACATCCTTTATATGCTCAACCTGCTTAAAGAAGAGGAGTTCAAGGAAAAATACGATTCCTTTGCCAATGCCAGCATCCAGTATGCACAACAGGTTATAAGTCTGCTCGAAAATATGCTGGTATGGGGAAGGGGGCAGGAAGACAAGATTAAGTTCTCACCTGAAAGACGAGATCTTGCGGACATTGTCCTCACAAACATGAGCATTTTTAAAGAGACCGCCGACAAAAAGGAGATTTCTGTGAATTTTACCCAGATCGGGAATTCAAAAGCATATTTTGACAAAGACCTGATGGATATAATTATAAGGAACCTTTTGTCGAATGCTGTGAAATACACCGAACGTGGCGGAAGAATCAGCATTCTTCTGAAAGACAAAAGCTTCACCGGAGAAGGAATTATGCTGAAGATATGCGATAACGGAATCGGAATTCCTGCAACAAAGCTGAAATATCTCTTTACATCTACTGAAGTCGAAAGTACACCTGGCACAGAAAATGAAAAAGGGACAGGATTTGGCCTGAAACTCTGTTACGAGCTTGTCAAAATTAACAACGGGACTATTTTGGTTGAAAGCAATGAGGGAGAAGGAACTTGCTTCACTATAACATTGCCGGAACAGAAATAAGTGAGGATGGCTATTCTATTGTAAGTTCAGTAAGTCTTTTCTTATCCAGTATCTTAAGGTTTTTACCTTTAGTACTGATTATTCCTTCATCTTCCATCTCACTTATCACCCGAGCGATCGAAGGACGCGTAACTCCAAAGTACTCCGCCAGATCATTCTGAGTCATTGAAAGTTTGATCTCCGATTTATCCGGACCTGCTGTCTGAAGAATATACTGGGCTAGTTTCCCTTTTATCGTCTTAAAATTCAGGAACTTAATTTTTTCAGACAGGAACTGCGATCTGTTTGATATTATGTCAAGAAAATTTGTAAGTATCTTTTCATTGCTTTTAAGAAATTTCAGAAAATCAGCCTTTTCAATTATCATTAGTTTCGTATCTGAAATTGCTATCACATTAACAGGGAAACTGTTCCTGCTGCCGAATATAAATGCTGATGCGAGAGCTCCCGAAGCAGGAATATCCTCTATTTTAATAACACGTCCTGAAAAATCGACCATTTCTCCTTTCACTACTCCATCGATTACCATCATAAACGAGGTTACAGGTTCACCGCTTTGAGAGATTAATGATCCGGCATTGAACCTGCGGATGCGATAAGGGGTAATTGAAATTGCCGACATTACCTCTTCCAGCAACATTCCCCTGAAAAGAGGGGCTTTTATGAGAATTGAATAATCCATGGTTTTTTGGTAAAAATAATATTATTCCGATTTTATGTTATATTTGGCCGCATTTAAAAATTTGAATGATGAAGAAAATAAAGTGCCTTCTGTCTATAATTCTTATATTAACCACTAATTCAGCGTTTTCACAGAATGAATCTGACAATAAACTGCTTAATCAGTTTCATAAAATAACAAGTGAGGAAATGATGAGCTGGCTTGAAAAACTCTGTTCTCCGGAATTTAACGGACGACTTACAGGTTCTTCCGGATTCATAGCCAGTACGGAATGGGTTGCAGGGATGTTCAAAGAGTGGGGAATAAAACCTGCCGGCAACAATGGCACTTATTTTCAATGGTTCGATGCTCCATACACCGATATAAATGACATTGGCAGTCTGACATTAAATATCCCTCAATCTGATGGCTCTGTAATAAAAAAAAGCTACAGCTATCCTGATGAGTACTATCCCGGAATGAATTCAGGCAGCGGTGAAGTTACCGCTGAAGTGGTCTTTGTTGGTTGCGGGGTTACTGCTCCGGAACTTAATTATGATGATTATGAAGGAATCGATGTAAAAGGTAAAATAGTTCTGATGAACCGGGATGTACCTTATACTGACCCGAGAAATCCGGAATATGCCAAATGGGTAAAATACTGCTATCACCAGTACAAGCTTGAAAATGCTGTCAGACATAACGCTGCCGGAATGATGTACATAGAAGGGAATCTGGCAAATCCGAACATTTCTTATGATTCTTCAATAATAGTTTGTGGTATAGGAGAACAACCCCTTGAAGATATGTTTGCCGGACTTAAAACCTCAAATAAAGATCTGAAGGAGAAAATGATTAAAACATTAAAACCAGCATCTTTTAATACAGGGAAAATTTTCACCATCAGAGAAAACACAACCAGGCATACTGAAGGAAAAGGTTGTAATGTTATCGGATTAATTGAAGGGTCTGATCCTGTGCTGAAAAATGAAGTAATTATTATAGGCGGACACCTTGATGCAGTCGGCAATGCTGGAAAGGTTGTGAACGGAGCTCTTGATAACGGCAGTGGTATTATAGATATAATGGGCGCTGCAAAAGCAATGGCACAGTCCGGAATACAGCTCAAACGCTCCGTAATATTCCTGTTCTTCGGAGGCGAAGAAAATGGCCTTCTCGGCAGCAAATTCTATGTTCAGAATCCTATTTTCCCGAAGGATAAAACAATTACATTCATTAATCTCGATTGTGTAGGTAATGGCACTGGCATATCTGTTAATGGTTTAAGCACCTTTAAAAACCTTCTTACTTACTTTGAAAGTGCAAATACAATGTATGTACACCGGCCTTTCTATGGTTCTGCCCCTGA
>Ga0315295_10002352_pt1 | contig 16060 bp, 12 predicted proteins | sample YL17G14_0_MG_FD_204453 | JGI IMG/M metagenome (GOLD analysis project Ga0315295, IMG submission 204453) | Sediment microbial communities from Yellowstone Lake, YNP, Wyoming, USA - YL17G14_0 | ecosystem: Environmental > Aquatic > Freshwater > Lake > Sediment | place: USA: Wyoming | collected... | reverse complement strand
GGTCGGCGCCATAGTGTTCGTCGAGCACTGGATTTTCCCCAAGCTTGGGCTGACGCAGTATTGGGTTGCCCGCAAGAACCTTATATTTAGCTGGCCGGCGTTATTTAGCTGGGGCATCGCCATTGCAATTGCGATGGTGCTGAGGATGACCGGGACGATGCACGAATTTTTCGTATTCCTGCCGACCTGGTTTATAACAGCGATTCTATACACGCTATTTGCATCAATGGCGGGCGCAAGAGAAAAGCTGCCGGAACTTGTCATCCAATCCGTTAGTAAAGCAGCACGCGCACCTGCCGAACAAAAATCAGCCGAAAAGAAAATGGACACGGCAGCTCGGTTTTGGGGAATTGTGGCCCTTGCATCTCTATTTGTCTGCCTGGTGCTGCCAATCTGGGTGTATGTTAGCGGCGGCGAGAAATACCTGCAAAACTTTGCCGTCTTCAAAAACGTTCTTATCTGGCCGACCATAATTCACTTTGTCAGCGCAACGGCCTGGGCTATCAAAAGAGAAAAGGCAACATAGCTATAAGCTAAAAAGGGGTAAGCAGGAATGGATAAAGCGTTAGCGGATTTGATAAGAATATCGAATGTTACAGGCAAAGACTCCACCCTTGTTCAGGGCGGCGGCGGCAATACATCGGTAAAAACGGCGGACGGCAAATATATGTATATCAAGGCCAGTGGCACAGCCCTCAAAGATATGAACCAAAAGCAGGGCTGGCGCCGGCTGCGGCTGGCTCCGGTGCTGTCAATTATAGAAGACAAATCTTTGGCCCAGCTTGATGCCGGCAAAAGAGAACCGGAAGTTGTCAATCGGCTGCTTCTTGCGTGCGATGACAATATAAAGGCAGGCGCCAGGCCTTCCGTTGAAGCACATCTGCACGCGTCTTTAGATAAATGCGTGATTCACCTTCATCCTCTCGTTGTGGCAGCTTACGTAAATGCCAGGAACGGAAGGGCAGAGATTGAAAAGCTTTTCAAAAAAATCGAAAATCGAAAATCGAAAATTGGAAATTTCTTGCTTCCTCTCTGGGTGCCATACACAGACCCGGGTTTTATGCTCGCAAAGAAAATTGCAAAGTTAGCCAGTGATTATCAAAATCAGTTCGGCAGGAAGCCGGCAATCCTGTTTCTGGAAAAGCACGGACTTTTCGTTACGGCAGAAACCGCCGATGCTGCGTTACGGCTGGTGCGAAAAGTAATTTCGCTCTGCAGCAGCAAGCTTAAAATTTTCAATTTTCAATTTTCAATTTTCAATTCTTCTATTCCGCAAAGGCAGAAAATTAACACCACCAAATTAACAACCCGCAAAGGCGTCTTTGATGCGACCGGCCAGTATCTGCCGGTAACTTACTTCGGGAAAACCGGAGCGGTCGCTGAATTTATGACCCGCAAAGATGCAGGGAAACTGCTTGCGACACCTGCGTTAAATCCGGATGAGCTGGTCTATGCCAACGGCTCAGCAATGTGGATAGAAAAATGCGAAGCTGAAAGAATATCGAAAAAAATAAAGGCACAGGTCGGCAAAGGGCAAAAACCGCCGGCGGCCTTCGTTGTCAAGCGGTTAGGGCTTTTTGTCGCGGCTGACAAAAAAACAGTTCCCATTGTCGCTGAGATTACCACCGGCTCGCTTATAATTCGTACGAACGCAGCGAAATTCGGCGGCATACTTGCTCTGACAAAACGCCAGCAGAACTTCATCAACAACTGGGAATCGGAGGCGTTTCGCAAACAATTAGCAAGTGCCAAAGTTGCAGGCGAGCTGAAAAACCGCATCGCAGTCGTTACAGGTGCTGGAAGCGGCCTGGGCAGAAGTATCGCCATCGGTCTTGCAAAAGCCGGCGCAATGGTCGCTCTTGTCGATATTGATAAAAAGGCCGCGGAGGAAACTGCGAAAAAAATCCGAAATGGTTCGACAGGCTCACCATCCCGAGCAAAGTCGAGGGACTTGCCTGACGGCAGTCAAGATTTTCAGACGATGATAGTGCAGTGTGATGTCACCACCGAAAATGATGTGCGTGTAGCGTTTGAGGCGGTGCTCGAAAACTGGGGTGGCCTTGATATTCTGGTCAACGCCGCGGGCGTAGCGCCGGCATACCCTCTTGTAGATATGCCTGCGGACAAATGGCGGTTCGCTCTCGAAGTAAATCTGACGGGATATTTTCTTATGGCAAAATATGCCGCTAAAATTATGATTCAGCAGGGAATGGGGGGCAATATCATTAACCTTAGCTCCAAGTCGGGCCTGGATGCAAGTAAGAATAATACCGCTTATAACGCGACAAAGGCAGGCGAAATCCATATCGCACGCGGCTGGGCGCTGGAGTTAGGCGAATACGCGATAAGGGTCAACTCCGTCGCTCCGGGTAATGTATTTGAAGGCTCGAAAATCTGGAATCCTCGATACATAAAGACCTGTGCAGAAAAATACGGCATAAAACCCGAGGAGGTCATCCCCTACTACGTGAGCAAAACTGCGCTAAACCGCGAAATAAAAGGGCAGGATGTCGCGGACGCCGTTGTCTTTCTATGCTCCGACAGGGCCCGAACAGTCACAGGCCAAACCCTCGTCCCCGACTCCGGACAGGTAATGGTTCGTTAGCAATTCGTGATTCGTAAGCAACCACACCGGCAAGAAACAATGTGCGCCGATGCAATCTGCTTTTCCAGCCAGCTTTCTTTTATTCAGCAAGGTCAACTGCGCAACGGAAGCCGATTGTTGCGCAGCGGTCAAGACCCGGCCACATCAAAAGAAATTTGACCGCAAAGTTACAGGGCACAGGACCGCCATCAGTGTACCAGTCGGAGCCTTGTGCCTTGTAGTAGGAACCGCCACGGATGATGCAGAAGCGCGTGCGCCCATCGTTTCTTTCGCTTTCGGTCCATTGCCAGACGTTGCCGCACATATCATAGCAGCCAAACGGCGAACGGCCATCAGGGAAGGCCGTAACAGAAGTGGTGCCGCCGGTTTCGCCGGCATTGTAACAGCCGGGTCGCATTTCACCACCCCACGGATACCGCAGAGCTTGCGGCCCTTGTGCGGCACATTGCCATTCCTCTTCTGTGGGCAAACGTTTGCCTGCCCACCTCCCGTAAGCACGGGCGTCGTCGAGGTCAACATACACAACCGGATGGTCCTCCAACCCCGGCGAAGGCGCGCCATTTTTCCAGTGCTTCAGAAAGTTTTCAGGATGACGCGGTTGGTAGCCGGTCGCTTTGAGAAACTCGGCATATTGCTCATTGGTGACAGGTGTAAGGTCGATTGCGTAAGGTGTCAGGTTCACCTGACGCTCGAAGATCCGCAGTTGGTGCAGCGGATGGAAACCGCTGCCCTCAAAATGCTCGTCCTGGGATTCGTAGAATCCACACTCACGAACTCTGAACGCCACTTTCATATCAAAGGTGGCTGCCGGGATTTTAACCATATCGGATGGCAGGTTTTCGCCGGTGTATTTCTTTGTCGGAACTGTAAGCTTGAGATGCGCCCGGAGGGCGGGAAATTCGGTACCAAAGCCTGCTCGTGCATTGAGTTTCTGTTGGCCGGCAAGAAACCCAGGAAAATCCTGTCCGAGAGCGGCATCTGTGCCAGCGATAAATGCCCCTATACCACGCGGCTGGAGCATCCCTGTCAGGGCAACTACATTATACTCAATGGCATTTTTTATCTCGCGGCCTGTAATAAGGTCGAAGTACCGCACGCCCTCGATATGAGAAACCTTCAGCAGGGTTCCTTCAACCTTGTTCGCAGAACGATTGACCAATGTTCACAGGCGAAGGTCTTTACCCTGCCACAAGCTTGCATACACATCCGGCATCTGTGTCGGTACCAAGGGGGTCCAGCCTTCGCCGGAGAAAATGGCAGCGTAGCGGCGCTGGATGGGCAGTAAAGCTTTGATAATCGAGCAGTCACGTGAGCTCCAGCCGACCCACGTGCCAAAGACGTTTTCCCAGACCATCATCCCGCTGCCATTCATCCAGGCGGTGTGTAGTTCTGCAGTGTGGTCACGATTCCACCGGTCAATCTGGTGCTGGATATGGCGGCGCTCGAACCATTTGTTCCGCAGCACGCCGGGCACGTAGCTGTCTTTGAAGCACTGTGCCCAGGACATGTGGTGGTCGTGGATATTCTCAAGCGGCAGAGCGCCTTCGCCTTCAAGAACAACACTGGGCCGCACAGCGTCAAGTTTGGCCCGGAACTCCGCTGAACCTTTGTTCATTGTGTCAAGAAAGATACCGTCAGCACCGACAGCCCCAACAAGTTCAGCGAGAACATCGAGGTCGGATTTGTCCTCGCGGCGGGTGCCTGTATCCCAGGGATTGTAGTCGATAAAAACTTTAACGTCGCGAGCGTGGAAAATATCAACGACCCGCTTTATACCCGCAAGACCTTCCGGCATATCACGGTAAAAATCAAACTGGTTTCGCTCGTCGATGCCGATTCTCGGATAGGCGTGCCAGAGCACAACAGCATCATAGCCGCCAAATTTTTCTATCCCTTCTTCGAGAAATGATTCGATTGTATAACGGCACTGCTTGGTGCTGTAAAACATCTGGTCGCACATCATAACAAAACAGCAGCAATAGCAAGATGGGACCCACGCAAAATCCTGTCGGCGATAAAGAGCATCATCATAATTGAGCTGCTTTCTGGCTGTTTTGCGCCAATTAACTAACAAATCTCTAAAAGCTGGCCATTGGTCAGGACTCTGAGGAGCGTGAATCAGATTTTCATCAGGTTTGATGTTCGAAGTTGGGAGGGAAGAATTTGCCATTAGCACAGGTAGGCCATCAATCGAGGCGACTACACCGGCAGTTACAGTCTTAAGAAACTCTCTTCTGGGTAATTTACTCATAAAGCATCCTCTGTGTGGTCACGGTTTCTGAGCCAGTAAAAAGAGGAACATTTCCGCTGCGTGCCAGGAGTGCGGAGCGCAAATCTTTCGGTCCACGTATTCCTGAGAAATTAGCTTCATCCCATCGTACTTTGCCTGGCTGGCATTGGCCTCCCAGGTCAACGAATACTGTTCCCGAGGTGACATTGGCGGCGGCCAATTGTGGAAATGCGCCTCCGCCCAGGCAAGATAAGGATAGTTGCCGTTTGCCTCGCCGGCAAAGGAAGAACCCGGCACGTGCGCATCCTTGAAATCCATCCAGAACAAAGCCGAATAGGAGTCAAATACCTTCGGTATCTCGTAAGGGTCATCAAGATGTAAGGCACGAAGGCCGAATTTGAGCCATTTGGTCTGATAGACAGGATGCTCGGAAAAATCCGTCATACCAGCTATGTGCTTATCTTTTTGGAACTGCGGAATCGTGCGAAGGACTTTGTCCACCAGCGGATGAGAAGAATCAGCGACCAGAGAAATAAGATATAAAACCTGACCCAGATTATCGGCTTCCTGGTGGCCGGCATTGTTGCGGTCAAACGGGTCACTGAGTTGCAAAATCCACGGTTTGATTAGGTGCAGGTTGTCGGTCTTTTGCAGACACATAGCCACCATAGCTCCATCACGATACCACGGCTTGGAATAGACGAAAAAGTTGGGAACGGGCTTGGTATCCACGATATTGATGAGCATCTCGTGCAATAAAATCCGCAAAAGCCCCGCAAAGGGGTGACCTTCAAACTTGGGTAGATGGATAGGCCATTTCGTCAGACTGAACCGTTCCTTGCCTTCCTCAAACCATACGGCTTGTTCGTCCTCTGTTATGACAATTGTTTTGCCATCGGAGGTCTTCAGCCGGACGCTGTATTGCGAAGGCAGTATTTTCTCTTCTGAAACCTGCCATTTGCGAAAGACCTCCCCCGTTCGCGCATCAAAGAGTGTCCCGTCTTTATAGAGGAATTTTCGGCGATTGCCCATCCCGAAAAGATAAAACTTAACATCCGGCAGTTGCATTAGCTTTTTAGTGTTTTTGTCTGTCAAAACTTGGCCCGCCAGACGTGCGGCGGGCTGGCCTGGAGGAGGAAAGTTTTTCGCCGCATCATCCAGCACCAGCACCCAGTCATTTCCGCGGCCAGGTGTGCCCGAGGGACTGAACTGGCGGCTACCGGTATTGGGAAATTCAGCAATGAACTGCGATTCTCCTGTGCGAGGATTAAACCACCACCCTTTTACCTTTTCTCCGGAGATTTTTCCCATTTGAATAGTAACCGGCTTGCCGGTGGGGATATAAACGAACAGATAATCATCTCCTCGCGTTGCCTGGATGTGGTTTGTATCTTCCGGCGGTTGGGAAACAATAACTGATTGGTCGGGCACACGCGCGAGGAAGGGACGCGACTCCATCAGATTGCGGACGTGCATCATATCCTCTGCGCCGGCCAGGTCGAGGACGTCGTACCAGTAATTCCGGGCGGAGGAAATAGGAGTTCGGCCGGGGGCATACATCTGCCAGATGTCGTGGCAGCCGTAAGTATGGCCGAACGCGCCGGCGAAGAGCGACCAGTAAGCTCCCTGGCGGACATCGAAGTCATTGAACCAGCCATTCTGTGGGTTCCAGTTGACCGGATGGTCTTCGTATCGCGGCTCACCATCCAGGCATGGTTTGGCTGGGATGCGGCTGTAGTCTTTCGATATTTTTTCGTAGTTTGGATTATCAAATCTGTCGTGGCCGGATTGCAGCATATTGAAGTCGAGCCAGTTGTCGTTGTGGAACCATTCGGCTGAGGACCGCCCTCCCTGCGGGTGGTAGCTCATAAGGTGCAGGCCGTTATCGCCTTCTTTGATGCCTTCGGCCATAGCACGCCAGATGTGCTCAACCTTGTCAGCGACGCGGTCACCGCCCAGAACCCATATAATGTTAGGAGCATCTTTGTAGCGGCTTCCGAGAAACCGGCCATAGACTTTTGCGTTTTCCTCGTTGAATGTAACGGGGCCTTTACCCCACGCCTTTGTCACCTTGTCGCCCCATGTTGGAAGCATTCCAATATAAATGCCTTTTTCTTTGGCCTTATTCACGATGTAGTCAACGTGTTTGAAATAGTCTTCGTTTGGTCTGGTCGGCTCGTTATTGATTAGCGGCCTGTGGCTATAAGCGTTGGGTGTATCCAGACCATCCGGTTCTGCCAGAAGTACTGCCTGAATGACGGTGAATCCTTTTTGCCTCCTGTTTTCCAGATACCTGTCTGCTTCCTCGCGGTTGAGCCGATGGAAAAGCTCCCAGGCGGTATCGCCGAGATAAAAGAAGGGTGCTCCGTCCTCGTGTATGAGAAATCGCCTGTTCTCGGATACCTTGAGCCGGCCATGATTAAAATCAACGGATGGACCAACACGGGCAGTTTCGGCATAAACTACACTGCAAAAAAATACAAAAAGGCAAAACCAACAAAGACCTGTAAGCACAACGCCGCGGTATGTCTTGTCATTCATTCGGCACCCCCTGTATTCGATTTATAGATGCACATTTCTTCCCGTTAGAGAAAAGCAAGAAAAACGACAATGAGGATTTTACGGGCAACGTACTGAAGCGTCAAACAGAATTGCGCTGGCCGGGAATTGTATAAGAAGGTAGGATGTGCTTAGTTCGGCCAAGCTCACCACAGGCCGCACGCCGATTTTCTTTAGAGAGGACAAAACGCAGAATATTACGAACGATCTCAGCGGCGTGGGCTGTCAGCGTCCGCTGGAGCAACTTGTTAGCCATTCCACCAGTTCGTTGTCTTGGTCGTAAAGAGGAAACTCCTGATCTGCTGGTCATGCGAGTATTTGTCCAAATATGGTTTGCTCATTTTCCAACCCGATGCCGTCTTCCCTTTCGGGAATAATTGGAGGAGGTGTGCCGTAGACAGGATGAATCCTCTGACAGTCTCGCCGGCATCGACAACAATTGCAAAATAAGGAACACACCCAAAGGATTTGCATGCCGCTTCGGCTTTGTCGAAGTTCTCGTTCGGAATGCTTACGTACTCGCTTTCTGCACCCTCGCTTCTCGTCCTGCTCTTGACCGAAATACCCATAATCTCCCGAGTATGGGGGTTCCGGGCAATAATGTCTATCCCTGTATGGTCCACAAACGCGCACTCGAACCCGTACTTCGAAAGCCAGTAGAGGACAAGGGCTTCTCCAAAATCCCCTGCGATCTTCGCATGACGTGTGCTCTTGCTGATCTTCATGTCATCTGGTCAATTTATGATTAACCAGTCAAGATAAGCGGCCACAAGTGGGGCCAAATCGGCCCGCTTCAATGGCCAAAAACCAACGGCCTCAATGCTCCTATTTATCAAGCATTTTCTCGACAAACGACTTAAGTTGAGGCAGGTCATTTTTGCAGGTATCCCAGACAACTTTGGTGTTCACTCCGAAGTATTCATGAATCAAAAAATTCCTCATATCTTTCATTCGCCGCCAGAGAACATCAGAATACTGTTTGCGAAACTGGTCGCTAAGGTTGTTTGACGCCTCACCTATTATCTCAAGCTCTCTTACAACTGCATCTACCATCATTTTGCTGGATGCAAATTGGTCATAAGAGGCACCCTCAAGATACTCCTCGATACTTTCGATGGCTTCTCGAATGTGCTCCAAATACGTCCTGTCATTTCTCATAAATGTACTCTGCCTGGGCAAGAACCTCATTCCTGAAGTGCTTGCTTATCGCCTGGGGAGTAAGAAGGTCAACCGATTTTTTGAGGAACGACTCGAAAGTATCTTTGATGTCAGACAGCGTAAAAAAACCTACGACCGCCGCCGGTTCAAAATCTATCAGCACATCAATATCGCTATCCTCGCTTGGTGTGCCGTTGACGTATGAGCCGAAAATGGCAACAGACTTTATGGCATCCGAGTGCGGGCTGTTTTCAACCGCCTTCAACAATTGCTTTTTGATTTCCTGTTTATCCATAATAAGGAGCGTTGTAGGGCGTACAATGCACACCACCGTTCATTTCATAAGCTCGCCACGATGCAATTCTTTCGGTAGCAGGTCTTATTAACCACTTATTTTACGCCTAAGGTGCAGATTTCGTCAAAGCTATTTTAACTAAAGCGACAAAAAGGGTGTGCTTCACGTTTGTAGGTATAAAAGTTGCTCTCCATATAGGAAAATAAGGTAATTTTGAAAACTAACCTATAATGGAGAGCAAAACTATGGATACCCAAATTATCGACCAATTACAAGTTTTTTTCGGTGAAGAATTCAGATTAGTCCAGCATGACCTGGGAAAAATGGAACAACTGGTGCAACAAAAGATGCAACTTTTGGGACAAGGGCTGTTACAACGGCTGGTTGATAGTGAAACCAATGGTTACCAAGGCAGCTCTATCCCGTGTGGATGTGGAGGGTCAATGGAATTTGTTCAGCACCGCAGCAGGGATGTCCATACCCTCTTTGGGTGGATAAAGGTTGAGCGAGCATACTATTATTGCCCCGATTGTGGCAACAGTGCCGTGCCATACGATACTGCCAGCGGACTTGGTTCTGGGCAACTGAGCCCCGGTTTGGCAAAGGCCTGCTGTGTGCTGGCTGTTGATGATAGTTTCCGGCAAACTTCCCAAAAGATTGAGAATCTGTTCGGTGAAAAGGTATCTGATAACACTGTTGAGCGGGTAGTGCAGCAGGTAGGTTCGGTGGCGTTGGGTCAGCAAAAGGAGCAACTGGAGGAATTCTTTGAGCACAAAGAGATTCCACCTGCTGTAGTCTCACCTGATAGGCTTTACATTGCTGCTGATGGGACAACGGCTCATGAGGTTGATGGCTGGCATGAGGTCAAAACTGGCTCTATATACTGGCAGGACAAGGACTTTAGAATCGATAAGCGTTATGTTGCTTGTTTTGATAATTCGCAAGCATTCGGCTGGCAGTTATGGCTTGAGGCGTGTAGGTGCGGGCTGAGAGAGGCCAAGGAGGTTGTGTATCTTGGGGACGGAGCAGGGTGGGTTCGCAGCCAGTATGAGGAACATTTTAGCAAAGCGACATTCATTATTGACTGGTATCATCTTGAGGAGCACGTTTGGAATTGTGGCAAACTGTTATTAGGCGAGGGTACAAAGGCGACAGCAAGGTGGGCAGCTAAGGTTTTAGCTGAGCTGTGGGAAGGCTGGACGAGGAAGGTATTGGATTATCTTACCAGGCAGCGTAAGAGGTATCGTGGCTCTAAGCGGGAGGCGATTGACGATTTGTATCATTATATATCCGTTAACGAAGAGCAGATGCGTTATGATGTGTTTCGCAGCAAGGGCTATCAAATAGGTTCTGGTGCGGCAGAAGGGGCGTGCAAAAGCGTGGTTGGCAAGCGGTTAAAACAATCAGGGATGATATGGACGCGTTTAGGGTCGTCATCGGTGTTGGCCTTGCGGCTTGTTTGGCTCAATGGCAGATGGGAGCAATTATGGACAGCAAAACCCTTGGCGGCTTGAAAAATCTACCTACAAACGTGAAGCACACCCCGACAAAAACGGCGTCCAGTTTTGCAGTTGCTTTTTTATGGGAAAATGTGTTATACTTCCATCTTTTAGTATTACTAACCGGGCAGAACAATCGCGGTAAAGGGCGGTTTTAATCCTGCCAGAATGGTTTTTTGAGGAAACAAATAGTATGAATTTTTGTATTGAGGACACCCGCAAGAAGCTGGCTCCGAAGGTCAAGGACCTGATTTCGGATGGAATTATTACCCTTGATGATGCAACGGACTGGCTGCGAACCATTTATGAAATTCGGTTCTTCGAAGAGAAGGTTTATGACCTGCTGGGTCAGAATATCATAAAAGGCGCATCGCACCTTTACGCCGGCGAAGAGGCGGTCGCGGTCGGGGCTATCGCAGCTATCGAGCGAGGCGATGTCATCGCCTCAACCCATCGCGGCCACGGCCACTGCGGCGCCATCGGCAATAAATACTGCAACAGCGAAAACGACCGTCAGAATCACTGGAACCAGATGATGGCCGAGCTGATGGGCAAAGAGACCGGCTATTGCAAAGGCAGAGGCGGCTCAATGCACATAGCCGACGTCGATAAATGCAATAATCTCGGCTCAACCGGCATAGTCGGTGGCAATCAGGCGCCGGCTGTAGGGGCTGCGTTTGCGGAGAAATATAAAAAGACCGGCAAAGTTGTGCTTTCATTTTTCGGCGATGGGTCCACCAACTGTGGCAGCTTCCACGAATCAATGAATATGGCATCGACCTTGAAGGTGCCAATGGTAGCGATAATCGAAAACAACCTTTACGGAATGAGCGTGCCGTTTTGCGGCAGTGAAGTCGAAGGCACTCTGAGGGCCAGCAATATCGAGGATATCGCCGTAAGGGCAGCCGCTTATGACATACCGGCTGTGATTGTAGATGGTCAGGATGTCGCTGCGGTTTTTCTCGCGGTGCGAAGCGCCGTTGAGAAGGCCAGGAAGGATTTCCAAGTAACAATGATTGAGGCCAAGACCTATCGCTGGTATGGCCACAGCCGAAGCGACCCGCGCGAGTATCGAACCAAGGCAGAGGAAAAATGCTGGCACGAACGCGACCCGATTACTGTTTTGAGCCGGAAACTATTGGATGAAAATCTCTGCACACAACAGGAGCTGGACCGGATAAAGGATAAGGCCTTTGCGACAATCGAAATAGCCACAAAGTTCGCTATGGATAGCCCCTGGCCGAATCCAGCGGATTTAACTAAGGATGTGTATGTTGAGGAGACATATCCGGCCCAGCTTATCGAGCATGAGAAAGAAATGTCCGCAAAGGTAATGGAAGCGACCGCCGCATTCGAATCATTTGTGGCCTCATCCGGCGCCAAAACAAAGAAAGAGGCCGCCGAGCAGGCCAGAGCGGAAATCAAGTCTAAGTTCGGTATGGATATTATCTCGATTGCCCAGGCAGTTTCGGCGGCTCAGGCTGATGAGATAAGGAGGGATAAAAATGTCATCGTGATGGGTGAGGACGTAGGGCTTTATGGCGGAGCATATCAGGCAACCCGCGGACTATTAACTGAATTCGGCACCGGCAGGGTCATCGACACTGCGATATCGGAGGCGGCCATCGCCGGCGCCGCCGTCGGTGCGGCGCTTCGCGGTATGCGGCCAGTGGCGGAGATTATGTATGTGGATTTTGTTACGATAGCAATGGACCAGCTCGTCCACGTCGGCGCCTATAATCGCTATATGTTCGGCGGCAAGGCGAAAGTCCCGATGGTGCTGCGGACCGAAGGCGGGGTCGGCAGATGTATCGCGGCGCATCATTCAGAGTCGCTGGAGGCCTGGCTTATGCATCCGCCGGGACTATACGTGGTAATGCCCTCAACGCCTTACGATGCAAAAGGACTGCTCAAGGCCGCCATACGCAGTGACAATCCGGTAGTCTTTATCGAGCATAAATCAACATACGGCCAGCTCGGGCCCGTGCCGCAAGGCGATTATATCATTCCTCTCGGAGTGGCGGACATCAAAAGAGAGGGCAAAGACGCAACGGTTATCAGCTATAGCAGAATGGCAGTGTTCTCACTGGAGGCGGCTAAACTCCTCGCAGACAAGTTCAACATCGATGTCGAGGTCATTGATGTGCGAACGCTCAAGCCGCTGGACATAGTGACAATCGCCGAATCTGTCCGCAAAACAGGCCGGCTCATAACAGTCAGCGAGGGTTTCGGCACGTGTGGAGCGGGCAGGGAGATAACCTGCCGGTTTATGGAATACGAGTTTAGCGATGGCTCACGCGGATTCGATTATCTCGATGCGGCGCCGGTGAATCTCGCGGCGGCGGACGTGCCGCCGCCAATGAGCGAGCCGCTGGAGCAGGCGAGTATTCCGAGCGTAGATAGAATAGTTGAAGCAGTGAAAAAAGTCGTTAGTGGTTAAGTGGATAGTGGTTAGTCACAAATTAAGTGATGGGTGTCATTCTGAGCGAAGCGAAGAATCTCCCTTGCGAAGGCCAGATGTTTCGCCTTCAGCTCAACATGACAACCGTGTGACGAGGCAACAGTCGATAGTGAGGGAATTGTAAATGGCAAGAGAAATCAGATTGCCGCAGCTCGGCGAAACAATGAAAGAAGGGACTGTCGTTAATTGCCTCGTCAAGGTCGGCGACGAGGTCAAAAGGGGCGATGTGATTTTTGAGATTGAGACCGACAAGGCAACTCTCGAAATGGAGTCGCCCGCTGATGGTTTTGTAAAGCACATCCTTGCGGAGGTGAACCAGACTCTTCTGGTCGGAACGCCAATTTTAGTCCTCGGCGAAAAAGATGAGCAGGTGCCGCAAAGCTTTATCGATTCGCTCAAAGCTGCTGCACCCGCCGCTTCGGCTGCTGTTGCGCCTCCGGTAGCAGAACCGGTTAAGGCCGAGCCCCAGGTAGGCAAACCGGCAGGCAGAGTGATGGCGTCGCCGCGGGCAAAAAAAATAGCCGAGGAACTCGGCGTCGATTTGACAAACCTTACCGGAACGGGTCCGGGCGGAAAAATCACAGAAGAGGATATCAAAAAAGCTGCTGCCTCGAAACCCGCCAGGCCCGTTGGGGGGGAAATTAAGCTGGGCGAAACCATAGCGATTAATCGGCTCCAGAAAATAACCGCAGAAAGAATGTTAAAGTCGAAACGCGAAATACCCTGCTTTTACCTGACTGTAAAGGCCGATGTTACCGAGCTGGTGACGCTGCGAACCAAATTAAACGAAACAAGCGATGTGAAAATATCCTACAACGATTTTATTATGAAGGCAGTTGCGACAGGGCTGGAGAAATTTCCAATTATGACCGGCCAGTTGGCCGGCGATGCTATCAAATTAGCTGATGCAATCCACATCGGCTTGGCGATTTCCGTGCCGGATGGCTTGGTGGCACCGGTTGTCAAGGACGTGAGCAAAAAGGATGTCAAGCAGATTGCTCGCGATAGTCAGGCCCTGATAGAACGAGCGCGGGCTAATAGACTCTCGCCGACCGACCTCGAAGGCGGGTGCATTACCGTAAGCAACTTAGGTTCCCTCGGGATAGATTCTTTTATTCCGATAGTTGTGCCGGGTCAGTGCAGCATCTTAGGCATAGGACAGATAACCGATACCTGTGTGCCGGAGGACAGCAAAATCCTGGTCCGCAAGCTTATGAATATGACGTTGTCGGTTGACCACAAGGTTACCAACGGCGCCTACGCAGCACAATTCCTGGACTTTGTCAGAAAACTGTTGGAAGATACCTCAACGTTTGGTTTGGGGTCCTGAATCCTGAATTTTGAATTCCAAAAGTAGAATGAAGGAGCGACTGCGATGGCAAGAAAGATTGAAGCCGTATGTCTGCCGAATATAAGGAAAGCTACACCGAAGGTTCCCGTTATCGGCGTTTTTGCGACCAGCGACCCGCGTATTGATAAAGAGAGCCGGCAGCGATGCCAGAACATCGTCCAAATGGCTGCTGACGTTATAGGCGGCTCTGTGGTTTTGCCGGATAAAACCCCTGTGCCGGTGGTTTATTCTACAGTCCTTGTAGATGGTGAAGCACAGGCCGATATTGTCGCCCAGCAGTTTCGTAAGGCCGGTGTCGATATATTGGTATGTGTGCCGGACACCTGGGCATTTCCACAGCTTACCACCATTTCGCTGCTCCAGCAGTTCCCGCCGAATACGCCCATAAATATCACCTGCGGCAACAGCGGTCCCAAACCCGGCGTAGTGTATGCCCACGCCCTTAATGGCGCTATCAGCCAGTATGGGCGGATGGCTGCGCTGAATGTCGGCACCTGGCCTGATACGGGAATGGAACCGAAAATGACCGACCAGACTGCAAAGAACCTTATTGACTGGTGCTATGCGGCGGTAACAACTGTTGCGCTGCGGGGCCGGCGAGTCGTGATTCTTGGCCACGACTCAATGGGGATGGAAACGGCACTGGCACATATCATTCCTACGAGGAATACTTTTGGCCTGGAAATCACCCGGCTGGATATGAAACTTCTGGCCGATATGCTCAACAAAAAAGCATACAACGAAAAAGAACTGAAGGCGCTTCGCCGCTGGGTCAATAAATACGTCGGCAATCGGCTCCAGCTTCGTAATGAAGCTGACAGTGAACGATTCAATCAAGAGCTGGCGATGTATTTAATTGTCCGTGACCTTATGGCCGACCTGAACGCCGTGGGCGGCGGCTTTATGAGCCAGTTGGAATGGGGCAGTGACAGGCGCGGTATCCCGCTGCCGGTAGCGGACGTGATGGAGTCACTCTTTAACAGCACATTCGACCACAACGGCCGCAAAGCCCCTCTGCCGTATGCCACCGAAGCTGATGTGCAGGGACTTTTGACAATGCTGTTTATGACCTATCTATCCGGTGGAAATCCGCCCCTGTTTATGGACTTTAGAAAGGTCTGGGAGGCATGGGAAATCAAGGAGCTGGCCAAAAAGCTCGGCATCAAATCGCTGGACAAGAAAGCGGACTGGTTCAGCAAGGGGCTGGTAGATGGTGACAACTCCGGCAGCGCCGCCTTCGATTGGGCTGCAAAACCCGGGGCATCCATCAAAGAGATTATGGACGGCGTTGGAATGCCTCTGGCAGATGAGTTCTACTTCCCCGGCGGCGGCAACTCGGTAACATTTATGACGCCGGCTGGAATCAACGGCATCGCCGGTCGGATGGCTTATAGTAGTGCCTGCGGATTATTCAGTATGGTCTGGGACCAGGCCCATACAACCGAGGTGCCGAAAGAGCTTGGCCAGGCGATGTGCAACCTGACCACGCCGACCTGGCCGCACACGTTTGTCGTGCCGGAGTATGCCAGTATGGTTGAGTATAAGCAGTATCCGCCGGCTAATCATTTCCACATGACCTGGGACTTGCCCGTCGCACGGCTGCAGCATTGGATGGATTTGACGGGGGTGTTGAGTGTTACGCCCTGGGCAGCTCGACCGAAGTTCATCGAAGGCGTTGATAGACCTCAGCCATTGATTCATCTGATAAATGGCGGCGAAGACGCCTTCAAATTGCTGCGCGTTCGGAGTTAGCCGCATATCGCTTCGCCGCACGCGATTTGACAAGCTGCTATTCTGCACACATCCGGCTGTGCCCGACACGGGATTCAATATGGAGAAACCAATGAAGAAGCGAAGCTCGGCGTTTATGTGTTGTCTTGCCCTATGGCCCATATTTTTTGC
>Ga0315295_10002351_pt1 | contig 16062 bp, 12 predicted proteins | sample YL17G14_0_MG_FD_204453 | JGI IMG/M metagenome (GOLD analysis project Ga0315295, IMG submission 204453) | Sediment microbial communities from Yellowstone Lake, YNP, Wyoming, USA - YL17G14_0 | ecosystem: Environmental > Aquatic > Freshwater > Lake > Sediment | place: USA: Wyoming | collected... | reverse complement strand
CTGGTCGATGACACCCGGATCCAGTTCCGCTTCCAGGTCGTTTCCCAAAACCTGGACGGCCTCCTGGCCCTGATCAACAAGCTTCAGGAGCTGAAGTTCACTCAGCCGCGGGTAGAGACGGAGGAAAAGAACGAACGGGGTCAGCTGACCTCCGAGATAGCAGTGACCTATGAACGAGTTCTTTAGCGTTCTGGATGAAAAAGACCGGATAAGGCTCCGGCTGGTCGGTCTCCTTTTCCTTCTCGCTTTGTTTGTCCTTATTTTCTTTTCCTTCGGCCAGCGGCGCAGCTACCAGCTGCGCGTTGAAAGACTTGAGGGCATTGAAAAGGCCGCCGCTGCGGCCGAGCTCAAGCAGGCTGAGGGAACAGCCAAGTGGGCGCAATGGCAGGAAGCCTACCGGGACATCAAAGACCTGAAGAAAAAATACTTCTACCGTGAGGGCGAAGAGGCCAGCGAACTTCGCCTCGACTTGCAGAAGGTCTTTTCCGCAGCCGGGATCAACCCCCGTTCCTACCGCTACACTTATGCCAGCCTGAAAAAGGATAGGATAAGGAAGATCAACATCACCTTCACCTTTATCGGCACCTATCCCGTGTTGAAGAGGTTTCTGCAAACGCTTGAGCAGTTCCCCAAATTCCTCCTCCTTGAGAAGATTGATTTCCTGAAAATCAGAGGAGACGGGACCATGCTGGAGCTGAGGATTGTTCTGGCGGCCTACTATGCGAATTATTAGAAAGTCGGTTGCCGCGCTCGTCCTTGTCCTGGCCGTAAGCTTCTGCCCGGCCCGGACCCAAAACCGGCCCAAGTCCCGCCCGGCGCAGAAGCCGGTCGCCGGCGAGGAAGTTAAAAGCCTAATCCGGAAAGACCTGCTCCAGCTCAGAACGCCACAGGCCGCCCCTCCGAAAAGGAATATCTTCGCTCCCCGGTCCGGTCCCAACGCTCCGGCAGAAACCGTCAGCTCGACCCAGCCGCAGCCGGCGGGGGATTCCTCGGCGGCGGATGAGTCGGCTGAAGCCAAAGAGACGGCCCAGACTCCGCCAGTCATCACGGTCAACCTCCGTTACATCGGATTCATCGAATCTCCGCGGCGGCTGGTGGCTCTGGTCATCTTCGAAGGCCGGGCAGAAGCCGTGGTCGAAGGCGATGTCGTGGGCGAGGGCATCCGGATCGGCAAGGTCAACCGGGAGCAGATCGAAGTCGTCTTGCCGGACTCCTCGACGAGGACGTTTTCCTTAGAAGGAGAATGACGATGAGAAAGTACGCGTGGGTTCCGATTATGCTGGCTCTCTCGTTATGGAGCTGCACAGGCTTCGGGCCGGATTACTTCAAGCAGGGTAACGAAGCGGAAATCAACAAGAACTGGGACCAGGCCATCGAGTACTACGAGAAGGCGATCGCCGAAAAGCCCAACGAATATAGCTACAAGATGTCATTGGCCCGGGCGCGGCTGGCGGCCAGTATGTCGCACCTCCGTTCTGCCCGCAGCCTCGTTGTCCAAGGGAACAAGGAAGAGGCGCTCAAAGAGTACGAGAAAGCCCTGTCCTACGACACCCAAAATCGAGCGCTCCTCGAGGAGATGCGCCGGCTCACCCAGGAACCTGCTCCCGTTGAGAAAGCCGAGGAGGAAGAAGGCCTCGAATACCCGGTCAAGCTGAAGGTGGCCAAGGAGAAGATCGAACTCAAGTTCACCGAGGCCAGCCTGCGCTCGATCTTTCAAACCCTGGCCAAGCATGCCCAGGTGAACATCATTTTTGATGAACTGTTCAAGGATCTTCCCCTGACGATCGACATCGCCGGCCGGGAGTTCGAGGAGGCCGTCGGCTTCCTCTGTCTGGCCAGCAAGAATTTTTACCGGGTCATCGACGAAAGGACTCTGATCGTTGTTCCCGACCAGCCGGTCAAGCGCATCCAATACGAGCAGAACGCCATTAAAGTCTTCTACCTCTCCAACATCAGCGCCCAGGACATCTTCGCGGCGCTGCAGCAGATGCTCCGGTCGCAGATCCGGGCCCCGAACATCTTCGTGGATAAGAACCTGAACACCGTGACCATCCGGGACACACCCGGCAACCTCAGGCTGGCCGCCGAACTCATCCGGAAATGGGACAAGCCGAAGGGCGAGGTCATCATCGATCTCGAGATCATGGAGGTCTCCCGGACGAGGCTGCGGGAGATCGGCGTCGACCTGGGCGACGCTCAGGTCGGGCTGCGCTACGCCGGCCCGGGTGCTGCCGAGGGTGAGGGTAATGCGGGTTGGTACAATCTGGGCGAGATCGCTCTCGGCAGTGCCAGCAGTTATCAGATCTCTTTGCCGAGCGCCCTCATTAAATTCCTGCAGTCGGACAGCGACACTAAAATACTTGCCCAGCCGCGGTTGCGCGGCGTCGGCGACGAGGAGATGAAGACGCTGGTCGGGCAGAAAGTCCCCATCCCCCAGACGACATTCACGCCGATCGCCGCCGGCGGTGTCAGCCAGCAGCCGATCACCTCTTTTGTCTACCAGGACGTCGGCCTGGAGATCACGATCAAGCCGAAAATCCACCTGGAAAAGGAGATCACCCTGGAGATCGAGGTCAAAATCACCGCAATCTCCGGCTCCGGGTTTGCCGGCATCCCGATCATCGCCAACCGGGAGATCAAGAATATCATCCGGCTGAAGGACGGCGAGACCAACCTCCTGGCCGGGCTGCTTCGGGACGAGGAAAGGAAGTCTCTGAGCGGGATCGTGGGTCTGGCCAGCATCCCCGCAATCGGTAACCTGTTCGGGGCGACCACCAAGACGATCGAGCAATCCGACCTCATACTTACCGTGACACCCTACATCATCCGGTCTCTGCCCCGGACGGCCTCCGATGACAAGCCCCTCTGGATCGAGCTCGAAGGCATTTCGACCAGCGGCCAGGCCGGCCGCCCCGATGAAGAGGCTTTGGCGAGGGATACGACCGAGGAATTCGCCACCCCCCCCGGCCTGGAAGAACCGGATGCAGGGCGGGGCGACCGCGGCGATAGCCAGATCTCGCTCGATCCGGCTAATTTCGAGGTCCCGCGGGGCCGGGAGTTCCGGATAAGCGTCAATGTCCGCAGCCGGCAGGAGATCGGCAACATGTCGCTCAACCTGGGTTTCAACCCCCAGGTCGCCAGGCTCAAGGACGTCGTTGAAGGGGGAATTATCCGGACGCAGGGGGGGAAGGTCCCCTTTTTGAAGAATATCGCCGAAGGAAGCTGCACTATCGGTTTCTCCAGCCCGCAGCTCACCCGGGGTATCAAGGGCGGCAATCTGGCTACCCTGGTATTCGAGGCCGTCGCGCCGGGAGAGACCGGCATCAGTGTGACCTCGGTCTCCGCCAACAGCCCGACCGGCCAAGCCATCAGCTTCACGAGCCGGGAATCGCGGGTCGTCATCCGTTAGTGGCCCATGATCCTGGTGCTGGCGGGTCCCGTCCATTCGGGAAAAACAAGCCTCTTGCGCCATCTTTTGCCCGACTTAGAAGCGCTCGAGGTTCCCGTCTGTGGTTACTTGAGCTTGGCTGTCAGGAGCGATGGGGAAATCTTCGGCTATGATCTTTTCGATATTAAAAAGGGCCGGTCTCTGCCCTTCCTCCGGACGGAGGGAGAGGATGCCTGGCAGAAAGTCGGGCCCTATTTCATCCTTCCCAGCGGGCTTAAGGCCGCGGAAGCCGCGATCCTTGGCCGGAAGCCGGGAGAGCTGCTCATTGTCGATGAGATTGGACCGCTCGAGTTTTCCGGCCAAGGCGTCTGGCCGGCCCTGTTAAAAGCACTTGACCGGTTTTCTTTTGACGGCCTCCTGGTAACAAGAAAAACTCTGCTCAAAACCCTTCGAGATCGCCTGGGATTCAGGCCAGTCGAGGTTTTTTATATCGGGAGAGAAGACGTCCAGCCGGCGCTCCTTAAAGCCCTTTCGGAGAAAAAGAGGGCTGAATGACGAAAGTGAAGGTCAAGTTTTTCGGCCCTTTCCGGAACCTCTTCGGCGGCCGGGAAGTTGAGATGGAGCTCCCGTGCGGCGCCCGGCTCTGGGAGCTTTTACGGCGGCTGAGCGATACTCCGGAGAGAGAAAGAGAGCTTTTCGCCGCGGCGGATGCCATCCAGCCCCATCTGGTCATAATGAAGAACGGCCGCCCTGTCCCTAAGCCACGGGGGCTGGACGATCCGCTCCTGGACGGGGATACCATCGCCATTTTCCCTTTCATGGGTGGAGGATAGATAGGCAAAACAAAAAACCCGCTGCGCTGCGCCGGGCACCCGCCGCTGCCGTCTTGTCATCAGTGCTTTGATTTGTTATCCTCCCTAGAGTGTTCGAGGAGTACGGCCGTCCATGAGCGATCTGCCCTGGGGCGTTCACGGCCGGATCCTGGAGGTTGACCTCAGCAGCGGCCGGATCGATGATCTCCCTCTCGATCCTGATTTTATTGGGGACTACATCGGCGGACGCGGCCTGGGAGCGCGCCTTCTCTACAGCCGTATCGACCCGGGTTGCGATGCCTTGAGCCCGGACAACATCATCGTCATCGCCGCGGCTCCCCTCATCGGGACCAACGCGCCCACCGCCGGACGCGGTCACATGGTTTTTAAATCGGCCTTGAGCGGAGGGATCGGCAGTTCCAACTGCGGTGGAACCTGGGCTCCGGCCTTTAAATCCTCCGGGTATGATGCCTTGGTTATACGGGGGAAGGCCGCTTCTCCCGTGCTCCTGGATATCCGGCCTGGGAAAGCGGAAATCCTTCCGGCCGGTCCCGTCTGGGGGAAGGATGTTCATCAGACGATCGAAGCGCTGCAGGGCGGAGATGTCGACCGGCGCTCCCGCGTCCTCTGCATCGGCCCGGCGGGGGAGAACAGGGTCCGGTTCGCTGCCGTCATGAACGATCGCAACAGGGCTTATGGCCGCGGAGGGCCGGGCGCTGTCTGGGGAAGCAAGAACCTCAAGGCCGTCCGTGTCAGCGGAGACAAGAAGATCAGGATCAAAGACAAAGAGAGATACCAGTCCGGACTGGACCAAAGCTTCTATCTCCTGAAGCAAGCGCCGGCCACCAAGCGTCTGCTCCGGGAGTTGGGAACAGCCGGCCTGGTCGAGCTCATCAACCTGATCCATATGCTCCCTCACCGGAATTTCCGGGATAACATTCACCGGGACGAAGATGTGGAAAGAGTATCGGGCGAGACCTTGGCCAAGAAGATCCTCCAGCGGGCGGCCGGCTGCTTCCTTTGTCCCATGGGTTGTCAACGCCACACCCGGGTCGGAGATAAGAGAGGCGAAGGCCCCGAGTACGAAACAATGGTCATGATCGGTCCCGACTGCGACATCTATGACCTTGAAGCGATCACCCGGGTGAACTACCTCTGCAACGAGTTGGGGATGGACACGATTTCATTCGGCGGCACGCTGGCCTGCGCCATGGAGCTTCGTGAGCAGGGCCTCCTGTCGGCCAAAGACACAGACGGGCTGGACCTCCGCTTCGGCCGGGCCGACCTGCTGGATGGACTGGCCCGCCGCATCGCCTTCCGGCAGGGGATCGGCGACCGCCTGGCCGAGGGCTCCTATCGTCTGGCCGAATCCTGTGGACACCCTGAATTCTCCATGACGATCAAGAAGCAGGAGATCCCGGCCTACGACCCGCGGGCCTCTTTCACCCAGGCCCTGGGATACATGACTTCTCCGTCCGGGGCTTGCCATCTGCGGGGCGGGTATGCCGTCTCGCTGGCCTTTTTTGGGGGCCCCAAGGAAATCCCCCGCTTCAGTCTGCTTCAATCGCCCATCGGCATCCGCAACATGCACAACCTCGGCATCATCCAGGACAGCCTGGGTGTCTGCCGTTTCACGGGTTACGCCTTTTCCTATGATCCCTGGGCGCGGATGATGAGCGGCCTCACCGGGCTGGACTTTTCGACCGCCCGCCTCGAGGAGATCGCCAACCGGATCGCCGCGGTGGAGAGGCTTCTCAACCTCTCGGCCGGTTTGACCGCGGCGGATGACACCCTCCCCGCCAGGTTCAGTACCGAGCCGATCCAGGTTGCGGGCGAGGAACGCGTGGTCTCGGCTGACGCTATTGCCAGGATGAGGAGGGATTACTACCGGGCCCGAGGCTGGGACGAAAAGGGGAGTCCGACCCTTTCGTTGCTCGAATCTTTGGGGCTCGAAGAGCGGAAATCCTCATGAAAAAAAAGACCTGGAAAGCGAGCGAAGACGTCCTGCGATTGTTTCAGACTGTCGGCCGGGCCTCTCTCCTCTACGATATCCAGGACAGCCACAGCGGAAATATGGCCATCCGGCACCGGGATGAAGCGGGAAACGACTGGATAGTCATCACCGCCACCGGCTCCCAGAAAGGCGACCTTGAGCCCAGCCATATCTGCTTCCTCTCTCCCGACGAAACGGATTTTGGCTACTACAAGGCTTCCTCGGAGACGGATATCCACGCCCGCATCCTCGCCCTGGAGGGCGTCGCCGCATCCATCCACGCCCATACCAAGGAGATCACCTCCGTCACCCTGGACGATGAGGACAAGCCCAACCGGCCCGTCGCTTTTATTCCCGTTGACCCGCTCGGCTATTACCATCTGGGCGGCGTTGTTCCGGTTGACTGGGTGGCTGTCCCGAGCGGATCGCTCGAGATGGCCCGGACGATCCCCGAGCGCCTGGCCGGACATCCGGCCACGATCATCCAGGCCCACGGGACTTTCGCCAAAGGAAGGACGCTCAAGGAAGCCTTGTTCCGGGCCTGCGTCGCCAATAACTCCGGGTATATTGTCTGCCTGTTGAAACGGCTCAAGATCGAGGTCGGGGAATTGCGGGAAGAAGTCCGGAGTGCGCCCCAGGCTTTTTTCTCCTATCCTCCGCCCGACTACACGGTCAACGACGATGACATCTGCGATTTTCCCGAGGAAACCGAGATCCTCCGGGAATTCGCCAAGGCGGGCGCGAGGGTATTCGAGTCCCGCCTTTCTCCTTTTCACTCCGGCTCGATGTCCGTCCGCGGGGTCGGCAGCATGCTCTATGCGCCCAAGGCGTCGATGCCCCGCGAGATCGGCGGCCCTCTCCGGCAGGTTTCGCTCGAGGATGCGGAAAACGATTCGACGGAACTGAAGATGCACAAGCAGATTTACGCGGCGAGTGACTTCCAGACGATCATGCACTGCTATCTGCCGGAGGCGGAGGCGCAGGCGCACTTTGTTTACCCGGGTGACCGGGAGCCGCTCGACCGCATCGTGCCGATCGATGCCGAGGGGAGCTTCATCCATCTCGCGATCCCGGTCGTCCCTCCCAAGACGGATCTGGCCGCGCTCGTGCGCCTCCTCCATGATTATAAAGTGGTCGTCGTCAGGGGCGGGGGCGTTTGGGCGGTGGGCGCTCAATCGCTGTCCGAGGCGCTCCACCATCCGTCCTCGCTGCGCGAGATCTGCCTCTATCGTATCGCCGCCTTCGAACAGGGTTTGGATTTGCGGCGGATGGAGCCTGAAAAAGCCAGAAACTGGTAAATTTCAGAGGAAGCGGGTGACCTCAGAGGAGAGGAAGCGGGCGATATCCTCCGTGGCGAAGGGCCAGGCGTAGACGATCTTCGTCCCGGGGAATTTTTTCTGGGTCCGGCGGATGGCCTCGGGGATGTCGACAGCTGAGTGCTCTCCGCCGCGTGTCATCATTGGGGTGACGACGATGACCTTGCCGGCCTTCCGGGCGACCGCCTGCTCAAGAGCTTCGTCCAGGGTCGGGCCGCAGAACTCGTTGAACCCGACGATCACCTCGAGCCCGGACTCCTGCCGGAGGTGCCTGGCCAATTCCTGCGACCCGGAGTAGAAGGGATCGTTCTGGCCTGTCCGGGGCCAGGCCCGCATCTTGGCCTCCAGCTGATTGTAGCGAAGCCTTTGAGCACCTGCCGCCGGCCCGGAGGCGGGCTCGAGGCCCGCGTGGAGCCCCATGAACTCATTCAACTCGCCGCGGGGAAAATCCAGGGGAGGCGATCCGTGCATCGCCAGGACGATGACCGCCTTGGGCTTTTCTCGCTTGCCTTCAGCCATCCCTCCATCCTCCTTTCCCGGCGGACCGGCGGCCGGATCAGCCGGCTCTCCGGCCCTTTTTATATCACAAGTTCTCGATCTCTTCAATCGTCGATGGTCAGCGATTGGGGAATGGCTGCGCTCCCACTCGGCAACAAATTGGCCGCCCAATCGAATATCCATAAAGAGAAATGTACTTGTATCCTGCCCCTGAATATAATCAAGGTTCTCATGAGATCATGAGCACTAAAAAGAGATACGTTTCCTTCATCCTTCCAGCATTCTTTGGCCTTTTCCTCTGTATTACGTCCGCCGCCACATCCCCCCCGGCCATGCTCAAGCCGCTCAAGACCGATAAGGCGCCGGTCGTCGACGGTGTGCTGGACGACCCCGTCTGGAAGGAAGCCCCCTTCGTCACGGATTTCAAGACCTTCATCCCCGACTTCGGCCGCGACTTGTCCGAAGAAACCAGGGCCTATTATGCCTACGACAACGAGAACCTCTATTTTGCGTTCCGGTGCTACGACCGGGAGCCGGACAAGATCAGGGCGACCCTTTCCAAGAGGGACGACTTCCGGACCGACGATTTCATCTGCATCAACCTGGATTCGTTCAATGACCAACAGTCTCTCTACGCTTTCTACGTCAACCCGCTCGGCATCCAGATGGACAGCCGTTATGCCAACAACAAAGAAGACTATACCGTGGACGTGGTCTGGTACAGCGCCGGCAAGCTCCACGAAAAAGGCTATGCCGTTGAGCTCCGCATCCCCTTGAAGAGCATCCGCTATTCCTCCGGCCAGCGCATCGAGATGGGGATCTTTTTCGAGCGCTCGATCGGGCGCCGCACCGAGCATGGGTCCTATCCGGCTCTCGACCCGGCCAAGGGATTCGCCTTTCTGACCGAAATGGCGCCCCTGGAGTTGTTCGGTCTCAAGAAATACACCCTTCTGGAGCTCCTCCCCGCATTCACCTACTCCCAAGGGTATATCCAGGACGAAGGCCGACTCGCCCGGGAGGAGGCGGCCCGGGGCCTGAGCCTGACCGGGAAGTACGGGATCACGCCGAGCCTTATCCTCGATGCGACCGTAAACCCGGACTTCAGCCAAGTTGAGGCCGACGCCGGACAGGTGGACGTCAACCTCCGCTACGACCTCTACTTCCCGGAGAAGCGGCCGTTTTTTCTGGAAGGGAGCGAGAACTTCAACCTGGCGGGGATGACCGAGCGGGATTTCCTTCTGGAGGCCGTTCACACCCGGAATATCGTCGACCCCAAAGGCGGAGTGAAGATTACAGGAAAGGTGGCCAGGAACGATACCATCGCCACGATCTTCGCGGCCGATGAGTCCCCGGTTTCCTTCGCCTCCTCTGAGGCGGCCGGGGGGTATGCCTATTTTTCCATCGTGCGCTATAAACACGCCCTGAGCCAGGACAGCTCCCTCGGTCTCTTCTTCACCGACCGAGAACATGAGGGCCGGACGAACCGGGTCGGCGGTCCGGACGGGCAGATCCGGCTTAGCCAGTCAAGCATGCTGAGCTTTTATGCCCTGGGATCTTTTACCCGGACTTTGAACGAATCGCCGGGTCAGGACGGTCATGCCTTCAACCTCGACTATCTCTACGATACCCGCGACTGGAATATCCGGCTCGGCGGCCAGGACCTGTCGCCGGATTTTGAAACGGACGCGGGCTTTCTCATCCGCAACGGACTGACTCGGGCCAGGGCGTCGATCGCTCCCAAGTTCCACCCCCGCTCAAAGGTCGTGCTTCAATTGATACCCGGCTTGTTTACCTCTCAGCTCCGGGACAAATTCAGCGGTCTCTGGGAGACGGAAAACACGTTCTCCCTCAGTTCCGTCATGGTCAGGACCACCCGGATCGTGCTGGCTGGTTCCTATTCCACGGAGATCTTCCTCGGGCAGAAATTCAACACCAGCGGCTGGAGGGCTCAAGTGAGCAGCCAGCTCACCAAGGAGTTCTTTATCCATATGACGTACCGCGACGGCAAGTCTATCCGCTACTCGGATCAGCCTTTCCAGGGGAACGGGCAGCAGGCGCTGGCCACCCTCGGCTATCAACCCTCCGAGAATTTCAACTGGACCCTTAACCTCACCTATTCCGACCTCTTCCGGGAATCCTCAGGGGAAAAGATCTACGATTATACTATTGTCCGGAACCGGCTCATCTACCAGGTGAACAAGTACCTTTTTTTCCGGGCGATCGTCGAGTATAACTATTATCACAGACAGCTCCTGACCGACTTCCTGGCCTCGTTTCTGTATATTCCGGGGACCGTCATCCAGCTGGGCTACGGGTCGCTCTTTAATAGGATTCGCTGGGAGGATGGCGCCTATGTGAATGCGGACCGCTTCCTGGAGACGCAGAGGGGGATTTTCTTTAAAGCTTCCTACCTCTGGCGGTTGTGATGGGCCGCTCAGGGAGCGAGCGGCGTTTTCAGGATTTTAGCAGACGAAGGTTCCATGAGGACTCTTAAAGCGCCGGGTGAAACGGTATACAGCAGGTCCTGACCCTGGGCTTCCTCCCCGTCGAATTCCAGGCTGAGAGGCCCGTCCTCTGAGTGAACCCGGACCGATGCGGCCCGCCTGTGGTGGACATCATTCCGCCGGAGATGACGGCCGCTGAAAACGGTGCGCAGGGCCAGCAGGATGCGAAGCCGGGGCATGCCTTCCACAAGAACGACATCAAAAAGACCATCATCGATCAGGGCGTTGGGTGCTACCCACATCCCTCTTCCGAAAAAGCGGCCGTTGGCCACAGCCAAGAGATAGCTCGGCCCCTCATAGAATTTGCTTCCGTCACATTCCACAGTGATTCGCTGGGGGCTGTATTTGAACAAGGCGGCGACGGTAGAGCGGAGAAAACTCAGAGCCGTGCGCCGGCGCAGGCGATTCACTCGGGCCACGATCTCTCCGCTCACCCCGGCGCTTGATATGTTCAGGAAGAACCGCCGGGCCGGGCGGTCCCCGTTTTGGGCATCTTTGTACTCGATTTTTCCCAGGTCGCAAAGGACCGGCTGCGCCCTCATCAGCCAGTCCACGGCGGCCGCGGGGTCTGAAGGGATCCCCAACGCCCGGGCCCAGTCGGTCCCCGTGCCCACGGGAAGGCTGCCGAAAGAGGCGGATAGGCCGGGCCGCTCGGCCAGGGCATTGACCACGCCGTGGTTGGTCCCGTCGCCCCCGACGGCGATCACGAGATCGACTCCGGCCGCGGCCGCCGCGTCGATGTGCCTGCCCACATCCTCCGTCTTCTCGCTGACAGCGACGCTCAGATCGCCAAAAAACTCCGCTATCCGGCCTTCAATGCTCTTGAAGACGGCGACGGCCCTCCCGCCGCAAGCGTTGGCGTTAACAATGATCAGAGTTTTCATCTTGCCATTCCTTCGGCAGGCCGTGCGCGGCTGCCCGGATGCGGCGATAGCGTCCGGCCTCCTCATTCCAGCGTTCCTCTGTCCACCCCAGCTGCTCCTTGAGCAGCGGCCCCAGCGCGGCGAGCAGGCTCTGACCTCCGTCAGGAAGCAGAATCCCGAACCGGAAATTCCGCAGGAGCAGGTCATCCAGATGGCGGACCGGCTCATGGCCCGCCGCCCAGGCCAGTTCAGCCCAGAGATAGGGCGTCCCGGGGACGAGCCGGAGCAGGTCCGGGAAGAGGGCGGCCAGACGGGGTGCCGCCGCGCCATACCGTCCCCAAAGACGCCTCGCCGTCTCCGCCTCAACACCGGGGATCGCCTGCCCGGGATCGAATGTCTCCAGCACTTGAGCTTCGGTATCCGGCTCCGGGATATCCGGCTGCATCCGATGCGCTTCCCTGAGGGCGTCGACGGCGATCAGTCGAAAGGTGGTAAGCTTTCCGCCGGTCACAGTCAAAAGTCCGTCTTCCGGCCAAACCACGTGATCGCGGCTTTCGGCTGAGGGATCGATTCTCCCCGTGTCGACGACCGGCCTCACCCCGGCCTGGGTGGTGAGGACGTCTCGTCTCCCGAGCTCCAGCCCGGGAAAATGAGACTCGACGGCCCGGATGAGGTAGTCGGCCTCTTCGGCCGAGACAGCCGCTTCCTCGTCGAGCGGCCGGCTGTGGTCCACGTCGGTCGTCCCGACCAGCGCCACGCCTTCCCACGGATAGACAAAGACCGGCCGGCCGTCATCCGGATGGCTGAAGGCGATAGCCTGGTAAACGGGAAACCGGTCGAGGCTGAAGTAGAGATGGCTCCCGCGGAGAGGCCGCAGCCGCTTTGTGCCGCCGACCTCACCGCGCAGTTCGTCGGCCCAGGCCCCGGCGGCGTTGATCACCAGACGGGCCCGCGCTTCGGCCGTCTCGCCAGTCTCCTCATTCCGCGCCGCCACCCCGGCAACTTTGCCTCCATCCTTCAACAGGCCGATGCCGGCCGCATAATTCAGGGCGACGACCCTTCCTTCTCCTGCCCTCAGCCCGTCGTGCAACACCCGCAGGACCAGACGCGCGTCGTCCGTCTGGGCATCCAGATAGCGATAACCACGCTCCAGGTCGTGCGTCTTGAGCCCGGGCGCCAGCAGGCCGATATCGACCTCGTCGAGTCGCTGGTAATCACCGGCGTCCGGAGAGAGGCGGGTGTAGATGCCGAGCCCGATGCCCATCACCCAGGGACTGGGGTGTCCTCCTTCATAAATGGGATAGATAAACCCGAGCGGGTCGATGAGCCCGGGAGCCGCCGCCAGAAGCCGCTGGCGTTCTCTGACACTTTCCCAGGTCAGTTTGATATGCATGTTTTTCAGGTAGCGGAGCCCGCCGTGAACCATTTTCGAGGAGCGGCTGGATGTGCCCGAGGCAAAATCCGCTTTTTCGAGGAGAAGTATCCGGAGGCCGCTTCGTGCCGCAAGCGCCAGGATACCCGCCCCGGTGATGCCTCCGCCGATGATGATCAGATCCCAGGGATCTTTGAGCCGCGACCAGGCCTCTTCCCGCCAGCCCGGCTCCCAGGGTGACCGGTATTCTTGACTAACCATGGTTACTTTGGACGGGAACTCCCTATGAGTTTTCCCGGGTTCATGATCCCGCCCGGATCAAACACTTTGGCCAGCGCCGCCAGTGACTGCAGGCCCAGTTGCCCCTTTTCGGCTTCGAGCCAAGGCTGATGGTCAAGGCCGACCCCATGCTGATGGGAGATGGTGCCTCCGTGGGCGACGATCGCCTGGCTGGCCGCCGTCTTGAGCGTGTGCCAGCGGAGGAGCGTCTCCTCGGCGCTCGCCGCAATACGGAACAGGAAAGTCACGTAGATGCTGGCGCCCGTCGCGTAGACGTGGGAGACATGGCTGAAAGCGAGAACACGCTCCCCCCTGTCTTCGAGGCCCGAGCGCAACGCTTTCAATATGGCTTCGGTGGCGGACGGCAGATCGGCCCAAGTCAGGGCCGTTTCCAGCGTATCGACGGCGTAGCCGTTATCCCAGAGCGTATTCCTTAGGTACGGCGTCTTGAACCGGCTCTTTCGCCACTCGCTCCCCATCTTGCGGCCGATATGAACGCCGCCGTTCTCGCGGACGATATCCAAGGCGATCCGGCGGGACTTTCGGGCCAGGCCGCGCGCCCGGGTGAGACCCAGGAGAAGCATGCATTTCTCGTCCCTCTCCTTGAGACCGCGGACCCGCAGCAGGCCGTTGAGCAGCCGGATCGTCCGTTCGTTCCCGGTCAGGACCAGGCTGGTGTTTGTTTCGAGGCTGTTGCTCAGGCGGAGCATAGAAAGCTGGAGCCTCGATTGGATCATCTCCTTGACGGCGGCGACCCCTTGGTCGAAGCTGGGGAAAAAGATGCCGTGGAATCGCTCGAACTGGGGGAGAGGACTCACCCGCACAAAGGCCTTGGTGATAATGCCCAGCCGCCCCTCGGAGCCGAGAACTACCTGGCGAAGGTCCGGGCCGGCGGCGCTCGCCGGGAAGGGCGGCATTTCGAGGCTGCCGGCGGGGGTGATCATCCGTCCGCCGGCAAACAGGTCCTCGATGCGGCCGTAGTAGAGGGACTGCTGCCCGCTGGAGCGGGTAGCGACCCACCCGCCCAGGGTTGAGAATTCGAAGGATTGGGGGAAGTGGCCGAGAGTGTAGCTACGGGCCCGAAGTTGAGCTTCGAGATGGGGGCCGGTCACTCCGGCTTCGAAGGCGGCGATGCGGCTCGCTTCATCCAGCTTGGACATCCGCCGCATCCTACCCAGGCTGACGGTCAGGTAGGGATGATCCACGGGAGGAGGATTGATGTGTCCGACCACACTCGTCCCCCCGCCGTATGGGATCAGCCAGGTTCCGGTTTCCTTGGCAAACGCGAGGATTCTCTCCACGTCCTGTTCGGACGCGGGAAGGGCCACGCCGTCGGGAAAACGGTCGAGCGTGCCGAACCGGAGAGCGACCCAATCGGGAAGCGAATGTCCGCGGGCCTGGCGGAGCCTTGTTTCCGGATCGCGGTTTATGAGAGGATGATCGGGCAAGCGGGAAGGCGGGATCCGCTTAATGATCGTCTCGAGCGGCGCCGATGGTCCGGGTTGAGCGGGGCCAAGGGCTTCGGCGAGATAGGCCAGGGCGGACGAAGGCACCGGATAACCGACATCATCGCTTCCCCAGCCGTTCCAGCGCTTCAACGGCCGCTTCCCGTGTTCGCTATCCAGCGCTCGATGATCTCCCGGAGCATCGGCAGCGTCACCGATCCGTACCTAAGGAGCTCGTCGTGGAAGGCCTTGATATCGAACTTCGGACCCAGAGCTTCTTCGGCTTTCTTCCGGAGGGCGAAGAACTCGAGCGCGCCGGTGTCGTAGCTCGTGAGTTGGCCCGGCGTGGCGATGACGCGGTCGATGAGCGACTCGGCCTCATGCTCGGAGAAGCGCCCTGTCGCGAAGACGAAGTCGATGGCCTGCCGCCTCGTCCAGCCCATGACGTGGATTCCCGGGTCGACGACCAGGCCGTGGGCCGGCCAGAGCCGCCGCGCGATCCGGGCATAGGCCGACGAATAAAGCCCCATCTCCTCAGCCAGCGCTTCTGAATAGCGCGCCCAGCCCTCGATGTATCCGCCGCTCATGGGGATTCGGGTGATCAGGTGTCCGGCGGGCATCTCCATGGCGACGGAAATCTGGAAATGGTGGCCGGGGTAGGTCTCGTGGAAGGCTGTTATCTCCATCGCGGAGCGCATCTGTTTCTCCGGCTGATATAGGTTGATGAGGTATGTTCCCGGCCGGCTGCCGTCGGCTGCGGCAGGTTCATAGCCGCTCGAAGCCGTCTTTTCCAGATACTCCGGTATGGGCTCTATGATGACATCCGCTTTGGGAATAGTCAGGAACCACTGGGGCATGGCCAGGCGGGCCCGCTCGACGGCCTCCCGGGAGAAAGCCAGAAGGTCTTGGCGGTCCTTGAAATAATTGGCCGGGTCGGATTTGATCTTAGCCCGGATGACGGCCAAGTCGGAGCTCCCGGCGCCCTCCCGGCCGATGGCCGCGGCCTCAGACTCGTACCTTTGAACGGCCTCCTGGCCGAGTTTGAACGTTTCTTCGGCCGGGCGATCGAGAGTTGTCGACTGGCGGAAGAGCACCCGGTAGATTTCGGCTCCTTTGGGCAGGGCGGAAACTCCGATCGAATCGCGGGCCCCGGGCAGATATTCTTTGTCAAGGAAATCACGATAGCGGCGGACGGCCGGGTTGATCTCATCGGCCAGAAGCTTCCGCCAAGCCTCCCGGAATTCGGGGGTTTCGTCCCGCTTTGCCGGGCTCGAGAGAGGCGAGCTCTCAATGGGCGCCCCGAGGAGGGCGTCGAGCTGGCCGATGACCAGACGGACGGTCAGCTTGGGGGCGGTATAGCCGAGCCTCAGCCCCTCCCGGAGGTTCGAAATCTCGGTATCGATATACCGCGGGACCATCCGCCAGCGGGCCAGCGCCCGGGCGCGTTTCTCCGGCGTCCCGACGGGCTGTATGGCGGCCAGCTGGGCGAATCCCGCTTGCCAACCTGCCATATGGTTGACCGGCCAGAGTTCGGACCGGACGATCCTGGCCGCCCGCGAAGCCTCGACCATCTCGCGCAAGTACCCGAAGGT
>Ga0315295_10002350_pt1 | contig 16064 bp, 10 predicted proteins | sample YL17G14_0_MG_FD_204453 | JGI IMG/M metagenome (GOLD analysis project Ga0315295, IMG submission 204453) | Sediment microbial communities from Yellowstone Lake, YNP, Wyoming, USA - YL17G14_0 | ecosystem: Environmental > Aquatic > Freshwater > Lake > Sediment | place: USA: Wyoming | collected... | reverse complement strand
GGATTTTTCCGCAACGTATTTTATACCGGTGTCGCTTAGTTCTTCAAATAGTGTTTCACCCACTATTTTGGCAACCTCCATCGTGGTTTTTGCAACTATTGCTTGCACCGTAGTTACGGCAGCAGGGATAACCTCATTGATAACAAATGCCGCATTATCGTAGAAAGCGGTCCCGTCAATTCGTGTATCATAATCAAGCTTGACTTTTAGTTGAACTGTGCCTTGAGATTGGAAGTCCACTATGTCAAAGGATGCAAGACTTGTAGTCTCTAATAAACGCTCTTTCCAAGAGTCACCACCATAGATTGATTCGCCGAATAGTCGAACATCAGTCCCTATGTCTGCGGCCATTCTGCTCCATTGACCTTTGAAAAATTCATTATTCACAAATCCGCATCTTTCTTCAATTCTGCTCCATCCATATTGAGTTTCCAAGTTGTTGCCGAAGGTCGAACGGTCGATGAAGGGCAGGTGAGGGTCTATGTGATAGAGTGGGTCTGCACCGCTATTCGAGCCCCAATCGCCTACAAATGTCGGCTCTGCTTTCAACAAATATGGAGCATGTTTCAGAATGAAACGAGGTACAATGTCCCCCTTCAGGGAAAGACGAAAACCGAGGAAGCGGATCCGGCCGTCCGGCACGAAGCCGCCGCATCGGGCAGCCACGCGGCAGACGTGGCAATAGTACTCCCAACCGCCGCCGCGATGAACACGATGCGAACCGCTCGCAGGGCCTGTGGGATTCACGTCAGGGTTCGGACGAGACGCATAGTAGTCCGACTTCCACCAATCGTTGCACCATTCCCAGACATTGCCCGCCATATCATATAAACCGTAGCCATTCGCTCCACTGGTTGTCTGATAACTGCTTTGACTTCCCGGCCAACCAAAATCACTTTTCTTTCTTAAACTACCATCAAAAAATCCTACAGGAGATGTGTATGGACTAATCCCATCATTCCAGAGCGGATGATAACCCTTGGTGGGGCTTATATCATAAGAAAATGAGGTTGAACTAGGATAGTTTGCCTGGCTGTGAGTAATGGTGTCGCTGGTAGCCCAAGGGAAACGTCTGCCCAAAAGACCGCCTCGGGCGGCATATTCCCATTCTGCCTCGGTAGGTAGACGATAGCCATGCTTGGTAAAATCACAGTTCCAGGTTGAAAGATTATAACACTGCTCCTTTCCTTCCTGCTGGCTGCGCCAGTTGCAATAAGCGGCGGCACCATACCAGCTTACCATCACCATCGGGTCGTTGGACATATTGCGACCGCCTTTAGTGCGGACACCGAAGGTGCTGTTACTGTATGAAATCTGACTGTCGGAAGATGTGTCACAATACGGATAACTAGTCCCGGAACCCGCTTTGTAAACAACACCGCTTGTGACTGTAATCCAGCCGTTGTCATCCGCCCAGTTGAGGAAAGCACAATACTGCTGGTTTGTTACCTCATACTTGCCCATATAAAACGAATCCAGGGTAACTGTATGGACAGGTCTTTCATCTGAATAACCTTCATTTTTACTATCGCCCATCTGGAACATCCCGCCGGGGATAGAAACTGTTTCCGGCGAGTCAGCAAAGACAGAGTGGGCCGGGCTAAGTAAGGACAGGGCAAGTGCTACTACAATCGCTGGGCGAATTATCGAAATCGCAAACCAAGTTTTTACTTTTGCTTTCCACATAGTCTTTCTGGTGGTAATTATCCGCCGAACAACACTCTATCACATAAGGCCGATAAAATCAAGAAAATTCTTATTGTGGCTGCCCGAAATCCCCTTGTGTTTTTTGTGCCTTTTTGTGGCTAATTTCTGTTGACTTTTGTCTGAAAATATGTTACAATTCCTCTTTGTTTGCAAGCATGCAAACGTTCAACCGCCCCGCAGGGCACGGTCTTAGGCAAGCATGCCCAGTCAAATTATCTATTAAACCTCGTTTGGAGCATTTGAAAATTTGATTTTCGTATTTGTGTCGAATTTCGATATTAGGATTTCGGATTTGTTTAGGATTCTGCCTCCGGTAGCACTGCGCAATACGATATACGCATCACGCAATACGGTTCAATCAACATTGAACGATTATTCAAAACAAACCCAATTTCCGCAACAACAAAATGAACACAACCTTCTGATTAACAAAGGATTATGAACAAATAACTATGAACAATGAACCAATAAAATCAAACCCAATCAAACCCAAAAACTCGAAGCGAAGCGGAGATCCCTACGGGTGAGCTTCTCGGAATCCACAAACCGGGGACCAAACAAAGCCAATTTTGGCGAGTCAGACGGGCAATGAAGAAAAACTCACTTTACCAGTTTGGCGATTTGTTTGAAGTGAGGGTGGTCGGCGGTCTTGAGAAGTTCAAATAAGGCCATCTCGGTGGAGGTGACATTTGCTCCCACGGCGGACATTTTAGTTATTGCGATATGCTTATTCTCCGGCGTTCTGGAAGATACGGCATCGGCAATTACTTCCACAGTGAAGCCCTTACTCAACAAATCGGCTGCTGTCTGGTAAATGCAGACATGGGCTTCTATGCCGCAAAGCAAAACCTGCTGGCGGGACAATTCGTTTAACTTATCGTTAAACTTGTCGCAGCCACAGCAACTAAAACTCGCTTTATTTATCGGCTCGACGCCGGAAAGTAGCTCGGCTATCTGCGGCACTGTCGGGCCGAGGGCGTCGGGACACTGCTGACGCCAGAGAATGGGGATGTTGAGGATTTTAGCGGCCTGAATGAGCACTTGGATGTTCTTAAAGAGGGATTCTTTATCGTGCATTAACTGGGCGAGCTTGCCCTGGACGTCAACAACAACCAAGCAGCAATTCTGTATATCGAGCATTGACGATTTTCCTATATGAAAACCCCGCAATAAATTGCGGGGCTAAATGAGATTGCCACGTCGTCCACTCCGCCGTAGGCGGGTGGACTCCTCGCAATGACGTAAAAAACAATCCGTCATTTGCCGGCAATAACTGTAATCGCCAGGTTCACCTTCGCCGGGGCAAAGGTGGGCGGGGTAGTTGATTCTTTAATCGTTTTTGGCCAGCCGGTCAAGACGGGCTTTGGTATTCCGGGTGCGGTTACAAAAGTGGAGGCCCTGTCATTAATGGCGGCCAAGACCTCTCTGCCGGGCAAAAGGTCGGCTATATTGTTTAAGACGGCAAAATCCTTTGCCACTTCGATAGATTTATCGAAACTATCCTGGCCGGCAATCTCGCCAATCTGCTGGGGGGTGACGGCATTAACGACTACGGGTCGGCCAAACTCTTTGGTCTGAACAAGCAACGATGCCGAATCGAGCCGAGCCCATATATTTTCCAGGTCGGCCAATAGCCCACTTAGACCTTTCCGGCTACAAACAAGGATGTATTCGCTTGAGTCCGGCTCTCGCGCCAGCGTGATGCAATTCAAAAGGTCATTTTCCGCGATTGCTTTATTGATGGAGGCATCCACCTCAATGAAGGAGTTTGTCTTCAACTCAAGTCGGCCATTAAATTCTGCTGCCAATGCCGGCATTGTGGGCTTAACCAGCTCAACCGGTCCGGGCGAGGTGCGAGTAGCAACAACGGGGGTTTTGGGAGGTGCCGAAGGGGTTACGATAGAATAAATTACTATGGCCAGAACGGCCATCAGGCCGACCATTGCGGCGACAGCCAAAACTTTGCGGACGAACAAGTGTCGCCGACCCTGGCGCTCTTCCAACGGCGATGGCCGCTCATAGGGCAACGCCTTCTTTTCGAGGGACGTCTTTATATTCTCCAGCATTCCTGCCGGAGCATCTGCGAAAGGCAAAGAAGCCAGCAACATTTTGCACTTTTGCAACTGCCGCAGACGCTGCCCCACCTGCGGGTCGTGCGCTATCAGGCGCTGAACCTCGGTCTGCTGTCGGGGGGAAAGCTCTCCATCAATGAAGCTATTTAGCAATTCGTCTATTTTTGGATTTACCTTCATTGCAAACGCTCTCCAAAATCTGTCTTAGAATGCCTCTGGCCCTGCTCAATCGGCTCTTGACCGTGCCCAGCTCGATGCCGAGCACCCTTGCGATATGAGCATAATCCATACCTTCGATGTCCCGTAAGACAATTACAGCTCTGTGGACATCATCGAGTCCCATCAATGCCCTGAGAGCTATTCGGCATAACTCTCTGTTTTGAGCAATTGCTGCCGGGTCAGGTGAGCTATCATCGCTCAAAAACTCCTGCAACAGTTGTCCGGCATCGTCGCTGTGGCCATCATCCGGGGCGTTCAGCGATTTGGTCTGGAGCCGGACGGCTTTCTGGCAGTGATTCAAGGTCAGATTGACGGCTATGCGAAAAAGCCAGGTATAAAAGCTGCTTCTGGCCTCGAATCTATCAATGTTTTCTATTACTTTGACAAAGGTTTCCTGGGTAAGTTCCGCAGCATCATCGGGATTTGCACAGATTTTCAGGATAATGTTATAGATGCGGTTCTGATACTTAAGAATAAGGCGTTCCATTGCCGCGGAACGGCCAAGGCGGCACTGCTCAATGAGCAGGGCATCGTCAATGTTGATATTGGCAGTTTCTGTCACGCCTTTTTCCCTCAGACAAAAGGCCCTATAAAAACAGGCAATAACGCAGCTAATACCGGTTATAGTAGAAAAATGCCCAACCGAATACCCGCTTTCAAACCCACCTCGCTGGAATGACTAAGCGGAATAATCGGCCAGTCTCGGCGAGGCCGAGCCTCGACGGGCAAGTCCATACCATAACCACCATCACCCAGCAAATATAATCGCAGATAAAGTCCTCTTGGTCAATCTAATAATGAAAGGGCAAACCCCACCCGGAAGACGAATGAACGGTTAGATGACGGAAAGGGAATATCCAATATCGAATATCGAACAAGGAATGTGGAAGTTACACCAGTCGCAGGATAACTTACTCGCGGGGCGTGGTGCGGATAAAAGAAAAATGAAAACGCAAAGCGGAAAATGCTGACCATCTACTCGACCATGCCCAGCAGGATTCGAGCATCTTTCCGTCGTTCGTTTGTAAAGATTGCCCGATAAACGCTATAAGAAACAACCGGGGCCTATGCCGATTCACCCGGCATAGGCCCCGAACTAATGCAGAATTACCGGCTAATCAGATTAGCCGGTCTATTCAACGCTGTTTACGGCCACAATACTTCCTCAAGCCACTTCTCGGCCAGAAAAGCATAATCTCTGAAGTCAACAGTACCATCGTTATTAATATCAGCAGCCTTGGTCTTGCTAGCAAGGTACTGAATCTCAGCCAATGATAAGGCACGGCTGTAAACACGAAGCTCGTCAATGAGACCATTGAAGTAAGAGTTCTGCCAGCGCCCCATACGGAACGGAACGGTGTCAACCGTATTCAACGCCACCGTCTGAGTTCCGACGAGGACACCATCAGCATACGCCCTGCTCTCATTCCCGGCGGTATTGCCGTCATAGACAAGGGCCATATAAACCCAGGTATTCAGCGATGGATACACAAAGTCAAAATCATAGGTTGGGGCGCCCCAACGCTGTGCCCGCCAGGTGTTGGTAGTGGTCATCGTCCTCAACGAGAAATTCTGCCCATTGACGTAGTCGCCCATATCGAAGATACCGCCATCATTGAAGGCGCGTGTATAGACCCAGGCGGTCACTGTCTTGGGTTTGCCATCACCGATGCCGAGGCCGGAGGCATTAACCTGTGTCCCGATACAGTCATCTACGCCATCTAAGCTAACTGCCTGGCCAACCTTACCAGCCGCATAAGCCGGTGGACCATAGGGGTCACCATGGCGGCCCTTGCCGGAGCTGTCCTGCAAATCACCCTCGAACATGTAATATGCCTCCAGACCGGAATTGAGCCAGGATGGCAGCGTAATCAGCCAGTTGTCCGCCAGTATGTCAAGATCTGTATAGTCAGGGAAGCAATCGTTGTTTAAATCACCTTTTACACGGTCAGGTATGCATCTGGGCGGGTAAAGCCGGATGTCGTCAACGTATATGGTTCCTGTACCACCAGCTTGTGGAGCACCTTTGTTGCCGATACCTATAGTTATCTTCTTGATAGCTGCCAAGTTCACGTCGTTCACATCGGCGAACTCATCCAGGGCGATATCCAACGGCTGCCAGGTGGTTGTCAGAACTATGTTGGGGTCAACATTATTATTGGAATCTTTATAGGTGACGGTTGCAGTCTTTTGGCCTGAATCCTGCAAAGTCACATACAGCGGCGCAGCAACGTTGCTCTTTATACCGATGTCCTGAGAAGTCCACGATGGCGTCACAGGAGTGAGAGTATTATCAGGTTCCACAATGTATAAGCCGACATTGGAGAAGACGGCTGTGCAGGTTGCCGCGGTGTTATGCGAGGTCAATGATAAACCTATACAGACCGGGTCGGTCATTGTGAGAGTCGTAGCGCCAAGCGTTGTCCAGTCATCGGTATCAAGCTGCCGATAAACGGCTGTGAAGTCGTTACCCTTACGCGTCAGCCCCACCCAGTACGGAGGGTTAAAGTTGGGGATGTTGATGATGTTAGTGCTGGGACCACCAGCGACAGCACGATTCTGTAACGCGATGCCGTTGGAGGTGCTTGGCGTAAGACAGGTCATCACGTGCGCTGAGTTGGCGTCTGCCGAATCACGAATCATTATGCCGGCCTTTGCCCACTCGTTGGTGTTAGTGATGCTGTTGACCTTTACTGCAATCGCATAGTCGCCGGACACCTGCATATAGGTATAGTAAAACTCATCGTGGAACCTTGATGGCCTTCTTATGTCCGGCACATCCCCGATGTCCGTGCCGGAAGCGGTCATTGTGCAGGTGGGAGGAGACTCTACAAAGGTGCCAGGAGGCACTGACGGATATCCTCTAAGCCACAATGTCAGCGCCTTAACGCCATAAGCTGTCCAATCCTGCGGGGTATCAAACGTGCGGTCAACCTCTGAATAATAAGGTAACTTTGCGTTGTTGTAATCAACCGGCAGCGACTGCCTGCCTTCGTGAACGATGGTTACCTCGGCATAATCGGGGTCGCGGTAACCTGCCTTTGAGCCGGTCCCATTGCCTGGTGGATTGTAGCCCAGTCCATCTTTCCAGGTCTTGTATATTATGTTGGGGTCGGAGTTGGTGTACTTCTCAAAATCATCCACGACAAGGCACGGCACAGTGGTAAAGCTCCAGAGATGACCTGTAACGGTGGCAGAGCCGATTTCGTCAACCCGCCACTGATAGGTCTTGCCTAATTCGAGAGTGCCGGGGTCATAAGTTTTGCCGGCAGGCGAAGGCGAAACTTTCTGCATAGCTCCCTTTTTACCGAGCCACAGGTCGCGTGAAGTGGCAAAAGCCGCTTCTTTCCAGCTCAGGTCGGCATTCAGGGAGACGCCGGTAGCACCATCGGCAGGGCTCGGATTAACTGCTGCCGGCCCGTTGGAGATGGACGAAACATCGTCAAATGTAACACGGTAACCGTCTGCTTCCTCTAGTTTTGGGTCAACCCCGCCAAAACCACTTACGCCGTTCCGAAAGACCAGAACATCATTAAATGGCGTGCGCGACGTATCCGGGTCCTCCCACATATCCTGGGCATCGGTGTCAACCATTGTCGGCAATCTCGCTATTAGTGGGCCACCTTTGTATTCATACAAGCTACCCGTAACATATACCGGATTCGAACCCACAATATCCAGTTCGGCATAATAACTCCTGTCAAGGGGAAGATTCGGAAGGTTAACTAAAATATCTTGTTTCATTACGTCGTCTAGATAGGTAAATTTCAGCACTTCCATTTGGAGAGGCGGGGCGTCTTCCCAGCTTACAAACAGCGCATAGCCACTGGCGACAAAGCCATGAATTGGCACCCCATCGACCACGATCGTGCCAATGAAGTATTGCGTCCTGCCTGACAGGGCACGAACATCCCGTAAGCTCTCCTCATTTGGATTTACAACCGCACCAATACGGACATCGGTGAAATTTTCTTGTGAACCTATGCCCATACCGATTGCCGAGCCTTGCAAGGCGGGGGTGGGGTCACGGAGAGCGAGGAAATCGTTGCTGCCGGGACCGTCTTCTATGTTGTGAGTGAATGTCGTGTACCAGTCTGGGAAACAACCCCAAACCCAGGTCTGGTCGAACGTCATATCATTGAAGTCATCGGACCAGTTGGCTTCCACAATACCAGAGGCCATCGTAAGAAATACGACTAAAGCACAAATTGATACTAACTTTTTTCTGGACATAAGTTCCTCCTTTCAAGAAACAAAAACATTTAACACTGACTTGCCTGGCGCGGATTTAAACTGAGTCGTCCATCGTCTCTCGTCCCTCGTGCATATACCCTTACCTCAAATCTGACCGATGAGCGGCAATCACCTCTATTCGGGATTCCGATTAACATTTTTACAAACACCTTCCCACCTTCTAATAATACTGATTATATCAAAACTCTCTGTAAAGTGCAATAATCTAATAATCTTTTTCTACAAATTTTTTTATAGATTTTACAGATTTTGCTGCAAAATCACCAAAAAACTCAAGAATTTACTTTCTAAAACCACTTTTGGCCCACCGCCGTAAGGCATCCCCCAGTGGAGATTTTTACATACTACAACCATCTCCGCATCTGATGAAAACTGGTCTTTTCGGCGATTTTTGGCATTACCCCGCTCTTACAGATAGGGCAATCAAGCCCACCTGTCCTGCGATTTTTTATGTTCTCTTAAGTCCTGGTGCACGTCATCTTTGTAGGTAAAATCTCGATTTTTAGAAAAATTTATCTATGGACACTGTCATTCCGGCCTTGAGCCGGAATCCAGAGGTAATGGATACTGGATTCCCGCCCGTTCGACTTCGCTCAGGGCAGGCCCTGCGCGGGAATGACAGGGTAAGGGGTAATCTGGCAAATCCGTCCTGCCGGACAGAACTGCCGGAGATTGGAGGAAAAAACATCAGCAAAGCAAGAAACCTACCTATGGCTTGCCGCCGTGCTCGGGTCGCTTCCCAGCGGAGCCCTATCTCCGGCGGCGATGGATATTATAGCATGAAAAAACACAAAAAATAGCGTAAATAACTTGATGAACAGGTCTTTGTCATAGATACTAACTTGACGTGCACCCTTTAAGTCCTCTCGGATAACACTACAGTGTAAATAAAGCTCAAGAAACGAAGGTAACATAGGCACAAACTGCCTCTGTTACCTTTCTGCTTCAGTTGGTCTGCTCTGATTACCTGCAACTTATACCAATCTAAGTTAAAAAGTGCCGAGAAGGTTGCACATAATAACAGTATAAGGAGCTGGATTCCCGCTTCCGCGGGAATGACAGGATCGGGTAATCGGCAATTAATAAATAGAATCGGTATTAGCGTTTTTTTCTGCCAATCAGGCCGAGGCCGCCAAGACCCAGTAGCGCTATAGTAGCCGGCTCAGGAACACCTGTAACCATCATATCTCCGCCCAATCGAGCACCTTGTACCTCAAGGTTCTGATAGTAACCCCAAACTATGTTACTGATATCCCAATGTCCATAACCCGCTGCATCTACATAAGCCCTAAGATCACAGCTAATTACACCGGGCGAGCCATAAGGCTCATTAAGCATTTCGAAAGGGAGCCCATAAGCCGTGCCGGAATCGCTCTCGCCTTTTTCAATGTTCACCCACCCGACGTACTGTATTTTCAAATCCGCGTAAAGATTCTCGTAGCTCCAATTGTATTGCGGAAGACCTATATCAACGTTTGTAGATGAAGTCCAGGACGCACTTGTCTGAGGTTTATCGGCTTGCAAAAAAAAGTCCCAGTCTGCCGGGTTAACAGCTTTTACCGGTGAAACAAACGCCAAAACAAAAGAAACCAAACAAATCATTTTTCTACACATATTACTCCTCCTCACAAATCAAAACTACACTAATACACTTATTCTGGCTGCGAGCCAGAACATCGATTGTCCTCAACAGGCACAAACCTATCTGACATTACGTTTTGCCTGCCTCAAACAACCTTACTAACAACAAGCACGCAAATCTTCAACAAACCTGCGCTTGTTAATCCAAATAATAATTTTTTACGGGGCTTGCCCTCTCTCCTGTGAGAAAATCGCTGAGAGCTTTCAGCCAAAATGCTAAACTCGCGGAAGCGCATCTCTCAGTGCAAAGCACCCTCTATCCACTTTTTTCACCACATCCAGTTTGTCTATTTATACCAGATTGGCTATGTTCTCGTCAAGTAAATTTTTACAAAATGTCAGTAAATTTTTGATTAAAATTTTGTAAAGCACGCAACTTCTGCATTTACAAGAGTTTGCACCCTTTCTACGGAGAAAAAAGGCCAAAAAAATTTTGTCGGGACAATTATTTTTTTGCCTTTTTCGCAGGGGAGACCATTTTACCGCGTAGAAATGCCCCCACTTATAAAACGCATATTTCATAAAATGTACGAAAATACGACTTAATTTACTGTGGCATAAGCAATTACGTGTATGAACGGAAATTACACACTGTAATTTGCAGAAAACAGCCCACTGCGAAACCACCAAAAATTCAGGAATTTGCTCTCCAAAACCGCTTCTGGCCCACAATTTTAACGTACCGCAACCATCGTCCGCATCTGAAAACTGGGTTTTTCAGCGATTTTTGGCATTACCCTGCTCCCGCAGATAGGACAATCAAGCCCACCTGTCCTGCGATTTTTTTATGTTCTCTTAAATCCTCTCGGATGATTCTGGATTTGTTTTTCTTTGCATATTCAAGTAGCTTGTAATACCAAAATGATTAGCTTATTGTGGTGATTGCCAGCCCCCGTTCCTGTCCGGCGTGAGCCATCTTGACGATTTCGACAGGAAGGCAGAGGGGGTTGTATGGAGCTAATATGAGAGAACCCCACCTCACAGCGTTTGGTTCTAAAGAAGTGGAATACTGCCACATTTTGTAAGGAGAGTAATATGCCGGATAAAATGAAAAGTCACGGACAAAAAAAACCTCAAAGGCCCTTGGGGAAAAATGGCAGCTTAATTACCCGACGCAATTTCATCGGAACCATTGCCACAATGGGCGCTGTGGCTTTGAGCGCAGCCGGGGCGAACAAGCAAAAGGACAAGGACACAAAAATGCCGGTCTGGACAGGGGATTTAGAAAGCTCTGCAAAGCAAGCACCCTCCGCCCGCGGGGCCTCAAAATCCAACGGTCTGAATATGATTATAATCATTGCCGATACCTTCAGGGCCGACCACCTCGGCTGTTATGGAAGCACACGCGTAAAGACCCCTTATCTTGATAAGCTTGCAGAAGAAGGTGTAAGATTCACAGATGTAACCACAGAAGGACTGCCGACCATTCCCTGCCGAAGGGTATATCACACGGGTAAAAGCGTCCTTCCCGAATCGAAGTGGCAGCCGCTTGCCGATAACGATGTCACCTTCGCCGAGATTCTCAAAAAACACAGTGTTACAACCGGTTTTATTGTTGACACTTATCATTATTTCAAGCCGAGCTATAATTTTCATCGAGGTTTTGATTCCTGGCACTGGGTTCGCGGCCAGGAAACAGACCTCTGGAAAAGTGGGCCGAAGGAAAAATTCGACCCCAAAAAGCATATGCCTGCTCATCTGTGGAACGAACGTTATGATGCAAACATGCGTCAATACCTGATGAACACGCAGGACAGAAAAGACGCGGAAGATTACTTCTGTGCCCGGTCATGTAAGGCAGCTATGGATTGGCTTGAGCAGAACCTAAACAGCAAGCCATTTATGCTGTGGATAGATATGTTCGACCCTCATGAGCCGTGGGATGCACCTGTACGATTCCAGAAAATGTATCGCGACCAATATCCGTATGAGAGATATTTATTCGGTTATGGAGTCAGAAACAGCGACATTCGTCCTGACGACCTGCCTGTTATCAGAGACCTTTATGCAGCAGAGGTAACATTCAGTGACTACTGTATTGGCCGTCTTTTGAAAAGGGTTGAACAACTGGGTCTTATGAACGATACAGTTATTGCCTTCTCGACAGACCACGGCACCCATCTCGGCGAGGAGGGCTGCGTGCAGAAAACCCCTGCACTTCTTAACGGCTGTGTTACTCATATACCGTTGATTATAAGACATCCGGACAAGAAGTTTGCTAAAAAACGTGTTGACGGACTTGTCAGTGCCGTCGATTTTATGCCCACATTCCTTGCATTGCTCGGAATAGATGATTATAAAAATGTGGATGGGAAGAATATCTGGGAACTGGTAAGAGGCGAGGTCCCACCTCTGCACGACGATGTTTACACGGTGTTCAACACATTCGGGGCAATCCATAATTTAGACTGGCACTACTTCCAGCACATAAGAGGCAACGACAAGGGCAAAGGACCTTGTCTATACGACTTAAAAAACGACCCAAATCAAACCAGGAATGTTGTAAAGGATTTCCCGGAGGTCGCGAAAGATTTGAGAAAGAAATTAGAGAGTCACCTTAAAATTGAGATACCGCCGTTAGAGTTGTAATTTCTTTGGCTATTGCAGGTGGGAGACTCAGCTTATGTTTCTAATGTTGACAACGCCGCGACATCGGCTTTAATAACCTACAGTTGATAATGAGAAACAGATAATGTGGTAGTGTAACGGCGTCCGCGTCAAAGGAGAAAAAAGTATGAGGCACGCAATACGAAAGCTTTGTATTCCTGTCAGTTTTACGGCACTGCTGCTTTTTGTTATAGGTGCGGCTGCTCCGAAGTCAGCCCAAGCTCAGGACCTGTCAGAATTTGAAAAGCGGATGACCAAATTTACACTGGCCAACGGCCTGAAATTTCTTGTGCTGGAGCGGCACGAGGTGCCGGTAGTCTCATTCCACACATACGCAGACGTTGGGTCGGTCGATGAGGTCAAGGGAATCACAGGTCTGGCGCATCTGTTTGAGCATATGGCGTTCAAAGGGACCAAGACCATCGGCACGAAGGACTATAAGGCGGAAGCCCAGGCGATGGCGAAGATGGATGAGCTGTTCGAGGCGATGAAGGTGGAGCGCCGCAAGGGCGAGCAGGCAGACAAGCATCGGCTGGAGCAGCTCGAGAAGCAGTTCAAAGAGGCGGAGCAGGAGGCCCAGAAATATATAGTGCATGACGAATATGAGGAGACATTAACGCGGGCAGGGGGCGAAGGTTTCAACGCATACACGAGCGAAGATGCAACGCAGTATATTGTCAGCCTTCCATCGAACAAGACCCAGCTATGGGCATTACTGGAGTCGGACCGCTTCCTAAACCCAGTCTTGAGAGAATTCTACAAAGAGAAAGACGTGGTTATGGAAGAGCGACGTATGTCGGAAAACAATCCACAGTTTCGTCTGTTCGAAGAGTTTCAGGCCATCGCATACAAGGCACACCCTTACGGAGAGCCCGTGATAGGTCACATGAGCGATTTGCAGGCCCTGGCACGAAAAAAAGCCGAGGCGTTTTTCAACAAGCACTATTCGCCGAGTAATTTAACCATTGCAATAGTGGGCGACGTGAACCCCGAGCGGATAAGGAAGCTGGCAAGTGAATACTTTGCCTGCATACCAAGCAGCCCGAAGCCGGAACCCGTTGAGACCGTGGAGCCGCCGCAGCGAGGGGAACGCCGGGTCACGGTGGAGGACCAGTCGCAACCGCTTATTGCCATTGGTTATCACAAGCCGGGTATCAACCACCCTGACAATGCCGTTTTCGATGCCATTACAGATATTATGAGTGCCGGACGAACATCTCGCCTGTATAAGAGTCTGGTCAAGGACAAGAAGATTGCCATTGGCGCCGCAGGGTTTCAGGGGCTTCCTGGGAATAAGTATGCGGGGCTGTTTTTATTCTACGCGGTGCCGGCCAAAGGCCATACAAACAAGGAGTGTGAGGAGACCCTCTATGGTGAGATTGAGAAGTTGAAAACTGAACCGGTTTCGCCCGAAGAACTGAAAAAGGCCAAGACCCGCAGTCGGGCCGGTCTGATACGCCAGTTGGATTCCAATCCCGACCTGGCGGCAGAGCTGACTTTTTATGAAGTAGTTACAGGCGACTGGAGAAACCTGTTTGTGCAGCTTGACAGGATTGACAAGGTTACTGCAGAGGACATTCAGCGCGTTGCAAAGGAATATTTTACGAGCAAAAATCGAACAGTGGGCGTCATCGAGACAATTCCCGCCAAGAATTAAATTGATTTTGAGATGGGAGTCGCAAAATGAGAGCTAACGGATTGTTAAATGCAATAATTTTTCGCTTGTTCGTTATGAGTTTGTGCGTGATAGCAGCCGGCTGCTCTTCTGAGCGAAGCACGAGTTACAGCCGGTTAAAATACCCTAATCTTGGTGACATCAAAATTCCCAAGGTCGAACGCGTTACTATGGCCAACGGGATGCAGTTATTCCTCCTGGAAGACCACGAGTTACCCATCGTCAATGCCTCAGCGATGGTCAGGGTTGGCTCTGTCTATGAACCAGCCGACAAAATTGGTTTGGCTTCTATTACCGGCACTGTAATGCGGACAGGCGGCACCACCAGCAAGACGGGCGACCAGCTTGATGAGGAATTGGAGCAAATTGCGGCTTCCGTAGAGACCTGGATAGGGCAGAATTCGGGTGGGGCATCGGTGTCGGTCTTGAAGGATGACGTTGACAAGGGGTTGGCGATTCTGGCCGACGTGCTTATGAACCCGGCATTCCGTGAGGATAAGATTGAGCTGGCGAAGATTCAGCATCGCAGCTCCATTGCCCGCCGCAACGACAATATGAGGCCCATCGCAAACCGTGAGTATGTGAAGGTCATTTATGGTCCGGAAAACGTATATGCCAGGCATACCGAGTACGCGACGATTGACAACATCACACGAGACGACCTTGTTGCCTTTCACAAAAGGTTCTATCATCCTAACAATGTGATGCTGGCTGTTTGGGGCGATTTCGATACAAAGCAGATGGTTGCGAAGATAGGCGAGGTTTTCAAAAGGTGGGAAAAAGCTGACGTGGAAGTGCCGAAGTCACCGCAGGTGCAGTACGACTTCAAATCAACGGTGAATCTCGTTCGCAAAGATGACATCAACCAGTCGGCTATCTTCCTCGGCCACATAGGGGGGATGATGAACGACCCCGATTACTATGCATTGACGATGATGAATGCGGTTCTTGGCGATGGATTCACCAGCCGGCTGTTCAAGAACGTGCGGTCACGCAAAGGGCTGGCCTATTCGGTGTTCGGCGTTTACTCCGCCGGCTACGACCATCCGGGGGTGTTCTACGTGGGCTGCCAGACCAAATCGGAAAGCACAGTCTATGCAATACACGCCATGATTGAAGAAGTGAAAAAAATGACCGAGACCGAGGTCACCGATGAAGAACTGGCACTGGCGAAAGACAGTTACCTCAATTCGTTCGTGTTCAATTTCGACAGCAAAGGCCAAATCATAAACCGCCTCATGACATACGAATACTTCGGATACCCGGCCGACTTTCTGGAGAAAACTAAAGAGAACATCGAAAAAGTAACCAAAAAAGATGTTCTGCGGGTTGCGCAGAAACACCTCAAGCCCGACAAGATGCAAGTCCTGGCTGTTGGCCGGCCACAGGATTTCGGCGAGCCCCTCTCAGCGTTAGGGCCGGTGCGTGAGATTGACATCACCATTCCACCGCCGAAAGAGAAATAGCCCGTATTAGTTTCTATAACAGCAATGGGGTGCTACCATGGGAATTGTTTCAGGGCAGTCCCTTTTGCCACAAGATACACAGGGCGCTCTGTCAGTACTATGCTGTCAACTTTCAACTCGCTGCCCTGTAAATCCACTACTCGCCAGGGTTTTCCAGCCAGAGACAATTCCGCCGGTTTTGCACCTTCCTGTGCCCAGGCGACGATTACCGTTCGCCCATCAGTCTCAAATCCGTATGCCTTTACTGCTTCAGGGGATTTGAGCCGACCGAGGGACCTTACAGGCGGCGACAGCAAACCGGCCATTGCCGACTGGGTGACTAATATCAAATTCAGTTAATTAGAGCCGATTTTATCCACGGAAATAAGCATAAACTTGAAAGTTCATCTTGTTGCCCTGAAATCCACAACCAAGCCTCATCCA
>Ga0315295_10002349_pt1 | contig 16065 bp, 14 predicted proteins | sample YL17G14_0_MG_FD_204453 | JGI IMG/M metagenome (GOLD analysis project Ga0315295, IMG submission 204453) | Sediment microbial communities from Yellowstone Lake, YNP, Wyoming, USA - YL17G14_0 | ecosystem: Environmental > Aquatic > Freshwater > Lake > Sediment | place: USA: Wyoming | collected... | reverse complement strand
CAGAGCTCGATGCCGGCGATCTTGGCGATCGCGTAGGCACGGTTGGTCTCCTCCAGCGGCCCGCTGAGGAGGTACTCCTCGCGTAGCGGTTGCGGCGCCTGACGCGGGTAGATGCAGGAGCTCCCGAGGAAGATGAGGCGCTCGACGCCGTGGCGGAACGCCTCTCCGATCAGGTTGGCCTCAATCAGGAGGTTCTGCTCGATGAACTCCCAGGGCTGCTCCCAGTTGGCCAGGATGCCCCCGACCTTGGCGGCAGCGATGATGACCGCCTCGGGCTTCTCCTCCGCGAAGAGACGCCGGGTCGCTGCTTGGTCGCTGAGGTCGACCTCGTTCAGGTCGCGCACGACGATGTTCGCGAAGCCCTCGCTGCGCAGGGTCCGCAGGATCGCGCTGCCGACGAGCCCGGTGTGCCCCGCCAGATAGATGTGTGACGACTCAGTGATGGTACTGGACATGTCTGCCACCTCGGCCGGGCGCAGCGGCGTCTCAGACGCTCGGCGCGCGCTCCTGGGAACTGCGCGGGCGCCTCTCCGCAACGTACGCCCCTTCGTGCGTGCAGGTGTAGCTCTGGCAGCAGTTCGGCGAGGAGCGGTACCTGCCGCCGTTCTTGCCGTTGCCGCCAGTCAAACCCAATCTCCGCTCGAGGAGGTGCCCCAGAACGGGCGCTCGCGTGTCGTTCGACGCCTCGCTTCGGCAAGCCTATCAGGTGTGCCGGGCAGCGGCCACGCCTAGGACCCGGCGCGGATCAGCGCCAGGAGCGCGTCGACGAGCTGCCCCTCGGGCAGCGTCTCCACGCGCTCGCCATGGTCGAAGAGCACGCCTTCGCCGACCCCGGCGGCAATGCCGTAGTCGGCGTGCCGGGCCTCCTCGGGGCCGTTGACGCGGCAGCCCATGACCGCGACCGTGACGATGCGCCCGGCGAGGTCCGGCTCGAGAGCGAGGCGGCGCTCGACCTCCTCCGCCAGCCCCACGATGTCGACCTCGGTGCGCCCGCAGGTCGGGCAACTGATCACCTCGGGGCCGCGCCGGCGCAAGTCCAGCGCGGCGAGGATCTTCCAGGCGACGCGCACCTCTTCGACCGGGTCGCCGGTCAGGCTCACCCGGATCGTGTCGCCGATGCCGTCGGCCAGCAGCGCACCGATGCCGACGGCGCTCTTGATTGCGCCGCTCCAGACGGTGCCTGCCTCGGTGACTCCCACGTGTAGGGGCGCGTCGCTGCGCGCCGCGAGGAGCCGGTAGGCGGCAATCGTGTCGCGCACCGACGACGACTTCACGCTCAGCTTGTAGGCCGCGAAGCCCCAGTCGTCGAGCTGCTCGGCCCAGCGCAGCGCGGCGTCGACGAGGGCGCCGGGCGCGTCGTGCGTCGCACGGTCACGGAGATCGCGCGGCAGCGAGCCGGCGTTCACGCCGATGCGGATCGCCGCCTGCGCGTCCGCCGCCGCCTGCACGATCGCGCGCACGTGCCTCTCCCCCATCGTCCCGGGGTTGATGCGGACCGCGGCCGCCCCGGCGTCGATCGCCGCCAGCGCCAAGCGCCAGTCGTAGTGGATGTCGGCGATGATCGGCACGGCCGGCCCTTCCGCGCCCGCTGCCGGAGCCTCGCGCACAACGCGCGCAAAGGCCGGCGTCTCTTCGGCCGTCGGCAGGCTGACGCGTACCGCTTCGCAACCGGCGGCGACCAGGGCACGCACCTGCGCCAGCGTGGCCGCAGCGTCGCCGGTGCGCGTGCACGTCATCGACTGCACGGCCACAGGTGCGCCGCCGCCCAGCGGCAGCGGACCGAGCATGATGCGCCGCGCGCTACTCACGCGCCGCCGCGCTGCTCTCCCGATACCACTCCCACGTCTGCGCCAAGCCAGCCTCCAGCGCCGTCTCCGCCGACCAGGACAGAACCCACTGCGCGCGGCGCGCGTCGGCGCACGACCGCCGAATGTCGCCGTCTCGCGGCGGGCCCCAGCGGCGTTCCAGGGCGACGCCTGCGCAACGTTCGATCTCGGCGAGCAGGGTGAGCAAACTCGTCTCGCGTCCGCTGCCGACGTTCAGCACGGCGACGCCGGTCAGCGGCCGGCGCAAGGCACCCACGATGGCGTCGACGACGTCGCCGACGTACACGAAGTCACGCGTCTGCTGGCCGTCACCATAGATCGTCACCGCTGCGTGACCGGCGGCGGCCGAGAGAAAGCGGCTGATCACGCCGGAGTACTCGGAGCTCGGATCCTGTCGCGGACCGTACACGTTGAAGAAGCGCAGACAGGCGGCGGCGATCTGACCCGCGTCACCGGCGCTTGCGCAAGCCTCCTCGGAGGCCAGCTTCGCCGCCGCGTACGGGCTCAACGGCCTCACCGGCGCCGTCTCCGCGATCGGCGGCACTGCTGCGTCGCCGTACACGGCACAGCTCGAGGCGAGCACGAAGCGCGGGATCTCCACCTCCACCGCCTGACGCACCACGTTCACAGTACCGCCCTGCGTCACTGAGTTACACTCCAGGGGCTGTTCGAATGAGCGCGCGACCGAGGGAATCGCCGCCAGGTGCACCACCGCGTCGCAGCCGTCGACGGCATCGCGCATCCGGTACTCGTCGCGGACGTCCGCCTCGATCACCTGGAGGCCGCCGCCGTAGGCGGCAGCGTATCGCCAGGCGGTGTCGAGGTTCTCTTCTTTGCCGGTGCTGAAGTCGTCGAGCACGCGCACATCGCCGCCCTCGTACAGGAGCGCGTCGACCACGTGTGAGCCGATGAATCCGGCGCCGCCGGTGACGAGGGTGAGACCGTTCATAGCGCCATCTTACGCCGCCCCATGTGGCGGCGCCGCACGGGGCGGCGTTCGCGCCTCTCAGCCGCCGACCATGCGCTTGACGTCGTTGAACGTCAGGAACAGGAACAGCAGCACGAGGATGATCGTCCCTCCCGCCGCCAGGCGCTCGAGCACGCGAGTGTCGAGTCGGCGGCCGCGCACCTTCTCAACCAGGTTGACGGCGATGTGGCCGCCGTCAAACGGGAGAATCGGCAGGAGGTTGATGAGCCCCAGGTTGAAGCTCAGAAAGGCGAGCAGCACGGGGTACCAGTCCTGCTGAACCGCTTGGCGGCTGACGTCGATGATGCCGACCGGGCCAACGGCTCCTTCGGGCCCGGTCGCGCTGATCTTGCCGCTGACAAGCCACCAGAATCCCGTGAAGGTGCCGACCGCGACTTCCTTGAACCCCACGAGACCGAGGCGGACGGCCCCGATGGGCCCGGGGCGCTCGCGGTCGACGCCGGCGCGCACGCCGAGGTAGCCGCTGCCCGGGGCCTGGGGGTTGCTGATCAACGTGACGCGTACCGTACGCTCGCTGTCGCCGCCTGCCCGCACGTACGTCAGGGCGATCTCCTCGCCGGGATGGGTGCGGAAGTAGGCGGACGCCTGATCCCAACTCGTCCACCGCCGACCGTCCGCGCCGACGACTGTGTCGCCTGGCTGCAGCCCGGCACTCGCAGCCGGCGTACCCTTCACGACCTCGTCGAGCGTCAGGCTCGCGGTCGCCGTACCCTGAATACCGACGAACAGGATGAGGATGACGGCCGCGGCGGCGAAGTTCATCAGCGGTCCCGCGGCGATCGTCACGTTCCGCTTCCAGACCGCCTTCCTGTAATAGACGCGGTCTCCGGCCCCTTCCGGGACCTCCTCCTCGGGCGTCATGCCGCTGATCTTGCAGAATCCGCCCAGAGGAATGATGCCGACGCCGTACTCCGTCTCGCCGCGCGTGCGTCGCAGTGCCGCCGGGGGAAAGCCGATGTAGAACTTCTCGACCCGCATGCCGAACGCCTTGGCGGCGAGAAAGTGACCGAGCTCGTGCACGGTGATGAGGAGGGCCAACCCCAGGATGGCCACCAGCAGCACCCACTGCCCCAGGAGGAGCGCAACCAGCAAGCCCCCACCCAACACCAGAGACCAGGGGCTGAGCGCCCGCGACCCTCCGTCGGACCCCTGTCCCGACGGGGACGATCCGCTCGGGTCGGGCGCGACTGAGCGCTGTTTGCGACGCCCTGAAGATGTGGACTGCGACTCCGTCATCGTTTGTCAGGATACCCGGTGCAGGTTGCGTGCGCGTTAACGGCGCGTTGAGCCGCTCAAGCCGGGTGGCCGCTGGCCTCGCGCGCGAAGCGCCGCGCGTCGGCATCGCATTCGTATACGTCGTCCAGTGACTCGAGCGGCTCGTCGCCCAGCCAGGAGAGGCACTTCTCCACAACCGCGGCGATCTCGAGGAAGCCGATGCGTCGCTCGAGGAAGGCGGCGACCGCAATCTCGTTGGCGGCGTTGAGGACGACCGGGGCGGCGACGGTACGCGGCGAGGGCACTGAGGCGCGAGCGGCGGAGGCCGCCGCGCCGTCGGCGCCGGCGCTGGCGGCCGCACGGGCGGCGCGCTCGACGATGGCCGCTTTCCTCCCCGCCTCCTCGGCCAGGGACAGGCAGCGGAAGGTCGCCGTGTCCGGAGTCGCGAAGGCGATGGCGGTCGCGAAGAGATCCAGGCGCCGCACGTCAGGCAGGGCCGGCCGCTGCGGATAGGCAAGCGCGTAGCCAATGGGCGTGCGCATGTCGGGCACGCCGAGGTGAGCGAGAATGGCACCATCGGAGAAGCGCACCATGCTGTGCACGGTGCTCCGAGGGTCGATGACGACGCGGATCCGCTCGTACGGTACGCCGAAGAGGTAGTGCGCCTCGATCACTTCGAGGCCTTTGTTCATGAGCGTGGCCGAATCGATGCTGATCTTGGGGCCCATCGACCACGTCGGATGGGCGAGCGCCTCCTCTGGCGTGACGGCGGCCAGGTCCGCGGCCTTTCGGCCGCGAAATGGGCCGCCAGAACCCGTCAGCAGGAGTTCCTCCACGGTCGCCGCCGCCGCGGCCGTCCCGCCGGCGTGCAGGCACTGGAAGAGCGCGCTGTGCTCGCTGTCCACGGGCAGGATCGCCGCCCCACTGCGAGCCGCGGCGTCCAACACGAAGGGCCCCCCGGCGACCATGCTCTCCTTGTTGGCCAGGGCGAGTGTCGCCCCGACGTCCAAGGCTGCCATGGTAGCCCGCAGCCCCGCGGCGCCGACGATCCCGTTGAGCACGGTCAGCGGGACGGCTGCGGCGGCGGCGCGCTCGGCCGCGGCGGCGACGAGCTCGCGCAGGCCGGCTTCGCCGGCGAGCACCGCGAGCTCAGGAGCGAGCGCGGCGGCCCGCGCCGCCGCCTCCCCGCTTCGCAGGCACACATGGCGCACGTCGTGCCGCGCAGCCTGCTCCAGCAGCAGAGCGGCGTTGCTGCCGGCGGCTAGGCCGACCAGGCGCACGCCCTCGAGCGCGTCGAGGATCTCGAGCGCCTGCCGGCCGATCGAGCCCGTGGAGCCGAGCACGAGCAGATGGGTGTGAACGTCCTGGGTCATGCATGTAACGGTATCACGCGCCGAGAGGCGCTCGCCTTCGTTCGCCCGCCGAAGCGCCAGCTAAGGCCGCCTGGCTTGGCGCGGCAACCGATCGAGGACGTCCTGGATGCTCTCACCGGCCGGCTTGCGGTGCAGAACGTAGCGTGGATCGACAAGAACGGCGGGGTAGTCGAGGCCGCCGCTGGCCGTACGAAGCTCCTCCCGAGAATACCCCTCCGTGTCCACGAGGTGCACCGCGACGGTGGGCACTTCGTGGTGGCGGCGATAGTACGCGAAGGTCGACTGCGGCAGCGAGCCCATGACGTTGACGTTGGACAGCCAGTAGGTGTTGGCGGCGATCTCGCCGTCCCAGAGGAGGTAGTAGCCGCACGCCTGGAAGAAGACGAGCAGCTTGTCGCCGGGCCGCGCCACGGTGCGGAGATCGCGATCGAAGCGCCGGAGCCGGTCGTAGCGCTCCGGCGTCACCCTGATCCCCCACCACGGGCCGAAGTCGAAACGCTTGGTGAGTTCAGCGTAGGGGACGTTGCGCTGCTGGTACTCGAACTGCAGTCCAATCGTCACCGCCACGATAGCGGTGAGGACGAGCACCGCTGCCCACGGCGAACGAGGGCGGCCGGCAGAAGTCGCGCCATCCACAGGCGCATCGTTGACTCGTGTCCACGGCAGGCTCACGCTCTCCAGTGCCCAGGCGAGGAAGAGCCCGCTCGGCAGCAGCGCCGGCAGCAGTCCGACGGGCGCATGGACGTAGCCTTCAGCGCTCGTATAGGCGGCCATGATCCCCGCCAGCAAGCTGGGCGCCCAGACCCAGATCAGCAGCTTGGCCCCTATTTCCTTGCGCTCCTGGGGCACGAACAGGTACAGATACGGAGCCAGAAAGCTGTAGACGAGCACGAAGCCAGCGCTCTCCAGCAGCCAGCGCTGGCCGGCGATCCACAGGGCGAATGGCAGTCCGGCGAGGAGCAGCCGCCCCACCCTCGGCCACCGCCGGTAGACCAGGTAGACGATCAGAGTCGCCAGGATCAGCAACGGCTGCGATGTGAAGAAGCGCCAGAACCCGCGCGCCACCTCGACTGCCTTGCTGGCGCCGCCGAGCTGATCGAGGCGCGCCGCCTCGTCCATCGTGAAACGCCAGCAGCGTTCCAGGTTCTTGACGCCGACGCCAAGCAGGTACGCGGCCACAGGTAGCAGGACAAGGGCGCCGCCGCCGGTCCAGGCCGTGAGCGCCCGGCGAGCCGCCCGCCCTGTCGGAGGACCGTCGGGGTCGGGCGGATTGAGGAACCTGCCAGACGCCACCATCGCCGTCGCTTGGCGCCCCAGCGCGAACGCCAAGGCGACGCCGTAGAAAGGCATGATGAAGAGCAGCGTGGGATACGCGACCACGGCGAGACCGAAGGCCACTCCCGAGGCGATGCACCACCGCGGGCTACGGCCAAGCAGGACGGTCCAGCAGGCGAGCATCGCACCCAAGGTGAGAAACGCGGCCCCCATCGTGTTGTAGCTGAGCTGCGGCGTATCCCAGAAGAGGAACGTCACGATGACCGCGCAGATGAGGATCGCAAGCTCCCAACGCACGCAGCGGCGTAGGAGCAGGAAGGCTGCGAGGGCGACTGCGATCATCAGCAGCAGGTAGAGGTGCCGCGCGTAGATGACGAGGCCCGTCACGTCGTAGTCACGCACGATCGCAAAGAGCTTCACGAATGGGTACTCGAGCAGTCCCGGCATCTGCGCGAGGCTCTGTTCGTCGACGAAGGGGCGATCGCCGAGCGCCCACCGCCACGGCACGAGAAGGTAGAAGCTCTCGTCCTGCGGATCCATGCCGACGAACAGCCGCAGCCAGGTGACGACGACCGCGACGACCGCGACGGCGATCGCGACAACCGGGACGGCGAAGCTGGCGCGGCTCGCCTCGCGACCTCCGCCCGCTTCGCCATTCCCGCGCACAGCGCCGGCGGCGTCCGCCTTGGGCTCAGTCACAGTTGGCGCGCTCCTTCGCCATCGCGAGAGATCGGTGGCACCTTGGCGTGCAGATCGAAACCATGTACTCGCTCAGGATACCAATGAAGGAAGGTGGACGCTGCCGGGGACGCGGATGCGTTTGGCAACGCAGCCCAGCCTAGTAGTGCAGCAGCGCCGTGAGCACGAAGTACGCGGCGACAGACGCCCACAGCAAGGCATCGAAGCGGTCGAGCACGCCGCCGTGACCGGGAATCCCGCGCCCGGAGTCCTTGATCTGCACGTCTCGCTTGATGAGGCTCTCAAAGAGATCGCCGAGCGGCCCGGCTACCGCGATCACGGCCCCGAGCAAGAGCGAAGACGACGGGCCCAGCGGCGTGTACAGGCCGATGAACACGACGAGCAGGACGGTGCTGATCGCGCCGCCGGCAAATCCCTCCCAGGTCTTCTTCGGCGAGAGGTGCGGCGCCATGGGCGTGGCGCCGAAGAACTTGCCGGTGAAATAGGCCATGGTGTCGCCGGCCCAGGTGCCGAACACGACTGTGAGGACGATGCCGGCGCCGTCGTCGAGGCGGCGCGTGAGTAAGAGGGCGCTGAAGCCCAGGCCGAGATAGAGCAGACCCAGGACTGTCGTCCCCATGCGCACGGTGATCCCCGGCCGCGGCCCCGCCAGGAGCCCAAGCACGGCCGTGAAGAGGACGCCGCCGCACACCGCACCGAAGACCGCCGTGGGCGTGTAGAACCAGGCCATGGCGAGCATCAGGATCAGGCCCGCGAAGCCGGCGAGAGGCAGCGGGCGATACATCTTCGTCAGCCGGAAAAACTCGCGCAGACCGACAAGAGCGAGGGCGAGCATGAGGAAGAAGAACACGAGCCCGCCGTGGACGACGACCACGATCGCCAAAATGGCGAGGACGATGCCGGTGATGATGCGCGTCGTCACGACACGCCGCCACCGGCATCCGGCTCGCCGCTCGCTGCCTGTCGCCGGCCGCCGAAGCGCCGCTGACGCCCGGCGTAGTCCGCCAGGGCGGCGTTGAGGTCGGCGGGGCCGAAGTCCGGCCAGAGGCGATGGCTGAAGTAGAGCTCCGAGTAGGCGCTCTGCCAGAGCAGGAAGTTGCTGATGCGGAGCTCACCGGAGGTGCGGATCAGCAGTTCGGGATCGTGCATCTCCGGCGCGTACAAGTGGCGCTGCAGGTCGCCGGGACCGAACGCCGGGGGAGCCGCCGTGCGCGCGCCGTCAGCGCCCGGGGCCGCCTCGCTGACCTCTGCAGGACGTGCCGACGCATACTCGAGGGCGAGTCCGGCGGCCGCGTCGAGCAGCTCCTGGCGGCCGCCATAACCGAAGGCGATATACACCGTCATGCGCGCGTTCCCAGCTGTCAGCGCCTCCGCCTCCTCGATCCTCTGCACCAGCTCCGCCGGTGCGCCCTCCCGGCGCCCGACGAAGCGCACGCGCGCACCGCGCGCATGCATATCGGGCACCTGCGAATCTATCATCTCCACGAACAGCGCCATCAGCGCCTCGACCTCATCCTCGGGGCGATTCCAGTTCTCGGTGCTGAACGAGTACACCGTTACCTCGCGGATGCCAAGGTCGAGAGCGTGCTCGAGCACGCGGCGCAGCGCCTTGGCGCCGGCGCGGTGCCCTGCGCCCACCGGCAAGCCGCGCCGTTGCGCCCAGCGCCCGTTGCCGTCCATGATGATCGCGAGGTAGCGACAGGTCGCGCCGCCCGCCGCAGGTTCGGCGGCACCGTGCAGCGAACGCACGCGCCAGCGCGCTATCCATCGTTGCAGCGACATCGCCAGATGGGCTTTCGCGAGCGAGTGCGGCCGAAGGGCGGTCAGACCTCGAGGATCTCGGCTTCTTTGTGCTTCACGAGCTCGTCGATCTGGCGCACATGCTCGTCGGTGCGCTTCTGGAGCTCCTTCTCGGCACGCACCTCGGCGTCCTCGCCCACCTCGCCGTCGTGCGCGAGCTCCTTGAGGTCCTTCATGCAGTCGCGGCGCACATTCCGAACCGCCACGCGGCCGTCTTCGGCGAGGCGATGCACGAGCCGCACCAGATCCCGACGCCGCTCCTCCGTGAGCGTCGGCACAGGCAGCCGGATGACGATGCCGTCACTGCTCGGGTTGAGGCCGAGATCGCTCTCCATGATCGCCTTCTCGATGCTTCGCATGGCGGTCTTGTCGAAGGGCTGTACTGTCAGGAGGCGCGGTTCCGGCGCGGCGATGTTCGCCATCTGCTTCAGCGGGGTGGACGTCCCGTAGTAGTCGACGTGGACGCGGTCCAGCAGTCCAACGCTGGCGCGGCCACTGCGCACCGTGTTGAACTCGACCTTGACGGCTTCGACGGCCTTCGCCATACGATGGGTGGCGTCAGCCAGCAGCTCCTTCTCCACCAGTCCTCCCTTCCCGGAATCAGCTCTCCGTGGGCGTACGCACCACGGTGCCAACACGCTCACCGGTCAGTACGCGCACGATGTTGTCGCCGGTCATCCTGAACACATGGATCGGCAAGTGATTGTCCATGCACAGGCTCAAGGCAGTCGTGTCCATCACCTTGAGCCCCTGGTCGATCGCCTGAAGGTGAGTGATCTCGGGGATGAAGCGCGCCGCCGGATCCTTCTCCGGGTCGGCGGTGTAAACGCCGTCGTAACGGCGTTTGGCCATCAGGATCGCCTCGGCCTCGAGCTCGAGCGCGCGGAGCGCCGCCGCCGAGTCGGTGCTGAAGTACGGATTGCCCGTGCCCGCGGCGCAGATGACGACGCGCCCTTTCTCGAGGTGCCGCAGGGCGCGCCGACGGATGTAGGGCTCGCACACGGCGCGGATCTCGATCGCGCTCATGACGCGCGTGTCGACGCCCTCGTCCTGCAACGCATCCTGGAGGGCGAGAGCGTTCTGCACGGTGGCGATCATCCCGATGTGGTCGCCGGTGGTGCGATCCATGCCCCCGGCGGCGGCCGCCATGCCGCGGAAGATATTGCCGCCACCGACGACGATGGCGATGTCGACGCCAAGGCCGCGGGCAGTCTTGATGGTGAGGGCAACCGACTTCGTCATCGCCGGCTCGATCGCCACCCTCTCGCCGCCCAGCGCCTGGCCGCTGAGCTTCAGCAGCACGCGCTCGAACGCAGGTGTGGGCGGCTCACCCGTCATCGCCGTCAGCCAGCTTCGACCGTCTCGCCGAGCTGGAAGCGCACGAAGCGCCGGACCTCGACGTTCTCGCCGATCACGCCGACGAGGTCGGTGCGCACCTGCTCGATGGTGCGGTCCGGGTCCTTCACGAACGCCTGCTCGATAAGACAGGTCTCGGCGAAGAACTTGTCCAGCTTGCCGGTGATGATCCTGTCGATCACGTTCTCGGGCTTGCCCGTGACCTGCTCGGCGTAGATGGACTTCTCGCGCGCGATGACGTCCTCCGGCACTTCCTCGCGCCTCACCCAGCGAGGCGACGACGCGGCTACCTGCATGGCGAGGTCGTGCGTGAACTCCTTGAACGGCGCGCTACGCGAGACGAAGTCCGTCTCGACGCCAACCTCGACGAGCACGCCGATCTTGCCGCCGGCGTGAATGTACGAGTCGACGGCGCCGTCCTTGGTGGCGCGGGCGCTCCTCTTCTGAGCGCTGGCCAGACCCTGCTTGCGCAGCTCGTCCATCGCCTTCTCGGGGTCGCCGGCAGTCGCGGCCAGCGCCTTCTTGCAGTCCATCATCCCAGCGCCGCTCTTCTCGCGGAGCTCCTTAACCAGTGCAGCGGTGATCTCAGGCACAGCACGATCCTTTCGGAGGGTCGGCGTTGTTCTCGTTCGGGTGGGTCTCAGTCGGTCGGCTGCGCGCTAGCGTCCGCCTTGGCCGCCTCGTCGCCGGGGGGTGCGTCGGCTTCGCCGGACGCGGCCTGCGGCTCCGATTTCTTCGCGGCGGGCTTGCGCGGCGGCCGTGCGGCCGCGGGCTTCTTCGCCGCGGGAGCCTCGGCGGCCGCGGTCGGCGCCGCAGCCTCGGCCGGCGTCTGCTCGGCGGCCGCGGCCGCAGCCTGCTCGGCGGCGTTGCGCTCGGCGGCGGCGACTGCTTCGGCGATTGCCGCGGCCTCCGCAGCCTTGCGCTCGGCCTCGGCCTTCATCTCGGCCTCGGTGAGGAGCTGGCGGCCCTGAGCGACGGCGTCAGCCATCACGCGGACGATCAGGGAGCAGCTCCGAATCGCGTCATCGTTGCCGGGGATGATGTAGTCGATCTCGTCCGGGTCGCAGTTGGTGTCGACGAGACCGATGATCGGGATCTTCAGCTTGCGCGCCTCTTTGACGACGATCGCCTCTTTGCGCGGGTCGACGACGAACACGGCCGTGGGCAGACGATCCATCCCCCCGACGCCGCCAAGGTTCTGCTCCAGCTTGCGCAGGTCGGCGCGCAGCTGCATCGCCTCGCGCGTCGGCAGCAGATCGAGCGAGCCGTCTTCGGAAAGCCGCCGCAGCTCGTGCATACGCTTGATGCGCTTGCTCAGCGTGCTGAAGTTCGTGAGCAGGCCGCCCAACCAGCGGTTGGCGACGTACGGCATGCCGACGCGCTCCGCCTGCTCCTTGATCGTCTCCTGGCACTGCTTCTTGGTGCCGACGAAGAGAACGCTGCCTCCGCGTTCGGTGGCGCGCTTGAGAAACGCGCAGGCCTCATCGATGAGAACGGTCGTCTTCTGCAGATCGATGATGTAGATGCCGCCGCGCTCGCCGAAGATGAACTGCTTCATCTTGGGGTTCCAGCGCCGAGTCTGGTGGCCGAAGTGGACGCCGCTCGTGAGCAGGTCCTTCATGCTCACCGTGTGCTGAGGTAGAGGCAACGCAAACTCCTTCCGAAACGGTTGTCTGGCAGCGCTGACCGGCACCTCTGGCGCCGGCAGCTTGCGCCGCCTCACTGTTCCGGCGAACGATCCGTGGAATCGGGCACGGCAGGCACTCGCAAGCGCCTTTGTCCCGACACCGCCACGGACCTCGACGTCCGCCGGGTCGGCATGGACACAACAGCCGGGTATCTTACCAGAAGGGCGCGCCCGCGCCTACTGGCCGCCGCGTCGGCGACGTGTGCCGGGCTAGCCGATCGCCGCCGGCTCGATCTCGTCCCGCAGGCGGCCCTTGAGACGCAGAATAGCCTTCGTGTGGAGCTGCGAGATACGGGACTCGGTGACCCCGAGCACCTCACCGATCTCGCGCAGCGTCAGGTTCTCGTAGTAGTAGAGCGCGATCACGATCTTCTCGCGCTTGGGCAGCGCGTCGATGGCCATCGCCAGCCGGTTCTTCATCTCGCTCAGGTCGAGCAGACGCGAGGGATCGCGGCTCTTGGGATCCTCGATGGTGTCGATCAGCGCCGCTTGGTCGCCGTCCGACCCCGAGATCGACCAGAGCTCGTCGAGGGCCACCATGCTGGTATTGGCGATCTGCGTGAGAGACACTTGGAACTCCCTCACCGACACGTGCAGCTCGGCGGCGATCTCCTGGTCGCTCGGCGCTCGCTGGAGACGATTCTCGAGCAGAGCACAGACCTTCTCGATCTCCCTCGCCTTGCTGCGCACCGAACGCGGGACCCAGTCCATGGAGCGGAGCTCGTCGATGATCGATCCCTTGATACGCGAGATGGCGTAGGTCTCGAACTTGATCTCCCGCGCCGGATCGAAGCGCTCGAGCGCGCCGATGAGGCCCAACAGCCCGTAGCTGATCAGATCGGCTTCCTCGATGTGCGCCGGCAGGCCGTTGCTCATGCGCCCGGCGACGTACTTTACAAGCGGCGCGTACGCCAGGATGAGGCGATCCCGGGCGCTCTTGTCGCCCTGGAACTTGTACCGCGCCCAGAGATCACGCACGGTCTCTTCGTCAAGTCGCGTCATTGCCGGCTATCGCTCTCAGGCTCGCGGATGGTGCAGGTCGTAGGTACGTCGCAAGTGCGCACCGCTGACGTGCGTGTATACCTGGGTCGTCGACAGCGATGCGTGGCCGAGCAGCTCCTGGATGGCGCGCAGATCGGCGCCACGTTCCAGCATATGAGTCGCGTAGGCGTGCCGCAGCATGTGCGGCGACACCGTGTCAATCCCCGCCAGGCGACTGTACTTTACTACGAGTCGCCTGATGTCGGAGGTGCGCAGGGGACGACCGCTCTTGGAGACGAGAAGAGCGCAGCCTCCCCCGACACGAGCGCCGACGTCCTCTGCCGCCGCGAACCAGCCGCGACCCCGCGCGAGGTAGCGACGCAGCGCCGCAGCAGCCTCCTCGCCGAGCGGCACGATACGCATCTTGCCGCCCTTGCCGTGGATGATGAGCTGCGCCTGCGACGCCTTCACGTCTTCGATGCGCAGGTCCACCACCTCCATGCTCCGGAGGCCACAACCGTACAGGAGCTCGAGCGCCAGTCGGTCGCGGAGATCGAACGGGTCGGTGCCGCCCGCCGCCGCGATGAGCGCCTCGATGTCGGCCGGACTCGGCACACGCGGCAGACGCCGGCGGCGCCGCGGCCCGGGCAAGGCCCGCGTAGGGTCGACGCCGAGCACCCCGGTCTCGGTCAGATACTTCGCGAAGCCGCGCAGCGCGGACAGCTTGCGCGCCAACGTCGCGGGCGCATAGCCGCGACGGCCAAGATGGGCCGTGAACGCGCGCAGCGTGCGGCGGTCGAGACTTGCGACCGTGAGATCCTTGGCGGCAAGCCACTCGAACAGTTGCCGCAAGTCCGACGCATAGGAACGCTTCGTCGCCCCGCTGGCGCCGCGCACATCCAGCTCCCGAAGGTAGCCTGCGCAGCGCCCAGCGGGGTCGGCGGCAACAGCCGAGCTCTCTCGTACGTCGCGTACGTCGCGACGCTCCGGCGAAACGGTCAATGAAACCCCCTGAGGCGCCCTAGCTTTCAACGCCGGGCGCGCTCAGTCCTTCCCTCTCCGGGCGCTGCGGCGCTGAAACCACCTGACGACAGGGCCGCTCTCAGCGACGCCGGAGGCGATAGCGCCCACCGTCAACCCGTCGCACGAGGCCTTCCACCTCCAGCTCGCTGACCGTCGCCGCCACCTGGCTTGCCGGCAGCGAGCAGCGGGCGGCAAGCTCGTCGATGCTGAGCGTCGCGCGCTCCAAGGCGCGGAGAACGTCGCGGAAGGCACCCTCGCCGTTCTCGAGAACCGCGTACGCAGCGGCGCGGCTGCCCCCGCTCCCGAGCGCATTCCCCTCTGCCGGCGGCGGTGACCCCACAGACTCGACGGCGATGCCACGCAGCACATCCTCCGCCCCCTCGCAGATGCGTCCACCGTCACGCAGAAGGGCATGCGGTGCCTCGCTCAGCCGCCGGCCGGCCTCTCCCGGCACGCAGAGCACCTCGCGCCCCAAGTCGAGAGCATGGCCGGCGGTGATGCGCGCACCGCTGCGCTGCGTCCCTTCGACGATCACGACACCTCGGGAGAGCGCCGCCATGACTCGGTTCCGAGCAGGGAAGCGCCATGGCCGCGCCGGCACACCCCAGGCGAACTCCGACAGCACGAGCCCTCCGCGAGCCACGTCCGAGTAGAGGCGAACGTTGCACCGGGGATAGACGACATCCGCGCCGCACCCAAGCACGGCGACGGTGCTCGGTTGGCGGCGGACCTGGGCCGACGCCTTTGCGGCGGCCGCTTGCGCCGCCGCGTCGACGCCCATCGCCAGCCCACTGACGACCAGCAGGCCGGCGTACGTCAGATCGCGGCCGAGCATGCGCGCCATCTCCTCGCCGTACGGCGATGGCGACCGCGTGCCTACCACGGCGACCGCCGGGTGCGCCGCCAACGTCGACAGCCGGCGAGCTGTCTCCTCGGCCGCGCACGCAGCGTGGACGAAGAGGCAGAGCGGCGGATCGGAGAGGTGCCGCACGTTGGGCGGGTACAGCGAGTCGCACCAGGCGACGACCATGTCGCCGCCGGGACGGCCCTCCATCTGCCGCTGGCACTCGTCCGGGCCGGCGGCGAGCAGCGCGGCGAACCTCTGCTCCTCCGCGCTGCTCGCCACCTCGTCGCCGCCGTCGGGAAAGGATCGCCGTTTCGCGGCGGCACGCGCGCGACGACGCCGCGGCCACGAGAGGATCATCGCCGCAAGATCATCGACGGGCTGGTCAAGGATCTCCGCCGGTGACCCGATCTCCTTGACCAGCCGCTTCACAAGGCCCTGACGCCACGAAGCGAGACTGCCCAGCCACACACAGCGAGCACGGCACGTCGAGTCACTCTGCGCGGCGGTCACCCTGCCCCCCTCTCCCGCTCAGAGCCAGGCGTCATCGCGACCGTCGGTGCGGTAGCTCAGGCTCTCCCCCAGGTGCACCGAGGTGATCGTCGGGGAGTCGTCGAGATCGGCGATCGTCTGTGCCACCTTCACGACCCGATCGCACGCACGGGCGCTCAGGCGCAGATTCTCGTAGGCGCGGTCGAGCAATGTCGTGGCGCCGTGCTCCACGTTGCAGAAGCGGCGCACGTGACGGGCGCTCATGTGCGCATTGGCGTAGATGCCGGCGCCGGCGAAGCGCGCGAGCTGCCGCCGCCGCGCGGCAACCACGCGAGCGCGGACGTCGGCCGATGTCTCTGCGCCGGCGACCAGGCGACGGTCGGCGGGCGGCACGCGCGGCACGTCGAGGCGGAGGTCGATCCGGTCGATCAGCGGTCCGCTGAGCCGGGCCGCGTACTGCCGCAGGCGGTACCCTGGGCAGGTGCACTCGCGTCCGGGATCGCCGC
>Ga0315295_10002348_pt1 | contig 16066 bp, 18 predicted proteins | sample YL17G14_0_MG_FD_204453 | JGI IMG/M metagenome (GOLD analysis project Ga0315295, IMG submission 204453) | Sediment microbial communities from Yellowstone Lake, YNP, Wyoming, USA - YL17G14_0 | ecosystem: Environmental > Aquatic > Freshwater > Lake > Sediment | place: USA: Wyoming | collected... | reverse complement strand
TTGACCTTGCGCACGAAACGTTCATGCGTCGATTCCATCACCGGGTGCTGCTTGGCAAGATGACGCACCTGCCAACGTAACACGTTTCCCAGCAGGCGCGCAGCTTCATCATCCAGGTTGTGCCCGGTGGCCAGCACCGGGAACCCATGTTCGAACGCGAGACGATCGAAATAATGGCGTTTGATGATGCCGCATGCCGCACAAGCCGGCCGATGCGTGGAGGCGGCGACCGTTGGGATCGCCACCCCTTCTTCCTCGAGGCGGACCGTGATCAAGCGCAACCCACGGGCGCGCGCGAATGCCTCGGCTTTCGCCGTCGAGGCCTGCGAGTACGCGCCGATGCCCAAAGCCAGATGCATGCCGGTGGTGCGGAAGCCGAGTTCGACCAGGATGTCCCACAATGTCAGGCTGTCTTTGCCGCCGGAGACCGCCACCAACACTTCCTCATCGGGGGTGAACATGCGCTGCTTTTCGATTGCGCGTTCCACCTGGCGTCGTAGAGAGAAGATGAAGCAGCCGCGGCAGAAAGCGGAGTTGTGCTGGCGAATGTGAACCTCCGCCTTGCCCTGGCAGCGCTTGCACTTCATGTTCGCCTCTTTCAACCGCCGGAGATGACGTTGCGAATTTCGATCGCTTCGTCCGCTTCAATGAACTCGCTGTCGCAGATCAGCTCGTTGCCACGAATGACCATGACGGTCCCCGGCAAGAGCCCGAGATGCTGGAGAATGTCACTCACGCGGCGACGGCCGTCCAGCTCGATCTGCTTGTGCTGGGGCGCTAACGTGATGCGCATGCGAGGAGGCGACAATAGGGAAATACACGTAGTGAGTCAACGCACCGCCGCGCCGGCAACCCAATGGGCACTGTCGTGAGGACATCAAAACAGGCTCAAGAAGCTGGTCAGGATCCGGTAGGTCAGGCCCCAGATCGTGTGGCCTCGATAGACGAAGGCGCTGTACTCCATTTCTTGACCGGCGAGCGTTAAGCGGAGACTCCCCCGCGCTTCGTCTTGGCGCAAGAAGGGCAGCGGCACCCACACAGCACTGTCGACCTCCTGCGCGTTCAGCCTCAGGTCTACGGGAGCGGTTAGGGCGAACACGAACGGACTGACGATTACATTCAGCCGCTGCATCCCGCCGGTACGTAGCTCATCGAGGCGTCCGAGCATCTGGCCGTGCGCAACGAGGTCGATTCCCACTTCCTCGCGCGTCTCCCGTGCTACGGTCGTCACTAGATCGACATCGGACGGATGCTGCCGCCCTCCCGGCAATGCCATGTGTCCGGACCAGGGATCACCGGGCCGCTGCGAGCGGCGAATTGCCACAAATTCCGCTCCATCTTCGCCGTCTCGCAGGATCAACGCAACCGCGGCCCGCACGCCACCATTCGCTTCCAGCGCCACAGGGAGATATACGGACAGACGCTCTCGGATGAGATCGATCCGCATGCTGAACAAAATCTTAGGACTTTAGCAAGCCCAGCGCTAGCGGTTCGTGTCTCGAAGCACGTTTTCTTCCGCAGCTGCTCGACGCCAGCACCGTTCTCAGTCGAGCGCGTGCGGATCAGCACGGGCGATCAGGGCGCGCAGATCCTCGCAATGCGCCGCTTCTTCCCGGCACAGCATCTCAAAGAGCCCGGCCGTCTTTGGGAAGAGTTCGGCAAAATGCATAGCCAGCTCACGAAAGCGTTGCACCGCTACCCGATGAGCCTCCAAGTCCTGCACCAGCCGAGCCCAATGGTTCAAAGCTCCCCGCGCCGGTGGTTCGGGAGCGACGGGTGGAACCGGCGTGCCGGCCGCCTCGATTGTTTGCTGCAACCGGCGCCGCTGCTCCTCTTCGTCCGCCGCCAACCGCTTCAGCGCTTCAGCGCTCTGCGGTTGCGGCGCCATTTCGGCATGTTGCAGCAAGTGTGCCGCCCGCCGAGCGCAATCGAGATACGATTGCCGCAATGCGACCGCCAATTGTTCGGTGGCCGCGGCAGACCCGCCGATTACGAGACGAGATAGTCTATTGAACATGCCCATGACAGCGGCGCAACCGTAGTGCGATGGGCCGTTCCTGTCAAGCAGGCCGGGTGCAGAGCGCACAAATGGTTGGTTGGCGGTCGGCCCACGCTACGGCTGAGGGTTTAAGTGTCGTTAGATTTTCGCTATACAAGAAGAATCAAAGGGAGACGAAATGGCCCGAATCACCGTCGAAGATTGCCTGAAAAAGGTGCCCAATCGGTTCGAGCTCGTGCTGGTGGGAGCCCGCAGGGCGAAGCAGCTTCTGAAAGGTGCCCGGCCCCTGGTCGAGAGCGATAACAAAGAAGTGGTCGCAGCCTTGCGCGAGATTGCCGAGGGCAAAGTGAGCATGACGTATCCTGAGGCCGAGCAGTCCTGAGTCTTGAGTCCTGAGTCCTGGCCGCGGCGTCCCAAGGTTCAGGGCTCAGCACCCAGCACCCAGGCCTGCCCCGCCTGAGGGCTGTCCCACCATGGCAGAAGCAAGAGATCTGTACCGTGTTCTGGGAGTGTCGCGTAACGCCAGCGCCGAGGAGATCAAGAAGGCGTACCGCAAGCTCGCGCGGCGGTACCATCCCGACGTCAATCCGGGCAATAAGGAAGCCGAAGAGCGTTTCAAGGAGATCGCTCAGGCTCACGACATCCTAAGCGATCCTGAAAAGCGGAAACTCTACAACGAGTTCGGGCCCGAGGGCGTGCAAGCTGGGTTCGATGCCGGCAGAGCTCGGGCGCAGGGGGAATGGGCACGCCAGACGGCCGGTGGCGCCGCGTTTGGCGAGGAGGGTTCTGGACCGTCGGGCTTCGGTCGTTACACCAACTTCGAAGATATTTTCGGGGATGTATTCGAAGGGGCAGCACGGCGCGGACCCCACCCAGGGCAGGACGCCGAGGCCGCTCTGGAAATCGGCCTCATGGACGCGATCCGCGGGCTCTCTACACAGTTGACCATCGATCGGCCGGAGGCCTGCGCGACTTGCGGCGGCTCCGGTAATGATCCTGCGTCGGAGACCACATGCCCGGAGTGTTCGGGACGGGGACGCGTGCAGATGGGGCGGGGCCCGGTTTCTTTCGGGCGCACCTGCCCACGCTGCGCGGGCACGGGCCGCATCAGCACCCGCTCTTGTGCTGCCTGCAAGGGCAGTGGCCAGACCGTCCGCCAGGAACGGCTTACGGTGCACATTCCGCCAGGTGTCGACACTGGATCGCGGGTGCGTGTTGCGGGCAAGGGGACACCCGGTGTTCATGGCGGCCCGCCCGGAGATCTGTACATCGTGATTCGGGTCCGGCCACACTCGCTGTTGGAGCGCCGCGGCTCTGATTTGTACCTCGATGTGCCGATCACGGTTGGGGAGGCGGTGCTGGGCGGTACCATCTCGGTGCCCACTCCCGACGGCCAGGTTCGGGTCAAAGTGCCTTCGGGGAGCCAGAGCGGGCGATTGCTGCGCATCCGCGGCCACGGGATACCAGACCTTAAGGGCGGCGCGCGGGGAGATCTCTACGCACGGCTGATGGTCCAAGTGCCCGTGGATGGTGGGGACAAAATGCGTGAGGCCATCCAGACAGTGGAGTCCGCTTACGGGAAAGATCTGCGCAGCGGATTGCGACTATAGCTGCCGGAGCGAAGGGCCGCGATCATGCATCGCTATGTGAAAGTCTCGGAGGTCTTGTCTGAGCTCCACATCGACTCCGAGTTCCTGCACGCTTTGGAGGCGGAGGATCTGATTCACCCCAAGCACACGCTCGAGGGCGACCTGGTTCTCTCCTCGGAAGATGTGGACCGTATACGCCTGGCGCTGCTGCTTACGGGCGAACTAGACGTGAATTTGCCGGGCGTCGAGGTGATCATGCACATGCGCGAGTCGATGCTGGCAATGCGGCGGCAGTTCTCGCAGATCCTGGACGCGCTAGTTGAAGAGATGCGGCGCCAACTCGGACGCTAACTGCCCGGCGGGGCATTGCCGCATCGTACGAATGGGTTTACATTTCGACGAGCAATTGCAAGCGGCATGATCAAAGACACCGACGCCAAAGACGCGCTAGAGCCGGCCGAGGAACTGCCGGTGGAAGAGGAGACGCGAGCCACCGAGGAGCGCGGGCGGCGCGGCATCCTCGTCCGCTACGATCCGCTCCAGCGCTATCTCTCAGAAATCCGTCGTTATCAGCTGCTCTCACGGGAAGAAGAGCGCCGGGTGGCGGTCCGCTACCATGAGACGCACGATATCGAGGCCGCCTACCGTCTCGTGACCGCGAATCTGCGGCTCGTCGTCCTCATCGCGCGCGAGTATCAGCATGCCGTCCGCACCCTGCTGGACCTGATCCAGGAGGGGAACATCGGGCTGATGGAGGCGGTCAAGAACTTCGATCCGTACCGCGGCATCCGTTTCCCATCCTACGCGGTTTGGTGGATACGTGCCTACATTATTCGCTACGTCATGAACAACTGGCGTATGGTAAAGATTGGAACCACTCAGGCACAGCGTAAGCTATTTTTTAATTTACAGAAAGAGAAAGACCGCCTCGAGGCGGAAGGATTCATCGCCGGCCCCAAGCTGCTGGCGCAACGCCTGGACGTGAAGGAATCGGAAGTGGTGGAGATGGAGCAGCGGTTGGCTGCCCGTGATCTCTCGATCGATGCGCCGGTGGAAGCGGGAGAGACGGCAACCATGCTGGACTTCCTCCCCAGCAAGGATGCCACTGCCGAGGAGGAAGTGGCGTCCGCCGAATCCCGAGAGCTCATTTCGCAAAAGGTGAAAGAGTTCGGCGAGACGCTGACCGGCAAGGACCGGGTCATCTTCGAAGGACGCCTCATGGCTGAGGAGCCGCTGACGTTGCAGCAGATCGGCGACCGCTACGGCATCAGCCGCGAACGCGTGCGCCAGATCGAGGAGCGGGTGAAAAAAAGGCTCAAGGCGTACTTGCTCGCCAACGTGAAGGACGTTGAGGACGCGGTCATCGATTTCATCCGCTGAGAACGCAGACCCAGTGCCCACGGTTGCGGCGGCACAGTGCCAATTATATAGTTTCGCCGGTCGATGGGATCGAAGCTCTCATGGCGCAAATACATGGCGGCCGGATCGTGGCGAAGGCGCTGAAGGCGGAGGGCGTGCCCTATGTGTTCACGCTCTCCGGCGGGCACATCATGGCCATCTACGACGGTTGCATCGATGAAGGTATCCGCGTGATCGATGTGCGCCACGAGCAGACCGCGGCGCACGCGGCCGAGGGCTGGGCGCGTGTCACCGGGCAGCCGGGCGTCGCTGTCGTGACCGCCGGCCCGGGGCTGACCGACGCCGTGACCGGCGTGGCCAACGCTCGTCGGGCGGATATCCCGATGCTGATCTTCGGCGGTCAAGGCCCGCGCCGTTTCGCCGACATGGGCTCGTTGCAGGACATGAACCATGTGGAGCTGATGCGGCCGCTTACGAAGTGGGCGGTGTCGGTGCCCGAGGGCCACCGGCTGGCCGAGTACGTCAGCATGGCGTTCCGCGTCGCGACCACTAATGTGCCCGGACCGGTGTATTTGGAAATGCCACTCGACCAACTGTTCGCGGCGTACGAGGAAGGACAGGTGGTATTCGCCAAGCAGTATCGCACGGAGGCGGGCATCAGCGGCGATCCGGTCTACGTGGAACGCGCCTTTGAGCTGCTGCGCAAGGCGCAGCGGCCGGTGGCGCTCGTAGGCAGTCAGCTGCGCTGGTCCAGGCGGCGCGAAGCCTACCCGGTGTTCGCAGAGACCTTCGGCATGCCCATTTACGTGAACGGACTCGGTCGCGGATCGTTGCCGCCCGGGAACCCATACTTCTTCTCCCTCACGCGTAAAGAGGCGCTCCGGCAGGCCGACGTGATCCTAATCTTCGGAACGCCACTGGATTTCCGTTTGGGCTATGGTCGCGAATCGCACTTGAACCCGTCCGCGGCGCTCATCCAGGTCGACCTCAATGGAAGCGAAATCGGGCACAACCGAGCCATCGATGTCGGCCTCATTGGAGACACCGGCCTGGTGATGCAGCAGCTCACTGAGTGTGCGGCCTCGGAGGGCTTCAACGCGGCCATGGTGAAGCCCTGGCTCGATGAGATGCGGCGGCGCGAGCAGCAGAAATGGGACCAGATGCGCGCGGAAATGGAGTCGGATGCGGAGCCGATCAACCCGCTGCGTGCGTGCAAAGAAATCGCTGATGTGCTGACCAAAGACACGATCGTCGTCGGCGATGGTGGTGACTTCGTCGCCACCGCCGCTTCGATTCTGCCGATCTACGAGCAAGGGCACTGGCTGGATCCGGGCCCGCTCGGCACACTGGGTGTGGGACCCGGGTACGCGATAGCCGCAAAGCTGGCAAAACCGCGCAGTCCGGTAGTGATCGTGTACGGCGACGGCTCATTCGGTTTGCACGGGCTCGAGTTCGAAGCGATGGTGCGGCAGAAGATCGCCGTCGTCGGGGTGGTGGGGAACGACGCCGGCTGGACGCAAATCCGCCGCGGCCAGGTGCGGCTCTACGGTGTAGAGCGCGCCGTGGCAACGGCTCTTAGCCATACCCGCTACGACCGCGTCGTCGAAGCCTTGGGCGGTCACGGTGAGTACGTCGAGCGGCCGGACCAGATCCGTCCCGCCCTCGAACGTGCCCTCGGTGCCGGCAAGCCAGCGTTGGTCAACATCAAGCTTGGGACAAGCGACTTTCGCAAAGATGCCATCTCGATCTGAATTACAGCACGGGTTTTCATCTGCCGGATCATTATGCAAGAGAAAACCGCAGCCATCATCGTGATCGGGAACGAGATCCTCTCGGGAAAGGTGGTCGACACCAACGCCGCCTTCCTGTGCCGGGAACTGCGCAGCCTCGGCGTTGCGTTACGCCGCATTCTGGTGATTCCCGATGAGCTGGACGAGATCGCGGAGGCGGTTCGCAGCTACAAACCGGCCTTCGACCTCGTCTTCACTTCGGGGGGTGTCGGGCCGACACATGATGACGTCACCATGGCCGGCATCGCCAGCGCGCTGAACCGACAGGTCATCCGCCACCCGGTCCTCGAGCAGAAGATCCGCGAGTTCTCCGGCGACAAAATTAACGAGGCGCGCCTCAAACTGGCCGAGGTGCCCGAGGGCGCCGAGCTCGTGTTTGACGGCGACACCACTTTCCCCGCCATCCACGTGGAGAACCTTTACATCCTGCCCGGCATCCCGGAGATCTTTCGCGATAAGTTCTTGGCCATCAAATCCCGCTTCGCTGTCGATCCGTACTTCCTTCGTGTGGTATATACGCGTGCGGCGGAAAGCACGATTGCGCAGTACTTGAATCAGACCTTGGAGGCCTTTCCATTGCTGCAGCTGGGATCGTACCCGAAGCTGAGGGACCCGGAGTATCGGGTGCGAGTGACACTGGAGTCGAAGGACCAGGAATACGTGAACCGCGCCTTTGAGTACTTGATGGCGCAGCTCCCGCCCGAGATCATCGTGCGGGCGGAATGAGGTGGAGGAGGGAATCATGTGGCGGAAAGCGATGCTGATCGGCTTGGTTGTTTCGCTGCTGTCACGGGTGTCCGTGGCGGAAGCGAATGACAGTAGCTACTGGGGAGAGGCGGGGTGGGGCGTGTTGGCGGTGGCTGCCAATATCCCCTACATGCCGGTAAAGATCCTGTACGCCGGGTTGGGGACATTGACGGGTGGCTTGGCCTACTTGCTGACGGTCGGCGATTCCGAGACCGCGCAGAAGGTGTGGAGCCCGTCACTCGGGGGCAGCTACGTAGTCACGCCGGCCATGCTGCGCGGCGACGAGCCCCTGCTGTTTAATGGACGCAGCTATTCCAACAACTGAGCGCGAGCGGCGCTCCCGGAGGACCCAATGAATAAGAAGATCGTGGGAGGCTTTATTGGCCTCATTATTCTCGCTGTGGCTGCCTTTGCTGCCTATAAGGTCGTGAGCGTGCGCCAGGAGGCGGCGAAGTGGGCCGGCCCGATGAAGGAAATCGTAGACGAAAGCGTCTCGCACGAGGACAACGTGGCCCACACGCGCTTCGTGTCGCTCATCAACGGACCCGTTGCCGCGGTCCAAAAGGCGATCTGGGACGTGGAGAACAGCCAGAACACGGTGGAGAACATCAAGATGTCCAAGCTCATTGAGAGTAAGGACAATACGAAGTTGGTAGAGATCAATCTGCAGTCGCTGAATCTGCCGCTGCAGAATCTTACCATGGAGTGGACACTGTACCCGGATCAGCATCGGATCACCTTCAAGACGGTGAAGTCGCAGGCCCAAGACATCGAGGGTGAGTACCGGCTGGAAAGTTCGCCTGACGGGACGAGAACCCGCCTCACCTATATCAGCGTCTCGAAAGACAAGATCGCAGTGCCCTTCCCGCAATCGGTGCTGGACAGCGCCAACCGTGAAACCTACGTGAACACCGTGCGCGGCGTCGAGAAGACATTGAAACAAGGATAGGCGAGGAATTCCGCTGGCTACGCACACCGCGCGCTTCCTCGCAGGTGCGGCTGATCCCGCGCAATTTCCCCAACTCGACTGGCCGGAAATCGCCTTCGCCGGGCGCTCGAACGTCGGCAAGTCCTCGCTCATGAACCGCTTGGTCGGCCATCGGGGCTTGGCGCGCGTGAGCAAGACGCCAGGGCGTACGCAGCAAATCAATTTCTTCCTTGTTGATGAACGGCTGACGCTCGTGGACCTGCCGGGCTATGGCTTTGCGCATGTGCCCACGGCCATTCGATGGCGATGGAAACGCCTGGTCGAGACCTATCTCAGCCGGCGAAGAAACCTGCGCGCCGTCGTGGTGATCATAGACTTACGCCGGGGCATGGAGAGCGACGAGGAACAGCTCTGTACGTACCTGGCCGCGCTCAGAATCCCCGTCATTCTGGTTGCGACCAAGTCCGACAAGCTTGCCTACGGTGAGCGCCAACGCCGCGCGCAGGCGCTTGACGAGGCTCAAGTATCGGGAGTTGCCGCCCGGCTTCTCTGCTCCGGCCGCACCGGCGAAGGCTTGCTGCAACTGTGGAGGCAAATAGAAGCGTGCACGAGAGAGGTTGGTTGTTCTCGCGGGGAGGCTCATGCTAGAGACAAAATATGACCACCTTCTGGATCGGCACATCCGGCTACAATTACAAAGAATGGAAAGGACCATTCTACCCTGCCGATCTGGCTGAGGCGGCGATGCTGAAGTACTATGCCCAGCGCTTCGCGACGGTGGAGATCAACTACACGTTCTACCGCATGCCGAACGTGCGCACGCTGCAGGGCTGGGCCAAGGAAACCCCGGAAGGGTTCAGATTCGCCCTCAAAGCGCCGCGCCGAATCACCCACGACCTGCGGCTGCGGGACGCCGCCGATCCCTTGACATATTTCTGCGATACCGCGAAGGCGCTGAAACAACGCCTGGGCGCGTTACTCTTCCAGTTGCCGCCGTTCTTGAAAAAGGACGTGCCCCGGCTAGAGGATTTCCTGCACCAATTGCCGCCCGGATTTCGCGCCGCCTTCGAGTTCCGCAATCCGGGCTGGTTTGCCGACGAGGTTTTCGAATGCCTGCACCGCTTCGAGGCGGCGTTGTGCATCGCCGAACACGAGGATCGCAGCGCCCCGTTCGAGCAGACCGCAGACTTCGGGTACTTCCGTTTGCGGCGGCCGGACTACTCGGATGCCGACCTCGCCGCGTGGGCGCGGCGGCTGGAGGATGCCGGTGCGCGCTGGACTGATGTGTTCATCTACTTCAAACACGAAGAGGCCGGCAAAGGCCCCCTGTTTGCCGGCAAGCTTTCCGAGATCCTGCATTCATCTGCGATCGTCGCGGCGGACAATCAGCCGTGACCCGACCGGTCGCAAGCAGGTGCGCTTGGGCCGTCAAGTCGTGCGCGTGACGGAAGCATGCTGGCTGCTCTACGTGTTGAGTACAGCGCTGAGTTGTACTCCGCCCGTTCGTCAGTACGCTCTGAAGAATCAGAGGCTCACGTGTGTGCAGGCCAATGAGTATGCCTTCCACACGCTACAGAGTATGGGATTTGCCGTCTCTGCCTTCGACCCCGCTGCGGTCGGCCACGCGGGCACTATCCACGGATCCCGTCAGGAACGCGAGTTGCAGAATGTCACCGTCACCATCACCTGCCTCTCCGACGGTACCGCGAACATCGATGCCAGTGTGGACTCGCAGCTGCTGGGGCAGGTCGATTTCAAGCGCGGCTTCTACATGGCCTTTAATGGAGTGGCGGCGCAGACGGCGATTCGCGAGGCCGCGGCGCGCGAGGAAGCGCAGCGCCCGCTCGAGCAGAAGAAGGGAAAGGGGTTGCGGGTGCTGTTGCAGCCGGTTGCCGGGCAGGGCGCGAAACTCGATTTCGCTCTCGACCTCGCGGCCGACGGCATCCTGCCGGTGCGGGTGACGATCGACAATGCCAGCTCGCGTAGGTACAGCCTCGATCCCGATGATGTCGCGCTGATCCAGCGCGACGGCACACGTGTGCACGCGTTGCCGATTGACGAGGTGATCGAGCGCGTGACCGCCGCTGAACGCCAGAGGTCTGGTGGGGTCGAAGCGGCGCCGACCGACAGCGCCGCGATCGCCCAACGTCTTGGCGACCGACTCCTGCGGACGAGGGCCATTCTTGCTAATCAGCAGCTGAGCGGCTACCTGTATTTCCCGTTGGGAACTTACACCAAGGGGCGCGTGACCCTCGAAGACCAGGAGAGCGAAGAGGCCGAAGGCTTCGTGGTGGAGTTCTGACTAGGTGACTAGACTATAGACTAGTAGCATTCGCTTTTCTCCCGAAGCCACGGATGATCACGGTCGCTTTCTGGCTCAGCGCGGCTTCTTGGGGCGGCGGTGAGATGCGCGCGGTGGCGCCAAGCGCTTGGCCCGCGCCCGGAGCACGCGGGTGAAGGCGTCAGCCAAGGCCGGGTCGGCGATCGGCGGCAACGCGACCAACGGTTCGGCGGAAATCGGCTTGACGGCCGCGGGCTGCGCTACTTCCGGTTCGTTCTCAACACTACCGGAGATGAAGAAGATATCGCGCACCAGATTAGCATTGAGGCGCGCATTGAGGCGATCGCGAAGGTCATCCTTGAGGAAGCGCAGCTCCTGCATCCAACTGTGGCTGGCGACGGTCACGAACAGGACGCCATCGCGGAAGCGCGCCGGCTGCGCCCGCTGGGCGATGAGGTCGCCGACCTCATCGTTCCAGAAGGTCCAGATGCGGTAGGCACGCAGCTGTTGCTCCGGATCGACGCGCCGCAACACGCGACTGAGCACGTCGCCGACCACGCTGGGATGCCCGCCCGGCCGCTTCATCGCCGGCATTGTAGACCGGGGCTGGGCGGAAGACCAACGCCTCGACTTTCGCTGAATGTTCGGCCAAAATGGGCATTGACACACGCTATATATTGGGTGTATGCGAAAGACGTCCACAATATGGAGGGGAGGGGCGGGATGAGCGAACCGGTGCGCAGACGGAAGGAAGAAGGACAGGGTACGGCAGCCGGTGCCGCTCACGGCCTCACCATCCCGCCCTACTTCACGACGCCGGAGATCGACCCGTATGATGCCGTCGAGTGGGAGCTGCGCAGCGCCATCATCACCGGGGAAAAGGGCGAGGTCGTGTTCGAACAGCACGATGTCGAGATCCCAAAGCCGTGGTCACAACTGGCCACCAGCGTCGTCGTCTCCAAATACTTCCGTGGCCCGCTCGCCAGCCCCGAGCGCGAGCACAGCGTGCGCCAGCTCGTCGGCCGTGTGGTGCGAACCATCCGCGCCTGGGGCGAAAACCAGGGATACTTCGCCACCCCGAGCGAGGCCGAGACGTTCGCCGCTGAGCTGACGCATCTCCTGCTGGAGCAAAAAGCATCGTTCAACAGCCCGGTGTGGTTCAATGTCGGCATCGAGCCGCAACCGCAGTGTTCCGCTTGCTTCATCCTCTCGGTCGACGACACCATGGAGTCCATCCTCGGCTGGTACCGGAACGAAGGTATTATCTTCAAGGGCGGTTCGGGATCGGGTGTCAACCTGTCGCGCCTCCGCTCGTCGAGGGAGAAGCTTGCCGGCGGCGGCACTGCCTCCGGCCCCGTCTCGTTCATGAAAGCCGCTGACGCTTCCGCCGGCGTCATCAAATCCGGCGGCAAGACGCGGCGCGCCGCCAAGATGGTCGTGCTCAACGTCGATCACCCGGACATCGTCGACTTCATCCGCTGCAAAGAAGAGGAGGAGAAAAAGGCCTGGGCGCTGATCGAAGCGGGCTACGACAGCTCGCTCGACGGCCCGGCCTATGGCTCGGTGTTCTTCCAGAACGCCAACAACTCCGTGAGGGTGGCGGACGCCTTCATGCACGCGGTCGAGACCGACGCCACCTGGCAGACGCGTTACATCTGCACCGGACAACCGGCCGATAGCTACAAGGCGCGGGACCTGTTGCGCATGCTCGCCGAGGCCACGCACGTGTGCGGTGACCCGGGCATGCAGTTCGACACCACCATCAACAGCTGGCACACCTGCCCCAACTCGGGCCGCATCAACGCTTCGAATCCGTGTTCGGAGTACATGCACCTCGACAACTCGGCGTGCAACCTGGCGTCGCTCAACCTGATGAAATTCGTCGACGATAACGGTGACTTCGACACCACCGCCTTCTGCCACGCGGTCGACATCATGATCATGGCACAGGACATCATCGTCGACAAATCGAGCTACCCGACGCCGGAGATCACCGCGAACGCCAGAACCTTCCGCGAGCTGGGACTCGGGTACGCGAACCTCGGCGCGCTGTTGATGGCGCTCGGCTTGCCGTACGATTCGGAAGGCGGCCGCCAGTACGCCGCCGCGGTGACGGCGCTCATGTGTGGCGAAGCCTACGTGCATTCGTCCCGTATGGCGAGGCAGACCGGAGCATTCGCGGGCTACGCCGTGAACCGGGAGCCGATGCTGGACGTGATCGCGAAGCACCGCAGCTATGCCCACAAGCTCGATTCCGCCTACGTGCCGCTCGAGCTGCTGCGCGCCGCTCGCGCCGTGTGGGACGAGGCCTACGCGGCGGGCACGGCACACGGCTTCCGCAACTCCCAGGTTACCGTGCTGGCACCAACCGGGACCATCGCCTTCATGATGGATTGCGACACCACCGGCGTCGAACCCGATATCGCTTTGGTCAAGTACAAGAAGCTCGTCGGTGGCGGCATGCTCAAGATCGTGAACAACACCGTACCGCGCGCGCTGAAACGCTTGGGCTATGAGTCGAAAGACATCCAGTCGATCGTCGAGTACATCGATGAGCACGACACCATCGAAGGCGCCCCGGAGCTGAAGGATGAGCACCTGCCGGTGTTCGACTGTGCCTTCAAGGCGGCCAAGGGCACGCGTGCGATTGCTCCGCTCGGCCACCTGCGCATGATGGGTGCGGTGCAGCCGTTCATCTCGGGCGCGATCTCCAAAACCATCAACATGCCGAACGCGGCGACGGTGGGCGATATCATGCAGGCCTACATCGAGGCTTGGCGCCTCGGCGTGAAGGCGGTCGCCATCTACCGCGACGGCTGCAAACGCACACAGCCGCTCAATACCGCGCGACAAGAGAAAAAGGGCCCGGCGCCCGCACCCGAGTTTCGTCCCGTCCGGCGGCGCCTGCCGCAGGACTGCCGCTCGCTGCGCCATAAATTCGATATCGCCGGACACGAGGGCTACATCCATGTCGGGCTGTATGACGACGGGACGCCAGGCGAGCTGTTTATCAAGATCGCCAAAGAGGGCAGTACCATCGCCGGCCTGATGGATACGATCGGCATCCTGACCTCGATGGCGCTGCAGTACGGTGTGCCGCTAGAGGTGCTGGTGAGCAAGTTCAGTCACGTGCGCTTCGAGCCCTCGGGATTCACCAAGAATCCGGATATCCCGATCGCCAAGTCGCTGATCGATTACATCTTCCGCTTCCTCGGCACGCGCTTCCTCAACGCCGAGCAGCGCTCCCAGATGGGTTTGGGCGGCGCCCCTGAGCCAGGCGCGGCGGAGTCACGGCCGGCGGTCGCGGACAAATCAGGCGGCGAACGTGGTCCGACCGTCGTCGCCCTGGGTTTCAGCCCGCAGGCCGACGCGCCCAGCTGCTCCGACTGCGGCGCGATCATGATCCGCAACGGCAGTTGCTACAAGTGCTTGAATTGCGGGGCTACGAGCGGCTGCTCGTGAACGCGGGTAACAGGAGAAGAGAATGTCAAACCGGAAACGGCGAATGCAGAATGTCAAATGGCCAACAGTTGGTTTGCCGGTTTGAAATTTCCGGTTGGACATTCCTAACCGATGGCAAGGTGTGGACAGGGAAGAAACGGCGGTGGTGGCGGTCCGGAGAGCCTTCTCTGCGGTTGAGGGGTGGCGGCCGAGGGTGACTCGGGCGGGGCGCCCGCTACTACGGGCGCCCCGCGGGTGTGCTCCCCGCGTCCGAAACGATCAGACGCTGGAAGAGTGTCATCTTCAGATGCTCGATGAGATCCTTGGGATTGTAGGAAGCCCCATCGGTCATGAACTGCTGAATCAAGATTCCGCCGAGTGCTGCCATGATCAGGGCGGCGTCACGTCCGGCGTCGATGTCGGCGCGAAATGTGCCGCGGCGGCGCCCGCTCTCAATAATCTCAGCGAGTGAGTTGCAGAAGATCCGGTACAACTCATTGACACGGCCCAGCACTTCATCCGGCTGCTGTTCGGTCCGCAACGTCAAGTTCAGGAAGAAACGCACCGAGTACACGTTTTCGTGCACGAAGTCGTAGAAGAGATCGATGAGACGCTCGATCTGTTCGCGCTCGCCGAGCCCTTCGAGGTTGTCGACGTCGATGAAGTACGGCTCCAGGGTCTTGCGCAAGGCGCTGCGATACAGTTTCTCCTTCGAATCGAAGTGCCAGAAGATCAGTGCCTTGCTCACCTTCGCTTGGCGCGCCACTTGCGCCAGCGAGGTGTTCTCGTACCCCTGTTCCGAGAACAGCCGACTGGCACTAACGAGAATCTTCTCGCGTGTTCGAAGCGTCTCCAGTGCCTGATGCTCGGACATCACTGGCGATCAAGCTAGAGTAAAACACCGTGGCATGTCAACGCAGATCTGCGTTTGCATCCACGAAGCAGCTCGGGCAAAGTGCCCCGCATGAGGCTCGGCCCATCTTTTCTTGCCGCGACGCTTCGCTGTTTGGCGGCCACGCTCGGCATTCTTGCCATTGCTGCTGTGCTACGGCAACAGCGGATGGAACGCCCGGTCGAAACGGCCCGGCCACAGCCGAGAGAGTCGGTCGCTGATGAGGCGCCGGTTGCGCCGCCCCGAACGTGGTCGCTTCGGGTAGGGGGATGGTATATCCGCGTCGATGGCGCTGAGGTACCCATCCCGTCCATTATCGAGCAGACGGCCTCGCGGCCGCGGGCCGGCTTGGGAATCTCCATCTCCCCGTTCGATCGCCTCATCGCCCACCAAGCGAACGCTGAGGGCTTTGATTGGCGTCTGATTGCGGCGTTGATTTTCGAGGAGTCTCACTTCGACCCGGCAAGCCGCAGTGACAAGGGCGCGGTGGGACTGATGCAAGTCCGGCCGATCGCCGCCGAGGCAGTGGGGGCAGTGGACTTTCAGGCGCCGGCAGACAACGTGCAAACCGGTGTGCGCTACCTGCGCCAGTTGAACGAGATGTTTCACGCCGCCCATGGCCGAGAGCGCCTGGCAATCATCTTGGCAGCCTACAATATCGGGCCGGGCCACATCCGGGACGCGCAAACCCTGGCGCGCAATTTCGGGTACGATCCGAATCGATGGCAGGACGCGCTGGAGCTGATGCTCCCGTTGCTCGAGCACGCTTCCCTGTACCAGCAGCTTCCCAACGGATACGCCAAGGGCAGTGAGACCGTCGCCTACGTCGACCGGGTTCTGGAACGCTACGAGCATTACAAGCGGCAGACGTTGGCTCCCGTCACCGGCGCCGATGCGGCATCTCCATCCGATGAGCCGAGCAACGGCTAGAGTAACGAGCACAACTTAACAGGATCGCGCCTGTAGCCGCTGCCGATCATTATCTGCTATCGTGCGGATCATGGCGGTAGCTCCCGCAAGCCTGCGCTGGCATGAGCAGG
>Ga0315295_10002347_pt1 | contig 16067 bp, 30 predicted proteins | sample YL17G14_0_MG_FD_204453 | JGI IMG/M metagenome (GOLD analysis project Ga0315295, IMG submission 204453) | Sediment microbial communities from Yellowstone Lake, YNP, Wyoming, USA - YL17G14_0 | ecosystem: Environmental > Aquatic > Freshwater > Lake > Sediment | place: USA: Wyoming | collected... | reverse complement strand
GTAGTATTCTCCCCTAAAAAATGGGTTCCTTTTTCAGTTCCCTATGAGAAATCGGTAACTATCGGAGCCTCTCATACGCCGTGGTTTGTGTCTATGCACCTGTTATTGAATTTACCGCATCAGACAAACGCGCAGGATACGCAATGCGTAATTGAATCTATTGATTTTGACCCTGAGAATAATAAGACCGATGTTACGGTAATAATGATGGATAGAACAAGCGAGATAGATTTATACATAGAAAACAGTTTTGATTCTTATGCTACTGTTGGGTGGGAAGATTGGGAGAATACTTTTAAGACAAAAGCGGAAGAGCCATCAAACGAGTATGACGTGGAGAAAATATACTGATGACACAGAAGCATCACATAATAGAAATCATTGGCTCGCGGGCTACGTTGCAGGCTAACCTTGATGCGCGCCAGGTTGCGATTGAAACAGACAATGCGGAGAATTTCGTATACGTGGATGATGACGGAAGTTATCACATAACCGCCAATCAGAATGAAGATGCCACTTTTTTAGATATAGGTTGTGATGACATAACAATAGCCACCGGGCATGGTTTTTCCATAACAGATTTAACAGAAGGATATGTGCTGTTCGGCGGCGCGGCGGGAGCAATAGATTATGATGATGGTTTTTTCTGGGATAATAGTAATAAATATTTAGGGATAGGAACGACCACTCCAGTAACAATACAAGAGATTTACGGCGATTCCGGTGCGGTGAATTTAACTATTACCTCTGCTCATGCCACTGGAACTCCCGGCATTTCATTCCGCACAGATGGTACTCCCACTCAAAAGTGGATTATGGGAACGCGGACGGATGATAAATTTAGTATTGAATCTGGGACTGGCGTTCTTGCGGCAAAAAATGATTTTGTTCTTTCTGGTGTTGGCGTTGGCATAGGTGTAGATACCTCCGCAGTAACCGGCTCCGGTCACATCTTTTTACCTGCGTGCGTATCGGGGCAACAGCTCGGATATATTTATAAGGGATCAATTACTTTAATGCACACCTACGCACCGTCTACGGCGGACGGGTTCAATATATTTCTCTGCCAGTCTGGTAATTTTACAATGGCAACCGGCGCAAGTTACCAATCTTCTTATAATATAGGGATTGGGCGTTATAGTCTTGGCTCGATAAATAAAGGTTACCACAATATTTCTCTGGGGTATGACAGCTCGTATTATTTAACGAATGGCGCTTACAACGTAAATGTTGGAGATGGCGCAGGAAGATACAATACTACGGGAAGTCGCTCTGTAAATATTGGTTTAAATGCTGGAGGCGGCAGTGCTTCCGGTGTTTCAAACATGGAAGAGAATACTTGTGTTGGATCAAATGCAGGAGAAAAATTAAAGGACGGCAGGAATAACGCTTTGTTCGGTTTTAATGCCGGATCAAATTTAACCTCTGCCGGAAGATGTATAATTATTGGTTCGGGCGCGGATGGCGATGATGCAACGACCAGCTATCAGTTGAATCTCGGCGGTGTAATAAAAGGCAGATGGAACAGCGGAGGGGAATATTTATATTTCCCCTATAATGTTGGCATTGGTTCTGTCGCTTCATTGACTATGGGTGAGAGATTACGCTTAACCGCTGCCGGTTCTAATCTTTATTTTTCAGCCGAGTGTTACAGAAACAATGCAACATCAGACGCATTATTTCAATTCCGGAAATCACGCGGAGGCACGGTTGACTCTCTGGTTGCAACTCAAGACGGTGACAATATATTCGAGATTTACGCGCAGGGGGTTGCTAACGGGGCGTGGGCTTTGGGTGCTGCGATAGATGCAAGGCAAGATGGAAATATTACTGGTAATTTTGTACCTGCAAAAATAAGACAGATAGTTTTTGATGCAAGCGGTACATCAAGAGCAACGACATTATACGCTAATGGGAATTTTGAAATGCCCGGACTTGCTTATGTCGGCGGTAGATTGTGTATCGGCAGCACAACAACATTTCCTGCAAGCGATAATACCGCAACTGTGGGAATAACAGGCAATGGAACAAGAACGTGCGTATCTTTTCCGCAAGATAATTATAGCACAGACCCTACAGCACCTGGAGCACCGTCAACACAGGATAGGTTTGTTCTGCATGATGATGGAACTGGAAAGCAGACAATAGGGACTGGCGGGGCTGGCGGTAGCCCGTATACATACGCATACGCGCTAAATATTCAGGCGAGCAGGAAAAGCGCAGCCGCCGCAAGCGAGGCCATACGCTTCTGGACGGGGAATAGTTCCGGCGGTACACCGGTAAATTCTTTGTCTATTTTGCATAATGGAAATGTTTTTTTAAAGTCTGGATCGATGGCAATAAACGCAAGCGCAATGTCTGGAACAGAAAAACTATACGTGAACGGGGATGAATACGTTAACGGTTCTCTTGGGATTGGCGCAGCGCCTACATACGCGCTGGACGTGAATACATCCGTTAGTAGTAATTATGTTGCCAGAATATATAACCCGTCAGGCACTGCCGCGTCTGGACTATTGGTAAAAACAGCATCAACGGGCGATAATGTTTTAATAGCGTGCCAAAACGGAAGTAATACTTTTGTTTTTATCGTTGAGGCGAACGGCAAAATACAGTGCCCCAGTCTGCCAACATCAAACCCTGGGGCTGGGTATCTTTGGAGCAATAGCGGTGTTATAACAATGGGCTCTTAATATAAACTTAATGGAGGTTTTATGGATTCTATTACTTTGACCGATGCAAGAAAAATGCTCTCACAGGCGCAGCAGATTGCCAATGCCGCCGCTCAACTGCAAAATATGTGTTCTGCTTTTGTGTTCACAAATAATATTCGTGGGTTTTTTAAAGGCGGGGCGAACGAAATAAAAGATGCTATGTTTTCCGCGCCAAAGACGGAAGTTATTGACGGAAAAGCGACAACCACTCCCGCCGGTGAATTGTACGATACCGATCATTATCCTGTTGCAACAAGGTCTGATGGCGTTAAGGTAAAAACCGTTTCCGAGATAGAAAGCATAGTAAAATTCTGCGCTGACGTTGCGCCGATTGCAGAAGAGTACGCGCCGATTTTTGAGAAGATAAGGAATGACCGTTAATGAAAGCGTTTTATGTAGACCGACCACAATGGCGGCGCGGGGATGCACCCGGAACCGTTGATCTTACAGCAGACTGGTATGTTTGCTATGATAAATTCCAGTTATGGATACCGGCGGGGTACGAGTGCGACGGGGCAAGCATACCGCGTTTTTTGTGGAGCGTGACGGGCTCGCCTTACGATCCGTTGAATATTGAGGCGGCGTTCATACACGATGCTTTATATTTAACTCATGCGTTTACAAGAGAGGTTGCGGATGAGATTGCTTTTCAGATATGGATGCAGTCAGGTTTACCGAAATGGAAAGCCCGCAACCGCTGGGCGGCGGTTCGGTCATTTGGATATTTCTCATGGAAGAATACCGAAAAAGATAAACAGGATTTAAAAGCAATGAAAGAAATTCTTGTGAATAGAAATGACGTGGATAAATTTACTACACTATGGTTTACCCCGGGGAAATGATGGAAATATGCAATTAACAGATTTTAAACATATAAGAAATTTCAAACCTGCCGAAATACAAAAAGACGGGTCAATACTTGGCGCGGTCAGCCTTGCGCTTATTGTTTCTATTGATGACCTGCGTGATGCAATTAAAACACCCATCTCAATTATCTGCGTTACCGGTGGGGATCATGGGGGGGATACGCACCCGCGAGGAATTGCCGTTGATTTCACAACAAAGAATTTTATTGATATGGAAACGATGATCTGGAATATGTGCCGCGCTGGTTTTCGGGGTATAGGAATATACAAAAACAATTTGGGATATTTCAGTTATCACGGAGACGTTAGGCCGGAGCCTGTGCAGATGTGGGGGGCATATAAAAAACAACCTCAATATAAATGGACGTACGTAAACATCCAGGATATAATATGAATGAAACACAGCGCCTTGACAGGATTGAGGCGAGAACGATAGAATTTTCCACTCGGATAAATGATTTTGAGGAACGATTGGAAGTGTATCACAAGAGAACGCAACAGGTGGAGGCGGGAATAAAAGAATTGAGGCCGTTATTTTCGCAGGCGCTTACGGTTCTTGACCGCATGGATATTATTGTCTGTGGAAAAATAAATCAGGACGGCAGCGTAATTTCAGGATTAGTTCGTGACCATAAAGACTTGAAGGAAACCGTTGATGATATATGCAAAGAGAAAGAAACGACCACGCAACGGCGCTGGGGAATATTTGAGGCGGTTATTGTTGCGGTGTTGTCCGCGATAATAATTAGTTTCCCTATTACGATATATAAAGTATTTTCTATATTAAATAAAATTAACCATTAAAAAACGGGGGATGTATGAGAATGGAATTGACGAGGAATCAGATAGCTTTGATGTCAAAAGTGCCTGGCATGGTAAAGCACGCTCAGGCTCTGAGCAAGAAAGAAAAAACCGGAACAATAAAAGTGGATGGATATTTCGCCTCCGCGATGACAACCAACATGGCACACATAAAAAGTCATCTTGACGCGATAGATGCGTTTGAAAAAGAGGAGCTTGTTAAGTACAATGAGGAGCGCACCAAGGTTGGAGAAAAGTATTGCACTAAAAAAGAAATTGAAAAGGACGGAAAGAAGATATTGGTTCCGGACAACAACAGGGGGAATATGACATTACTTCCGGAGAACTTTTCTTTATGGGAAGCAGACGTTATTATTGTTGATGAAAAATACAAGGATGTTCTTGAGAAAAGAAAAAAATACATGGAAGAAAAAATAAGCGTTGATATTATAAAAATTAATTATAATATAATTCCACAGGGATATTATGAGATCGGGGAATATCTTGAGCCTATCGTTGAACACGAAAAAAACGGAGACGATTAATGGTTGAACTACATCACATTATTGAGATAATAGATTCACGCGCAGACTTACAGGCTAATCTTGATGCGCGCCAAATTGCTATTGAAACAGATAATGCCGAGAATCTCGTTTATGCAGATGATGACGGAAGTTATCATATCACCGCCAATCTAAACGAGGACGCGACGTTCCTTGATGTTGACTGTGACGACCTGACCGTATCGACCGGGCATGGTTTTTCTATTACTGATTTAACAGAAGGATACGTATTGTTCGGCGGCTCATCCGGCGCAGTGGATTACGATTCAAATCTTTTCTGGGACAACAGTAATAAATATTTAGGGATAGGATTAGATGCGCCGCTTGCTCCGCTACATATCCAAAAATCGGCATCTTCGAGTGCTATAACTCCGGATTCTGACACGGTATTAATCCTTGAAGCAACTTCTGTAAGTATACTTCAGATGTATGGTTCTACTGCTAACGAAATATTTTTAGGCTCATATTCAGATAACGACGATAGCAAAATCGTCGGGCTAACAGGGCAAAGATTAGAGATTCATCACGGAAAAGTTATTACTTTAACAAATAGTGGAGTTACTATAGGCGCAATTGCCGAGGCAGGCGCAGGATTCTTATATCTTCACCCGAATAATGTCTCACTCGGTTCTTCTGTTTTTTGGGTAGAACAGACCGACGTAGATGAAGGCTTTATAAAATTCATTGGCACTGCTGCTTCATCGAGCCTTACTAATAGTTTAGTATCCCAAGGAGAGACTCCCGATTTTACAGTTGCCGGTTATGCGATGATTGAGGTAAATGATATAGGTAATCAAATTACTGACCAAAAATATTACGTTGCATTTGGCTCGCTATCGTAACTACAATCCGTGGTATAGGTAATAAGTTCCTACACTACCCGTAGTTTCACGTGAAACCTCACCAGGTGCCCAAGGATTGAGGATAACGCGTCGGTGGTATCAACCTCTGGCCCGGGAATAGCCAGCCCGCACAAAGCCCCGCAAGCGAGTTAACCAATTAAACACAACATATAGAAAAAATAGTTTGAAAATACCTATATGTGGTAGTACGGTTCTGTTTTTAAAAATATGGGTTTTTGGGTACTATATGCTGTATGATATGCCGTTTTTATTGAAAAAACGCAATATTTTAGTGGCAGTGTCTATCTGTTGTAGTGTTATATTATATATATGAGAAACAAAAAAACTACTCTATTAAGGAACAGGAGGCAAAAAATGAAAAACGCGATAAAATGTTCTGAGTGTGGACGCTGGATTGACGGTGTGAGAGTATATGGCAAGGCAGATCGCTTCTGCCCGAAGCACTCTTGGGAACATTTTGCGGAGGTGGTATACGATAGCCGGAAACGGCTACTAAAGCGGAACCTCTGCCAGAAAACCGAAATCCTGCGGCTGAAAATAGCGTCGGGAGAAACGGCGGGGACGATAGGGGATGCCGGTAACTCTTGACTTTCAAACGAGGATAACGTATATTATTACCATGCTTGAGGTAAATCCTGTATAATACTTCCCGTAATCCAAGAAACGGAAAGCAATTTCCCGCGTTGGGTTTCATCTTGCCGCGCGACCTCAAGCATCTGGCAGGAACGGGGTATTTTTTATAGGTAAACAATGAAAAAAAACGATTTACCATACATGCCATTCTATGTTGGGGACTGGCGGAAATGCCCAGAGGTTCGGGCTTTATCCCTTTCGGCCCGCGCTTTATGGTTTGAGATGCTCTGTTTAATGTGGGAATCCGGTCGGCGAGGGTATCTTGAAATATCGGGTAAACCTATAACAAACGAGGTACTGGCTCGCATGGTTGGAGAGAGCGCTGATAATGTTACTATTTTGTTAGAAGAAATAGAGAAAAATAATGTCTTTTCTCGTGAAAAAAACACCGAAATTATCTTCAATAGACGCATGATTTTTGATGAGTCAATACGCTTAAAGCGTTCTAAATCAGGTACTAAGGGTATGAAAATTCGTTATAACAAAACGCTTAACAAAACGCTAACAAACGCTGATAATGAATATGATAATGAATATGATAATGATAATGCTATTAATTCAGGAAAATTAATTAATTCAATTCCACCCCTTTTTGAATTTTGGATCTCTCTTGAAAACCTTACCCAGCACAAAACAGCAACCGAGAGTATGCGGGCAGCCGAGGCCAGGGTATTAAAAGAGTATCCTATTGAAAACATAAAAGCGTGCATTTCTATATATAATCAAATTATGGGCAATAAGCCGGATACCTATTTAGGCCAGTACCCACATACATTCGACGATTTTTTCCGCAAGGGGTCACCGCAAAAGGTAAGTCCGTTCCAAAAGTTCCTTCCTGAGAACAAACCACTTGAGCGGCTAAAGAGAAAGGAATCTGAGTATATATGACCAGAACCGTTTTTGATATACAGATAAAACGTCTGGCTGCGGTCGGTGTCAGGCTATTCAAAAAAGATGATATTGATTATTTATACAATGAGATGATTTCTTTTAATGATGCCGATTTTATAAAATCGTGTGATAATCTTATCAGGCTTGAGGAACCACCCAGAAATATAGTCGGCTGGTTTTACGCGCAAAGAAAATATGAATCTGCCAGTGACGTGGTTTTTACTCCGGTAGATAGTGTAACGCCGTTGGTTGTATCTTTATGGACGCAAACCATAAAAGAAGTTTTGAGGGTATGGGGAGGCATGTCCCATGAGTATAAATCATATTGTAGATGGCTAAGCAACGAGTCCGAAAAATATGATAACGGACTATCTTTTGAATGTTTTTTAGAGAAAAATTTAGAGGTTTTAAAAAAACAGAGTCAACTAAAAAATGAATAGTATAAAAAAGGAGGATGCAGAGTATGAACCTAACCATTGAAATGTTAAAAGAAAAAAAAGCCTGCGCTGAAGGTATAGAATGGTTTTTAGAACATAAACTAAAAACAGTAGAAGAAAATATTAAACAGCTAATGAACGAAGGTAAAATTAAATGGGCAAATTGGTTATTACTAAGAATGTTGCAGGGAAAAAATATCAACAGATATGTTATTTTTGCAGCCGAAAAAGCATTGCATCTCTTTGAAGAAAAATACCCTGAGGCAGCAAAAACATTCTTAGAAAACCCGTCAGAAGAAAATAAAAATGCTGTTGCTGCTGCTGCTGCTTATGCTGTTGCTGCTGGTTTGAAAAAAGAAATAATAGAGTATGGATTAAAATTATTACCGGAGGCAACTTGATTATGGAAAGCGGCGGAATCTTAAAGAGTAAAATATTGTGGCGGAAAGAGCGCCTTGATATACACGAAAAACGATCCTATAAAAATATATTAAAAGACTTGGGATTTTCCTGTAAAAGCAGCGTCTGGAATACTTATCTAAAACTAAAAAACAATAAAATAGGTATTGACAATTAAACCGTTAATATGTATATTTGTAATATGGAAAAAGAATATTTAACCCTCTCTGAAGCGTCACGGCGCTGGGGTGTTCACCGGCAAACAGCCCATGGGTGGATTGACCGAAATCGGATTAAATACGAGCGACCAGCAGCGGGTGTAATATTAATACCCTGGCCTCAGGAAAAACCTAAGCCGTGGAAACCGTGGCATCGAAAAATAGAAGAAAGACGGGAAAATATTTCTCATGACAAATATAGGGCAACAAAGCAGTAGTTGTCGGTAATAAAATTTGAGGAGCTTTTAATATGAGTTTTTGCGCCGAAAACAAAGAAAATGCGAAAAATAAAAACAACTATTTTATAACTTATTGATTTTAAAGGCAATATTACTATTGACTTTTGTTGACTTTTGTTGTATATTAATAGGTAAGGAAACAACAAAATAACCAAAGGGAGTCAATATGACAAACGCAGCAGTAAAAGCAATAAGAGAAATCGCAGAAAAAAACGCAATGTATAACGAAGAAACAAAAACTCTTGAAATAAAAACAGGCAGGATGGCTGGGAAATACACAAATTTAACAAAAAACGCAGCAATCGAAATCGTGAGAGTGAATTAATGAAAAAACATAAAAAGGGGGCGAAAGCCCCCAAGGTTTGGGATAACATAAAAGCAATGGAAAAATCTTTTCAAGAATGTAAATCGAAATGTGAAGAAGGGGCTATTTGTGATGGAATGTGTTTTAGGGCGGGATATTCTTTTGCATTATCTGGACAAATTGATTTTAAGGAGATTTACAATAAATGAATTTTGAAGATTTTATTTCAAAACAGAATTTAAAGGTTGGTGAAGATTATTCAATAAAATCTATGGAACAAATTGCAAGGCGGGCATGGGACGAAGCAATGCAATTCAACGAAGCGGCGTGCCTTCGTTCGTTTCTTATTTGGTGGTGCGATGTTGGACAGCTTGCCCTGAAAAAAGGCGTAAACGAACATACTCTTTCAGAAATGGCATTTGAAAGAGGATGGAAAGAAGCGATATTATCAAATAAAAAACTGCAATTCAATGATATTACTTGTAAATTATGGAAAAGGCATCCGCACGGATTATGTTATGATGATAGTATAAAACCAAAGAGATTTTGTGGCGCTACACCTTGTTTAATTAATAATTGTGCAGGTCAAAATGAAAACTGAAAAAATGGAAGTCATAAAAATTCGATTGTCCAGCGAAACGAAAGAAAAATTGCAGAAAATTGCAGAAAAAGAATATCGAACTTTCGATGCCCAATGCAGATTAATTTTAAATGATTGGATACAACAAAAAGACGGCGCAAAAACACACTAATGAATCAAATTTTACAACCGACAACAGCCCTATGCTGTAAAGGTCGAAAACTCCCACATTTTGGAAACCAAAACGTCAGCATAGGGCGCACGTTGGTGTAAATAAACCGCGCTGAGCATTATAGTTCGGCGCACAAGAAAGGAAGTTGCCGCATGAAAATCAAACAAATTACTGACCAGAATCGAAGAGATTTTTCCGCAATCTACGTATGCGAACATTGCGGTGTTGAGGAAAAGGGAAGTGGATATGATGATGATAATTTTCACCGCAATGTTATTCCTAACAAGGTTTGCAAATCGTGCGGCAAAAAAGCTGCGGAAGATTATTGCCCTCTCGGCACAAAATACCCTGCACATGCAGTTGTGTAGTGCGCCGAAAGGAAATTAAGGATGCGCGGTTTACATCCACCAACACCTGCATGGTGGCTCGAAGACTCGCGCAAATGCCGAAGCGGCACTTCACCATGCAGGGAACGTTGGTTGAAACACGGCTATTTATGAAAGGGGGCGCTAATGGGTGCAAGATATAAGTGTCCAGCCTGCCGCGAACTTCTGATATTTCCTCGTGGTGGAGATTCATACTGTGAAGAATGTGGTTGGCCTAATGAAGATTTTAATGAAAAATATTGGTATCCTGGCCCGAATGATAATATTTGTGGAACACCATTATTGGAGTTTTTTGATGGGAAAAAGTGGGTAGCATCTGGTTTGGGTAACGGAATATTTCGTGCGGACGGAAATTTTAGGGGATTGTATCGGGTTTCATCGGCCAGCGCCCCCAAGAAAAGAAATAAGGAACGCCGTGCATCAACCAACAAACGCATTAAGCAAGGGCTAAAGCCACATGCGAAGCGCACGCCTTAATGCGTCAGACGTTGTATGCAAGCCTTGCGCGTGGTAGTATGCAGTCATTAGTAAGTTATTTATAAATTAGGCGGGCGCGACTACAAAAGGAGAAATGAATGGCGAAATTTATTTGTAAAGGATCAACAAAAAATAAAAACTTTATGATGCCATGTGTTCCTTGTGAATTGATTATTAATGCAAATGTCGATATTCCAGACGATTGTCCTTATGGAATAAGCGACCCAGAATGGGAAAAAGAAATTGCGCCCGCCAATAACAAAGAGGCGCAAGGCCAGCATACAACAGGCAAAGGGCGAAAGTGAAAAATAGTAACCATCGCCCGTTTGCCGAGACGTTGTTTGCAATTAATCGCGCTCTTGAAATTATAGGGCAACCGTAAGAATCCCGCATCGTGCGGGATAAGAGAAAGACAAAATGAGAAAACTAAAAATACTTGATTTGTTCTGTTGCCAAGGCGGTGCCGGGGTTGGCTACTCGCTTGCAGGGTTTGATGTTGTTGGCGTGGATATTGTTCCGCAACCTAAATACCCGTTCCAGTTTCATTGCGCGGATGCTCTATCGTTCGACTTATCGGAGTTTGACGCAGTACATGCAAGCCCACCGTGTCAGAGATACAGCAATCTTACGCCGGAGCAAAGCAAGAAAAACCATCCTGATCTTATTTCAAGCGTAAGAGAAAAACTTATTTCTTCGGGGCTTCCGTATGTTATCGAAAATGTAGCAGGGGCAAAGCGCGAATTGCTTAATCCGGTCATGCTTTGCGGCTCAATGTTCGGATTGCGGACAAGGCGGCATCGGTTTTTTGAATGTTCATTCCCTGTTGTTGCTCCTTGCGTTTGCGACCATTCGGTCATGCCGCTTTTGGTTACTACCGCAAGCAAGGCAAGCCGATCTCTCCGAGCATCGATGGGAATAAAACCGAAAAGCGTACAGAATGCAGTTCAGGCATACGGTATAAACTGGATGAATTTTAGCGGACTGAAAGAGGCAATTCCGCCAGCGTATACAGAGTACATCGGAAAGCAATTAAGAGCGCACGTCCTGTGCGCGGAACGGTTGCCGAACATTAAGGAAGCGCGATTAGCAGCATACAACAGCGCAAAGTAAGGCGCAGTGCTAAATTGCGAAGCGCAACTTCTTACTTTGTCAAACGTTGTGTGAAATGCTGTCAACAGGAGAAAATAAAATGAAAAAAATAGAATGCCTCAATGCAATACTTGAACTTATTGAAGATGAACAGTATCCAGCGAAAAGAAATATAACTGATTATGTTTTACTTCTTCTCGGAAACTATGAAGATAGAAAAACATTAGAAAATTTAGAAAAACATATTGAGGCATTCTATAAGAATGTTGACAGCACATCACACAACAGCGCCATGCTGCAAGGGCTAAAGCCACATGCCGGAAATACCGGCACGTCAGCATAGCGCGGGACGTTGGTGGCAATAAAATTTGAGGGCAATTTATAAAAGGTTTTTGCGCCTAAAACAATACAATGAAAACATTTCTCTTGACTTTTATAGTATATGAATATATATTTATAGTAAAGGGGGAATGGTGGAACGAATAGTTACCGTAAAAAGAAAAGTTAAAGACCCGTCGACAACGGGCGAGGCGGAGGTAAGCATCGACCTGCTCGTTGAGTTTGAAATTGACTTGGGTGAGATTATTATCCGTAACGTCGAGGATGCCGTATTCGGGCGCGTTCTCTATGGTAAAACCGGAGATGCTTTTAAATCGCTGACCGGTGAAACGCTTGATGAAATAGAAATGAAGGTTAAAAAAACTCTTGAGTATGAGACTGGAGAATAATCAATGAAAATAGAACGCAAGAAAATTAGTGCCGACGTAGTAAGAATTACAACCTCGGATGAGCGTTGGTATTGGAGGCAGGAAGAAAATATTTATATCCCATCGGTTACGTGGATTTGTTCTGTTGGTGATCCAAAAGGAATTGGGTTTTATAAATGGCTCGCACAAAAGGGCTGGGATGAGTCGCAGGCTATTATGGAGCTGGCCGGAAACAAAGGAAGCAAAATACATCAGGCCGTTGAGCAATTATTAAAAGGTCATTCTGTAAAACATGATGATTTATTTAATAACAGAAATGGCAATCCTGAAGAGATAACAGCAGAAGAGTATGAGGCTCTGTTGTCTTTTTCTAAATGGTATGATACCGTTGATTTTAAATTAATATCCGCAGAAACAACTTTAATCCATCCGGAAAACCTTTATGCAGGAACGCTTGATATATTTTGTGATATTAACGGAGAAAAATATATTATAGATATTAAAACATCAAAAGAGATTTACCGTTCCCATAAAATGCAGCTTTCTGCATATAAACACGCGTTGAAAGATGAAAATATAAAGTTGGCCATTTTACAATTAGGATACCACAAGAATAAAAATAAGTATAAATTTACAGAAGTGGATGATTGTTTTGACCTATTTAAATCCGCGTATGCGTATTGGAAAGATGAATGTGGGAATATAGAACCTAAACAGAAAGATTTTCCGTTGGAAATATCGTTAAAAGGAGGACAAGATGGGGTTAAATGAACAGACAAACAGGATTTATTTAAACGCGGTACTTGGCAAGCTAAGAAAAAAAGTAAAAGAAGGAGACACCGGATCAAAAAGTAGGGAACTAAAAGACGGGTCAGTTGTCTGGGAACGTGTATATAATTCAGTAACAGGATCGTTAGATAATATTGTTTTCCATGAATCTGATGACTATGGGAACAGTTGGAGTGTTGATCTTAAAGACGGTGAAGAAACATATAGAATACAAGTATCCGAAAACTCAAGATATGGTATGGATTTATTGAAAAAACTTCCCAATCTAAAATCAAACATTAATTACAAAATTACACCGTATGACTTTGAGGATAACGGTAAAAGGCGCTGTGGGCTGTCAATAGCGCACGGGGAAGAAAAGATAACCTCATACTACCAGAAATTTACAAAAGATGGTGACAAATATACTGTTGAGAACTTACACGGATACCCGTCTTTTAATGGTGACTCAAAAGATAAAGATGACCTGAAAATATATTATACAATGGCTGCGAAGTTTTTAAGAAAAGAAGCCCTTGCCAGACTAAAAGATATTTTTATCAATACTGAAGATACTGTTAGCAAAGTTAATAAGATTTTTCCCGGTCAAGATGATTTACAATTATAATTATTGATACATTAAATAATTATGGACATTATAAAATCATTTTACGCAGAGTTCTTTATTTTCTCCATCGGGCTTTTGCTCTTTGCGCTCATGTTCGTATATCTCGTTTTTTCTGGCATATACTGGAACTGGGAATTCCCTCATAGGTTATTTATGATGATAGTTTTTATAGAGGTCCGTTTCCGGCGGTGGTTAAAAAGGATGAAGGAAAAACACATCGTAATTTTAATAAGGGAGGAAGAAAATGAAGAAAACTAAGCATTGCGGCAATCCGAAGAAGAGTAAACGCCTGAGAGATACGATTTTTGCGCTCGGCAGGTCATGGAAAACATCGGCGGAGATACAACGCGCAACCGGCTCTATGGCGGTTCACACCGATATATCAGACCTTCGGGAAAACGGGTATAATATTCCGTCAAGGTATTTAGGCGTAACGAATGGCAGAAAAATATATTCATATAGGAATATGGGGAAGTAAAATATTTCCCGTGACAAATATAGGGCAACAAAGCAGTAGTTGTATGAAAAATTGCAAACTCTTATTTAATAGTTTTTAGCACATTTAAACCCGTTGCCCGTCGTGGGCAACAAAACAAAGGAGCGGTTGTGAAACGATTTATTCTTTTGCTCGTTGTCGGAGTTGTGTCTCTTTGCTGTCTTTCTTGTGCATCTGATTCCGAAGTTGCTTCCTACAATGTTTCGCAGGATGCACACCAGTTCAAGGTTTTTCGTCGTGTCGTTTTTTATAACGGAATTACGGACAAATACATTTTGACAATCGAGGGGTATTGCTCTGTAATAACCGAAGAAGGCCGTCTTGCTGTAATTGTCAAAACAGAAAACGGAACCTATCTCAAGCATTATTTAGGACTGTCGGACAATGTTACGTACTTTTGTGAACAAATTGAATCTTCATCGGTAAGCAGCAGTAAATACCGTGTTCTATTCAAACCTGAATCAATTATTCCTGACATCAGAGTCATAAAATAAGAGGCGCGTCCTGCGCTAAAGAATCGGGCTAAAAAAGAACGTTATGGAAGTTTGCAATTCATCATACAACAGCCACTTTACGTTAGCAAGGCCAATGTCCGAAGCGGCCACTGCGTAAAGCGGCGAACGTTGGGCGAAATGCCCGTTTTGAAAACACATATTTGAAAGGCGGCGCTAATGCTACCGGAAGATTTGAAGTGGTGCGAACATATTCATAATTGGGGTAATGCTTTCTACTTTGTCGATACGTATAATCCGTTCGCGGTGTCTGGCCCCGAAGTGTGGGGGCAAACTGCGTGGCGTGTATGCCCTGTTTGTGGCAAAGAAGCGCCGCAGTACGCTGTGGAACAAAACGGGCACATCGCCCAACAGCCGCAGTAGTGCAATGAGTACACTGCATACGTGCGGCAAACGTTGTCCAAAATAACCGCTTCCGTGGATAAGCACGGTGGCAAGATTCTAAGAATTATTATATGATACCTAAAAAATCTATTATTTTCTTTTGTGATTATTGCGGTCATACAAGGCCGTTCACGGGAAAAGAGAACGGAAAAGAATGTTCGTTGAAAATGGCATATCCGAAATGTAAGCATTGCGGCAGGTGGATGGTAATGGAAAGGGATGAGAATGGAAAAAAATAGACGACTCATAATAAATAAACTTGATAAGCTCTGGCGGGATGCGGTAAATTCCGTTGGTTCTTGTGATTATTGCGGTAGTTCGAGCAGAAAGCTCAATGCACATCACATTGTTACGCGGTCTGTTTCTGCGCTCCGGTGGAAAATGTTGAACGGAATATGCCTATGTAGTTACCACCATAGCCTATCAAGCGATTTCTCCGCTCATAAAACGCCGCTTGAGTTTCATGCGTTTTTAGAAAAGAAATATCCTGGCAGATATGATAAGTTGATGATAATGAAGCGGAACAAAATAGGGACGAAAGATTTTCAATTAAAAGCGATATACCAGAATTTTGAGTATTTTAGCTCTTGACTTTTTATAGTATATGAATATATATTAGTTTAATAAGGGGGTGATATGAGAAAACCTTTTTTAATTAAGATTCCTGAAAAGCTGATTGCCGTAGCAATACGGGAGTCAAAGAAAATGCCGGGGAATCCGCGACCTAACTGCGGGAGCGTTTCCCACTTTTTTAATTTTCTTGCAGAAGAATATTGTAAAAAGATAGGGGAAAAGGTATATACTTCACGATAGCGGGAGATGATAGATGATAAATGAAACAATTAAAAAAATAGCAGAATGGATATTGCTAATATTTGCCGTTGCGGTACTCGCTTACGTTGCGGTATCGTTTCAGGGTTGCGCCTGCCGAACGTACACG
>Ga0315295_10002346_pt1 | contig 16068 bp, 14 predicted proteins | sample YL17G14_0_MG_FD_204453 | JGI IMG/M metagenome (GOLD analysis project Ga0315295, IMG submission 204453) | Sediment microbial communities from Yellowstone Lake, YNP, Wyoming, USA - YL17G14_0 | ecosystem: Environmental > Aquatic > Freshwater > Lake > Sediment | place: USA: Wyoming | collected... | reverse complement strand
GGCAAATATCATTCAACGCCATCTTTGCCAACGACTATCCCGTGGTAGTGGCTGTTACTCTTATCGGAACATTTATGGTGCTACTGGTCAACCTGGCCACCGACATAAGTTACACTTATCTTGACCCAAGGATAAGATATGGTTGAAACGTTACGAGATATAGCCAGGAGAATTAGCCGACCTCTTTCTAATAGCACACGGCTTATTAACTACTACTGGCAAAGGACACAACGGAACAAGCTGGCTGTCTTTGGCCTGGCTTTCATAATTTTCTTGGTTACTTTGGCAGCGATTGGCCCCTTTTTCACCGCAGACCCGACGGCGGTCAATTTCGAAGAAAAAGAGATACCGCCTGTGGGTTTCACCATTGAACATTCCGTCTACAACATAGAGACGAACGAATTCACTACGAAGGAAATCTCCGGAACCTGGAAACATCCGCTGGGCACGGATAGCAAAGGCCGTGACATGCTGGCAATGATAGTTTCCGGAGCCAGAGTATCTTTACTGGTTGGTCTCATCGCCACCGGTATAGCCATAATCCTGGGTACGATTATCGGCGTCTTGTCGGCCTATCTGGGTGGTTGGGTAGACAACGCTTTAATGAGATTCACCGACGTTATGATGACCTTCCCTTTCTTCCTGTTGCTGGTTCTAATAGTCTTCATTTTTGGTCCAAGTCTGGCTTTCATAGTGCTGGCAATAGGATTGACCGGTTGGACAGGTACCGCCAGGCTGATTAGAAGCGAATCTCTATCGCTAAGGACTCGAGAGTTTGTCGTTGCCGCTAAAGCCTTAGGCGCTAGTGATAATAGGGTCATCTTCCGCCACCTCATACCCAATGTCATCAGTCTGATTATAATTATAGCCACATTATCTATCCCCGGAGTAATTCTAGCCGAGGCCGCTTTGAGTTTTATCGGCTTGGGCGACCCCACCGTACCCAGCTGGGGAGTAATCCTGGAATCGGGACAACACACATTGAACACCGCCTGGTGGGTAGCCGTAGAACCGGGAATCATGTTATTCCTAACAGTACTTGCTTTTAACTTTTTGGGTGATGGGCTGAGAGATGCTTTCGACCCTAAAAGTAACATATAGACACGCCAATGAATAATGTGATACTCAAGGTTAGCGAACTAAAGACATACTTCTTCACCCGCCGGGGTGTAGTCAAGGCGGTTGATGGAGTTGAATTCGAACTCCGGCGCGGTGAATGTCTCTGCCTCGTTGGCGAATCCGGCTGCGGCAAGACAGTCACCGCACTGTCTATTTTACGCCTATTTGATAGTCCGCCTGGGAAAATAGTCGATGGTCAAATAAGCTACGATAGCCTGAACCTAACTAAATGTTCCTCAAAGCAAATGAGAAAAATCAGAGGTAAGGATATCGCTATAGTATTCCAGGAAGCACAATCGGCTTTAAATCCGGTACTAACCATAGGTGACCAGATAACAGAGCAAATAAAGCTTCATCTAGCGCTGGATTATAACCGCACGAGAGACAGGGCTATGACATTGCTCAGCGAAATGGGCATACCCTCAGCAGAGAGAGTGATGAGTTACTACCCACACCAACTGTCAGGCGGCATGAAACAAAGAGTACTAATAGCCATGAGCTTGTCCTGTGACCCCCAAATTCTCATAGCTGATGAACCAACCACAGCTGTAGATGTGACCATAAAAGCACAAATTCTGGACATATTTCGCGAGTTAAAGGCAAAGAGACAAATGTCCACAATTTTCATAACGCACGACTTGGCTGTGGTGGCTGAAATAGGAGACCGTGCCGTGGTAATGTACGGTGGAAAAGACGTCGAGACGGCACCCGTCTCTGAAATAATTAGCACCCCAAGGCATCCTTATACTATCGGATTAATTGACTGTTTGCCTGATACCTCCAAATCCACAGGCAGGCTGATATCGATTCCCGGAACAACGCCCAACCCTCTGGAAATGCCTCAAGGTTGCACTTTTCATCCCAGATGTCCCAGGGTAATGAAAATATGTAGCCAACAAGAGCCACCGGAAACCGCGATTTCTAAGGAGCACAAGGTAAGCTGCTATTTATACACATGAAACATAAAGTAAATCATAAGTTGTTACAAATAAGAGACCTCAAAAAGTATTATCCGGTGACTGCCGGCATATTTTCCCGTCATGTTGGAGATATAAAAGCTGTAGATGGGGTTACTTTCGACATAAGTGAAGGCGAAATCATCGGTTTAGTGGGAGAATCAGGATGTGGCAAGTCAACTTTGGGCAAAACAATCCTTAGGCTGGAAGAACCGACCAGCGGTAAAATCCTGTACCGGGGCATTGATGTTACCGGGCTCCACAAAAAAGAACTCAGAGAATTAAGAAGTGAAATTCAATTAATATTCCAGGACCCTGATGCCTCTCTCGACCCAAGAATGACTGTCGGTGATTCTATATGCGAACCACTGATTATTCACCATATCGGCGACGAAAAGAAACGAACCCGTAGTGTAGCTGAGTTAATGGAACAGGTTGGGTTAGAAGCCGGACAGGCCAACCTGTATCCACATGAGTTTAGCGGCGGTCAAAAACAGCGTATCGGCATCGCCCGTGCCTTAGCTATGAATCCGCGACTTATCATTGCCGATGAACCGGTCAGCGCTCTCGATGTATCCATACAGGCTCAGATTCTAAATCTGATGATGGATATTCAAGAGAAATTTGGGCTGGCTTATTTATTCATCGCCCACGATTTATCAGTAATAAGGCATATGGCACATCGAGTAGTTATAATGTATTTAGGAAAAATCGTTGAGCTGTCTAATAAGAAGGAACTATTTGAAAGACCTCTACACCCTTATACCGAAGCTCTACTGTCGGCAGTCCCCAGCTTTAAACATAAAGACAAAGACAGAATACTTCTGCGCGGTGACGTCCCTTCACCACTAAACCCACCATCTGGCTGTCACTTTCACCCCAGATGTCATCGGGTACTGCCAATCTGTAGTCAAGTAGAACCGGAGCTCGCTGAATTATCAAAAGGCCACTTCGTGTCCTGCCATTTATATAAGTCATCTTAGGCGAGCTCGTCATTCTGAGGGAGCAGAGCGACCGAAGAATCTCTATTGCTTTCGGATTCTTCGCTTCGCTCAGAATGACAGACACATTATCGGTAGCTACGACTCTTCGAATGCAGCAGAAATCCTAATTTCAAATTTCTAAACTCTAAACAAATTCAAAACTACAAATACTAATGTTCAAAACACAGATGTTCCTAGTTTAGAAAATTTGAATTTAAATAATAGTTTGGGATTTGAGGTTTAGTATTTGTGATTTCTTATCACATGGTCGAGGTTACTCAACTAACCCCTTAATCATGTAGGCGCCATCTAACTCATAGCCACATTCTGAGCGAAAATATTCTCTGGCACCTACGCCGCTGATGATAGCTATCTTTGGCGCTTGAAATTCGTCTCGGGCAATTCGTTCAGCTTCCTTGAGCAACTCCAAGCCTAGTCCTCTATGCTGAGCTGCTCCAACCAACTTTTCCCTTAGCGGAACCTCTGAGCCGAATACATGCAGCTCCCTGACCATAGCTAAATCTCCATTGCCAACTGCCACAGAACCGACCCTCATACGGAGCAAGCCAAATATAGTCTCCCGCTCATCCTCGAAGGAAAGAAACACCTCCTTTCCTCCTGATGCCTCATAATCCAATCTCTTTAATCGTGGCTCGCCTACTTTCCAGCCATCCCTCAAACGATGCCCGTATTCACGGCAGCGGATGCAGTTACACACAACGCCAATCTCTTTCATCCGCTTCTTAATCGCACTCCTCAAAGCCAGATCTTTACAGCCAGCCACTATGAATTTGCTGGGAATATCACGCATCACTCGAGGAATTCTGGCATATCCAGGCACATTGGTTTTAATGCCTATCATCAACTGTACCAACTCATCCATCGGATAAGGCTGATAGCGGTCATCTTCGTACCATTTTTCAAGCTCGGTACCGGCAATAACCAGCGTCGGATAAAGTTTGAGCCCGTCAGGCCTGAAATTGTCATCATCAAAAAGCTGCCGAGACAACTCCAGGTCGCGCTCCGTGTTTGAACCAGGCAATCCCGGCATCCAATGATAGTAAACCTTGAAGCCATAATCTTTTAGTAATTTAGTAGCCCTCACCACCTCGGCTACACTATGTCCACGTTTAACTAACCGGTATATGTCATCATCTAGTGTCTGCACCCCTAGCTCGACACGCGTGGTGCCGAACTCAAGCATTCTCTTGACTTCCTCCCCCCGGCACCAGTCAGGTCTGGTTTCCATGCACAGCCCCACACACCTATGCCCAGCCGTCTCATTCATCTGTTTGGCTGCCTCCAAGGTGGGGGATTCGCTGCCATTTAATCCATCATAGCAATCCTTAATGAACTGGTATTGATATTCCTCGGGATAAGCCAGAAAAGTTCCGCCCATGACAATTAGTTCTACCTTGTCAGTCGGATGTCCCATGTCTAAAATAACCCTCAATCTCTCCTCAACCTGCCTTCTGGGCTCATAATTGCATAGCTTAGCTCTGAGCACCGCTGGCGATTCGGGCGTATAGCTCTTGGGAGCATCAGGGAAGGTGGGGCAATAAATGCATTCGCCGGGGCAGCCTATCGGCTTGCCCATAACGGCCACCGGCGTCACCCCAGATATAGTCCTTGAAATTTTTTTCATTATATGGTTTCCTTACACATGTGGGAGCGACCTTTTAAAGTCGCTAAGCGAGGCCAAAGCCTCGCTATACACAGATAACCTATATCAAAAGTTTATCAAAACGACAACATGTCAACAAATAAAAAAGTCTTCGATGAGATAGCCGAAAGCTGGTATCGATTCAGACATTGGTCCCGTTTCACCAGAGAGCTGGAGGAGATGGCAACCAGATGGCGCCAGGGCAAGCTCCTGAATATCGGTTGTGCTCACGGACCAGACTTCCTGCCCTTTAAAAGTAACTTTGAGCTGTGGGGAGTAGACTTCTCCGCACAAATGCTGAAACTGGCGCAGAAGTATGCAGCTAAGTTCGACTTACAAGTAAAGCTTACGTTGGCTAACGCCACTTCTTTGCCGTATCCCGATAACACCTTCGACTGTGCCATAGCGGTAGCCGTTTACCATAATATCCGAGGGGATAAGCAAAGACGAAGGGCTTTCCGAGAACTCAGGCGTGTTCTGAAACCAGGCGGTGAGGCTTTCATCACTGTGTGGAATAAATGGCAGCCGAGTTTCTGGCTAAAAGGTAAGGAGGTCAGTATGCCCTGGAAGTCGAGGAGAAAAATTTATTATCGCTACTATTATCTTTATTCCTATCCAGAACTCCACAGTCTATTATCCCAAACTGATTTTGAAATCGTCCGTATATTCCCGGAGAAATCTTACAGATTCCCGCTAAAGTTTTTCTCTCGAAACATATGCGCCGTGGTTAAAAAGTAAGTGCAGCCTAAAAGGTCTGTGGTGTCTAAACTGCCAATTTTCTTCAGAAGCGCCGAGATTTTAGGTCACCCCCGACTCCTCTGGAGCCGCAGCTAGAGCAATAGGTAAAAAGGCGTCGACCAGCTTCGGGTCGAACTGGCTGCCGGAGCAACGTTTCAGCTCTTGCATCACTTTCTTATAGGACAGCTTATTGCGATAGGGTCGAGATGATATCATGGCATCAAAGGCATCAGCTATAGCCAGCACGCGAGCCTCAACGGGAATAGCATCGCCTTTGAGCCCGGCGGGGTAACCACCACCATCCCATCGCTCATGATGATGAAGAATAGCCGGCAGACAAGAAACTAAACTGACCACGTTGCTGACTATAGTTGTCGATAATGTGGGATGCGCGTGAATCAATTCCCATGCTTCGGGCTCAAGCTTGTCAACCTTATTAAGCACCTCATCGGGGATGCCTATCTTACCGATATCATGAAGCAAAGCGGCAGTGCTGACCACAGCCACATTTTCCGACGGCAAACCAATAGCCTCAGCCAGCGATACAGCATAACCGCTGACCTTGCGTGAATGTCCATAAGTATACGGGTCTTTAGCTTCGATTGTTGCGGCTAAGGTATGAATAATGGCTAAAACCTCTTTCTCGGTTGAAGTTCTTGTGCTGGCAGCCGCAGTTAAAGACGGCAGCATCTTGGAAGCAACACAAGTTCGATTACCTCCAGTTCCCTTAGCATAATAGAGCGCCCGGTCAGCCGCATTCACCAGTTCGTCGGATGTCACTCCGTCGCTGGGCCAGGAAGCTAAGCCCAGACTGGCGCTTATCTTGCTATCCTTCTTGCTCATCTCAGCCGCAATCCTGCCGCGAACTCTCTCAGCCACAATAAAGACATCATTAGTCGCCGACTGCGGTAGTATGATGGCAAACTCATCACCACCATAGCGAAAAGCAATATCGATGTTCCTTATCGACTTCTCTATCAACTGCCCGATTTGAGCCAACACCTTATCACCGGCTGTATGCCCCTTCGTATCATTGTAGGCTTTGAAAAAATCGAGGTCGAGAAGAATCAAAGATAGCATACTTCTATATCGAGCATGGCGGTCTATTTCTAACTTCACGCTTTCATCAAAGTGGCGGCGGTTAAACAAACCGGTAAGCTCGTCGACACGGGCTCGCTGCTCAGCTTTAGCATAAAGCCGGCTATTCTCAACCGGCACTGCAATCTGGGAAGCCAGGCGTTCCAGAAGCCGAACCTGACCGGGAGTGTAAGTATTCGGCTGACGACTGGCGATAATGAGACTGCCTATAGCCTCATTTTTAACTACCAGTGGCAGATAAATGATTGACCGAAGCCCCCACTTTAAGTGTTCTCCTCCGGTATTAAACCTCGTGTTTTTGGTCAAATCAGGCTCAACCAGAGCTTTTTTACTATCAGCCACCCACTCTGTACCTGTGCCTTTAAGCGGTATCTTTTCTCCCGCCTGCCAGGTCGAGCCCACCTCAGTCGATAAAACTTCGAAACGAAGTTCATTACCTTCTATCATGGCAATGGTTGCCCAGTTCACATCAACTACCTGCTTCAGCTCGGCGATAAAGGCACCGTATACATCTCCTATATTTAAACTGGAGGTAATGACGGTTGACAGCCGGTTAATCAGAGCCAGTTCCTGTTCCCGGTTTCTGAGCTGCTCCTGCAAATATTCCTTATCCAGACTCGTTGCTATCTGACTTGTGATGTTCTCTACTAAATCGATATCCTCAACAGAGTACCTGCCAGACTTTTTCCTGCCTACTGCTAGTATTCCAATCAGGCTACCCCGGCTTATTAAGGGGAATAACAGCTCTACACCGAAAGCCTTAAGCCCGTCTTCTTCATCAGCCCACAGACCACGAAATTCAGGATTGATATCCACCATTTCCATGCGCAAATGCTGACTTTCCCGCTTCAGCCATTCCAAAACAGGATTGCCCTTCCTCATTCTAATTACCGGGTCATGCTGCCCTTTCGGTTCAGCAAAGTGGATGGCGAAATCACCATTCCCCGCTTCTGGAAGTAATAGATATGCTCGTTCGCAATACAATCCCCTGGTGAGCAATGGGAGCAGTTGTTCGCTGAGTTCTTCCAGGTCAGAAACACTGGTCAACCCGTGCTTCACAAACTCATTCAGTTTTTGCCGGTACTCATAGCTTTCCTTAAAGAAAAAACGGTCTGCACCCTTGACAAAAAAATCTCTCAGCCGATAACCAAGCAGAATTATCGCCACGGCTGCTACTGTGTTTAGTGCCAAAGCAACAGAGATTGGCTGAAAAGCTGTCACTAAATAAATCAAGAACAGCAAAAGTATATAGGCAGCTATAGCAGCAAGAACCAAGCCTAACCAACCCAGCCCACGACGAAAAGCAATCCTCATGTCCAACAAACGATGCTTCAGAACTGCATAAGTTAAAATAGCTGAATTGAACACAGCACCTAAATGAGTTAGGGGATATTGTTTGCCCAAGTCGGTAACAGCACTAACACTAAAAAGGACCATAAGCACGATGCTAAATAATAGATAAAGAATTTGATTACGCTTTATTGGATCGGTCAGAGTTCTAAACCTTTGCCATAAAAAATAGAAGTCTCTGCCGAACAAACCACACAGAGAAAGAGCCAACGGGATAAAGGCGATGCCGTAAACAGGAACAGGTATATCGTTAATAAAAGTAACACCCTCTGCGAGATAGCCCAGCAGTGTTACCACAATAATCGCTGCCATCAAGATATAGGCGTAGGGAAATCCGAAGCCTTTTGGTTGATAGAAAGAAGCTAAAAAATAATGGAACTGCACTGACCCCCACGCGAAAAAGCACATGACAACTTTAAACAAAAGGAGTCTATCCTGCATGAAGAAGTCGCTGCGGAACACGAAATTGCTCAAGCCCCACAGGACTGTAGCAACCAGATTCAAAATAAAAAGCTTATGCTGCCGCTGCCATGGGCGGTTGAAAAGGAGAATAACAAATAGCGGAATATAAGCAACCACCACAGCTAAAGAAATCAAAGCTTGGATGTTCATTCTTAAAATTCGTACCTATTAGTTTGCCCTATTATGTCCATAGCTTCGAATATTGTCAAGAGGGGCCACAAGGAGAGTGTTTATCGACAATCCATTCCTAATATAGCTGCGACCCTGGCTCACTACACGTAGACTCGACCCTTTAGGGTCGAGTTCCCTAGGTTAAAACCTCGGGGCTACATGTTGATGATAATGTCGAGTCTAAAGCCTCGCCGCTACACGCCTATTAGTAACCCCGCCATTAAGGGGGTCAGACTTGAATTTAGCGTGGGAAAAATAAAGGCGGCTGTTTAAAGCAGCCGCCCACCAGTGCTTCAAGCTATAATCAAGCTGGTTTCCTAGCTCTGTTTAGCCAAGATTGCTTGGCAAAGACATCCTTCCATTCCAAATCTGTAAAACCTGCCGAACGAAGTATTCGCTCGCATTCCTCTTTTTCTAGAAGGGTATAAATCCCCTTTTTGCCTTTCCGTTCAATTTTTCGGGTATATCTCATTGTCTTCAAGTAAGTCAAAAGGAGAGAGCGCCCATGTTTTCGCCAGCGGGAAGGGTCTAACAAATATTTCAGGCTGTGTAACAATCCATACAACGTATTGGCATTTTTCTTGGGCATAGTCCAGATTAATATCCCTCCCGGTTTCAAAACCCTGTAGGCCTCCTGAAGAGCTTCTTTTAATACCCCCTTTGCTTCCTCTCCCGTTTTTTGGGATTTCGTTAAAAATGTAAAAACATGGTTTCCAACGATACCGTCAAAGAAATCGTTGGTGAATGGCCATCCTTCTCTGAGGTCTGTATGTACGATTGTAATCAGATGGGCGTCTTTAATTTGGCTAATTTCTTCATTAGCTCCATCGATGTCGATATCACCAGCCCAAATTTGTATATTTCCTTGCGCTTTTTCCAAAATCCATTTAGATGCCGGTAGGTTTCCACATCCAGCATCGAACCAGCATCCTTGTGGCGAGCCTAAAAACTCTCCGACTCCCTTCTTTAACTCTTCGTAAAGTCTACCTTCGAGATAGGGACGACCAATTTTGCTGCGCGTAAACCTGTTAAACTCATGCCAGAACTTCCACTCTTCAGAATTTAAGTCATCGTCCTCCTTGAATTTAATTGCCTCTCTCTCGATAACTGGTGACATTACCATCGATTTCTCCCCACTTATTAATTATTTATTTTTTGGACTGCATTCCGTTGCTACCGTCTAGCCGCAACCTCGGGCTCAACCACAGCCTTCTCCTCAGGCGCAGCCTTCACCTTAGCCCCCAGCAATGAAAGCACTCTATCCGATGGGTTGATGTGAGGCGGCTTCAAGTGAGCCAAATCGGCGCCCTCAGCCTGCCGCTGGGCCCTGTAATTGTCAAAAGCCCCCTGCGGCAACAGCGTGATCTTTACCGGTTTTACACCAATAACAGCTTCCGGGGTACCATAAGCCCGATAAATATTGTATTCGTATTCATCATCTAGCTTTACCAGTTGCTCATAGGCGGCTGTGGCTATACCTCTCTCGCTGGCAATATAGTTGTCTTTAAGCTCAAGATAAAGGTGCAACATCGGCTTTCCCTCGATTACCTCTTTGCGCGCCGTCCAGTCAGTATAAGAAATGTTGGTGTTCTCGATTGCCTGCCAGACTATCTTCTCGGTCAAACGGCCGAAACCAGTGATATCAATAAGGTCGTCGACACGACTTTCAAAAACCATCTGTGGAATCCCAATGCCCAGCTTCCCATTACGCAGAGAGGTTATTCTAACCACATCGCCCAGCCGATATCTGGTCACTATGCCACCGTGAAAATTGGTGATGACAACCTCATAGCATCCACCAGCCTTTACCTCATCTAGCAGAACAGTTTTCGGCTGATAAGAATTATCTAGCTGCGATTTGAAATACTCTATCTCGGGAATGAACTCGAAGAAATTAAGGTTGGGAACGAAGGTCATGCCATCATAGTCCCAGGTCTGGGTAGCATAAACACTGCCTTCAGTGCCAGCATATACTTCGAGAGGCCATCTCTCCCATAGCTCCTTTATCTTTGTCTTAAAAACCGTGCTGTCCGCGCCGCTGCCAAAGATCGCCTTAACCGACCACAGGTCACTGGGCATCATAGGACGATGAGCTAGCTTGCTCCTGACCAGCCCTCTAAGCAAGCGAAATAACGCCCTTGGATCAGATAAGAATGACCTGACATCTACATTTCTCGAGTGCTGGCTAATTCTTTCCCCGACAGCAACCAGAACGGTGGACAAACCAAAAAAGTAATCAAGCCCTTGGGACAGAGCCTGCCTGAAGCCGAGTTGAATCCTGGCCTCAAAAGACAGCTTCTCCGCCTCATCCAGAGGTGGCAAGCTCTCCCCCATAATCTCATTCTGCCCAATATAGGCAAAGGTGCCCGAAGTATAAGGCCTTGCGGCTACAGCATAGAGGTATTTCGGGCGCTTTCTCTTAAGAGGAGAGGTATCACCTTTCTCTTTACAACTGGCAAAGAGTCCACAACCGAGCATTATTGCTGCCAATTCATGGTAAAACCTCGGGCTGAGAGGCACCCATTTAACAGTTGTTGACTTGCCGGCGGAGTACTCCACAGACCTGCCCGAAGTATGCATCCACATTACAGGTTTTACCGGCAGCACGTCTTCTCTTCGCTCGAGAAGCTCAGGACAATAGTCAGCATAAGTAGTTAATGGCACCTGCTCCCTGAATTCCTCGACGGTCTCAGGCATGGCGCCACGCATTATCTCCCTGCCCAGCTCACAATTCTTCAGCAGCTCGATTTGCTCCAGCAACAGCCGCTTCTGGATAGCCATAAACTGTTCCAGGCTAAGGTCGATAAAGCCACAGCCCATCTGCCACAGCTCTTCATATCGCCCCTGACGCAAAAGCTCCTGAATTTTAGACACAATACACCTCCCAAGCTAAACACATATAGCTATAGAAACACTATGACACGATTTGGCTAGCTTGGGAAGAGATTATGTTCTAGAAGATAGTTCTATTAGATTGGAATGAGGGGGTGAGGCGAGGAGGCGAGGAGGAAACCTGTGGATTTTTAGGTGCTTTTAGCCTTGGCAGAGACACCCAGAGCTCGCAGTTTTTGGCTTAGCTTTTCAAGATCTCTGTTGTCCGTCGGCTGCTTGCCCAGTTCCAGTCCGTAGCTGAGGAAGAATTCAAGAAAGTTGCGCAAAAGTTCCCGTATCCCCTGCTCGAACTGGCTAAACTCTTCTTTAGTTATATGGTCATTGGTTCGTCCGTTGACATCCTGCTTTAACTGGCTGTCAATAAGAAAGTTGATGAAATCCGAAATACTCATATCACCACGGTTTTCATCTATTTTCCTTATTGCATCCGAGTCTACTATAAGCATTCTCTTTTCGGGCATAGGCAGCTTCCCCCTTTATTGAAAATTAATTAGAAATCAGCATCCCTGAACTCAAGCACTTCCAGTATAGTTTCTATGCTTCTTAATAGGGCTAATCCCTTCTCCGTCACCCGATAGGTTACTACCGGATTACCTATCTCCACTCTATCAATAAAGCCATGGCCAATAAGAAAGCCCAGGTATTTCTGTATCTGACTATAGCTCATGTTAGCACTGTACATTATTTCAGTCTTGCCAGCCCCATTCTCACCTACCTTCAACATGTCACCTATTATTTCTATGTTAGATCTTCTCTGGTTCATAACACTACCCCCGGCATTCCTTAGGACTTCTTGCCCAGGACAATTGTACTATACCACTATTATAACAGGTATTGTCAATAGGTCTCGCCACCTATTTTAGCAAATCTTTGGGTTATCAGAAGAAAAAGGCCCTGTTTCCCACAGGAAACAGGCTGCTAACGAAAGTTTTAAGCAGCCCTACCGTTTCTTAAACAGGCTGAGAAACCTATCTTGGTACTCATGAAACAAGCCCCATTGTTTTAATTCGGCTACCAGCTCAGGTGCCGAAGCTGGCTCTCTTTTCGTTTTTTCGAAAAGCTCCTCAATATGATTCCTGGCATCTCGTGGCACACCAGCCGAATCAATGCGAAAAAGACCGCGTTTTTCCAATTCAGCCACGTTGGTCTGTACCGAGCTTGTAGTCAACTCGTAAGTAAACTTAAGCAATGATACATCCCACAGCGCCTCCACACCCTTGATAATAGCTGTCAATGGGTCTCGCTGGTTATCTATGCGCTGGTTAATTTTGTCCACTATAGCACCGACTGATTCAGAGACAATGTTCATCTCCCCTGGCTCATTCTTGTAGGTATAGAAAATGCCAGGCTCACGTGGATATCTCTCCGCCATCGTCTCTATAAACTTTCTGGCTTGCGAACTGAAACCTTCCAGATTAATAAGATAGGATGGGGTAACAATCTTTGGCCTGGCGGCAATTACTCTACCCTCCCTGACCACATTCAGCCATTCCGCTAACTCGGTAACGAGATAGTAGTATATATTTGTAGTACCGAAGGTAGCCAGGCTCTGCATCGGCGCTCTCAGAACCTCGGTATGTTCTACAGCATACTGAATTTTTTCGTCAGCTTCCATAAAAATCACCTGCCCGTCATTCTGAGTGGAACGAAGAATAATACAACAATTCTCCGGGCAACTCACGCGAAGAATCCAGAGACCCTTCGCTATCGCTCAGGGTGACATGTAAATATCTAAAGAAAGAGTTTAACTGCCTGAAAATTACGCTGCACATTCGTTTTACCTTTAACAACATTCCCATATTCGGTGCGGTGTCCCGGAACTACACATTCCACATCTAGCTGTGACAATCGCTCTACGCTTTTCTTGAGCAAAGAAAGGCTACCGCCGGGGAAATCAGTCCGGCCGATACTGCCATAGAAAACCACATCTCCTGTTATCAAAATCTTATTATCCGGCCAGTATAGACAAACTGAGCCCGGAGAATGACCTGGAGTAAGAAAAATCTGGAGCTCTACTTTGTTTTTAGCACCTAGATTCAGGTCTCCCTCTTTAAGGTAAAAAAGAGGCGTAAACTGTGGAATTTTCGAGCCTAACATGGAATATAGTCTTTCTCCTAATGCGTGCCGAAATTCGTCCTCCTCTTCGGACAAGGTAATCCAGGCACCGCTTTTTTGGACCACCAGCTCATTCGCCTGACAGTGGTCAAGATGACTGTGAGTATTTATTACCAATCCAATATCATCAACCTTAAAACCGTTCTCCTCCATCGCCTTAGTCAAGTAATCAAAACACGTCTCCCCGAACTCGTTGGTTATGTGTCCCGGGTCAACAATGATGTGGGGCCGTTCACCCCGTAACACGTCAGCAAACAAACAAGTATTGCAATTATTGCCGTTTCCCTGCCAGAAATAGCAGTAAAAGCCATCAGCTAGCTGCACTGATTCATAAGCCCTTGACGACCGATAAACCATATCTTTTACCAATCCTACCTTTATCTTCGGCACTGCTCCTTATGTCATTCTGAGGTAGCACTTCGCTTTTTGTCATTCTGTGCTTAGCGAAGAATCTCACCTAAGATAACTCCTAAATATGCACTGATATAACTTTGAATCTACTAGAATTATAAGGTAAAATTCCACCGAAAACCAACTCAACGGAATTTTATCTTTCGTCGCGGCGGGCACAAGCCGGAAAGCAATGGTAAACATTGCCGCGCTTGGTACGAAATAGCAAAGAGTAGTCAAGTGGCAGACATTAAAAGCGCCTGGGAAATCGCCCAGGAAAAAGCCAGTAAGCTAGGCCAGTTATCACCCGAAGAAAGGGAGGGACAAAGACAGGATAAATGCCGCCTAATCGGAGAATCGCTGGCTGAGAACTACCTCAACCACCACGATATCAGCTTTCTCAAAGACGAACTGAGCAAACACGGCGCACAGGATAAAGACTTAATAAGCAAAGCAGCGGTGCGCCGGCTCATCCAAGGGATTGACCTACGGTACGGCCCGGTATTAGCCAAAATATCTCAAGCAATTCTTACCTTAACCAATTCTGCCACAGCAACGAAAACTCTGGATGAGATAAAAGAACTTTTCCAAGAATATGCGGAGGTTGAAAACAAAGAAAGGCAAGAGTTAGAAAAGACTGGCAGGGAAATGCTACATCAACTGAGAATCTCTGGCGCAGCCATCAGCCGCCTTAACATTCGAGCCAAAGAAGAGTGGCAGAAAAAGCTGGACCAAACGGCTCATCCCTTTGATGAGAGATTGAATGACCTTAAACAGGAATTACAGCATTGCTAGGTAGGCGTGTGGCTGCCAACTAGGCCAGGTTCATAGCCTGGCACATAGCATTATCAACATTCTTGTGCGTATCTTCAGTGGCTTCCTCAGCTATTACATTAGTTACCTGCAGCAATCTATTTTGCTCTGTAGCGCCAAGGTGTTCAATCATCTCCTCCACTCTTCTCGCCAACTGTACCTGTTGCTCTAAAGAAATATTTTTTGACCGTGGCAATGCCAGTAAGGGATGAGCAAAAAGCATCGGCTTAAGTAAAGTTGTCAGATAGATAAATTTAGCCTGCCGATTTGTCTGCGCCAGCTTCCAGGCTGATTTGTCCTGCTCTGAAGGTTTCAACCATTCTAAGGCAAAAGAAAACTGGCAATCAATGAAGTCATGTTGAACTAAAAGTCTGGTGGCCTCGAAATCTTTGACTGCCACAGATACATAGTAAAGAGCTTGGTCCAGTACTGGCGACTCGAGCCCCTTAATCGCGGCCGTGTGGCGGCATTCGTCAGGAATCCTGAAAATATAGTACTCCAGCGAACCGTGAAGGGCACTATGAGCTGCTTCATGTCTTATTGCCCCAAGTCTGGCTAACTTATTCAACTTAGCCAATTTGTCTAAGCTGCAGATAACACGAGGATAACCGCGCCAGGAGTCGTGCGAGCAAATAAACTCCTCATCACCGCCAGTGGTTATACCAAGCCTGAGTTTATCCTCTTTGAGCAAGGCCCGCATATTGGCCTCTCTGTCCACCACATGAATTTCAACTTTGTACGGAATTCTAGACCCGAATCGTCGATAGCAATCGCGAAATATATTTTCAATGTCCCTTTTAAAGCTCCAAGGGATATTGCCGCTAGTAATGATATTTATCTCAACGGTCGCCATATTTTCTAACAACAAAGATAACAATGTTAGTCAGCAAAGTCAATACCATTGCAATTAGCTACTGAGCAATGTAAGATAGGACAGCGCAGGAACAGAACACAAATGGAACATCTCTGGGCGCCGTGGCGAGCAGAATATATACTCCAAACCGAAAAAGTTGGCTGCTTCTTATGCGAGAAACCAAAAGAGAACAACGATGAGACCAACTTCATCCTTCATCGTGGCAAAAGCAACTTCATCATTCTGAATTCATTCCCATATAACCCGGGACATTTGTTGGTTGCACCTTATCGACACATAGGTAATCTCGACGAACTAACTGATGAAGAAGCGAAGGAACACTTTGACCTGGTTAAGCTGAGCCTTAGATTGCTTACCGAAGTAACAAAACCAACCGGTTTCAACACGGGCATGAACCTGGGTAAGGTCGCTGGAGCCGGACTAGATGACCATCTTCACACCCAC
>Ga0315295_10002345_pt1 | contig 16070 bp, 16 predicted proteins | sample YL17G14_0_MG_FD_204453 | JGI IMG/M metagenome (GOLD analysis project Ga0315295, IMG submission 204453) | Sediment microbial communities from Yellowstone Lake, YNP, Wyoming, USA - YL17G14_0 | ecosystem: Environmental > Aquatic > Freshwater > Lake > Sediment | place: USA: Wyoming | collected... | reverse complement strand
CGCAGCCATCCAACAGTACCTGGACAATCACAACCAAAACCCTCAGGTGTTTGTCTGGAGCGCACCCGTTGAACGGATCTTGGCCAAGATCGCCAAATGTAAAGAAGCGTCAGACGCACTACACTAGGTTGTTGGCTGGATCAGTCTTCGGGGCAGCTCTCTTGTGACCGGAATCGAAGAAGGCGTATAAGGTCTCCCTCCTTTCCGGAGACCCTTACACGCCCTCTAACGATGCCCCTTGTTCAGGAGGCGACGATGCGATTTGAACCCATGATCAGGGTTTTGCAGGACCCGACTGTGGCGATTCAGGCCCTTGCTCGCCTTTCGCCGGATTCCGTATAGGGGTCTCCTGAATCTGAGGTGCCTGGTGGACCGAAACCCTTGACCGTCTTCTGGGGCCAGGCAACAGACAATAACGCGTGTCCACCGTTCAGGAAACAAGCTACCTCCTCGTAGCCCCGAAGTCAAGGAGCTCCGACCGCGACAGTGCATGACCGAATAGGCAAGGGCGCGTCTTTGCTCGACTCGGAATCTCCGCTCACCGCAGCTGCGGCGGCAATCGGACCAAGATGTAGCCTGGCACAAAGAGCGGTGGGGAGGTCAGTCTGGGCGGAGCCCGCAGAGCGATGGCTCCGGAGAGCGATGCTGGGGAGAAGGCCGGTGGGTCTAGGCTCGCCTACCCAGGTCATCCAGGGCTTGCCTGGGTGTGCGCGTGCGCAGGATGGGTTTGAGGCGCTCAAGCTGCTCACGATCGAGCGTGATGAGAGCAGAACCGAAGCGAAGGCAAACGGCCCCATAGACGGCATCACTCCCTCGCAAGCGCTGCTCAGCGGCAACCTGGGCGGCTTGGAGGGCCAGCGTCTCATCCAGCGGGACCAGGATCAGGCCCGGCAGGATCCTGAGTTGTTCGGCGAATTGCCGTGCGGTGTCCGAGTCGCCAGTTGTCCTGGCAATGGCGGCGGAGACTTCGGGAAGGGCCAGGGTAGGGGTAACGAGAGGAATGGCATCGGCGCGGACATGCGCCATCAGTCGGCTGCTGTCTGCGTGGTGGGGCTCAGCCGGGTTGAAGGCGTTCAGGAAGACGCTGGCGTCGAGGGTGAGGGGACCGGCCACGAATCACCTCCTCATCCCTGAAAGGATGTCGCCACTGGACTTGCCCTTGGGCCACCGCTTCGCCATGGTCGAACCGAGGCGAGCGAGCTCTTGCCAAGCCTCCGAGGACGATGATCCGGGCGCTTCACCCACCGGGGCTGTCGTGTCAAGTGGAAGGAGGAGCCCCACGGCACGGCCTCGGTAGGTGATTGTGTAGCGAGCACGTCGCTTCCAGACGTTACGAACGATCTCCGAGGCTTTGGCCTTCAGCTCACGCACGCCAATGTCGCGCATGCCCCACCTCCAGGTTGCCATGTAGTCACAAAGGTAGCTACATTATACCCTAGTTCCTGAGGCCGGTGCCTCCGGGTGTTGCCCGCCGTTGCCCGGGCCAGATGGTCGGTCCAAGACCCCTGACCATCTCGTATCTCCATGCCCCCTATACGGAATCCGGGAGGACGCACAAGGGTCTCCCTGATTTCGGGAGACCCTCATACGGTCTTTCACGATGACCCTTGCGCTAGAGGCGACGATGGGATTTGAACCCATGATCAGGGTTTTGCAGACCCTTGCCTTGCCACTTGGCCACGTCGCCGAAAGAAGCTGTCAGCCTTCAGCGCTCAGCAGTCAGCCAGAAGCCTCCCCGTGCATGGTTCTGGCTGAGGGCTGACAGCTGAGAGCTGACAGCTTCGTGAGCGGGCGATGGGATTCGAACCCACGACCTTCTCCTTGGCAAGGAGACGTACTACCACTGTACTACGCCCGCAGTGGGAATCATCATAACGCCTTCAGAAGGGCGTGTCAACCCAACCCCGCCGGCGATTGCCCGTCGGCCGCGGCGTGCTACACTCGTGCCGGATCCCGCGGACGCAGCGCCCCTCGTTGCTCGTCTCCACGCCGTGGATCCCACGGGTCCGTCGACCCTCGCCGCCAAAGGAGGCCAGGATGGAGATCATCGACTCCGGGGTGGGACCGATGCTGCAGCCCCCCGACCTGGACGCCTTCCGGGAGTTCAACCGGCGCAAACCCAAGACGCTGATCGACAAGCGCATGACCGAAGCCGAGGCCATCGCCCGCTTCGTCCACGACGGCGACTACATTGGCACCGAGTTGTACGGAACTGTGCGGTGCCCGATGTCGCTCGTCTCGGAGATCATCCGCCAGGGCAAGAAGGACCTGCGCCTCGCCGGCCAGGGCGTCCTCGAGCTGGATATGCTCATCGGTGCCGGCGCGGTCAAGGCCATGGACCTTACCTACATGGGCCTGGAGGTCTACGGCGTCTCGAACTGCCTGCGGCGCGAGGTCGAGAGCGGACGGCTGGCACCGGTCGTCGAGTGGAGCAACGCCGGCATCGCCTGGCGCTTCAAGGCCGCCGCCATGGGCATCCCTTTCCTGCCCGTGCGCTCGATGCTCGGGACCGACACCTTCAAGTACAGTTCCGCCAAGGTTGTCCGAGACCCGTTCACCGGCCAGCCGGTCTGTTTGCTGCCGGCGCTCATCTTGGATGTCGGGTTGATCCACGTGCACCGGGCCGATATCCACGGCAATGCCCAGGTGGACGGCATCACCGGCTTCTGCGCCGAGATGGCCCGCGCCTCGAAGCGGCTGATCCTCAGCACCGAGAAGATCGTGCCGACCGAGGAGATCCGCGAGCATCCGGACCGCACGATCATCCCCTACTACATCGTCGACGCGGTCGTCGAGGCGCCGTTCGGCTCCCATCCCGGCGAGATGGCCTACTGCTACGAGCGCGATGAGGACCAGATCCGCGAGTGGGTCGAGGCGACCAAGACGCCGGAGACGACGAAGGCCTACCTCGACAAGTACATCCACAGCCTGAGGGATCATACCGCCTACCGGCAGCGCATTGGCGCCGAGCGACTGCAAGCGCTGGCCGATCAGGCGGGCGGGGGGCGATCATGAGCGACCCCGGTTACAACCCGACCGAGTTGCTGATCTGCTCCTCTTCGCGCTTGATGGAAGACGGGGCGACGGCCTTCATCGGCACCGGGATTCCGATGCTCGCAGCGATGCTGGCGCAGCGCATGCACGCCCCGAACCTGGTGGCGGTCTTCGAATTCGGCGGCACCGGAGCCATCCTCGAAGAACTGCCGCGCGCCGTCGGCGAGCGCCGGACTTTCCATCGCGCCCTGGCCGCCAGCGGCATCCGCGACGTGGTCGAAGCGGCGCAGCGGGGGTTCATCGAATACGGCTTTCTCGGCGGCGCCCAAATCGATGCCCACGGGAACCTGAACACGACGACGATCGGCGATCACGACCATCCGAAGGTGCGCCTGCCCGGAAGCGGCGGCGGGAATGATGTCGGATCCCACTGCTGGCGGACCATTGCCATCATGCGCCATGACAAGCAGCGCTTCGTTTCCAAGGTCGACTTCATCACCACTCCCGGCTATCTGCAAGGGCCCGGAGCGCGCGAGGCTGCAGGTCTGCCGGCTGGAACCGGGCCGTATCGCGTCGTGACCAACCTGGCGGTCCTTGGCTACCATACCGAGTCCCGGCGCATGATCGTCCTCGCCACCCAGCCCGGCGCCACGCTCGACCAGGTCGTGGAGAACACCAGCTTCGAGCTGGAGGTCGCCGATCACGTCGACCAGGCCGCGCCGCCCTCGGCCAAGGAGTTGAGCATCCTGCGCGACGAGATCGACAAGGATCGGTTCTACATCTAACCCGGTGGTGCGCGCGGGGCGCGGAACGTCGTGCACGCGGCCCGCGTGCGCTGCGGTTTGGCCGGGTGGGATGTCCGCAGTCGAGCCCGATCGCGTCGCGGGACGCGCACGGCGTCTCGTTGCCGATTTCCGAATGATAGACTTCCAGCCCAAGGGAACCCGCCGCCTTTGAACCCCACGCCACCGGACACGCAAGCCCACATCCAACCGCACCGGAGTTGCCCGGCGGCCGCCGGCTGTCTCCTGGCCGTCCTCGCCGGCTTGCTCGGATTCTTGTGCGTCTGGACGGCGCTGACACTTGGAGCCCTGGGCGAGCTTACCTGGCGCATCGGCCAGCCAACCGAGTTGCGGGTCTGGCTGCTCCGCGGGGAAGATGTCGACGGCGCAGGGTGGTCGCGCGGGAAGGTCGTTGAGCGCAACGAGTCAACCGTCTGCGTCCGAACGCTCATAGGCTTCTGGACGTGGCGCGGCACGGCGCCCGAACCCGGGCCTCCAGCCTGCGAGTGCTACCGGCGCCAGGGCAGCAACTGGCACGCCGAGGGAGCCTGTACCCCGTGAGCGCCCTCCCGGCGGCCAAACCGCGCTTGCCGCTCGACTCAATCCTGCATGCCGACTGCCGCACGGCCCTGGCCGAACTGCCTGAGGCCAGCATCGACCTGGTGTTCGCCGATCCGCCTTACAACCTCCAGCTTTCCCAGGACCTCTACCGCCCCAACATGACCCGCGTCCAGGCGGTTGATGATGCCTGGGACCAGTTCGACTCCTTTGCCGCGTACGACTCGTTTACCCGCGAGTGGCTCGCCGCCTGCCGGCGAGTTCTCAAGCCGAGCGGGGCGCTGTGGGTTATCGGCTCCTACCACAACATCTACCGCCTCGGATCCATCGTGCAGGACCTGGGTTTCTGGATCCTGAACGACGTCATCTGGCTCAAGTCGAATCCGATGCCCAACTTCCGCGGCGTGCGTTTCACCAACGCGCACGAGACGCTGATCTGGGCCTCCACCGCGCGCGGGGCGAAGTACACCTTCCACCACCACGCCATGAAGGCCCTCAACGACGAGCTGCAGATGCGCAGCGACTGGATGCTGCCGATCTGTTCCGGGACGGAGCGGTTGAAGGAGGACGGAAAGCGGGCGCACGCCACGCAGAAGCCTGAGGCGCTGCTCCACCGCGTCCTGCTGGCGACGACAAATCCCGGCGACGTGGTCTTAGACCCGTTCTTCGGCACCGGGACGACAGGTGTCGCCGCACGCCGGCTTGGGCGGCACTACATCGGCATCGAGCGCGAGGCGGCCTACGTTGACCTGGCGCGCGCGCGCTTGGCCACCGTGGAGCCCGAAACGGATGCCGTGGACGTCCTCGACGTGCGCGACCGGCGCCGGTCGGCGCCGCGTATCTCCGTGGGCATGCTGGTCGAGGCCGGGCTGCTGCGGCCCGGGCAGTGGCTGTACTTCCGCCGCGACCGGAAACAGGCGGCGCGCTTGCGCGCCGACGGCCACCTCCTGCTCCCCGGCTTCGAGGGCTCGATCCACCAGGCCGGACGTCACCTCATGTCCGGCAGCCCGTGCAACGGATGGGAGCACTGGTACTACGAGGCGGGCGCCGGTGAGCTGGAGGCGCTGGATGTCCTGCGGGAAGTCCTGCGCGAGGCGCGGGGCCCGGGCGGGCAGGCATAGCCCCCCCGCCGGATCGGAGAGAATAGAAGAAGCACCCGGGAGGGTGCTTCGTGGTCCCTTGGTGCCGAGAGCCAGAATCGAACTGGCGACACCGCGATTTTCAGTCGCGTGCTCTACCAACTGAGCTATCTCGGCAGGCGGGGTCATTCTAAACGCCGCCTCGGGGGGTGTCAAGGAAGGGCAGCCTTGACCGACGTGCACGTCGGTCAGCAGCATCTCCAGCGGCCTGCAAGCCCCCGGGCCTGCGGCCGGAGCCGCCGATGCAGCAGGGCACGACCCGGGTAGAATCTCCCCGTCATGCCAATCCTTGAGACGCTGCTGCTCGCGTTTGGTCTGGCGATGGATGCTTCCGCCGTTTCGCTCGGCGTCGGCTCGGCAGGCCACGCCCGCTCCCCCCGGCCCGTCTTCCGGATTGCCTTCCACTTCGGCCTCTTCCAGGGCTTGATGACGCTTGCGGGATGGGCGGCCGGCAGTGGGCTGGCTCAACTGATCGCCGGCGTTGACCACTGGGTGGCGGCCGTCCTGCTCGGTTTCGTCGGGGTGCGCATGATCGTCTCGGGTCTCGACCCGCGCCCCGAGCGGCGGACCATCGACCCCACCCGCGGGGTAACGCTCGTTCTGCTGTCGATCGCCACCAGCATCGATGCGGCCGCCGCCGGGTTGAGCCTGGCCGTACTTGGCCTCCCGGTGGCCTTCCCAGCCATTGCCATCGCGCTGGTCACCAGCGGCCTGTCCCTGGCCGCGTTGACCGTCGGCCAGCGACTGGGCTCGGCCTTCGGCAAGCGAATGGAGATCGTCGGCGGGCTCGTCCTGTTGTTCATCGGTGCGCGTGTTGTGGTGACTCTCCTGTAGTCGCCGGACGGCTACGCTCATCGAGCCTCTCCCCCGGGTTGCCTCGAATCGTCATCCGCGGGATGAGGACAAAGGTGCACTGTACATCATGCCCGGATCCACTCCACCTGCAGTCGGTTTTGCCATCGACCGCGCCGTGCGCGTGACGCCAGACCTGGTGGCCGCGTTCGCCGAGCTTGTCCCGCAGCTCAGCCCGGGACGCACGCCGCCAAGCCTTGCGGAGCTCCAGGCAATCCTGGACGACGAGCGCGCGCACCTGCTTGTTGCCCGGACACCGGACGGGGCCATCGCCGGCGCCATTGCCCTCGTCTTCTACCGCGTCCCCACCGGGCTGCGCGCCCGCATCGAGGACCTGGTCGTCTCACGCAGCCACCGCGGCCTGGGCCTGGGCAAGGCGCTCATGCAGCGGACAATCCAGGTGGCTCGGCAGCAGCACGCCCATGTCCTCGACCTGACCTCCAACCCCTCCCGTATGGAGGCCAACCGGCTCTACCTGGCGCTCGGTTTCCGGCACTGGGAGACGAACGTCTACCGCATGGTCCTGGATCCGCCGCAGGGTCCCGCCGGAAGTGCCTGAAGGCCGCTCCCCACACACTCGTCCTTTCTGGTATCATCGAAGGAGTAGCCGCAACGGAATACCCCAACCCGGCCGTTCGCTGGCCGGTCTTTTGTTGATTCGAGGTTGAGGACGTGAAAGAGCCACGGCAGGACATTCGCAACATCGCTATCGTGGCCCACGTGGACCACGGCAAGACGACGCTGGTCGACGGCCTCCTTCGGCAAGCCAAGGCCTTCCGCGACAACCAGCAGGTGGCCGAGCGGGTGATGGACTCCCAGGACCTTGAACGGGAGCGCGGCATCACCATCCTGGCCAAGAATACTGCCGTGAATTACCGCGGCGTGCGCATCAACATCGTCGACACCCCCGGCCACGCCGACTTCGGCGGCGAGGTCGAGCGGGTGATGAACATGGTCGACGGCGTGCTGCTGCTGGTCGACGCCGCCGAGGGCCCGATGCCGCAGACGCGCTTCGTCCTGCGCAAGGCATTGCAGATGGGCCACAAGGCCATCGTTGTCATCAACAAGGTCGACCGCAAGAACGCCGACCCGGTCGAGGCGGTCAATAAGACCTTCGACCTGTTCATTACCCTTGGAGCCACCGAACGCCAGGCCGATTTCCCGGTGATCTATACCAACGCGCTGACGCAGCAGGCCGGCACGACCCCGGAGCTCGGCCCCGATCTGCAGCCGCTGTTCGAGGCCATCCTGGCGCATATCCCGGCACCGATGGTTGACCGTTCCGCGGGACTGCAGATGCTCGTCACCACGCTAGGCTACGATGAGTACAAGGGCGTGATCGCCGTCGGCAGGATTTTCGCCGGCGCACTGCGCCTCGACCAGCCGGTGGTGCGCCTGGACGTCGATGGCGGCAGCACGCCGTCTCGCGTCCGCTACCTGTACATCCACCAGGGACTGCAGCGCCTCCCGGTCGACGTGGCCGAGGCGGGCGAGATCGTCGCTGTCGCCGGGATCGAGGGCGTGGGCATCGGCGAGACGATCGCCGACCCGGAGCTGCCGGTCGCCTTGCCGGTCATCCGCGTGGAAGAGCCAACAGTGCGCATGACCTTCGGGGTCAGCACCTCGCCCTTCGCCGGACGCGAAGGGACATGGGGCACGTCGCGCAAGCTGCGCGAGCGTCTGTTTAGCGAACTGCTCCACAACGTCGCCCTGCGCGTCGAGGAGACTGACAGCACCGACACGTTCCTGGTCTCCGGCCGCGGCGAGCTGCAGCTGGCCATCCTGATCGAAACCATGCGCCGCGAGGGCTACGAGTTCCAGGTCTCCCGTCCGGAGGTGATCTACAAGGACGGCGAGGGCGGCGAGGTGCTCGAGCCGTACGAAGAGGTTCACCTTGAGGTGCCCGAGGCGCATGTTGGCACCGCGGTAGACCTGCTCGGCCAGCGGCGCGGCCAGATGATCGACATGCAGCATGGTGGCGCCGACGGCACCGCACATCTGACGTACATCGTCCCGACCCGCGGCTTGCTGGGCTTCCGGTATCAGTTCCTGACCGCTACGAAGGGCACGGGGATCGTGCACTCGATCTTCCACGCCTACCTCCCGTCTGCTGGCCGAATGGAGGATAGGGCCTTCGGCTCGCTCGTCGCCTGGGAAGCCGGGACGGCCACGGCCTACGGGCTGAAGGCCGCCGAAGATCGCGGGCGCCTGTTCATCGATCCGGGCATCGAGGTGTACGAGGGCATGGTCGTCGGCCTCCACCAACGGCCGGGCGATCTGGCGATCAACATCGCCAAGAAGAAGCACCTGACCAACGTGCGTTCGTCGACTCAGGACATCGAGGTGCGGCTGGCGACACCGCGGCGCATGAGCCTCGACGAAGCGCTCGAGTACCTGGGCGAGGACGAGCTGCTGGAGGTCACGCCGGCATCATTCCGTATCCGCAAGCGGATCCTCAGCACCGATGAGCGCGGCAAGGCGACGAAGAAGGCCAAGGAAGGTATGCTCGCCGGGACGTAGTCGGCCTTCTCCGCGCAGGCTGCGATTTCGCGGGGCTGCGTTGGTCCTTTCGCCCACCCCGCGCAAACCGTACCGCCCCTCAGGAAACCCGCCCGACCCCGTCTTCAGCCCCATTCGGCCGGGACCGTTCCTTGTGGCACCGCGCGCCGATGATCCTTGGGCCCTTGCAGGCGCCCGACAACGACACACGCCGACTCCGCAGTAGAATAGCCCCGTCTTCGCTCTGGGGGCGGTGGATGACGATTGAACCGGTTCGGCGCAGCCTGCTGGATGACTGGAAGCGTATGCGGGCTTTGCTGTGGCCCGAATGCGGCGAGGACGAGCACGCTCGCGAGATGGCCGAGATCCTCGGCGATCCTGAGTTCAACGCCGCGTTCCTGGCGCACGCGCCCGATGGATTGCCCATTGGTTTCCTCGAGGTGTCTATCCGTTTGACGGCCGAGGGTTGCCGGCCCGGGCAGATTGGCTACATTGAGGGTTGGTACGTCGACCCCGCCTGGCGCGGGAAAGGGCAGGGCGCGGCCCTCGTCGCCCGGGCGGAGGCGTGGGCGTTGGAACGCGGCTGCACCGAGATGGCCTCGGATGCCTACGCCGAGAACCAGGGCGGCCGGGCCGCACACCAGCATCTTGGCTACCACGAAGTCTCACTCCTTGCGCACTTTCGCAAGGACCTGCGCCCGCGGTAGCCCGCTGTCCAAGGACGTCCGCCCACCTGGGCGGGGTAGATGCATAACCTCGTGACTCCTTCGTAAAGGACAACCTGTGCCACACGATCGAGTTGAACGCGCCCTGCAGAAGGCCACCGATACGCGCGCCGTGATCGTCGAGCCAGGTGCGCTGCAAGGCGCAGAAGCTGTGCTGCGGAGGCATTTCGACGTCCCCGGAGCGCTGATCGTCGCCGATGACAACACGATGGGGGCCGCCGGCAGGCAGGTCGAAACGCAGTTGCGCGACGCCGGCCTGCTCGCCGCCGATCCGCTCGTCTTCCCCGGCGCGCAGCGCCTGCACCCGGAGTTCGAGCACGTGCTTGCCGTGGAGGCCTACCTCAAGCACCACCGCGCCACGCCGGTCGCTGTCGGTTCTGGCGTGATCAACGATCTGGTCAAGCTGGCCTCCGATCGCCTGCACCGTCCGTACCTGTGCGTCGCCACGGCCGCCTCGATGGACGGCTACACCGCCTTCGCGGCCGCCATCACGCACGACGGCATCAAGCGCGTCGACCCGTGCGCCGCGCCGCGCGTCGTCCTGGCCGACGTCGATGTGCTGGCCGCTGCGCCGCCGGCGATGGCCGCCTCCGGCTACGGCGATCTACTGGGCAAGGTTGTCGCCGGGGCCGACTGGATGATCGCCGACTCGCTGGGCATCGAGGCCATCGAGCCGACAGCCTGGGAGCACTCGCAGCACGGCCTGCGAGAATGGACCGGCGATCCGGAGGCGTTGGGCCGTCGCGAGCCGCGTGCCTTTGCCCTGCTGATCGAAGGGCTGCTGATGGCCGGGCTGTCGATGCAGGCGGCGCGCTCCAGCCGGCCGGCCTCGGGCAGCGAGCATCTGTTCAGCCATCTATGGGAGATGGAAGGCCTGGAGCCGTCACACGGTTTCAAGGTTGGGCTGGGGACACTGGCCTCCGCGGCCCTCGCCGACCGATTGGTGCAGACGGATCTGGATCGGATCGACATCGCGGCGCTCGCCGCCGCATGGCCGACATGGGAGCAGGTGGAGTCGAACATGCGGCGCTCGTACTCCGACCCGCGCGTGGCCGCCAGCGCGGTCGAGGAAAGCCAGGCGAAGTACCTGACGCCCGCGGCTCTGAGGCAACGCCTCGACCGCGTGCGCCGCGTCTGGCCGGAGCTGCGGGCGAGACTTCGCGCGCAGCTCCGGCCTGCCGAGGACCTGCGGCACATGCTCGTCGCCGCCGGCTGTCCGACGACGCCTGAGGGCCTCGGTCTGACCCGCGCACAGCTCCGGGGTGACTACGCCCGCGCCTGCCAGATCCGCAGCCGCTACACGCTCCTGGACCTGGCGGCGGAATCCGGCTGCCTGGAGTCGATGGTCGCGTCGCTCTTTGAACCGGGAGGATTCTGGGCAGAGGCGCCGGGCTGAACCGTCGGCGCCTCTTTCAGGTCGCGCGGTCCAGCACCGGACGCGCCGCCGTGACGAAGTCCGGGTAGACCGTTCCGCCAGCAGCCTCGAGTGCTTCTCGTTTTGCAGCCAGCGTCGTCACGCCGCGCAGGTCGATGGTCACCCGCACATCAATGCTCTCCAGCGTCACCTGCGCCTCTCGCGCGCTGTGCAGCCCGCGGAACGAGTCATCGAACACCGTGGCGTGGGCGCCGTCCAGCCGCCGCCAGCTACCGTCGTCCACCTGATCCAATCCGAGCCGTGCCGCGCCGTCCAGTGCCTCGACCAACTCATCGCCAGCGGCGCGCCGCAGCGCCGCCAGGACATGAACGGACGAGGGCTTGAGCAGCGACTGAGGCTCGAGGCCGCGCTGCGCGGCCAGCCAGTCCAGATGCCCCATGGCGATGAACGGCAGCGCCGACAATCCCACTCGCTCCAGCCCGATCTCCGCCTCGGGCGTCCCGCCGGGACCGTGCGGCATCATCGACGGCCGGTTGGTGAACACGACGGCGCGCGTTCCGGGCGCCGCCCTCCACGCGGTCAACTTCGCCGAGGTCTCGGGCGAGATCAGGGGCGGGTCGATCGTGTTCAGGTAGCCCGGTCCCGGAAGCGCGGCAGGGACCCCGTAACAGGCTTCGAAGGTCGCCGCGCCGAGGTTCAGCTCCTGGATGATGCGATGGGTGAGGGAGGCGCTCGGATCGTACGCCGAACGCAAGACGAGCTGCAGCGCGTAAGTCTGTCCGGGTGAGTGTTCGCGGGATCCGAGCAGCCGAAGCTCCGTCTCAGCTCGCGCCTCGGGCCCGGAGTGCCGGCCGTGGAAGGCGGCGCGGAAGAACGCCTGGAAGTCGGGGGCAGGCAGGCCGTGGAGGCGCCCGTCGGACGCAGATGGCGAGTCCGGCAGCGTGCGGCCCGGATCCATCTGCCAGGCGCGCTCGAGCAGCAGCGCGGCACAAATCGCCGACGAGTCCCACTCGGAAGTCACGCCCTGCGCCTCGAACACAGCAACGTCCTCATCGCTCAGCTGCACGGCCGGGAACCCGCACCAGCGCCCCACCATCGCCACGCAGTCCTTGAGCGACTGGTGGTAAGCCACCTGTTGAATGAGGACATCGTCCAGGTCGAGCACCAGGATGCGCAGCCCGGCCGAGGGGGTTGGCTGGGCGCGGGTCACGCGGTGCCCGGGAGGATCGCCGCGGCGAGGATGTCGAGGGACTGCACCCGCGTCGTCGGCAGCGTTCCAAAGCGCAGGCCGTCTTGGGGCGTGGCCACGGCGTACTGGTTGTCGATCCAGGCGACAAAGCCAAGCGGCGCCGTCGGCGGTCGCTCGGCGCGGAGCACGACAGAACCGTCGACCGCAAAGGTCGCCTGAGACCACTCCCACACCAGCTCGTAGTCGTGGACTTGATCAGTCGTGGAGGTCAACACCGCTTCCGAGGCGGCGACACGCGACAGGGCGAAGCGCATCACCGGCCGGCGGACGAGAGGGAGCTGCGCCAGCACGGCCGCAGCCATCGCCGCCGGTGTGAGCACGATGGCCGGGATCTCAGGCGTATCGATGGCCATCGCCCGCCAACCGCTGCGCGGGCCGGCGGTGAATCCGAAAGCGTTCGGGGGCGAGGCGTAGAAGAACCACAAGGCGCGCGGGCCGCACGGCAGGCGCCGGACGGCGCCCCTGATCCCGATCGAGACGGCGAAGGGGTCGTTCCACAGGCCGAATCCCCACGTCCCGGCGGGAGCGGCGGGATCGACGCGGGCGCGGACGGTCAGACGCAGGGGCGGGGTCCAACGGAACCGGCGGCGCGGCAGGTCGTGCGTGTCGTCGAGCTGCGCGTCGGCGTATGCGTGGGGGGTAGGGGGAATGCTGAGGCGGCAGCCCCCGGTCTCGAGCAGCTGCGTTTCGCCGCCGCCAATCAGCAGCGGGCGTGTCGTTTGGATAAGGTCGGTCACGCGGCGATTATACCCAGCCTCGACGCGCGCGGCCTGCTTGCCCGCCCGAGAGCTCCGCCCACAGCGCCTGGGCGGCGCGCACACCCGAGATGGCGGCCGTGGGTACACCGAAGCCGGGGAACGTCGATTGGCCGGCCAGGTACAACCCGTCGACAGGCGTGCGCTGCGGGAACAGCGCCCGCGGGCCAGCCGCCGGATCGACACCGTAGATGGCGCCTTCGGGCAGGCCGAGCTGCCGCTCGAAGTCGCGTGGCGAGCGCACGCGCCGGACGACGATCTCGAGCGTGTGCCGGCCGCGCAGCCAGGCGATGGTCGCTTCGGCGACGCGCTCCTTGCGCGCCTCGTCCCACGCGGCGGCCGGCTCGGCTTGCGAGGTCGGCGGGTAGACCTCGACCAGGCTGCCACCGGCCGGGCCCAACTCGGGGACGACGACGCTGGGCACGGAGTAGTACGCCCACTCGATCGTCTCCGAGGTCGGGGCGAAGTACTCTGCCTGCCGCGCCATCGGCGGCAGGAGATAGTTGAGGTGGGACGGCGTGCCGATCCGGTTGGCAAGGCCGAGTTGCACCGAGCAGGTCTTCATCGACAGGCGAGGCCGGTCGAGCCGCGCCCGCCAGGCGCGTGGCCAGTCGTGCCCGGCGAGCATCTTCCCCAGCGTCGCGTACGGACTGGCGGTGGACAGGACGCCCCGGCACTGGATGGCCCCCAGCCCGGCCGCCTCCACCGCGCACACCCAGCGGTCGCTCACCCGGATGTGTTGGGCGGCAGCCCCCACACGGATCGTGCCTCCATACGCCTCGACGGCCTGAGCCAGCACGGCCGGGATCTGCCCCATGCCTTCTTCGGGCAGATACAGGCCGTCGGCCAACACGCTGACCAGGGCGATGATTGACGGGGCCATGAAGCGTGCCGGGGGCGCGCCGGCGAACAGCAGGTGCCCGGCAATCACCGACCGGAAGTCGGGGTCGCGGAACAGGTCCCTGAGTTCGGCCTCCAACGATCGGGCGAACAGCGGCAGATACCGTCCTAGCCGGAGAAGGAGCCCGGAAGGCGAGAGGGGTTGGAGCAGCCAGTCATCCGCGGTCAGGTCGCGCAGCACGGGGAGCCAGCGCTTGAGCATGCGATCGAGGTCAGCTTGCGCCTGGGCCGGGTCGATCCGGCCCTGGAACCGTTCGACGCGCAGGTCGGCATCGATGTGGACGCGCGTCCCGTCCATCAACTCGGTGGACAGGGGCGCCTGAGCGCGGCGCAGGGGCAGGCGCCCCGGGTCGATGCCCAGGTGGTCGAGCACCATCCGGATCATCTGCGGCAGCATGACGAACTGCGCGCCGTCGTTGAATCGGTAGCCCCCGATCTCGGTCGTGCCGCAGCACCCGCCAACCTTGGGGGCGGCTTCCACCACCGTCACGCGGGCGCCGTGCTTCGCCAGCCAGGCGGCGGCCGAGAGCCCGGCCACGCCAGCGCCGATCACGACCACCGAGTCATCCGATCCCTTCATGCGGGTCCGCCTCCACGGCGGAGCTTAGGCTCGCGCCGGTTGGCCTGCTGGGCAAGTCGGCTTCGTGGGGGGCCTCGTGTATAATCCTGCGCTTGGAAGTGGAGGCAGCATGGAGATCGTCTGGTACGGGCTATCGTGCTTCCGGTTGACGGAGCGCGGGCTGGCGACGGTGGTGACCGATCCCTACGATGCGTCCACCGGCCTCCCGGCGCTCAAGCTCAAGGCGGACATCGTCACCGTGAGCCACGACGCGCCGGGTCACAACTACCTCAAGGCGGTCAAGGGGGAGCGGCGGGTGATCACCGGCCCCGGCGAGTACGAGATCGGCGGTGTGTTCATCACGGGCATCCGCATGGATCCGCGCGACGCGAAGAAGAACGGCGCCAAGGCCAGCACGCTGTATGTCTTCGACTTCGACGGCTTGGCCGTGGCGCACCTTGGCGACTTGGCCTACGTGCCGACGCAGGCGCAGATCGAGGATCTGGGGGCGGTCGACATTGTCCTCGTCCCGGTCGGCGGCGGCGGCGCGCTGGGTGCCTCCGAGGCAGCTGAAGTAGTCAGCCTGATCGAGCCGTCGATCGTCGTGCCGATGCACTTCAAGGCTGGCAAGGAAGAGCTCAAGCTGGCTCCGGTGGCGCGCTTCCTCTCCGAGATGGGGATCTCCAAGGCGGAGCCGGTGCCGATTCTGAAGGTGGTCAAGTCGTCGCTGTCCGATGAGACGCAGGTGGTCGTGCTCGCTCCGGCGGGCTGAGGTGGAGGCGCCGAACGTGGCCGTCAAGCTGCTGATGACCTGGGACATCATCCCCGGCCGCGAACAGGAGTACTTTGAGTTCGTGGTGCGCGAGTTCGTCCCGGGCATCCAGCGCCTGGGGATCCAGCCGAGCGAGGCGTGGTACACGACCTACGGCCGCCGGCCGCAAATCCTGACCGGCGCCGTGGCGGAGAACCTGGCCCGCATGGAGCTGGCGCTGGGTACCGAAGACTGGCGCCGCTTGCGCGATCGCCTGCTGGACTACGTGACCAACTTCGACTGGAGGATTGTGCGCGCCGCCGGCGGCTTCCAGATGTAAGCCGGCCCATGCATCCCGGCAAAGCAAAGAGCCGCCCTGGCGGCTCTCGTGATTCTGGGCGACGGGATGCGTCGGGCTACGAACTCGTGCCCGGCTCGGACTTGGAGGGCGCAGGCTCGGCCGCCGCGGACGACTCGGTCTTCTCAGCCTTCTCAGCGTTCTCAGCCTTCTCAGCGTTCTCAGCCTTCTCAGCGTTCTCAGCCTTCTTGACCGCGCTCTGACCCGACGGCGAACGATGGTCGGTGGCGTAGAACCCCGACCCCTTGAAGACGACTCCTACCGGCTGGTACAGCTTGCGCAGCGAGTCCTCGCCGCACTCCGGGCACCGCACCAGGGGAGCATCGGTGAAATGCTGCCGCTGCTCGAACTGCACGCCGCAGTTGTCGCATCGGTAGCTGTAGAGCGGCATCCACCACCTCCACGGAACCCCATTATTGTAATCCAGTTGCCGGCGCCCAACAAGTGCCCCGTATTCACTCAGCTATTATGTTACCCAGGGGGCCTGGTTCTCTCAATTGATAATGTTACCGAGGGAACCATGGCTGCCAACGACCCCATGACCATTGACGAGCGGCGAAAGTACTTGTTCGGG
>Ga0315295_10002344_pt1 | contig 16071 bp, 17 predicted proteins | sample YL17G14_0_MG_FD_204453 | JGI IMG/M metagenome (GOLD analysis project Ga0315295, IMG submission 204453) | Sediment microbial communities from Yellowstone Lake, YNP, Wyoming, USA - YL17G14_0 | ecosystem: Environmental > Aquatic > Freshwater > Lake > Sediment | place: USA: Wyoming | collected... | reverse complement strand
ATTGAAATGTTCTATAATCGTCAGAGGAGGCATTCAGCACTGGGATACCTGTCACCGGTATCTTTTGAGCTGGAAGCTATGGCAGCCTAACTTAACCGAGTGTCTATAAAATCAGGGGAAGATCACCGGGCATAGATGCAGGCACTATGACTCTCCACAAAACCTGTTTTCTATTAGCTCCAAGAGTAACAGCTGTTTCAATAAACTCCTTTTTTACATTCCGGGCAATGTCAGCTACAAACAAAACTAAATAAAAGAAAATGGAGATAAATAGTATTGCAATTTTTTCAGCAAAACCAATACCGAACCACAATATCGATAAGGGGATGAACGCTGTAGCAGGCAAGAATCGCACAAAACCGAAGAAAGGAGCAAGTAAGGCATCAAAGTAATGAAAACTTCCCATCAAGATTCCAAGCGGGATCGCAAGAGCTACAGATAAAATAAACCCCGTGAACACTCTCATAAAGCTATCAAATACATCTCTCAAGAAACCATCATTGAAGAAAAGAGTATATAAGTCTCGTATGACATCGGTAGGACTTGGAAGGAAATATGGTTGCACCACTCCACCATAGCTTAGAATGCACCACATTGAAAAAAACAAAATAAAGGTTACTGCTGATAACCCTACGTATTTTTTGTAGGAAAGTTTCTCTTTGAATTTAAGATCCATTGTTATTCATGGACTATTTCTTATATAAGTCGACAAGAAAGGTGGCATTATACGCCAAATTTCCATCAGCAGTTTTAGTAATTAAACCCTCTTCTTTCCAAATCTCAGATGCTGCATTAAAAGTCTCCACAAAACTGTTCTTTCCACCTTTTACACCAAAGTAATTTAAATTGTCTTCGTAAGAAGCAAATTTCAAACCTTCAAGCATGCCAAGGACTTCTTCCGGTTTTAGCCCCAGATTTTTTGCCATGATTGCCCCTGCGTCATTGGGTTGCTCTGAAATGTATTTGAGAGACTTAAACCATGCTCTAAGAACTTTCTTTATATCCTCTTTTCTCGATTCGAGTGTATCATTATGCACTATAAAAATATCCATTATCAGTCCCGGAAAGTCCCTGCTCGTAAGGAGCAGTTTTCCGTGTTTAGTCTCCTTTGCCTTGGAAAGCCAAGGTTCCCAGGTAACGGCTGCATCAACTTTTCCGGCAACAAAAGCTGCACCGGCATCACCGGCATCCATGTAAAGTGAATTGATATCCTTAGAAGTTAACCCTTCTTTTTTTAATAGGTAAAGAAGGAAGAACTGTGGGGGCAACCCTTGGGTATAGGCAACAGTTTTCCCTTTAAGGTCCTTTATTGAGTTAATATTTTTCTTGACAACTATACCATCACCGCCAAAAGAATCGTCGATCTTTAGAACCATGGTTCCCTTAAGACCTTGAGGCACACCATTTGCAAAAGAATCGAGGGTATCAACCATGCCTTGAATCTGTCCGGAGTTGAAAGCACTTCTTCTGGCACCTTGGTCTTCGATTTTTAAAACCTTTGCATTTAGCCCTTCCTCTTTAAAAAAACCCTTCTCCTCTGCTATATAAAATGGAGCAAATCCAACCCACGATGCTATTGCTATGTTAAAAGGTTTTTGTTCTTTAGGCTTTTTCTCGCACCCGACTGAAAAGCTCATTAGAAAAGGAATAATCAGAAGAATTATCAAGACAACTGATGAGGGTTTTTGATTAGTCTTATTCATGATATTTTCCTCCAAGGATTATGGGTTATTATTAGCAAAATTATATAGATTTCAATAAATTTGTGCAATAAAAGAAGACCCGATGACAGATTATGATGACTTCTATATTTATTTCCTAAATAATTACAGGCATAACAAAGAGCTAACCGACCAGCAACCATGCAGCCACAGAATTTCCAAGCAATACCACCAAATGCCTCCTGAGTGGTTGGGACCCGTTGGGCCAGGTTAGCCATTACGTGTTATGCTTTCGGTATATTTGATCTAGTTCATCGGTATCATAGTCAAGAAGATATGCGCCACCATGTTTCTTAACTCTCAGAGGGCCCTCACTTGTAATCTTCTGGACGGTTAATAGAATCTTGAAAATAGTTTTCCCACTTTCTCGAAATAAGAAATAATTCGCGTAATAATCCGACTGCAATGTTAGGGGAAAGTCAGATAAATTTGCTGTCGGCATATCATCATAAACTGGACGCGACAGATAATTTATCGTTCTTCCGTCATAATACCTTCCGTGCAACGCCTCTTGGATAATTGAGTATTCACCCATACAGTTGTGTTTAATAATAATCGGTGCCTGCTCCAGGCATCCAGTACCTTTATGAGAATCCCAAAAATAATCCCAACCAATATAGGCTATTGACCTGACATATCTAAACCGCCCTTTTAAAAAAATCAATATATCATATGAGGCACCGAAACTAAGATCCCAACTCTTACGGTATAGGCTTTCTTCGAATCTGGCATGCGCGACTTCATTTATAACGGAAAGGACAGCTTCCTCTTCAACTGGAAGCGCTGAACCGCCACTATCCCATTCTCGTTTTCGTAGACTTTCAAAGTATTCTTCGCCAGAGCCTTCGAAGAAATGGTCGTTATAGAAGATTTCTTTTGGGTATAAGCAATTCCAGAGAAAACAATAGGGCTCTTTGTCGATAACCCATCCAATGAAATTCGTGTGCAGGCTTCCGAAATCAGCAACTTCATGCATCTTGAAAAAATGTTCTACAGATTCCTTGGTAACTCTTTTGTTGGAATAAGCCTTTTTTAACGCAGTAATCACCTCTTTTGCGACGACACTGTAACCCGTCCAGCCAACAGCAAAATTGTTATTAATCAAATATACTTTCTTCCTAAGTGATCGAAGCTCGCCTTTTGAAAGCGCCATGTCTCCTATTAAAACTGGAATACCCTTATGCCTGTAAGCTGCAATCAGAGTCATTATTTAATCCTGCGTCCCTCTGTCATCAGACGCCGGGCCGTGTCGCCTGCACGGGCTTGGTGGCCTCTATTTTCTTGCTGATTGCCCGCAAGGTATCGCGAAGTGCGGTCACTTCGGAAACGTATGCCTCCACGTCGAATCCGTGAATCTCCGGCCAAGGGCTTCCTTTCATGTCGAGATGGTATCGTAGGTGTTGGTCAAGTGGTTGTTCAGCTTGAATTTTCTGTTTTACATCGTCTGCTGAGAAGCCAAGGTAAGCTGGGATAAATGGAACAATAAAGTGTAGATTAGGGTCTCGGTTGAGGCTTTCATACTCAGCCTGGAGTTGTCTCAGAGAGTGACCTCCAGGGCATTTACCGGCGTTCCTTCTGCCTATCCCATATTTTAAGAAGAGTTCAATGCCGTGATAGGCAAGTGCCATGATAACCTTAGCGTGATGAAATGTCTCAGGTAGTGCACCGGCCTCCATGTCCTTGCAGAGATTTATGCTTGCGTCGAGATGTGCTAACCCAAGCTCAAGGCACAGGGACGGCGTGTCAAGATGCTGAATCTGCCAACTTCCGATCATCTTGTCTCCTTAGCCAACAATAGAATTGAGACGCGAGGTCACAAACCATTTATAAATACGATGGGGTTATCCTCCATCGCCTCTAATGATTTCTTAACCCTCATAAGGTTTTGTAGTTCGGCACTTCGGATACCTTGAACATCCCCAAAACTTTTGACCGATATTCGAGCCTTTTCGTGCGGTTCTCAGCACCATTTCACTGCCGCATTCTGGACAAACAACAGATGCCATTGAGTCAGGCAGCGCTGCTTTACGATCACGCTGAACGTTCTTAACAAATTCCAACAGTTGAGAGCCTTCGACCAAATCGACGGGTTTGTTTGCTGCGAAATTCTTTGCTTCTTGAGTAAAGAAACCGGAAGTCATTAAAATTGACTTATTTGCATTTTGTGAAATCTGAACGCCGTATAATTCTCGAACTTTGTCAACACCGACCTTAATATTTCGCCATTGCTTACATTGAACAAGAATCAGTTCGCCGTTCTTTTTCAAGGTCAAATCAATGCCGCCGTCAGGACCAGCACCGGTATTTTCATATACGGTATATCCTTGACGCCGATAAGCTTCCCCAACCAATTCTTCAAATTCCTTCCAGTTTAAATTGCGAACAGTATCAATAGATTCCTGCCTATCCAGAAGTTTACGTTTACGCCAAGAATTAATTATCGAAATGGGAGCAGGGATTAATAAAAATAGTGCAATTATCGGAGCAAGTGAGGGCGCGGCGTTAGCCAGTCCTTTAAAAAGCATATATGTCGTGTCTGCAGGCCCCTTTTGCTGAAGTTCTATTGAGGGAATGAAGTATTTGAGAATAAGATATGAAATGCCAGATAACACAACACTAACCCACCATGGAAAGAGAGCCAACAAATCGAGAATTGAATCATTTTTTTTTGCCATTAATTTGTCCGTATTTGCCGAACTTAATCAGCAGAACGCAGACTGTATTTCTTCAAATCTTCAGGGGAAAGCTCCTCAGGCGGCACGAGCCTGTAATGTTTCTCTGAGACTATGACAATTCCGGCTTCGGAATCTTCCAGTTCAAAAATAGCTATGATGTTGTCCCGCATGAATTGTGCAGCAATTAACTTACATATCAGATTAGGAAATTTTGCGAGGCAGACTGCCAGATCCTGTTCAAATTGCACAATTCCAAGCTTGTCTGTTCCGCCTTTAGCTTGAACCGGGAGAACGTAGTGTGCTCCTCTCTTATCAATCCCGATATAAATTTCATCTGTTTCCACCTGGCCGATATGGGGAGCTGTTGTTCTAAGGTGGTTCTGCAAAGAATAACAGGTCAGGCCGGTGAAGATATCAACTAATCGATTGTAGCGGATCTTTGCCAACAATGCTTGTTCATCGTTCAAAGCATATTTCTCAATGACTCCCGGCGTAGCGTCCAGTATTTTAATTTCAGCAAGTTTGGGATTTGGAGTAATGCTGGCAACGGGTGCTAATTCAAAGACATATTTGGCTGTTCCGGCAGGCCTGATTACCCATGATGCATTCTCCGGTGCTTTTGCTAAGATTGATTGAGGCAAGTCTGATCGATATCGGAAAGAATAAATGAGATCGCCTACATTCTTTGGCAGTTTTATTCCGAGTTTCTTCGCGGCCTCGATTATGTCTGATCTCTGGAAAGGTACTCTCGTCGCACCTTCAGAGTAGTATTTGAAGAATATTTCTTCAATAATCTGAACATAACGGTTCTTCTTCAATCAGCCTCCTATCCAGGCCAACGCAGGATAACAACCTCTTCCCTCAATTGAGATGAAGTTGCGGTAGCAAATCTTGTGCGAAACAGCTCGATTTCTGCCAACTCATATCCTAACGATTGAGCGATCTCTGCCAACAGTTTACCGGTGCGAATCATGACCTTAAAATAAGAAGCCTGATCGCCTACGACGTAAGCCAAAAGAGCACCCTTTTTTAAGACATGACGCAGATCGGCGAGATGTTTAGCCATTCCCCCGAAATACTGAACAGTAACCCGACTGTAGAGTTTCTCGAAACCGGAAGTTTTTTCCAGTTGAATTCTTTTTCTTTCGATCTCTTCAGCAAGATTCAGGACGTTTTCGTTGTTTGCAACCCATTTATCATCTTCATCGTCCTTATAGATTCCACGGGTATTTGAACGAATCAGAGTCTTTTTAAATTTTCTCAGTTCCTCCAGATTATTTATGAATCCTAATATGACAGACTCCAGCCTCGTTGTTCTCGTATAGTCTTTTTCATTTGGATAGGGCGGGGATGTTATCACAAAATCAACGCTGTTATTGTCAAGCATTTTGCTGATTTGGCGAGAATCACCCAAAATTGCTTTGCATGGCGGGTACGCGTTTCCTTTGATTGAGGCAACGTCTCTTGCGATTTTAGCGATTTCCCCTAACCAGGAGCTAATAACCGGATAATCCAATTTCGATTTGCCAACTCCAACCTCTGGCCCAAATTTGAGGTTACTTATTTTAAAAACCAGCGCGTTTGCCAGCGCTAATAGTGCATGGTTAAAGCATGGATGATCTTTGTATCGTTTAAGAATGTTCAACAATTTTAGTGCCTTATGTAATGGAAGAGGACTTATAGAGTTTGTGATGAGCAGCTTGTGAGCATGCATGTCAACCGTGTTCAAATTGACTTCCGGGACATTACCCCCAAGAATAGGAGCGTCATTAATGCCTTCGCATTTGAGTTCCTCTACTGCTTCAGATGCAACTTCATGAGCCATTGCCTCAAGTTCTTCTCCCTTAATGCTCCAGTCGGTCTTTACAGAGGTTGCAAAATGTGCAAACGGGCTTGCTTCAATGCCGATTGCGGGTATTCTATTGAGCTTTGACTCTACTATGGTCGTGCCGGTTCCGCAGAACGGGTCCAGTATCACCTTGTTTTTATCGATATTGAATTTGCGGATGTAATGCCGGACTAAATGTGGGGGGAAAGAAAGGACAAAACGATACCAGTCATGAAACATGTTGTCATTAGGGTGAAGTTTGTTCTTCTTTCCGTTCTTAAACTTAGTATCATCAAATACTTTTATCCCAGGTAAATCAATTTGTAATTGCAATTCTCTCTTCTTTCTATGCTTTTAACTTTTTGTTAATACTACTACATTTTAGGAGAAAAACAAAGCAGAAAAAGTCTCAATCAATGTCATAATATACTGATCGATGCCGAAGATTTGCCAGGAGTTATATGGAAAGAACCAAATTAAGAGGAGATATTGAACGGCTTGAAAAAGAAAGAGAGCCTTCTCCTGAAAAAACTGTAAGAACAACAGTACCCTATCTATCTGGTACTGCTTCTGCCGACATACGCCCGTTATCCGTAGATGAAATACAACAATTGATGCTACTGGCAAGAAAAACTGGCTGGTATGGAAATATGAAATTGATAGACTTCATTGTCAGGGCTGGCTTATCGCATGAAGAATCTGATATTAAAATTGCGAAACATGATGTTTATTTTGAATACAATATCGCACGTCGCATTTGGATATTAACGCTTCGTTCTCTCCGTCAAAGAGTGCGCTTGCTCCTTCCTTTCAGTAAGGTTATTAAAAAAATAGAGCGCATTAGCGGATATGATTTTACTGATTTAGCTACACCTGGACTACTTTTCCTTATAAAAAAGGATATGCTTCGAGTAGATGCCAAAGGGTATGCGAAAGCCATCCTTAAACATTCAGTCATGAACATAAAACATGAGGGGAGATTAATGACTAAAACAGAAAAGGATGCCTTTCTCGACAAAAACATGGATGACATTTTAGAGTGGTTTATTGACATCCACAAGATGGAAAAGAGAAGCTTCAAGAGGCTCCCTAACTCTTTGTTTTCGACACCAGAAGAGAAGTTCTACATTATTGAAAAACTTGCAAGCACCCTCGACTGGATTCAATTTTACAAAATTTTGTTCGCCTATAATACAATTCTTACAGAATTGATCCACAAATCGAATCAGCTAGGCGGTCTGGACTGCGGTTTGCGTGACGCTAAACTTATTACGGGAACCCCTATCATTTTTAATCTGATACGCCCCCTTAAATCAATACCATTCGAAGTATGCATTGCACTTATGCAGGCTACTATTCGTAACAATTTGAATGATTTCACTCCCCGAGAAAAAAAGAGGTTAACGGAATCGTTTGATCGAGCCAAAAAAGAAACTGCAAACACTTGCCGACAAGAAAAGATTGAAGACAAAAGGAAGAAGGTGCTTGAATTAAATAACCGCTTCGCTATAGGAATCAATAAAGATAAAAAGTTGATTTCAAAAGCTTGCTTCACTTATTGGGAGGAGTTCATTTCCTACTTCAATCGTGAAACTAGGGAACATGCCGAGAAGCATGAGGAACAAGATCGGGTACTGACTGTTCCAGATTGTTATGTTCTTGTCGAAGGACCGAGTGACGAAATAATTTTTTCACACTTTTTAACCTTATTTCAAGAATATGAAGTATTTGTAGAACTTCAGGACTGTAATGGCAAACAGGGCGTGAAACGGCGGTTCCAAGACCTAATCGAAAAAGAAGCATATATAGGAAGCATTGTCACTATTCTTGATTCAGACGGCCATAAAGAGCATGAGGATTTAAAGAGAATGTCAAAGGGAAATGAATTCGTTAGACATTTTATTTACACCAGAGGTACAGTGGAGGATCTTTTTTCAACCCGATTACATGTGAAAATAATAAATCGACTTTATTCTTCCGGTGATACCGTTCGGTATTCGGATCTCCGAAGTTCCGCACCCATCGAGAGGATAATCAAGAAAGTAATTTGGAACAAGAAGAGGGCTGCTTTTGATAAAAAAATATATGCTAAGGCGATTACGCGGGAATTGAGAAAAAAAACAAGCATTCCTACTCACGCAAAGGAGATCGTCGCCTCAATCTTGGATTTGGCTAAATTACGTGCCAAAAAAATGCCAAGGCTTTATTCACACCTGACAATAGATCGCCTCTCAAGGGACGAACAATGGAAGAGAAATTTACACAAATGAAGCTACACTGCAAAAATTATCATAATCTGCCGTAGAGTAGACAAACAGGACACTTACTCTTTGACCTGAGATCGTCACACCACGAGAGTTTATAGAAAAATTCTGACTTCGTTCTTTAAAAAGCACCTCTTCTTTACTGTAGTAAAATTGTAGTAGTCTTATGCGTTTTATGCAGATTTGACGGCAATAGCCGGAATATATAGAAATGCTTTTTCTGCTTACTAATCAAAGCGTTACGCTGAAACTGTTGCCAGCAGCCACTTTGCAAAAATTGCCTCTTAAGTGTTCCTAAACCTGGTGCCGCAGGTTCAATTCCTGCAGGGGGTACCATATTTTTTAATAAGTATCAATAAGCTTGAAGATTTCCAGCCCATCTTTCCATTCATAGTCTCATTTTAACAAATCTCAGATAACGTTTATTCAAAACAGAAATAAGATTGAAGGAATTCCTGCTAAGGATCAATGTTTTATTGAGAACGACAAAAATCACTTGCCAGAAGATACAAAACAAAATATGATAAATGAATATATGCAGGAGATGATCCAGACAGATCAAAAGCAGTTCAGCCGTGAAGAACTCAGGGAGCGGATAGCGCATTGGATGGGTCCGGAACGTGTCCCGAAACAATTCAGCATTATTACAGATACCACCGATTTCTACAGGGTTGATTACGACGACGTTGTCATCTTGGGTGAAATACCTTATCTGATCCGCAACAACGAAAGGGAAGGCCGTTTCGGAATCGATGATCAACAGAAGTTCTGGGTCAAGCGCGCACGGGACCTTTCAGACGGCAGCGTCAAGATTATCAAGCTCGTTTTTCATGAGCGCTTCCAGTCCAGAGTCGGAGGGATTACATTCGACTGCTTCAGGAGTCCACAAAAAGAGGCAAGGATTCTCGATCTCACGAAAGGTCATCCCCGCTTTATGCAGGGGTTTGCACTCAAAGACTCTTCCAATAACGTTATCAGAATTATCGACTATATTAAGGGCAAGACCTTAGCTGATGCAGTCCTCAAATATGGTCAGAATCATGAAGATTATTTTTATAATTATTTTCCCTCGATATTCGATGAATACGTGGAATTAGTTGAGGCTATACGGTTTCTCCATGAACATGATGACAAACATGGTGATATCAGGCGTGACCATGTCATCAGGGAGGATGGGACAGAACACAGCCGTTGGATTGATTTTGATTTTGATTACCTGCATAAGGAAAATGTGTTCGGTTATGACCTTTTCGGTTTGGGTAATATTCTTACATACCTTACCGGACGTGGTGATGTCACGAGCCAACTGCTTCAGCAGGCAAGCTCACCTGTGGTCAGCCAGTTAACGGAACATGATATGAATATTATTTTTAATAACAGGGTAGTAAACCTGAAAAAAGTTTATCCCTATGTGCCTGCTGAACTCAATCATATACTTCTCCATTTTTCGATGGCTGCCAATGTATTCTATGACAATACAGACCAGCTTCTTAATGATCTGCATGAGGCAAGGATTAAGCTTAACAAACCATAACAATAATAAATGAAGGGTGGATATATGGATTTTAAAATAGCAAATAACCGCAATATACTTATCGCAGTCGATGAATCCGAGAATGCAAAACGCGCAGTTTTGTATGTTAAGGATCTCCTTGCCGGTCTTTCAGGCTTTCATATAACGCTCATAACCATCATACCTGAGCCGCCGGAAGACTATTTTATGTCTGAAAGCGAGAAAACCGGATGGATTAAGGACAAGAATGCTTCAGCCCGGCGCATCATAGAAGAGTATCATAAAATTTTTACAGAAGCAGGATTTAGGGAAGAAGATGTGAAGTCTCATGCGGTGATGAAAAAGTGCCCATCTATAGCAGAGTGCATTCTGAATGAAAAGGAGAACCTTGCCTGTGGAACCGTAGTCATCGGACGCCGGGGAATATCAAAGAAAGAGGAGTTCATATTCGGCAGCACTTCAAGCAAAATCCTGCATACTGCCAAAGACTGTTCAATCTGGGTTATTGAATAGCGAATCCATTCGATTCAAGTTGAATCTCTCAGAAATGCATCACGTACGAGGAAACTTTTATTGGTGCCGGTGGTGGGAGTCGAACCCACACGGAGTTGCCCCCACCGGATTTTGAGTCCGGCGCGTCTGCCATTTCACCACACCGGCAACCAATAATTTTAAAGTATTTTCAGCCTCTTCTGCAATCCTTCATTTTCAAGGTGCAGCAAAATTAGAGCGGAAGAAATCCGGCTAAGGGAAGTTGTAATGCTTCTTCACAGGTTTCTTGATATCCCACACACAAGAAAGCCCTTTGGGAAATGTGACAAAGTCCCCTTTTCCGAATTGAACCCTTTTGCCATCTTTTGTTTCAACTACTACCTCCCCCTCAAGAATGTAGCATTCCTCTGTCGTGTCATAATGCCAGTCAAACCTTGATGCCTCTTTTTCCCATATTCCCCACGAACTGACCTTGCGGTCTTGGAGATATTGTTGTGTTGGTTTTTCAACTTTGATTTCCATGATCTGCCCTCCTCATTTGATTAGTCTGCTTCACATGTCGAATAGCGATTATAAAGCGCATATTTAGGCACAGCGCTAATGATTGTGCCGGTTTTAAGGTTTTCTTGCCTGTATGTATGCAGAAAACACCATCTTCTCTACCCCTTCTCCGAAATTCCAGCCTTTGATTATTTCATCACTTTTTTCTTTGTCCTTGATTGTAATATTATCAAATCCGGCTGCTTGAAGCATCCTTTCCAGTTCCTCCACGGGAACTGCACCGGTGATTCATCCGCTGTAAGCGCTTTCGTTTTGTTTTATAGATTCAGAGAATTCACCTTTTTTGAGGATATCAGAAATCGCAAGTCGTCCTCCTGGCTTCAACACCCTGAAGGCCTCCTGGAAAACAGCTTGTTTATTTGGAGAGAGATTGATTACACAGTTGGATATGATCACATCAACCGAGTAGTCATCTGCCGGTAGATGTTCAATATCTCCATGCCTGAACTCAACATTCTTGACATCAAGTTTCTTAGCATTCTCTTTTGCCTTTTCAACCATTTCCGGAGTCATATCCACGCCGATAACATGTCCATTCTTGCCCACTTTCATTGCTGACAGGAAGGCGTCAAATCCAGCGCCGCTCCCGAGATCTAAGACTGTCTCTCCTTCCTTCAGTTCTGCTATTGCCAATGGGTTCCCGCATCCAAGGCCGAGGTTTGCCTCGCCAAGGCCAACCTTCAGTTCTTCATCTGAATATCCTATGAGCCTTCCTGTTTCACGAAGGTTCATAGGGTTAAGCTCGGGCGCACAACAACTTGAAGGCATGGCGCAGCATGAGCCCTGCGAAGCGACATTGGCGTAAGTCTTGATTACAAGCTGTTTTAGTTTGGTATTCTCTTTTTCCATAGCGATCCTCCTCCCTTTATTAAACTCAGATTTCTCAGTTACCTTAATATCCCTTTCACGATCACATCAACCGCCTCTTCGGGTGTCAATCCATGTGCCATTAAAGTCTCAAGCTGCTTTTTATCCACACTCCCAATTGCTGCTTCGTGGGTTACCTTTGCAAGGGGGTTAGTTACACTAACGATAGGAATTGCCTTTGCAACAGCCTTATCCTTGACTATCTCCATGCAGTCTACATGCCCCCTTGCACCTGCAGCATTTCCCTCGGTAATACCGGTAATTTCTGCTTTTGCCTCATCCTCAATGGCAACCCTTGTTTTAATCAAGCCTCTTGCATTGTCGCCCTGGAGGAGAACTGCTTCTTTTATTTTAATATCATCGTCAGCATGTCCAAATACCTTCGCGGTCAATTCGGTAACAGCATTCTCCCCGGCCTCAACCGAATAATCAATGCCGAGCTTTCCCACTCTCCCTGTAATAAGAGTAAAATCCGTGAAATATCTGCCGTTCTTGGCAATCTTCACAATAGCCTTTGGGATTACCTCAATCCCTCCGTAAAGTCCATGATAATGAGTCTCGGAATATCTCATCTCGGCACCTTCTCCAATATCAACCACGGCATCCATGATATGCCTTATCTTTTCAGCTTTCGGGAAAATGCAGTGAGCAATGAAATGTGCAGAGGCATTCTTTTCCAACCTAACATCCATCTTGATCTTCTGATTTCCCTTTTTGTGCAGTATCCCAAAACACAAATGTACAGGATTCTGAATTTGTGTTCCTTCCCTGACCCTTATTGACGCGCTTATTCCTGTCAGCGTTTCCTTTGCATTGACTTCAAGTCCTTCAACCGATTGCATGCTCAATATTGAATGGCCGCTTACGACAAAATGAGCAACCTCTTTATTGGCAAGGATACCGCTGTCACCTCCGGATTCTCCAAATGCCTTCATTAATGCATCAAGTTCAGACATATGCACAGACCTCCCCATCGCAGACAAGGCATTTCCTCGATTTATAGTATTCGGCGACCTTTTCCGGATTGCCCGAACACACGATTTTACCCCTGCACATCTGCGATGCCTTGTCGGCTATCAGCGAAATTTCCTCTCTATGCGTTATGAGGAGTACAGATGACCCGTTCTTTTTAAAGACGTTAATGACGTTGATGATATCCTGTGTCGAGAGCATATCTATTCCTGAGTCAGGCTCATCAAGGAGAGCCAGTTTCGGATGTAACGCAAGGACAGATGCAAGTTCAATCCTCTTCCTTTCCCCACCGCTCAGTGATTTGTCAACCATCCTGTGAAGATACAGTTCGGGATGGAGGCCCACCATTTCAAGATACATGGACGGATCAGTCTCTTTGCTTTTGAGGGCAAGATAGTTTCTCACATTGATTCCTTCGAATCTTACCGGCTCCTGCCATGCCATGGTAATTCCCAGTGCAGCCCTTTCGTGGATCTTAAGGTCATAAATATCATTACCATTGAAGGTAATCTCTCCTGATGCCGGCCTGTATCCCTCACATCCCATGATTACATAGGCAAGGGTACTCTTCCCTGTTCCGTTTGTGCCGAGCAAGGCATGAACTTCAGATGATTCGATTGACAGGGAAAATTCATCAAGGATTTTCTTATCCCCGGCTGTATAAGTGAGGTTATTAATTTCCAGAAGCGGCATTATCTTGAATCACCTCCACAACTACAGGCATATATTCTGTTTTATTGCCTCTTTTCCGCAGAATAAATAATATGATGAATCCAACAACCAATCCTACCATAGCAAACAGTGCACTCATGGTATCAGAGGATCGTTTTAATATTGTAGCAGCATATGCTCCTGCAATGGTGCCGATCACGAGGAAAAGAACCGGGATACCATAAATATAAAGTGATGCCTTGGTAAATGCTCCTGTCCTGACCTGAACCCTGACCCTGTCTCCAATATTTGCACCTGCCATATTATATGCCCCAAAGACAACTTTTCCGCCAGCAGCAAGCTCTTCAGCCTCCTGAAGCCCGCACTGAGCGCAGGCAGAACTCCTCTCAACTTCAATATACGCCTGATCGCCGTCGATTTTTACAACCCTCCCGATATCTTCAATCATGTTTTTATTAGCCGCAGGATTCTTTTACCGTTGTTATTCTCAAAAACAAAGAAACAATGGATGTGAGAGCCATGATCTCACTCGGCAAAAGAAATCTTGAGCAGCCACATTAATAAAAGGCCTCCGATCATCGTGATGAACTGCAAGGCCATATTGTCCTTTCCCGCTTCTTTATGCAGCTCCGGAATCAGGTCAACAAGGGCTATATAGAGAAATCCACCGGCAGTAAACGGTATCAAAACCTCTTTCAGCCAGACAATTTGACTGAATGAAAAATAGGCGATCACTGCTCCTGCCATGGCAGTAAGCGCTGAAAGGAGATTGAATAACAGGGCTTTGGATTTGCTGAAACCACCATATACAAGGATTCCGAAATCGCCTATTTCCTGGGGTATTTCATGGGCAGCAACAGCCAATGTGGTAATAACGCCGAGCCGCATGTCTGTAACAAAGGAAGCAGCGATAATCATGCCGTCAATAAAATTGTGAATACCGTCTCCTATAAGATTCAGATACGTGAACGTGTGGGCATCACAGTGCCCCTTATGGCAATGTCTCCAGTGCAGGAATTTTTCTATCAGGAAGAAGATCATGATTCCCGAAAGGACATAAACAAACAGGAAAGGGTTTCCTGACTCCATGGATTCGGGAAGCAGGTGGAAGAATGCACCACCGAGAAGTCCACCAACTGCAAAACTGACAAGGTATTTGATTATCTTTGTCAAAGTATCTTGTTTCATTCCGATAAAAAATATCCCTATCAATGAAATCAGGCTCACAATAAATGTCGCAAGAAGAATAGTGAGCATCAACATTTAGAATCTTCGCTTTCAGTGCTGATGACTATCATCATTGCCGTTTTCTTCCATATGGATCTGACAGTAAAGTCCGTTTGTCTCGCACTCAGCGCATTCGAACTGAAGCATGATATGGCGGATATCCATTGCCATTAAGGTCTCTTCAACTATTCGCCTGAGTTCTGCGACCTCGCTCAATTTCTGATCATGCACCCATATATGTGCAGAAAATGCTACGTTCCTGTGTGATGGAGACCAGAGATGGACATTGTGGATGCCCATCACCCCGGGTATCACTGCAATCTCTTTTACTATCTTTTCTGCATCAAACCCCGTGGGTGTCATTTCAAGAAAAATCGTAAGCGCTTCCTTTACTACCCTGATCCCTCCGAATAAGACAATGACCCCGATAAGGATGCTTGCCACAGGGTCGGCATACGGCCATCCTGTATAAAAGATTATGACACCCGATATGATGACTCCAACAGATGACAGGGTATCTCCAAGCACGTGGAGCCATGCGCTTTTGATGTTCAGGTCTTTATGGCTGTGACCAAGAATCAAGGCTATGAGGATATTGCCGGTTAATCCAATTCCGGCAATAATAAGCATTGTGGTGGTGTGGATTTGAGGCGGTGAAAGAAACCGATGATATGATTCGTAGAATATGAACAGGGCGATTACGATGAGGCTTACCGCATTGATGACTGCTGCCAGAAGGCCGATTCTCTGATAGCCAAAGGTTGCCCTGCGGTCTGAGGGTTTCCTGCCAATACGCAAAGCGATCATGCTCAGCCCGAGCGCAAATACATCGGTGAGCATATGTCCTGCGTCACTTAAAAGCGCAAGGCTTTTGCTGATTATCCCGCCGATAACCTCAGCGATTAAGATCAGAAGCGTGAGCGTAAAACTAAGGAGCAGGCGTTTTTCCAGAGTCATCTTCATCGTAACCCTTCCTGTGTCAAAATATATTCCCTGCGATGTATGCTCACGAGATCCTTCTTACCGATAATCCGACGGATACAAGACATAGAACCGTGACAACTTTAAGCTTATTCATATTAATTACTCAACCTTGAGTTTATCTCTCTGCTTCCTGTAGAACATTCCGCCGCCGAGAATCTCGAGCATCTCCTCGGTGATCTCTTCCTGACGGACATAATTCTGTAGAGAATCGAGATCTGAGAGGCGCCGCTTGAGATTTTCAGAGGCTCCTTCCATGCTCCTGAGACGGTACCAGTTTTCGCTTTTGAGTGATTCC
>Ga0315295_10002343_pt1 | contig 16072 bp, 12 predicted proteins | sample YL17G14_0_MG_FD_204453 | JGI IMG/M metagenome (GOLD analysis project Ga0315295, IMG submission 204453) | Sediment microbial communities from Yellowstone Lake, YNP, Wyoming, USA - YL17G14_0 | ecosystem: Environmental > Aquatic > Freshwater > Lake > Sediment | place: USA: Wyoming | collected... | reverse complement strand
GATTGGGACGCCATCCGCGCCTGGGCCAATGACTTGCAGGAGGTACATGGGCTGGCGAATAGGCTTCGGTCGACCATAGCGGGCGTTTAGTCAGAGCTTAAACCAGCAACTTAATCCACAGAAAATTTGCCTTCCCAACGTTTCACCTAGGCTCCCATACATCAAAATCAATTACTTGCGTCTGCCAGAAAACCTGCTTGGGGGTTTTTCGATAGGCCCGCTTTGAATCGTTACCTTCCCGGGACCTGAAAGGTTTCGAAAATAATATCTGCACCAAGCCGCCCTTTGGGGAGATTGTTAACAGTAGTAACAAGTCCGCATCCCTGATTTCTTCCTGAAATCCTCTTTTTAGGGTTCCCCCCGAGAATGCAATACTTCAAATGCAAATCCTCAATTTGGATTTGGAAACCAAGAATTTCCAAAGGCATTTTTCGGCATTTTCCTCCTTGACTGTCGCTGAATAGGAGAGTATTCTTTGGTCAATTATTCCTATCATTTCCGGCTTAACCAACAGCCTGACCCTTGGCCTTCTGGAGGAGCTTTAGGAGCGCGTCCTTTGCCTTACGTGTCGGAGGAATTCCAGCGCTAGGATATGTCGGTTTATGAGGATTGCGACGGGCGAGCGTCGGTTCTCGAAACGAAACAAAATGTTCATGAGATCCTCACGCGGCTCGGGAAGACCATGGGCAAAGGTATCGCTTGCTATGCCTCCTTGGAGCTTGCGGTAACGAGGAAGTAACTATGCCTACCTGGGAACTGCCACCCCAGAGACCACCAAGCGAGGCGCACAGCCTGCTTATCCGGGCCACAAGGAACTGCCCCTGGGGGCGGTGCGAATTCTGCGGGAATTACCGGGGACCGAAGTTCTCCATCAGATCGGTTGCGGAAGTCACACGGGACATTACCGCGGCAAAGGCGGCAGCCGAGGAGGTGATTGCCTGGGCGGAGCGCATCGGCTGCAACGACCGCCTGGCCATGGTGGCCCGGGCCAACGGTATGCCCTGGCTTGATGCCGGGGGTGTAAGGAATGTCTTTCTCGGCGATGCGGACAGCCCGATCATGAAGACGCAGGATTTGGCCGAGATTCTCACGGCCCTCCGCGCAGCTTTCCCCGAGCTTGACCGCATCACCACCTATGCCCGGGCGAAGACACTCCTGCGAAAACGGCCCGAGGAGCTGAAAACGCTGAGGCACGCCGGTCTCGTCCGCCTGCACGTGGGGCTGGAGAGTGGCGACGATGAGATTCTCGCAGCCGTTCACAAAGGTGTGACGGCCGAGGAGATGGTCCGGGCCGGAGAAAAAGCCCGGGAGGCGGGCTTCGAGCTTTCCCTGTACGTCATGCCCGGCTTGGGCGGCACATCGCGGTGGAAATCACATGCCCTGGCCACGGCGGACGTCCTCAACCGGATCAATCCCCGTTTCATCCGCCTGCGGACCTTGGATCTCGCTATGGTGCAAAACGCGGCCCTTTACCAAACATGGCAGCGGGGCGAGTTCTCCCTGCAGCGCCTGGATAGCCTGGTCACGGAAGTGCGAACCCTCATCGAGGAATTGCAGGTGACCTCAGAACTCATCGTCAGCGACTTCGCCTGGAACTACTATCTCCTCGATATCGACGGCAAACTTCCGGAGGACCGAGAAAGGATGCTTCAGGCCCTTGAATGTACCCGTCAGATGGCCGCGATGAAGGAAGAGGAACGGGCACAACTGCGTGCGGAGCGGGCTTCATCGTAAGCTACCATTCACTGATAGCGGCAAGATTGAAATTTCCCCGAGGGCTGTTTCCCCCATGCCGCACCGTCGCCCCATGGAGGGAGAAAATCCGCTTGTCAGGTTTGCCCGCCGCCACCGGGCGCGATAGCGGCGATAAACAGCGGTTCCTGAACCCTGTTCGGCAAGAGGATCCATGGGTCGCGTTCCGGAGCTGGATAGGAACCGACAAGAGAGGTGCTCGTCGACGGAAGGATACGGGAGGGGTATGTTCCGGGTCGCTCCTTCCCTGGACCTGAAAAAGCTGGAGGCGATCTTCCGGCACAAGGTCTTCAAGATGCTTCTGGCCAAAGGGAGGATTACAAAAGACCTGATCGACATGCTTTCCAGCTGGTGTCATTCCGGATTCCAGGTCTTCTGCGGTCAGCGTTTATTTCCCCAGGATGAGACCGCCATGGAAAACCTGGCCCGGTCCATCCTCCGGGCTTCCTTCTCCCAGGAACGGATGCAGGATCTCGCAGAATCCTCAAAGGTTGTTTACCGGGCGAAAGACGAAACCGAGAAAAAGGTCTTTGATGCCCCCGTATCAAGTACGGGGCAGGCTCTGGAGTGGCTGGTCCCTCTGGCGGGATGTTCCCACATCCCGGACAGGGGGAGTCCCGCCGATAGCGGGAGTACGGTACTATGGGTACTACAGTCCCGCGTTTCGCGGGATCTCCCGGGGAAAACGGAAAGAAACCGAAGACGACGGGGTCCCCTGCATCCTGGAAGCCGATAAAAGTTCGAAGGAATACCGGAAGAACTGGGCCCGGCTGATCCAGAAGATCCGAGCCTGTCCTCGACTTGATCGGGGAAGGTCGATCCCCTGACCTGCCCGAAGTGTCGGGGAATCATGCGGATCATCAGCGGCATCGAAGACCCGTCCGTCATCCGGGCCATCCTTGAAGACCTGGGCATCTGCTTCATCAGATCGAGACCACCGCCGAGAATCCATACCCCCCCGATTCAGGGGATGCGCAGCGAAAGAAACGGCAAGACGCTCAAATTGATGAGCGCCGTGTCACATCCTCTCTTCCATCGATCATACCCACCCCACATCTTGGGCCGATATTTCATCTACACACAACGGCGTTTTCCCCTATACTCCCTTCCCAGAGAAGCAAGTTCTTATCGATCAATTTCCCTTCCATTGGGGATCGCGTTTTTCCATAAAGGCGCGCACGCCTTCGACGATATCCTCGGTCTGGGAATTGATGGTGAGCTGGCATTTCAAGTATTCCAAGGCGTCTTCGACGGTCATGTCGGCCATCTGGTAGAAGGACCGTTTGCCCAGTCCCATGACCGCCGGGCTGAACGAAGCCAGCTTTTTGGCCATTTGATCCACTCTGTCCTTGAATTCGGCCTTGGGTACGACGTAGTTGATCATACCGATACGTTCGGCTTCCGCCGCAGATATTCTATCGCCCGTCATGCAAAGCTCTAAGGCTTTTTTTCGGCCCAGGTTACGGATCAAGACAGCGGTGACCATGTAGGGCCACAGGCCGCGTTTGATTTCAGGGGTGCCGAATTGGGCGTCCTCGCTGGCGATGACGATGTCGCTCGACAGGCACAGGCCCATACCACCGGCCAGGCAGTAACCTTCGACAGCGGCCAGAATGGGCTTTCTGCACTTGTTCATTTTCAAAAGCAACCGGGCAAAGTGCCCTCGGCCCTCGTGCACTTCCAGGAACGATTGCTGGCCCGAAAAGCCGCCTCCGCCGAGATCGGCCCCGGAGCAAAAGTTGCCTCCTGCGCCGGTCAGGATGACTGCCGAAACACCGGGATCCTGGTCGGCTTGATCAAGGCCCAGGTTCAAACCGGACGTGATACCGGCGTTGATCGAATTACGCTTGTCGGGTCGGTTGAGGGTGATAATGGCTATGCGATCTTTGACTTCATATAAGACTTCCTTGGTCTCGGTCATCGCTCATCTCCTCTATTCAGTCAGATTCTAACATCCAATTCCTCAAGATTAAGAGAGAAATTTTAAGTTTTTTGGGTTAGTTTTAAAGGGGTGGATCGTTTTTGACCATAGGATGGTTCAATCTTCGTCGTCATCGTCCTCCTCGTCATCGGGGACAAACTTCTTGATATAATCGGTGGTGAATTCGCCTCGCTGAAAATCGGCGTCCTCCATGATTCGGCGGTAAAGGGGGATAGTGGTTTTGAGCGGTTCGATCCTGAACTCTTGCAGTGCCCTTTTCATCACCTGAATCGCGCCTTTCCTGGTGGCGTCAAAGGTGACGAGTTTGGCTATCAGCGAATCGTAATAGATGGGCAGTTCATATCCCTGATAGAGATGAGTATCGAGACGGACACCATATCCTCCCGGCGGATGGTATCGTTCGACCGTGCCCGGGGAGGGCATGAAGCCTCGGTCCGGATCCTCGGCGTTGATCCGGCACTCGATGGCCCAGCCCCTGAGGTTGAGATCCTCGAAGGAAAAAACCAGCCTCTCACCGGAGGCGATTTTTATTTGTTCCTTGACCAGATCGACGCCGGTGGTCAGTTCGGTCACCGGGTGTTCCACCTGAATACGGGCGTTGATTTCCATGAAATAGAAGTGGTCCTCTTTGTCCACCAGGAACTCCACGGTCCCGGCGTTGACATATTTGATGGCCCTGGCGGCGGCTATGGCCGCTTCGCCCATGACCTTTCTGAGTTCCGGGGTCAGCCTGGGTGAAGGGGATTCCTCGATGAGTTTCTGAAACCGGCGTTGAATGCTGCATTCGCGTTCACCGAGATGGCAGACATTCCCAAAGGAGTCGGCCAACACCTGGAACTCGATATGCCTGGGCTGAACGAGGAATTTTTCAATGTACAGCCCGTTGTTTCCAAAAGCGGCGCCCGCTTCCATCCCGGCCACCGGGAATTCCTCGACCAGGGTCTCCTCGGTGGCGCAAATGCGAATTCCCCGGCCTCCGCCTCCCCTGGCCGCCTTGATCACGACCGGGTATCCCACCTCCCGGCTGATGCGCAGCGCTTCATCGATGTTCTGCACCAAACCGTCACCGCCGGGAATAACCGGCACACCCGCCTGACGCATAATGTCTTTCCCGGCGATCTTGTCCCCGGCCAACCGCAGGTTTTCAGGGGTCGGGCCGATAAAAACAAGGCCCTGGTCTTGGCAGGCCTGGGCGAATCCCTCGTTTTCGGCCAGGTATCCATAGCCTGGATGGACGGCGTCCGCGCCCGTTTCCCTGGCCGCGGCCAGGATATTTTCGATGCTCAAATAGCTTTTGGCGCTTTGCGGGGGCCCGATCAGGACCCGCTCGTCGGCCAACTGGGTATGGAGCGACGAAGCGTCGGCCTCCGAATACACAGCCACGCAGGAGATGCCAAGCTCCTTGCAGGCGCGGATAACCCTGAGGGCGATCTCTCCCCTGTTGGCCACCAATATTTTCTTAAACATAGGCATCTTCCTGTCTTGGACGAGAGGGCTCAGGCGCCCATTTTGGGAAATTTTCCGGGTTCCGGACCAAGGGTCGGCGGGCCGGCAAAGCATTGAGCCACGGACATCCATTTTTCCGCGGTATCCCCTGTTATGACCAAGTCGGTGTCCGCGCGGTGCCGGCGTTGGGTCACAACGAGGCAGAAGCCCAAGGCGCTGCCCCGGATGATGTCCCGAGCGTCCTCCGGGCCCCAGGACCACAGCTCCCCGGAAGGGCTGGTGAGTTCGACACGGACCGGGACCTGGGGGACTTCCATCTGACGATTCGTGAAGCTCCACCCAAAGGTGATATTGCCGAGGTGGGCGATGTGATGGAGGCGGTCAGTGGCAGGGCGGCTTACATCGACGGCGTCCACCACGTCCTGGCCGTGAGCCCACGTTTCCATCAGGCGCGCGGTGGCGAATGATACGGCGGACATGGACGGCCCGTACCAAAGCAGCCGGTCCTTCTGACCCATGCGGGAAAGGGCGTTGACCAGGGCGATTCTTTCCTCGCGCCAGTACCTAAGCAGGTCTGGATAGGCCATCTTCTGCAAGACGGTCAACTGGGCCATGGCTTCGGCCTGGCCGCCGAAAAGCGCTTTGACGCGATCTTTGAATACATCAGGGTTGGTGGCCGACTGTCTCGCCGTGCCGTCGAAGAAGGCAATATGGGCGATCTGCTCTTTCACGGTCCATACAGCAGGTGTCTTGGTTTCCCAGCCTGCCTCATCCAGCCCCGAGACGATGACATCCAGGGCCTCATATTCATCGTTCAGGTCTTTACATATTTCTTTCACTTGTATCCTCCTTGCTACCCATAAGAATCAGACCTGCCTCCGTGCTTCATACAGGCAGTCCCCGAGCTATTGGGTCCTGTTCTTGATACCCAGGATCTGGCGCGCCTCCTCGGCGCTGGCAATATCCCGGCCCACCTCGCGCACCATGTCGGCCAGGGCCTTGACCAGGTCTCCGTTGTTCCTGGCCCTCTGGCCGTCGGGCAGATAGAAGGTGTCTTCCAGGCCGGTTCTGACGTTGCCACCCAGTTCCAGGGCCTTGTGATGAAGTTGCCAGATTTCTTCCCTGCCCACGGCGATCGTCTGCCAGTGGGTTCCGGGAAGCATCTCGTCTTTGAGCAGGGGGAGCCACCCGGGTTTGGCGGCCTGGCCGCTAGCCACTCCCATGACTAAGGAAATGTGAGGGTCGCCCTCGAACATGCCGGCTTCTTTGTACAGCGCTACACTCCGGACAATCCCCGTATCAAAGCACTCAAATTCGGGGATGATGTCATTGGCTTTCATGACGTCGAGAAACCTCTGCACTTTTTCAACCGGGTTGTCAAAAATATTCGGAGGCCAGGCCCAGGTCCCATCGTTTTTGAGCTTGAGATAGTTAAGCGTTCCGGCGTTACAGGCAGCAAGTTCAGGCTTGAGGGCCGCGAGGCAGGCGGCCGGGCCGGATATATCAGTCCCGACCACACCCGTGCTCATATTGATGATCATCTCCGGTGTCCGGTCCTTGATGGCGGCGATAATCGAGCCGACAACTTCCACGTCCCAGGTGGGCAGAAACCCCATGCCCTTCCGCTGATCCCGGAAATGGCAGTGCACGATGACGGCGCCCTCGTTCCAGGCCTGCTCGGCGGCGTCGGCCATCTGCTCGGGCGTCACGGGAACGTTGTAAACGGCGGGATTGGTCAAAACCCCAGTTAGAGCGCAGGTGATAATAGCCTTGTCACTCATCTTGTTCCTTCTCCTTTAATTTAATATTTATGGATCATCTCCAAATTAGTTGAAGGCCAAAGAGCTGATATATTTAAAATGTCCTGTCATTCCAGGGGCCCGGAAGAAAAGTCATCTTGCTTGCAATCATGAGGCACCTATCGCTCCCGAACTGTGGCGGGGGGGTCTGCTATTTCTCCGAAGCTTTCTGATCACGCCCCCGCTGCGCCTTGCGGACGGCAAGCAGAGGGATTATGGAAGGGGGGTATCCCGCCGATGCTTGCGGCGCAATCTGCCTTTCCTTCCGGACCCTGGGCAAGCTTTCAACAAAAATTCAGCCTACTAATTTGGAGATGAACCTTTAATATTTATTCTAGCGTGCGATCCTTCTCACGTGGGGGGCGAGGTGTGGACCTTGGCCCTCCGGGGAAGTTTTTCATGCTTGTTCCGGGTCACTTCCAAAGCCTCGATAATCTTCATGCGCGTGTCTTTAGGTAGAATGATCTCGTCCACGACCTGGGCGGTCCAGGTATATCCCGCATCAAAGGCGTCGACCTTTTCCCGCGAACGGTTCAAGTAGGCTTCGTAAGCATCCTCCTCGATCCCTTTACCGTAAATCCGTCGGTAGTCCAGTCCGGAGGCTTCCACGGCGAACCGGGCAATAGGCCAGACATAAACCAAATCGGCCCCCATGCTCTTCAAGCCTCCCATGATCATGCTGCCCGCATCGGCGTAGGCTTCTCGCAAAACAACGCTGATCTTGGGCACGGTAGCGGTGGCGTATACGTCCACGATTTTTCCGATGTGTCTCAACAGGCCTCTGGCCTCCTCAGATTCTCCGGGCACCACGGGCGGGGTGTCCACGAGGTTGACCAAGGGGATACTGTAAGCATCCAGCACCTGCAGAAAACGGTAGTATTTGTCGCAGGCGTTCACCTCCAGGATGCTCCCGGGATACCTGGGATTGTTGGCTACCAGTCCCACCACCTCACCGTCAAACCGGCAGAAGCAGGTGATCAGGTTCTTGGCGTACTCATCCTTGATTTCGAAATATTCGCCGTTATCCGCCAATAACCTGATGACCTCGTGCATATCATAGGTTTGGTCATACTCGTCGGGGACAAGTTCTTCCAGCCTTTTAACCTCTCGGCGCGGATCGTCATTTCTCGGCCAGGCCGGCACCTTTTCCCTGAAGTTCTGGGGCAGATAACGGATCAGTTCGCGGCATTGAGCGATGGTTTCTTCATCGTCGTTCCCCACCGTATCGGCCGATCCGCTAAGCTGCATGTGGTAATCCGCGCCACCCACGCTTCGGTCAAATTTTTCCGAGGTCGCCGCCTCGGTCTGCCTTGGACCGCCGAGCCACATATTGGCCGACACCCGGCTCATGAGCAGGAAGTCACACAGGGTCGGCAGGTAAGCCCCGCCGGCGATACAGGGGCCCATCAGGACCGTGATCTGAGGAATCACCCCGGAATACAGGGATTGGAGCCGGAATTGCCAGTCTATCCCGGCCATGGAAACATCCCAATAGCCGAGACGGCCTCCCGAGGAATCCAGCAGGTTGATCATGGGAATACCCCATTGCGCGGCCATGATCAAAGTCTGGCCGTATTTCACGAGATGTTGGACCGCGGTGGATCCACCCAGCACCGTGAAATCGGTGGCGTAGATCATGATCGGCCGGCCGTGCACCTTGGCCGTTCCGACAATGGCCCCATCGCAGGGGGCCAGGGGAATGCGGCCGTCTATGCGCATCCCCGTGGTGCCGACGCATGAACCCAGTTCGTTAAAGGCGCCCGGGTCAATGAGCCTGTCGATGCGTTCCCTGGCTGTGAGTTTGCCTCTGGCGTGCTGCCGTTCGATATGCTCGATGCCGCCGCCTAAAAGGTTTTTCTGTTGAATGTCCTCATAGCGCTTAATGGCCACTTCCATGCGTTTTCCCATATCAGTTTACCTCCCTGCGGCACCGCTAAGCAGGCTTGATGTAGCGTTTCTTGTCCGGCAGTTCCTCGATCTTGCCGTCCGAGGCATGAAGCGCCTTGATGACACGGACGCGGGTCTCCCGCGGGTCTATCACCTCATGGACCGTGTAATAGCTCGTAAAGGACTGGCCCATATTCATGACGCTGAACAGCTCCTTGAGGGGTTTGAGGAACGAGTTGTAAACCTGTTCATAATTCCCTTCTTCTCTGGCCTTGGCCAGCTCCTTGTGAAAGACGACCTGGACGATGGACTCGGGGCCGGTGGGGGCGAATTCCACCGTTGGCCATCCGAAGATGAAATCCGGACCCATCTTGCTGCAACCCATGGTGATATTCGATCCGCCGTACGACCGCCTCAAGACCAGAGTGACCTTGGGGTTGGTCAGATGGGAGTAGCCGTGCAGATTTTTGGCCCCGTGCCGGATGACGCCCTTCCTTTCCCACTTGTCTCCGGGTGGATAGGCCGTGGTGTCGGAGATGGTCAGGAGCGGAATGTTGAAAGCGTCCAGAAACATCATGAACTTGTCGTATTTATCGGAGGAATCGGGTTCCATGATGCCGCTCAACTCATCCGGATTGCTCGCGGCAATCCCGGTGACCATGCCGTCGAAGCGAGCGAAGCCGATGATCAGGTTGGGCGCGAAGCCTTCTTTCAGCTCAAGGAATTCCCCGTTGTCCGTGATCAGGTCAATGACCTCGTGCATGTCGTAGGTGAACTTGGGGTTGTTCGGCATTACATCGAGGAGTTCTTCAGCCGCCCTCTGCGGGTTGTCGGTGGGTTGGACGGCGGCGGGTTTGCCCCAGCAGTTCTGGGGGATGAAATCTAAAAGCTGCCTGGCCAGGTCGAGGGCTTCCTCGTCGCTGTCGGCCACGAGGTCACACTGGCCCGACCGGGTCATGTGAAACTCAGCCGATCCCGCATCATCCGATTCGATCTCCCCTCCAAGCCATAAAAAGCCGGTTTTTTGATTCATAATCAGAAAATCCGACAAGGCCGCAACCTGGGCCAGGGGTCCGACACACGGCCCCAGGATTAGAGATATTTGAGGAATCACCCCGGAATAAATGCAGTAGTTCCTGACCAGGCGGCCTAAACCGTTCAGTCCGACAAAGCCGCCCTTGAAGGTCAGCCGTGAGCCGGCCGAATCGATTATCCCGATAATGGGCATCTGCTCCTGCCCGGCCATCTGGACCAGTTCGGCGATCTTCCAGACCCCCTGATCGCCGATTGAGCCGGACATGACCGTAAAATCCAGGGAATAGACCATAACCGGCCTGTTTTTTATTCTGGCCATACCCATGACCACCCCGTCGGAGGGGCTGGGCTTGGGAATCTTGGCGAACCTGGCGTAAGGGTCCCTGACCAATGAGCCGAATTCCCCGAAGCTGCCGGGGTCCACCAGCCCTTCGATCCTTTCCCGGGCTGTGAGTTTGCCGAGGCCGTGCTGGACCTCGATGCGGTTTTTACCTCCTCCTATTTGGTTTTCTTCCCAATTTTTCTCAAGCCTCTTGAGATAGCTATCCATCCAATCGCCCATGTCCGTCTTCTCCTTTTTAAGCCTCGATCACAAACATGAGATCACCATCTTTGAGGGGTTTCTCATTTTCAGCCGCGATCTCGAGGACGGTACCCGCAACGGGGGATTTGATTTTCTGAAAGACCTTCATGGTCTCCAGCAGGGCCAGAACCTGTTTTTTTTTGACCGGGTCACCCACCTCGACGTAAGGGGGTTCCTCTGGCCCAGACCGCCTGTAGAATACTCCCGACATTGGGGCTCTCACTTCAACCCGTTTCCCGTTTTCACTCATCATCCAGAAACCTCCTGCATTCATTTATGACGGCTTCGTAAAAAGTCCACCTGCTGTGTTACGCTGCACCCTTTGTCATTGCGGCGTACTTCTATATACGCCTCATTCCTCAGGATTTGCGCGCCTTGCATCTGGAGCTTTTTACTGTGCCGTCCCATTCGATGATTTTTTACGAGTTCATCATTTATGGATTATCTCCAACAAACGTTGTTCTTACTTGACGATGACGGATTCCGGAAGCCTTCTGGTCAGCACCTCCACGGCCTCCTCCACCATGTCCGCCAAGATTTGTGCCGCCGGTTTGATCTCGGTTATCAGCCCCGCGACCTGGCCGGAAAACGGTCCCATGAATTCTCTCTTCTCGGCCCTGTTGAACATCTCGGCCATGGCCGAAGCGAAAACACTCTGGGTGGGGAAGGGCAGAGGCTCCAATCCCGAATGTTCCCACAGGTCATGAAATTGGTTGTAAATGGTCCTGGAGGTCTTTCCGGTGTAAAGATAGGACCTCCTGGTGTCTTCATCCGTGGCCTCGAGAATGGTTTGTTTCTGTATGGGCAAGGCTCCGCCTTCGACCGAGGCCAGGAAGCGGGTGCCCACCCACACGCCGACGCAGCCCACGGCCAGGGCCGCGGCCACTCCCCGGCCGTCACCGATGCCTCCGGCGGCCAGCACCGGCGTCGGCACGGCCGCGTCAACGGCCTGGGGCCACAAAGCAATGGACCCGATGCGCCCTGTATGGCCACCGCCCTCATGCCCTTGAGCCACGACAAGATCCGCCCCGCCCTGGGCGATCCTCCTGGCGTTTTTGGTATTCCCCGAAATCCCCAGGACCTTCATGCCGACCGCGTGAGCGTCCTTGACCATGAAACCGGGATTGCCAAGACCGGCACAAAAAAGCGGAACGCCTTCCTCGATGCAGACCTTGATGGAGGCATGCGGGCGTGTGGTGGTGGATCCCCTCTTGGCTTTTGCCTCAATATCCGGCAGCCCCATTTCCTCCTTGATTTTCATGATCCAGTCATAGTGGGCCTTGGGCAATAATATCTTGATGAGCTCGCTCAAGGGAATTTCTGTGGCGCTTTCCTCGTCACCCGCCCTGACAGTCTGGTCGGGGAGAAGCAGGTCCACGCCGAAAGGCTTATCCGTCATCTTCTTGATCTCGCGGATCTCCACCCGTAGCTCCTCCACCGTGTATCCGGCTGCCCCCAAAACACCGAGCCCTCCGGCTTCAGAGACCGCAACCACCAACTCCTTCGGTGCGCCTGTTTTTTCACCCACCAGACTGGGACCCATGCCCGCGCTGATGATCGGGTACTCGATATTCAGTAAGTCACACAATTTTGTTCTCAGTGTCCTTTTGCCCATTTTATTCCCCCCTGGAGAAATGTAGTATAGTTAGAACCGAAAAGATGTTGCCCTCGGTAATCCCAAGGGCGGATTTTACAACCCTAAAGATCGAGCCACTTTTTCCAAATGGTATTCGCTGTCCCCGAAGGCCAGCCCGGAGGCCTTGACCTTGCGGTAATAAAAATGCAAATTGTGTTCGTCGCAGAAGGCGATGGCCCCGTGCACCTGATGGGTGAAACGAGTCACCCTGGCCGCGGCCTCGCTGGTAAAGGCCTTGGCCATAGCCGCTTCAGTGCCGGCGGATAATCCCTCGGATATCCTCCAGGCCGCCTGATAGGTGAGATACCTGATGCTGTCCACGTCCACGGCCATGTTGGCCAGGTGATGCTGAACCGCCTGAAAACTGCCGATGGGCCGGCCGAATTGCACGCGCTCCTTGGCGTAGGCTACGGCCAGGTCAAGAGACACCTGGGCGGCGCCGAGCATCTCCACGCACTTGGCCACGGCAGCCCTTTCCAGAAGGGTTTCGAGGGCCGGGCCCGCGTTTCCCGCCGTTCCTAAAACGGCGTTTTCGCCTACGCGCACGCCATGGAAAACCACTTGGCAATGCCTTTCATAGGCAAGCGTTCGAAAGGGCCTGATCTCGACTCCGGGGCTGTCCGCGTCCACCAGGAACAAGGTCAACCCCCGCTTGCGGCCGCTCTTGTCCTCAACCTGGGCGGCGCAAATGATCTTGTCCGCCACATGGGCGTTTTCCACGAAATGTTTTACGCCTTCGATGGCGTATTCCGACCCGTCTTGTTTGGCCAGGGTCTTGATGTTTTCGTATTCGTACCAATTGCCCGGATCGGACAGGGCCAGGGCGAACACCTGCCTGCCTTCGGATATTTGGGGCAGGAGGGTTTTTTTCTGGTCTTCGGTCCCGGCCAGGAGGATGGCGTTCGCGCCGAGCACGGCAGTCGACAAAAACGGCCCCGGCAGGCAGGCCTCACCCATGGTCTCGAGAATGACGGCCAGGTCCATAAAGGTCCCGCCGGTCCCGCCGTATTCCTCGGGTACGATCACTCCCAGCCACCCCAAGGCAGCCATCTTCCCCCATAGTTCGACGTCGTGCCCGGTTTCGTGTTCTCTCATGTCCCTGATCAAAAGTTCGGGGCTCTCCCGCGTGAAAAAGTCCTTGGCCGACTTCCTGAGGATTCTTTGCTCTTCTGAAAAATCCAGGTTCATCTTTCCTGTTCCTTCTACGCTTTGCGGTCTTAAAATCTGGGAAGGTCCAGACCTCTGTAAGCGATGATATTTCGTTGGATCTCGGAGGTCCCCGCGCCGATGGTGGCTGAAATGCAGTCGAGATAGCCGCGAAGGGCCAGGCCTCGGAAAGGCGTGAAGCCGGTATTCTCTTCGATCAGGCTGTAGGGTCCGAAAATATCCATGGCGACTTCAGCCATCTTCCGGCTGAGTTCGGTGGCGACTAGCTTCAGGACCGAGGATTCGACCGAGGGGGAAAGCCCCTTGTCCAGCATTTCGGCCGTGCGCCAGACAAGCAGGTATCCGGCCTCGATCTCCGTGGCGATACGGGCCAGTTTGAGGCGCACGGACTGGTTATCACTCAAAGGCACACCGTCACGTTTGGTTTGCTTCACCTGGGCAACCAGTTCCTCGAACACCCGCTTGAAGCCGCCGATGCCGACCAGGATGACGCGTTCAAAATCCAGGGCGGTCATCAAATGGTAGAAGCCCCGATTTTTTTCTCCAACCAGATTTTCCGCGGGCACCCGGACATTGTCGAAAAAAACCTCGTTGTAATGATAATTCCCGAGAATAGTCTGCAGCGGGCGGATGGTGATGCCCGGACTTTTGGTCTCAACGAGGAAGAAGCTGACACCCTTGTGCCTGGGGGCGGCTGGATCGGTCCGGACAATCAGCCAGGCATAATCGGCCACCTGCGCCCCGCTGCTCCAGACCTTCTGCCCGTGGATGACATATTCGTCGCCGTCCTGCACGGCCGTGGTCTGGATGCCGGCTAGGTCCGAGCCCGCGTTCGGCTCGCTGTAGCCCAGCCACATGCTTATTTCACCGGCCGCGATCCTGGGTATCCATTTCTTTTTTTGCTCTTCGGTTCCGACCCTCAGGATGGTCGGGGCCACCATGCCGGCGGCAATGACGTCGACGTTGGGAGCGCGAAAGTAGCTGGTCCGCTCATCGAAAATGGCTTGCTCGACGTAGGTGTACTCCCGGCCGCCGTATTCCCTGGGCCAGGAAATCGTATTCCAGCCCTTTTCGATCAGCATCTTCCTGTAACGGGCAAGGGATTCCAAGGCATCATCGCCCTGGTACCCCCCGGAGGCATAGCCGCCGGGCCAGCCCATGCTTTTTTGGGCCCAGTCAGGGGGGAGCGCCGAGTTTAAAAAGGCCTCCACCTCCTGGCGGAAAGCCTCTTCTCTTTCGTTAAACTTGAATTCCATGACCACCCCTTCCTCGGTTTTCAGTTGATGTACGAATTCGGCTTGACGCCTGTACCAACAAGATCATTCCAGGGTATTTGAGTTTAGCATGATGGCTTCAACCTCACAATGTGGGTCATGCGCTTGGTGCTCAGGATCCGTTCGTCTTCAGTTCCTGCCTCGCAGTCCCGTCTGACCAGACTTACATTCATGCTGATTGTAAAGAAAACTTGCCCTTTTTCTCCGGATTTTTCAACTCATAACATGGCTTGAAATGATGAGGCAATGACCGCATTTACCTGGTTTCAAGCCTCCCGACACTGCTTTTTCTCTTTGAAATAGACATTGAGCCGGCCCAGAAAACCTGTCGCCCCCTGCAAAAAAAGCGATTTCTCGCCAAATTCACCGAGAACCGGGGAAATTTCCACTTCAGGGCATAGTAATTTACCGAAGCCCTCTCAGTCAAGAGGATATCCATGCTCCAACCGTGACCAGGTACTGCCCGGTAGTGGCGGCCAAGAGGAAAAGCCGAAGCCACATGCACCCACCAATATCGGCCGTAGCAGGATATCCGAAACGCGGCCTTGACGAGTCTCCGCCGCTTCAGCGGGTCTCCGACCGGGTCAACGGGGGCTTCGTTAAAAAAATCAGAGGTCCTACTTCCCTCACCATATATGAATATACTCTGTGATCCCCCTCATATGACCTTCGGGCGGATCGTCTATTTCTTTCGGTAATCCTCACCCTCATAAGCTATCCTCAGATGAGCAGTAGTAGGTGAAGTCGCTTAATTGGGGCTTTGAGCAGGGGATTGGGAGTGAGAGGATAGTTTCAAGAAAGCGTGATTTTTAAGATTGTTCCCTCGACACAGCATTTCAAATAGTAATCGATGATATAAAGTTAACATCTGAGGCTCTTGCTAAAGTCACTTACTCCGTCATTCCGGCGAACCCCGGATCGGGTCCGGGGCAGGCGCCGGAATCCAGAATCGCTTGAATCCCGCCTCCGGCGGGACTGGATTCCGGGTCGGGCTTCGCCCTGAACACCATGCGGTGCAGGGCTTCGCTTGCCCGGAATGACGATTTGCCCTTGCTTTCAAGAGTTTTGCAAGAACCTCATCTAGATAATAAAGCCTCAATAATAATTTTCATGTGAGATCCTCCCCGTCCTCATCGGTCTTTTCGGTTGACAGATAACTTCCTTTTTCATATATTCAACGCACCCAAAAGCGAGTTCTTATCATTTAAAGAGTCGAGGAGGACTGCCATGGCTGTGCTCACCGAGAAAAGAGGCCCCATAACCACCATCATCATCGACCGACCAGAGGTTAAAAACGCCGTGGATCGGCCCACGGCCCGGGCATTGGCCGATGCCTTCCGGGCCTTTGATGAGGACGGGGAGGCCCGGGTGGGTGTGCTCTGGGGGGCCGGAGGATGCTTCTGCGCAGGAGCTGACCTGAAGGCTATTTCCGGGGGCCTTGGAAATCGGAGCGCAGAAGAAGGCGATGGCCCCATGGGCCCCACGAGGATGTTCTTGAGCAAACCGGTCATAGCCGCCGTCGCTGGATATTCCGTGGCCGGAGGGCTTGAA
>Ga0315295_10002342_pt1 | contig 16078 bp, 13 predicted proteins | sample YL17G14_0_MG_FD_204453 | JGI IMG/M metagenome (GOLD analysis project Ga0315295, IMG submission 204453) | Sediment microbial communities from Yellowstone Lake, YNP, Wyoming, USA - YL17G14_0 | ecosystem: Environmental > Aquatic > Freshwater > Lake > Sediment | place: USA: Wyoming | collected... | reverse complement strand
TTGCCATGGCCTGCCGGTGGAGCACGCACTCTTTAAGGAATTGGGGATCACTAAATACCAGATCGCGCAGGTCGATTTCAGGAAGAAGGCCCATGATTACGCGATCGGGTTTGTGAACAAGCAGAAGGAGCAGTTTATCCGCCTTGGCGTATTCGGTGATTGGGAAAACCCGTATCTGACCCTGGCAAATGATTACGAAGAGGCGATTGTCAGTTCGCTGGCGGAGCTGGTGAAAAAGGGCTATATTTACAGGGGCCTTAAGCCGGTGAACTGGTGCTTTAAATGCGAGACAGCTCTTGCAGAAGCAGAGGTGGAATATGAAGACCATGTCTCTCCGTCGATATATGTAAAATTTAAATTAGAGCCGCACAAGGATTATCTTCAGGATACATACCTTGTGATCTGGACCACGACGCCCTGGACCCTGCTTGCCAATGTGGCTGTCGCAGCGCATCCCAAGCTTAAATACGCTTACCTCAAGTCAGAGAAAGGGAATCTCATTATCGGTAGCGACCTGCTTTCCCGGGTCATGGTGCAGACAGGCATCGCAAAGCATGAAGTCATCAGGGAAATACTCGGAGAGGAGCTCGAAGGACTGACATATCTGCATCCGTTTATCCAAAGAATTGGCAAAGTAGTGCTGGCGGATTATGTTTCGCATGAAGAAGGGACCGGGCTCGTGCATACCGCTCCCGGACACGGCCAGGAAGACCACCAGACAGGGATAAAATATAAATTAGAGATCATCATGCCAGTGGACAGCAAGGGAAATTTTGATTCCACGGCGGGCGATTTTAAAGGCCTCAATGTCTATGATGCAAATAAATCTATCCTGGAGAAATTAAACAGCCTTGGCGCGCTTCTTTTTAGTTCGCAGGTGCAGCATTCGTATCCGCATTGCTGGCGCTGCAAGAAGCCGATAATATTCCGGGCGACAAACCAATGGTTTCTTGATATCGACCACGGTGATTTAAGGAATAAACTTCTTGAAGCTATCAGGAAGGATGTCAAATGGATCCCGGAAGCTGGCAGGGAAAGGATCTCTGCGATGGTCGAGCTGCGTCCAGACTGGTGCCTTTCGCGCCAGAGATACTGGGGCGTGCCGATACCGGCAGTAATTTGCAGTAACTGCAAAGAAGAGATGCTGGAAGAACAGATCATCAGGAAGTTCGCAAAAAAAGTCGAGACCGAAGGAACTGACTCCTGGTTTAAGAGAGATTTGAAGGATTTCCTGCCGCAGGGATTCAAGTGCCCGCATTGCGCAAAGACAGATTTCACCAAGGGCAGCGATATCCTGGATGTATGGTTTGACTCCGGAGTGAGCCACCAGGCAGTTATAAAGAAAAGGGAGGAACTGGGCAAAGCTACTCCTTGTGCTTTGTATCTTGAGGGTTCAGACCAGCACAGGGGCTGGTTCCAATCTTCGCTTATACCTTCCATGTGCATCGACGGAAAACCGCCTTACAAGAGCGTCCTCACCCACGGTTTCGTCGTCGACGGAGAAGGAAGGAAGATGTCCAAGTCGCTGGGTAACGTCATCTCGCCGTTTGACATCATCAAGGATTACGGAGCAGATATCCTGCGTTTGTGGGTAGCCTCAAGCGACTACAATGAAGACATCCGCATTTCTCCCGAGATCTTAAGCCGTTTATCCGAGGCGTATCGCAAGATCAGGAACACGGTAAGGTTTATTTTAAGCAATCTCAATGATTTTGATCCCAGCAGGGATAAAATAAGTTACGAGGATTTAAAGAAAATAGACAAATGGATCTTATCCAGGGCGCAGGATGTTTTGGGCAGCGTCACCAAGGCATACGAAGACTTCGAATTTCACAAGGCCTATAAAAGGATATACGATTTTTGCAATGAAGACCTGTCCATGTATTACCTGGATATGGCCAAGGGCAGGCTTTATACTTTTGCCAAAGATTCCCGCGATAGGCGCTCTTCCCAGACAGTGATCTATGAGGCATTGCAGATTTTAGTGAGATTGATCGCTCCGATACTGACTTTTACCGCAGAAGAGATATGGCAGTGCATGCCCAAAGAAGACGACGATAAGCTTTCGCCAAGCATCCACCTGCAAAAATGGCCGCTCAGGAATACCGGATACGCCCAGGATGATTTAAGAAAAGCGGGCAAAGACATCGATAGCGAACTCAAAGACATAATTTCCCTGATCCCGATTGTTGCCAAGTCCCTTGAAGAAAAAAGGGGTGCAGGGGATATCGGCAGCTCCTTTGACGCAAAAATAAATATATTGACAAACAACCAAAATCGGTGTAATTATTTAGAAAGCTTGAAAGCCGATCTTTTGGAGATATTCAAGGTTTCGCAGGTAGATATCGGATATAGCAGCAAGTACTCCGATCTTTCTATCGTCGTAGGAAAGGCAGATGGAAACAAGTGCGTGCGCTGCTGGAATTACAGCAGTACGGTAGGCACTTCTGTTAGCCATCCCTTGATTTGCTCAAGATGCCTTAAGGCTATCGAGAAAGGAGAATAAGTTGTCCCGAAAAACTAAAAAGAAAAGAACAACCCGTCGGGATCCCGGGAAGAAATCAAGAAAGGCTTCCAGTCCCGCAAAGAATAAATACGGCAGGAAAGAATTAAGCGAATTCAAGAAGATTGTCCTGAAGAGGAAAGAAGAAGTCCTCGATGATATAAAGCATATTTCCGAGGACACGCTCAAGAAATCGCAGAAGGAAGCCTCCGGAGATATCTCCGGTTACACCTACCACATGGCTGACGTGGCTACGGATAATTACGACAGGGAATTTTCTCTGGGCCTGGCTTCCAACGAAAGAAAAGTGATCTACGAACTGGATGACGCCCTTAAAAAAATAGAAGATGGTACTTTTGGTATCTGCGAAGATTGCAAGTCCCTGATCGCCAAAAACAGAATCAAAGCTGTCCCCAATGCTCGCCTCTGTGTTAAATGCCAGCAGAAAAGGGAGAAGAGGTAACCTGACTCCTTACCGATGATTTTTATCATCGTTTTAGTGATCCTTTCGCTAGACCAATTTTGCAAATTCCTCGTCACAAGAAATTTAACTTTAAGCCAATCACTTCCCGTAATAAAAGGAGTGTTTCATATCACGCTTGTCCATAATACCGGAGCCGCATTCGGTATATTAAAGAACCAGATCCCCTTGTTTATAATGACAGCGGTCCTTGCCATTGCTATGATTTTTCTTAACTTAAGGTGTAATAAACACAAGAAACTTTACAGCATATCATTAAGCCTGATATTGGCAGGCGCATTAGGCAACCTGATAGACCGCATATTTTTTGGTTACGTCATTGATTTCCTTGATTTTCGCATCTGGCCTGTTTTTAACGTAGCCGATAGCGCTATCACTATCGGAGCGATAATGCTGGGCATAAACCTGTTAAAACCAGCGAAGAAGAAATTGATCTGATACCTGCAACCTGAGACCTAAAAAAAACATGCACCCGATCATCTGCACAATAGGCCCGTTTACCCTGTATTCATACGGTTTGATGCTGGTCATAGCTTTCATAGCCGGTTCAGTATTGGCGGGACTCCAGGCAAAAAAAGAGAATATCAGCCCGGAAATAATCTTCAATCTCTGTTTTGTAGCGTTTATTTCAGGGGTGATCGGCGCGCGCCTGTTTTATATATTTGAGAATTTAAGTTATTACATCAGGAATCCCGTTGAGGTAATCATGCTGCAGAAGGGAGGCCTCTCCTGGTTCGGCGGTTTGATATTCGGTTCTCTTTGCGCGTTGGTGTATATAAAAAGAAAGAAACTCTCGGTCTATAGGATTCTAGATTTGATTGTTCCGTACCTTGCTTTTGCCCAGGCGATAGGCAGGTTCGGCTGCTTGCTGAACGGCTGCTGTTTCGGCAAGACCTCCAGATTCGGCATTTATTTTGCGGTGCATAAAGCCGTGCTTATCCCAACGCAGCTTTATTCCTCCTTGGCGCTCCTCTTGATTTTCCTGATCCTGAGGTTTTTCCAGGCAAGGCCCCACAAAGAAGGCCAGATCTTTTTCCTGTATCTCTTGCTTTATTCCACAAAGAGGTTCGTCATTGAATTCTGGCGCGCGGACAATCCGGTTGTTTTTACGGGATTGACCTTTTTCCAAATTTTAAGCATCGGTTTATTTTTCATCTCCTGTCTTAAACTTATCTCGATTTACAGATCCAATAAATAAGATGAAAGAATTTACTTTAAAAGCTTTGCCGCAGGATTGCGGCAAGCGGCTTGACCAGTTTATTGCTGATTTTTCCAAGAAGAAGATGCTGGGCTTTTCAAGGACAATTATTCAAAAGTCCATATGCAAGGGGAAAGTTAGATTAAAGCAGGAGACGATTACAAAACCGCATTATAAGATAAAAAAGGATGAGGAATTCACGATTTCGATTGAAGAAAAGCCGCTTACATCACTTAAAGCCGAAGAGATACCGCTGGAGGTAGTTTACGAAGACCAGGATTTGGCAGTTATTAATAAGCCCAGCGGTTTAGTGGTTCATCCGGGGGCAGGAAACTTAGAGCATACACTGGTTAATGCGATTCTGTGCCGCTTCAAGGATCTTTCCAGCGTCAATCCGCAAAGGCCCGGCATCGTGCACAGGCTTGATAAGGATACCTCCGGCTTGCTGGTCATTGCCAAGAATAATCACGCGCATTTTGAGCTGGCCAGGCAATTTTCCGAACACAGCATAAAGCGCAAGTATATCGCCCTTGTAAAAGGAAGAATGGAGTTAGATGAAGATGTGATTGAGCTCCCCATAGCCAGGCACCCGCTCAAGAGAAAAAACATGTCGGTAGCGTTCACAGAAAAATCAAAATACGCCAAGACTTTCTATCGCACCTTGAAACGCACTGATGATTTTAGTTTGTTGGAGCTGGAGCCTTTTACTGGCCGGACACATCAGTTGAGAGTGCACCTGTCGTTTATCGGCCATCCGATATTAGGAGATAATAAATACGGAAAGCATAACGAGTTCAGCCGCCTTGCGCTTCACGCAAAATCACTTGGATTTATCCATCCGCGCACCGGAAAACTTATTGAGTTTACAAGCCAGACGCCTGAGGAATTTCTGGGATTCATGAAGGAATGACCCCGTCCTTTTATGTCCGCTATCGCTCCATAAGTTGCGGCCTCATTAAAATAAAACTTGATTTTTATGTAAGTGGTGATATATTAATGAGTAATAATAAAATTAAGATTTTAAAAGGAGGAAAGATGAATAGAAGAGGCAGCACTCCAGTCATAGTGTTAGTCGTTTTAATATTAATTTCTCTTTCTTTTGCCGGCGGCGCCTTTTATCTTCTGCAGCAGGAAAAACAGAAAAGCACTGACCTTGAGGAGAAATTGGATGAGATAAGCACAAAGCAGAGGATAACAGAGTCAAAACTGGATGAGGCAAAAAAATCGATGACTGACCTGCAGCTTAAATACGAAGAGTCAAAAATGAAGATAGATGCTTTGACTCAGGACCTGGAACAGGAAAAGCAGGCAAGGATCCAGGCGGAAGGCAGGATCGAGCAGATGAGCGTGGATCTGGATCAGCAGAAAGAGCTGAGGTCTGATTTGGAGGATAGGCTTTCCAAGGCTCAGAATGATGTAAGAATGACCCAGGGTCAGCTCAAGGATCTTGATGCGCGTAAAACAGAGCTAGAGGCTAAAGTCAAGGATCTCGAGGTTAAAACTCAGGAGATAGAGTTGGGTAATATTGTTGTAGTCCCTGAGGCAGCACCTGCGCCGGTACCCGCAGGTAAAAAACAACCTGCCCCTGTCAAGGAAACTGTCAAAGCCGGGAAAAAGCCGGCTTCTACTGTTGCGCCAGCACTACAGGGCCAGGTTTTGGTTGTAAACAAGGAATACAGTTTTGCGGTCATCAGCCTGGGAAATAAAGACGGCGCGAAATTGAACCAGGTATTCTCAGTATATCGCGGAAAGACTTATCTGGGAGATGTCAAGGTAGAAAAGGTCCATGATTCGATGTCAGCAGCAGGATTTTTATCTGCCAGCTTAAAGTCAAAAATAAGAGAAAACGATAAGGTCGTGCAAAAGGTTCAATGAAGCCTTTTGTAGTCGATCCTGGTTTATCGCTGCGCGGGAAGATCTTGCTCCCGGGCGATAAATCAATTGCCCACCGTGCAGTAATCCTGAGTTCCTTATCAAGCGGCAAAACCAAAATAGAAAATTTTCCTGCTAATTCGGACTGCCTTGCGACGGTACAAGCCTTTCGCCGGCTTGGCGTAAAAATTAAAAAAATCCACCAAGAAAAGGATTCCATATCCGTAATTATTCCAGGTGCAGGGCTAAGGGGCCTTAAAAAACCAAACAAGCCGCTTTTTATCGCTGAATCCGGGACTACTTACAGGTTGCTTCTGGGAGTGTTGGCAGGCCAGGATTTTGAGACAAAGCTACTTGCCGGAAAATCTTTATCTCGCAGGCCGATGGCCAGGGTAACGAAGCCCCTGCGCATGATGGGCGTAAAAATAAACTCAAGACTCTTGCCTGCCGGCAGGCAAGGCAAGACCCAGGATTCAAAGCAAGAGGAGTATCCTCCGATTAACATCAAAGGCGGGAACCTTAAAGCGATTACCTATAAAATGCCAGTTGCCTCCGCGCAAGTAAAATCTGCGGTATTGCTCGCCGGGCTTTTTGCAAAAGGCAAAACCGTTGTTATTGAGCCGGTAAAGACCCGTGACCACACAGAACGCCTGTTAAAGTTATTTAAGGCCGGCTTATCAATAAAGAGGAATAAAATAACCATAGATGGAAGCAAGGGTATGGTCTCTGCGAAGAATATTTATGTGCCGGGAGATATATCTTCAGCGTCATTTTTTATAGTTGCTGGGGCGATTGCGCCAAATTCAGAAATCCTGATCAAGAACGTCAGCCTGAATCCTACACGCACAGGAGTCATAAGTGCCTTGAAGCGCATGGGCGCAAATATCAAAATCACTAAATCACTGAATCGCTTAATTACCCACAGCGAGCCCTTGGGCGATTTGTTAGTTAAAACCAGCTCCTTGAAAGGCACGGTTGTGAAAAAAGAAGAAATACCGTCTTTAATCGATGAACTGCCGGTTTTAATGGTGGCAGCCAGCGTGGCAAAGGGGAAAAGTATCTTTGAAGGCGCCGGGGAGCTGCGCGTGAAGGAGACAGACCGCATCAGGTCAATGACCGAGAACCTCAGAAAAATGGGCGCTGACATCAGAATCAAAAGAATGCACGGCGAAAATATCGTCATTAACGGAGTAAAACAGCTTAAAGGCGCAATGGTCAAGAGCTTTGGCGACCACCGTACGGCCATGAGCATGGTTATCGCGGGCCTGGCTGCATGCGGTAAAACCCGCATAGATGATATTTCGTGCGCCAGTAAGTCTTTTCCGGGCTTCATCAGGATTTTAAAGGGCTTAATTAAATAATTTTACTTTAGATCCTTGTGCTTCGCACAAGGATTAGCTCGGCCAAATGACTTATGTCGCTCTTCGAGCTCCATAAGTCATGGCCTCGCTAAGTTTTTATTTGACTTATAGTTAAAACTTTGCTAAAATCCCATTTATACTCTTAAAAGGAGAAGGAATGGAAAAGTTTAAAGAATTCTTGAGGAAAGCTTTAAATTATCTCCGAGCGGCATTATCTAATGATATCGGTATTGATTTAGGCACGGCGAGCACTCTTGTCTATGTCAAAGGGGAAGGGATCGTGCTTTGCGAGCCTTCGGTGGTGGCTGTTGAACGCGGTACTTCGAATGTCCTGGCAGTAGGGGAGGAGGCAAAGCGCATGCTTGGCCGTACTCCGGGCAATATAGTTGCTATCAGGCCGATGAAGGATGGCGTAATCACTGACTTTGAGATAACCGAGGCAATGCTTCGCCACTTTATCAATAAAGTGCGCCGCCGCCGCTTTCAGGTAAGGCCGCGCATAGTGATCGCCATACCGTCAGGAATCACGGAAGTAGAAAGACGCGCGGTCAAGGAATCAGCCGAACGCGCAGGAGCAAAGCAGGTATTTTTGATTGAAGAGCCGATTGCTGCAGCAATCGGAGTGGGTTTGCCGATTCAGGAACCGATAGGAAACATGGTCATAGATATCGGAGGCGGCACGACTGAAATGGCTGTTATTTCCCTTGCTGGAACTGTTTTTTCGAAATCCATCCGCATCGGCGGAGACGAGATGGATGAAGCGGTAATCGAATATTTAAAGAAGGCTTATAATCTGCTGGTCGGGGAGCGCACGGCAGAAGAGATCAAGATAAAGATAGGTTCAGCTTATCCTATGGAAGAAGAAATGACTATGGAAGTCAGGGGAAGGGATTTAGTCACCGGCCTTCCTAAGACTGTGACCATTACTTCGGAGGAGATCAGAGAAGCTCTACAGGAACCATTGCGGGCGATAGTAGAGATAACCAAGATTTCTTTGGAGAGGACTCCTCCTGAGTTGGCCGCTGATCTGATAGAGCACGGTATTGTCATGTGCGGAGGCGGTTCATTGCTCAAAGGCATGGATAAACTCATTTCTGAAGAGACCGGCCTGCCGGTTTTTGTCGCTGATGATCCTCTGACCGCCGTGTGTAATGGCACCGGTAAAGTCCTCGATGAATTGCGTTATTTAAAAAAAGTCACCGTATCAATAAAACCTGAGATGCGCTCGTAAGAGGCTGTCTTAAGTCCCCAATGTGTTTAAGCTTGAGAAAAAAAATCTAATAATCCTGGTAGTCACGTGCTTAGTCATAGTGATTGCCGCTTCGATAGTCACCGCATTTAGGGCGCCTTTCCTGAATACCTTAAACCCACCCTTAAGTTTATTGACCTTGATGAAGCGCGAATTCAGCGGTTATGTTTTCTATCGGCGCAACATGATCGAGAATGAACGCTTGAAGAAGCAGGTTGATTTTTTAAGAAGTCAAGTTAATCTAAGCACAGAAATTGCGCAAGAGAACGTCCGCCTTAAAGAGTTGCTTTCCTTTAAGCAGAAAACGCCTTACAGGTCAATCGCAGCCAGAGTGATCGGCCGGTCGCCTGATAGCTGGTCCTCGGTGATCATAATCGACAAAGGGACGCATCACGGCATAAGGCAGGGCATGGCTGCCATGACTTACCTTGGTATTGCTGGCCGCGTTGTAGAGGCTTCTCTTTTTACAAGCAAGATAATGCTGATAAACGATCCTAACCTCGGCGTCTCTGCCATCGTGCAACGCAGCCGGCAGGAAGGGTTGGCAGCCGGAACGTTGGGAAGCAACTTGATCATGCGCTATCTTCCCGACGGAGCCGATATAAAAGAAGGCGATACTGTAGTTACTTCCGGCTTAAATGAGGTCTATCCCAAAGGAATACTTATCGGTACCATAATTGATGCCGGTAAGGAATTTTCCGGCCTGAGCACTTACGCTTTGATAAGACCAGCGGTTAATCTGTCAAACATTGAAGAGGTCCTTGTCGTCTTTCCATGAAGAAAAAATGGATTTTCCTCGGCATCATCGCAGCGCTCGGTGCGCTGCAGCTGACCTTTCTTGAGTACTTCAAAATATTCCATGTAAAACCAGACCTTTTGTTGATTGCGGTCGTAATCGCGACTTTAAAGTTTGATTTTCGCGACGCCCTGATCTTCAGCGTTTTTGCCGGTTTCTTCAAAGATTGTTTTGTAGCAGGGACGCTCGGCCTGAATACCTTATTATTTCCTTTGTGGTGCTACCTCATTTTCATAATAACCCATCAATTTACAATAGAAGAAGAGCTTTTCCAGGTCGCTCTTGTGCCTATCGTGGTTATCCTGCATAATACGGTAACCGGTTTTATTATTGTCTCTCAAGGGGCAGCAGTTACTTTTGGCATATTTTTGCGCATCACAATCGTCGAGGCGGTAGTTACAACTCTGGTTTCCCCGTTAATATTCAGGATAACTAAGCCCGCTTTTTATTAATTTACTCTAGAAAACATGAGACCCAAAATAACCTTCTTTTTTCTGACTTGCATGTTCTTGCTTTTAGTATTCGGCCTCCTGAATCTTGAACTGATGCAGGGCAAGAAGAACAGGGAGCTGAGCAAGAAGAATTGCATCAGGTTGCTGCCGCAGTCAGGCTGCCGCGGAAGGATACTCGACCGCGAGGGCGAAGAGATCATAGGCAGCAAGCTTTCTTACAACGTTATGATTCTCCCCCAGGAGATAAGCTCACTTGATCAGACAATCACCTCTGTAGCAGGTATTTTAGGAAAGAACCCGCAGAATTTAATGGGCCTGTACAGAAAGGATTATGCCGCTCCCTCTATGCCGGTTGCCATAGCAAAAAACGTAGAAATAATGAAAGCAATAGCTATTGAGCAGGCCAAACTCGACACGCCAGGCGTCGTTGTGCAGGCTGAGCCGGTCAGGGGTTATCCTTACGAGAAGTTAGCCTGTCATGTAATTGGCTATGTAAACGAGATAGACCGGTGGCGCCTTACAAAGCTGGAAGATTACGGCTATAAAACAAAGGATATTGTGGGCTTTGGCGGAGTAGAGGAGAAATATGATTATTATCTCAGGCAGGAAGAAGGCGGCCTTTCTGTAGAAGTCGATCATCGCGGAAAGATCGTTCGAGTATTGGGTTTCCGTCCTCCGCACAACGGCAAGGATGTTGAATTGACCATGGACTTAAAGATACAGAAGATAGTCGAGGCGAGCCTCGCGGATAAAAAGGGAGCAATCGTAATGATGGATCCCTTTACCGGAGAGATCATTGCCATGGCAAGCTCTCCCAGGTTTGAACCTTCCGCATTCGTGGATAAAACTCCTGCAGTGGCGAACTTTTTCAATAGTACTTCTGCGCCCTTGATTAACAGGGCTATCAGCGGAGCATATCCTGCGGGTTCGGTTTTTAAGGTAATTGTGGCGACAGCAGCACTCGAGACGAAAAAGATAAATACAGGAACAACTTTTAACTGCACAGGGGGAATCCGCGTCGGAAGGGCCGAGTTTTTATGTTGGAATACGCATCACGAGCAAAACTTGATGGGGGCTATTACCCATTCCTGTAACACATTCTTCTACAGGACCGGTTTATTGGTGGGGGCGCAACCTTTGCATGACTATGCCATCAAGTTCGGTTTTTCTCATCTTACCGGCTTTGATCTGCCCTATGAAATAAGCGGCTTCATCCCCTCGCCCCTCTGGAGGAAATTAAACAAATTCAAGAGCTGGTTTGATGGAGATACCGCAAACTTAAGCATAGGACAGGGGGATGTCCTGGTCACTCCGATTCAGATGGCGCGGATGATGGCCGTATTTGCCAATCAGGGGCATCTGGTGACGCCTTACATCAGCAAAGAAATCGACGGAAAAGATATATCGGCTTTTATGCGAAGAATCGCCCCGATCGGCATTAAAAAAAGCACAATACAGATAGTCAGGCAGGGCTTAAGGAATGTCGTGGCTGATCCTGAGGGGACAGGAAATGTGTTATCAACCCTTTCAGTTTCTGTTGCTGGTAAGACCGGGACTGCGCAGGCTCCTCCAGGCCAGCCCCACGCCTGGTTTGTGGGTTTTTTCCCTTTTGAACAGCCAAAGTATGTCATTTGCTGCCTTCTTGAACACGGCGGGTCAGGATATTACTCCTGCTTGGTGGTGAAACAGATCATAGATTCCATGATAAAGGAGGGGCTCATTTGAGAAATTCCCAGCTTTTCATATTGATTATTGCTGTCTTGATCGTCTTCATGGGGATTATTTCCATTTACAGCAGCACTTATCAGAAGGAAGGAAAATCTTGGCAGGGGATCTACAAGAAGCAGGTCCTTTGGGCCCTGATCGGGTTGTTCTTTTTCTTTCTTTTGTCCAATATGAATTACCGCGTACTTTGGGACCTGACATATATTTTATATATCCTTGCATTGTTCTTTTTGCTGCTCGTGTTTATACTTGGAGCGGTGCGGCTAGGTGCCCAGCGCTGGCTCAAGTTTTTCTGGTTTAATTTCCAGCCTTCTGAGTTTGCAAAATTAACAATCGCAATATTTCTTGCAAGATACTACAGCAAAAAATCCGAGTACGAGATGTCTCTTTCGTCGTCGAGATTCGGGATCCTGCGCGGCATAGTCTTGCCTTTTATGGTAGTTGCTATCCCCATGGGTATGATTATTGAACAGCCTGACCTTGGTAGCGCCATGATGCTTCTTTTTCTGTTTGTCGGCGTGCTATACTTAAGCGACGTAAAAATGAAATATATAATTACCTTTGTTTTGCTGATGGTTTTGCCCTTACCTTTTATGTGGCATTTCCTGCGCGATTACCAGAAGGAAAGGCTGCTAGTATTTTTAAATCCGAACATAGACCCTTTAGGCGCAGGCTACACGGTGATTCAATCGAAGATCGCCATCGGTTCAGGATGGCTTTTCGGAAAAGGCTGGCTCGGAGGCACCCAGAGCCAGCTGCATTTCCTGCCCGAATCGCACACAGATTTTATTTTTTCCACTTTCGCGGAAGAATGGGGGTTTATAGGGAGCGCTGTGTTATTATTCCTGTATTTCTTTTTAATCAGGGAAGGTTTTGAGATAGCACAAAGGACGCGTGATGATTTTGGCAGGTTGCTGGCATTCGGGATCTCTTTGATGCTGGGGCTGCAGGTCTTAGTGAATATCGCGATGAATATGGGGATTGCTCCGGTAGTCGGCCTGCCGTTACCCCTGATGAGTTACGGCGGTTCATCTGTATTGGTGACTTTTATCGCCCTGGGAATATTGGTGAATATAGATAAGACAAGGTCGGTGTTTTAATATGCAGGAAGAAATCTTACTACAAGTAAATAAGCCGGCTCGCTACATCGGCAGGGAATGGAATGTTTCGCGCAAAGAATTCGATAATGCCCAGGTGCGCTTTGCGCTGGGATTCCCTGATCTGTACGAGGTGGGGATGAGCAATCTCGGGATTCGCATCCTTTACGGCATATTAAATAACATTCCGGGTGTTGCCTGCGAGAGGTTTTTTGCACCTGGAGAAGATTTAGAAAAAAATTTACGCAGCCAGAACAAGGAAATTTTTTCTCTTGAATCCGGAAGGGGCCTTAAGGAATTTGATATTATCGGTTTTTCGCTAGGCTCAGAACTTGGTTATACCAATGTTTTGAATATACTGGAGCTCGGAGGCATTGCGCTCCAGTCTTCTTTACGGGATAATTCGCACCCCTTGATTATCGGCGGAGGGCCATGCGTGATGAATCCCGAGCCGATGCATGAATTCTTTGACCTGTTTGTCATCGGAGAAGCCGAAGATGCGCTAGGTGAAATCGTAGAAATCTACCGCCAGAATAAAAAAGATTACAAGTCCGCTCAGATAAGTAAGGCTGACCTGCTCTTTAAGCTCTCCCAGGTCGGGGGTGTGTATGTGCCCTCATTTTATGAGGTAAGCTATGATCACAAAGGCCGCATAGAAGGCTTTGAGCCGAACATAAAAGGTATTCCTCCGCGGGTCAGAAAACGGTTCGTAAAAGACCTTGATCGCGCATTTTTCCCGAGCGACTGGATCGTTCCCTACATTCAGATCGTACATGACCGTATTACTCTCGAGGTGATGCGAGGCTGCGCAAACAGGTGCCGGTTCTGCCAGGCAAGAAGCCAGTACTATCCATTAAGGCAAAGAAGCGTTGAGAATATACTTGACCTGGCTGAAAAGGCGTATAGAAATAGCGGGTATGAGGATATCTCCTTATGCGGCTTGTCTGTAAGCGATTATTCAAGAATAGAAGAGCTCCTTACGCGCCTGGTAGATTTATCAAAACCGAGGGCTGTCGGGGTGTCTTTGCCTTCGCTTAAAGCCAAGGCAATAGTGGGCAACTTTTCTTCTTTGATAGCAAGCATCAAGAAAACAGGATTGACTTTTGCTCCTGAGGCGGGATCAAAGAAGCTGCGCGAGGTCATGGCCAAGGATTTCGATGAAGAGGAGTTTTTTTGCGCCCTGGAGAAGGCTTACGCTTCAGGCTACCAGCATGTGAAGCTTTATTTTATGGTCGGCCTTCCTTCTGAGACAGAAGAAGACCTGGATACTATCGTTGATTTTTCCGTGCGGACATCGGAATCGAGGAGAAAAGCATGCGGCAGGAGCGCAGATGTAAACATAAGCATAAACGCCCTTATCCCCAAACCGCATACGGCTTTCCAGTGGCTTGCAATGGAAGACAACCAAAGCATAAAATCAAAGCAGGATTACCTGAGGGGTAAGATAAAGAAATACAAAAGGCTCAATCTTAATTTCCACAACCTTAACATGGGTTTTATAGAGGGGGTGCTTTCGCGCGGGGACAGAAGGTTAAGCCAGGTTATCTGCAGCGCATTCAAGAAAGGCGCCAGGTTTGATGCCTGGAGCGACCATTTCAGCCTTCTAAAGTGGCTTGAAGCCTTTCAGGAGGCCGGGATAGACCCGAATTTCTATACGAAAGAGATAGCGATTGATAAGAGGCTCCCCTGGGATTTTATAGATGTCGGGATAAGCAGGGAATCTTTTTTGGAGGAATTCAACAAAACTGTTGTCAAAAGGGAAACAGAGATGTATAATCTGGGGACATTAAATCAGTCCATTGAACCTTAAGGAAGGCACATGGTCGATAGCATAAGAGTTTTGTTGATCTGCGATGACGAAAAGCTGACAAGGCAGCTCAGGGAACAGCTTACTGTAGAGGGCGGCTGTTCTGTCTCGGCTGAAAGCCCATCGCACGCGATAGAGGCCCTAAAAGCCGATAATTTTGACATAATCATCGCGAAGCTCAAGGTGGACCTGGCCAGTACCGCTGAGCTCGTAAAAAGCATTAAGAAAATGGACCAGGATTCCATAGTTATTGCTTACCTGGAAGACGCCAGCCACCACGCATTGGAAGAATTGGCCCGCTTGCAAGTCTACGATTATATAAGCAAACCCATAAACCTGGAAAAGCTCCTCTTTTTAATCAAAAAGGGCGCCCAGCTTCATTCATTGATGGTGGCTAACCGCAAGTTGTCGCAGGGGCTGAAAGAACAGAATGTCGCGCTGGAAAAGCAGAACATCCTTCTGGCAAAAAGGATAGAGGATTCAGCGAAGAATCTGACGCGGCTTTACGAAGACCTGCGCACCACCTACATGCGCACCATTAAAGTCCTTGCGCAGGCAATAGAAGCTCGCGACCACTATACCCACAGCCATTCAGAGAACGTAGCCAAATACGCTGTGGCGATTGCGCATGAGATGAAACTTTCCGCCAAGGAGATCGAGACTATCAGCCAGGCCTGCGAACTCCACGATTTAGGTAAGATCGGGGTCGAAGACAGCATCCTGATGAAGCCCTCAAGCCTGAGTCCGGAGGAATGGAAACAGATAAAGCGCCATCCCGTGACAGGCGCGCAGATATTGGAGCCTTTGACCTTCCTGAATGAAGTCACATCATTGATCAAGCAGCACCACGAGCATTTTGACGGTTCAGGATACCCGGAAGGGCGCAAGGGCGAGGATATCAGCATTGGCGCGCGCATAATACACCTTGCCGATGCCTATGAAGCGATGCGCTCGGCCCGCGCCTACAGGAAGATCCCGCTTTCAAAAGAGGATGCTATCGAGGAGCTCAAGAAGAATAGCGGCAGTCAGTTTGACCCCAAAGTAGTCGAGGCTTTCTTAAAGATCGTAGATAAATTAGACCACTAAAGTAAGTGCTTTAAATATATACAGTTTTAAGCCTTCTTAAAAAAAATAAGAAATAAAACTTGACAAAAGGTGATTTTGATATACACTATAGAAACTTGACAGGGAGGAGTATACCAGATATACTCTTATTGTGAAGAGAAAATATAGTGGTTTTGATAAATTTGGATAGTTGTCACCCATAGCAGAGGTGCTGAAAATCGAGCGCCCCAGTTGCTTTGGGGCGCTTTTTGTTTTTTAAACGTAAATTTCTTAAAACCCGATAGCGAGGGTTACAAATACTGCTCTTTTGATAATTGAATAGCCAAGTGGGACCCGAGAATCACTTCGGTGATTCGGGGTCAATTTTTGAGGTAAGTATAAAAATGAATCACTAGAGCCATTATTCTAAACTTTTCTAGATTTTTGGAGAGTTTGATCCTGGCTCAGAGTGAACGCTGGCGGCGTAGATTAG
>Ga0315295_10002341_pt1 | contig 16082 bp, 12 predicted proteins | sample YL17G14_0_MG_FD_204453 | JGI IMG/M metagenome (GOLD analysis project Ga0315295, IMG submission 204453) | Sediment microbial communities from Yellowstone Lake, YNP, Wyoming, USA - YL17G14_0 | ecosystem: Environmental > Aquatic > Freshwater > Lake > Sediment | place: USA: Wyoming | collected... | reverse complement strand
ACGACACAGCTCTTCAGGAAATATTAGCTGAAGTTCAATCATATCAAGAATCAGTTGGGTGGTATAACGCACCAACACACATCTGTGCCGGTGGAGACCTGCGAGGGTTGGCCTATTGTTGTATGCAAATAAAGGATTGCCCCCTCCAATACGTTTTGAAAAGAGCAGGAATTACGAAGGAAGAATATGTCCGTGTCAAAGAGAGCTTTAAGGGAACAAAGCTCGGGGCAGGTCCAGATACGTGCTTTGGCAGCATGGTCTGGTGTTGCAAGATCACAAGGCCTTGTCCTTGGAGAGACAGCAGTTTACAGGACTTAGGATTTTCTGACGTTGAGTACATGCAACTCAAAAAACAGCTCGCGGAAGCATTCCTCAGCTGCCGAAATCTTGAGTGAAACGCCTTTTCAACATGTACGAAACAGACTTTATAGCCGGTTCCGCGGAGCTTGCGATGTTGCTCGAGGTCTCCGCGACGCCAAAACCAGGTAATGTAGACAGAACTCACGACTTTGAAGATGTAACCTATGAGCATTTTCTCGGGTCGTCTGTGGGTCTGTTTCCTGCGTTCAGAAAAGCGGCAGCAACGGGACATAACATTGGCGATCTGATTTTAAACGCAGTGAAGGCTAGTGCTACATGGCAAAGAGCAGGTAACTGCCACTTTGGTGCAATTCTTCTGTTAATCCCGTTGTGTGCCGCAGCAAGCAGAAGCAGCGCGATATCTCAGCTTAGGACAAACGTAATAGAAATAGTGGAAAGTACTACTACTGTAGACGCCGTGCGGTTTTACGAATCATTTCGGAGCATTAACGTCCGCGTCCAAGAACGGCATTACCTTGACGTAAATGATCCCGATTCAGTGCGCAATATTCAAAAGCAGCAACTGACGCTCCTTGATGTTATGGACATTTCAAGCTCAAACGATACAATTGCGAAGGAATGGATTGAAGGATTCCCGCGAACCTTTCGTGGGGCTGAACTCTTCAAACGGTTCCAAGAATCGGGATATGACCTTAACGATTCGATTGTATGCTTGTTGCTTCACCTCCTCAGCGAGTCGCCAGATAGCCTCATTGCTAAGAAATTTGGCTCCGAAGTAGCTCTTGAGGTGTCGGCAAAAGCGGCGCACGTGTTAAAACACGGCAATATTGAAGACTTTGACAAAGAGCTTATCGCACGGCGCATTAACCCGGGCACGACGGCAGATCTCGTGATTGGGTCATTGTTCGTTACGCTCTTGGGAGGATTTAGGTACTGATGGAGATAGAATTTCGCGAGGGGATTTCAGAGGTCATAGCAACCACGCGCAACGATCAGCCCAATGCGGCTCCTATGGGTATTATAAATCGCGACTTCCTCTACGCTTTGATATACAAAGATAGTCATACATTTCTGAACGTCAAAAAGAATCGTGAGCTGGTTGCAAACTTTGTTTTAGACCCACTGCTTTACGTAAAGACGGCCTTTGATGATCTTGATCGTTCATTTTTTCGCTCGGATGAAGAGGCGCCAGTCCTAACCGCAGCTTATGCTTGGGTAGTATTCGCATGTACACTCCTAGAGAAACCGACCCAAAAGACTGCTCTCGTAAAGCTTCTGCCAAAGAGATCCGTTGTTCTGCAGAGGCCAATATTGCCGATCAACCGGGCATTCTACGCAGTGCTTGAAGCAACGATTAACGCAACACGGTATAAAACGTTAAAGGATCAAAAATACCTCGAATGCACAGCCCACTTCGAGAGTATCGTTAGAAAATGTGGCGGAAGACAGGAGTTAGAAGCATTTCAGCTGCTAAAAGAATACATAGCGTGAATCGCAGGTCTCGCTGTTTAATCGAGAGTGCAGCTGTGGAGGAAAAGCGTGAAAATCGCATGGGGCGTCACTGGTGCAGGTCATTACTTAAAAGATAGCTTTGATTTATTCGTCGAACTCAAGCGACTCAAGCAAGATCGTGTGAACATTACTTCGTTTGTCTCACGGGCAGCAGAAGAGGTGACACGCGTTTACGGCCTTTTTCAGCACTTGCCCATGATCTCTCCTGGTGGGTATATGGAAGAGATCATACTCGAAACAGAACAAGGTTGGAGCTATCCCAAAACCGGTCGCTTCTCACGCGGCATCTATGACGCTTTGTTCATTTCCCCTGCTACATCCAACACAGTCGCAAAAATAGCCCACGGCATCGCGGACTCACTAGTTACTAACGCTGCCGCACACGCGCTAAAGGCCGGTGTTTTAGTTTTCATTGTTCCCGTCGACATCGAAGGGAGGGTTAAAAGTCCTGTGCCGTACTTCATAAATAGGGATGTTTGCACTCAATGTCGCGAATGCGCGCGAGCATGCCCAAACGACGCTATTGATGAGCAAATCGATTACCTTAGATGCGATGGTTGTGGGTTATGCAAGGATGCGTGCCGCTTTGATGCGATTATAGGGGGTTCTGTGAATCTAGCGGTACGTGAAATCGATAAAAACAATGTCAAAACGCTGCGAAAGCAGTCAGGAATCACAGTTCTCAACGACCCGACCGAGCTTAAAGATGCGCTTTGGGCAATAGTCTGATTTGCGCGTAACGGCTCGCTTGTTTGAAGGACTTTTTTGCGCTGGCAACTTACCTACTGTTTTTATAGTTTCCCATAAGTGTTTTGAGCGAATAGCCAACTGATCGCAGACGCGGCGAAACCCGACCATTTGCTTGCGATCTACAACTCTTTATGGCTTGCAGTATCTGCTCCACAGCTGCGCCGTCTGCAATGTTCACTTCGGTATAGCCAAAACCGATCGTCTCTACTTTGTGTGAATCACTTCCACCAGTCATCCCAAGGTTCAGTTTTCGAGCAGAACGGTTAGCGAGATAGTTTGAAAATCCAAAAAGATGTTTTGAATTAAACGTCTCCACAGCATCTAAACGTTTGACTTGAAGATTCCGAATACCTTGTCTAAAAAACGTATACGGATGCGGCGCGACAACTATGCCACCGTTATCGTGAGCGTGCTCAATAGTTTCAACTGCAGATAAACCGGACGGCAAGAGGTTGTGGGTTCCAAGCGCGATCAAATGGCCCTCACTCGTCGAAATCTCAGCCCCAGGAACTATAATCATATCAAGTCCAAGATCTTCAGCAAGTTTAGATGCTACAAAAAAAGACTGTACTGAGTTGTGATCAGTAATTGCTATACCATCAAGACCTACTTCTTGGGCTTGTTTAAGAATTGCTTCAATTGAACTACGTGAGTCAGGCGAATATTCGGAGTGAATGTGCAGGTCGAGCCGCATGCCATCAGTAATTGTGATATAATATATTAAGGGTATGTAGTTACGGTGAGCTCTTATTACAAGAGTACTAGTGGCTACCGGTCGCTGCGCTGAACAAGTCGTCAAGGGAAGTGTAGGTCAGGCTGCGGATGTGCTTGTTTTAGATATCGACGTTGCGGCGCTAATGACTCCGCCCTTATTAAAAAAAGCTTACGTCGAGCACGTAAGACGGCTAGTTCGTGAGTACGATGTGATCTTGATTCCCGGTTCTTCGAACACAACCGGATTTAGTTCTCTTGCCAATGAACTGAACATAAATATTGTTCTGGGGCCAAAGCAAGCGTATGATCTCAGCTTAGTGCTTAATTCCTTTGATGATTCTCCGTTATCACTAAATGAACCGGCTGATCGGATCATTCTGGAAAAACGCAAGAATGACGCTTTGAGGTTGTTAATAGAACTAGAGAGATCTGCCACCTACGATTTCAAGATTCGTGACAAAAAAATAGGTGGTAATTCTCGCATGAAAGTACTCGCTGAGATAATAGACGCGCCCTTTGTAGACTCTAAACGCATAGCTGAGCAACATATACGAAACGGCGCCGATATCATCGACATTGGCATACCCCTAGGAACCACAGAACATGAGGTGAGACAGACCTTTGCTAAAGTCAATGAAGTAACGGGTCAGCACAATGTCGCAACTAGCGTTGACAGCCTAGATCCAGCGCTTATCTGCGCTGGAATAGACACAGGAGCGGAGCTAGTTCTTTCATTTACAGCAGAAAACGCCCGTGAGATCGGCCCTCTCATTGCAGAGAGAGATATTGCGACTGTCGTGCTACCCCACAATGGCGACGTATGCTCTTCTGTAGCTCTCGCACGCAGTTACCAAATCAGAAAAATCATAGCTGATCCTGTGCTCTACCCTATTGGCGTAGGAGCTGCAGATTCACTCGCGGAGTACCGCCGCGTGCGGTCCCTCAGCCGTTTGCCCCTATTTCTCGGCGTGGGTAACATCGTAGAACTTATGGAAGCTGACTCAGTTGGCGCTAACGCTTTGCTTGCGGGCTTTGCTATGGAACTTGGCGTGAGCATTCTTTTTACGCCTGAACACAGCGACAAAGCAAAAGGCAGCGTGCGAGAACTAAAGACCGCTGCTCAAATGATGCAGTTGGCGCAGTTTAAAAGAGGGTCACCTAAGGATCTGGGCATCGATCTTCTCCAGTTGAAAGAACGCAGACGCAGACCAGAATACGTAGTCACTAACAGAAACGTCTTTAACGCAAAGGACTTCGATCCTGAAATATTTACTCCTGACCCTCAGGGCAACTTCGTGATCGGCATCAAAGACGGAGTGATTTATGCACGACACGACACGGGAACAACTATCCAAGGTGATTCTGCAGAAAAGATCCTCAATGCTATTTTTGAACTCGAACTAGTATCAAGCACAGCACATGCAGGGTACCTTGGACGTGAGTTAAAACAGGCAGAAATTGCACTAAAGTTGGGAAGAAGCTACGCTCAAGACGACACGTTTTAAAACCCTTGAAAGCACACTTACGTAAACTCTGACTCCGCAAAAAGAAGAACGGGGACTACCAAGCGCATTCAAACAAATTTTGGCCGCTTAGATAGCATCTGAGGTAAAGTTAGGGGTCTATATGGCATTTGATTGGTATTTTGGCGCACCTGATCGATCAATTCGTTAACCGCTATAGACTGCTTTTTACCCGTTAAGCGCTCGGTGACGGCTAGGCTTTTTTCTTTTTGCTCTTTTTCCCCTATAACGACGACATAGGGTGCCCACTCTTTTCCAGCAGCGGCTACTTTTTTACTGACAGACTCATCGCGGTCATCGATGTCTACGCGAATCTTCGCTTCTTGGACTTCACCTGAAACCTCTTCCGCATACTTTAGGTGTTTCTCTGAGATCGGAATAATCCTAACCTGAGTCGGTGCCAACCACACAGGTAAGGAGGGTACTCTTTCAAGCGCCTGCGCTTCGAGGATCGCGCCAAGCACCCGCTCTATCCCCCCCGTTGGTGACGTATGTAAAATGATAGGCCAGCGTTCACCCGTTTCATCATAATATTTTATATCAAACCGCTCCGCACTCTCCACGTCAATCTGGACAGTGGGACATTCGATGGGTTTTCGAGAACTATCCAACGCCGCAAGATCGCACTTACAAACCCAGTAGTGCGCGCGCTCGGACAAAAGTTCTAAGAGGAATGGACGCTGAAATTCGCGAACCATCTGCTCAACCCACATTTTGTTCTCTTCATAAAACGTTTTTGTACTTCGAAATATAGGTTCATATTTAACAGCTAGATCTAAGCCAGATTTAAACCCGAGTCTTAATTGTTCTAAAAAAAACTGCTTCGCTTCATTCATGTCCTTACAAGCCGTGTGCATGTCAGGCATAGTGAATGCTCGCTGGCGCTTAAGTCCGGCCACTTCGCCACGTTGCTCATAACGGAAGGAGTAAGTTGAGAGCTCATACAGTTTCAACGGCAGGTCTTTTGTGGTTAAATGCATCTGGTGCATCATGCTAAACATGCCAAAACAGGCAGCGAATCTTAGCATCATATCGCGGGAGCCAGCTTTCAACCGATATTGTCGCTCTCCAAACTTGCTTGCGTGTTCGCTAACCGCTGTGCTAGAAAGGTCATACATCACCGGCGTTTCAACCGGCATCGCACCGTAACTCACCGACAAGAGGTATGTGTAATCAATCAAAAGGTCGCGAATCAGTTTCCCCTTAGGCAACCACTTTAGATGGCCCACGTCCGACAATGGCTCATACTCAACCAGCTCCTTCTCCTTCATCAGCCTGATATGCGGCAATTCTAATTCCGCACTGCGGGCCACGTATTGTCCCAATTCGTATTGTAAAATGTCTTGGAATTCAGAGTCCGCAGAGTGAAAAGCATTTGCGGGCGTGAGCTTGCCGTCAGGCTCCATTACACAAAACTCTCTGTTGACTTTCTTCTTTTCTGGTTGAGCTTCAGCTTTAATAGATCGTGAAAGTTCAGCGAGAGGATGTCCTTTGCACTTGAGACTAAACGATTTATACCAACCAAATGGCGCCCTTAACACCTCATAACCAACAAGCAGAGATTCAATTTTCTGCAGAATTGCCAAAGCGATATCGGGCGAGGCCAATTCAGAACTCAAATGAGCATAAGGATAAAGTAATACCCGCTTCGTCGCTACTTTGGCTGCTACGTCGCGCACAGCATTTGAGGCTTCTAACGCCACTTCATCCACATTTACTGCATCAGCGCGTTCTGCTGCAATAAATACCGCTAAAGCCTCCTCCATTCGCGCTCCGTTTCGCAAACCTTCTAAGTCTTCCGCGTACTTGGTTGCCTTTGTAGTCTTGTATTCAATGTAGTCAACGTGCAATAGAAGGAGACGCATATGTAACCGTCCTTTGTCCTAAATGATGGTTCGCTTTTTTCTGCAATGACGTAGTGCTGTTCATGAAGCACACCGTAATCTGAGCCAAAACGTCCTGAATCTGCTATTACTTGCCGTAGAGAACGCGTGCAGCTAGAATATGCTTTTAACGAACGTGTACAAGACAGCTGAAATGGCTACAACTACGAGAAGTTCTTTGAGGTAAGGAATCATGTACAAAATGAACGAAACAGCGAATATTAAGGCAAAAGTAACCAAGTCAAAGTTCCTTAGCTGAAATCGAGGCCGTTGCATATTACTGATACACAACTGTTATGATATAAAATCCTATTGCTTTATTTTGAAAATAGCTAAGAAGCGGGCTTGTTTTCTCCAAAAAAATCAGCTAAGAGTGCCTACCAGATACGTTGGTGTAGCGTTGGTTACACGTAGCGCATACCGAACCCCTAGTGTCAGCTCACGCGCCACAACTATCGGCCTATACCTATCGTTATAAAGGATGGTACTCGCGTTTTTACCCCGTTCGACCGCAAGCACCCCATAGATTTTTCCAACATTGAGACTGTTTTGTTCGTAAGCGATGCGGTGGTGTTCTATAGTTAACATTCGTGATCGCTCTTTAGCTATTCTACCAACGACGGGCTCCAAAATAAACGCAGAAGTTCCTTTTCTTTTTGAAAAACGTGTGATATTTACCTTGACGGGCCGGATCTCTCTAATTAGTTGCATTGTCGCTCGAAAATCCTCTGCAGTCTCAGATGGGAAGCCAACAATGAAGTCGGTCGATAAGGTGATGTCTCGATCTGCACGTCGAAATCTTGCAACGATGCGCTTAAAATCAGGTACAGTATACCCTCGTTCCATTCGCTCTAAAACCATGTCAGAACCAGACTGCACTGGCAGGTGCAAAAATTTGTACACTTTTGGGTGCTTGGACGCTTGTAATAGCTCTTCGACAATATCTAGGATTGACGAAACGTTCATCATCCCAATACGGAGTCTAAAGTCGTATTTAAGTTCGCAAAGGACTTCTATAAGCTCTGGTAGTCTGCATCCACTATCTAGTCCATAAGCTCCTCCGTCTTGCGCCGTCAAGAAAATCTGCTTTGCACCGTGCTGAATCCTGTGCTCTACATCCTTTGTGATGACCTCTACGCTTCGACTTTTAATCGGTCCTTTTATAAGCTTCACGACGCAGTAGCTGCAGCTTCCCTGACATCCGTGAGCAATCTTCACTCGCGCTGTCACGTTAAGTCTCGACGTTAAATTAGGCTCACAAGAGAAATGAGCTAATATGTAAGGTGCAACACGGTCGTTCTGCAAAATTAGCAATTCTGGAAACAACGAACGCAGCTGATCACCAAGCTGCTGCACCATGCAACCGCTGACAATGAGCGTTCGATGGCTGCGCTGACCATACAGCAGCTCGATCCGCTTTAGAATCTTCCGCTCAGTGGCCTCAATAACCATACATGTATTTAGAACAACGACATGAGCTTCGCTAGCAAAGTCAACAAGCCTATGCCCATCTAGCTGGTGTATGAGCTCTTCGCTCTCACTTTGATTTAACGCACAGCCGTACGTTTCAATACAAACTGACGTCATCTTTTACACTAAGTTATTTCGCTCCTAACAAGGATCATGGCCAACAGACGCGCCCCGTTTCAATATCAAAAGTCAAAACATGAACCTTGTTACTTTATGACATACTAGCAGTTATAGCGCCGAGTCTCCACAAACAACAACAGATAACTATACCTTTTTTAGTATTAATGGAAGACTAAACCCAATAGAGCAGCTAACATTGAGAAAGAAGATATGAAAATTTCAGTCGTCATCCCAACAATAAATGAGCCGGCCATTGAAAGCGTGCTTCACGATGTCTGTGATGCGCTAAAAGACCAGGATATTGAAGTAATCATTGTTGATAAATCAACAGACGAAACACCAGTGCGTGCTGCCGAGCTTGGAGCAAAGGTTATCCACCAAACCGGGACTGGCTATGGGGATGCGTACATTACAGGCTTCAAGCACATTTCAAAAGATTCAGAGGTAGTAGTCATCCTAGATGGTGATTACACTTACGATCCATACGATATTCCGGCTCTACTTCAGCCTATCAACGACGGCGTTGATTTTGTTATCGGCAATCGATTCGCTCTTATGGACAAAGAAGCGATGAGTAAGAGAAACGCGCTAGGCAACAAAATGCTCACTGCGATGATACGATACTTGTATCACGTCCAAATAACTGATTCTCAGTCAGGAATGCGTGCAATACGGCGCTCGGCACTTGATGATTTGAGGCTACAATCACCCCATATGCCATTCGCCAGCGAAATGATAATTGATGCACAAAAAGTCGGTTTAACAATTACTGAAGTGCCTATTAGCTACAGAAAAAGAGTCGGCGAGGCGAAACTCGATCCGTTTAGAGACGCCCTAAGCATTGTATTTATGACCGTTCGCTTAGTGCGGGACTACAATCCAATAGTATTTTTCTTACCAATAGGTTTTATATTTATCCTCATAGGCCTCGGTTATGGTGCAAGCGTCGTTATAGAATATACAAATACTGGAGTTGTAACACGGTTCGCAGCTGCCATCCTTTCTGTTCTGCTTATTATGACTGGCTTACAGGTTACGTTCTTTGGCTTGCTGGCCGACATAATACTAACGAACCTGCGACGAAGATAAGCCAAGATGAATATTGCTTACGTATCTGACGTTGTCTACCCTTTTGTTATGGGCGGGGCTGAAAAGCGCATCTACGAAATGGGGAGGCGTCTTGCTGCTCACGACGAGGTCCACGTTTTTGGCATGAAGTGGTGGGACGGTAACAAGGATATCGATTTAGATGGATTACACTTACACGGTATTTGCAAGCCGCTCAGCCTGTATGCCGGGGAGAGAAGATCTTTTCAAGAAGCAGTGCGCTTTGCAGGTAGTCTAAGCCCTTTATCGACTTATGATCTTGACATTATTGACTGTAATCAATTTCCATATTTGCACTGCTTTCCGTCGAAGCTGATCTCTCGATTAAAAGGTATTCCGTTGGTGATAACGTGGCACGAGTTCTGGGGCGACTATTGGAACGAATACTTGGGCAAAATAGGATTACTTGGCAAGCTCACAGAGAAAGCTGTGTTAAGGGTGGCTGATGAAGTTATCGCCGTTTCTGAAGTCACCAAAGAAAATCTTGTTCGAGTTAAGAAAGATACTGTACTGGTGCCAAATGGTGTAGATCTCGCCTTTATAGACTCAGTCGCACCTGCTGAGTTCTCAGCTGATACACTTTTTGTCGGAAGGCTAATTCGTGAAAAAAACGTCGATCTCCTTATACGTGCTCTCCCCACTGATGCTACATTATGTATCATCGGCGATGGTCCCGAGAGAGAGAACCTCGTGCAGCTAGCAAAAGATGTCAACGCGACAGTGCGGTTCGTCCGCACTTTGTCCTACACAGATATCATTAGCGTAATGAAGGCTGCAAATTCACTAGTTCTGCCATCCTCTCGTGAGGGTTTCGGCATCGTTGCCCTTGAAGCGCTCGCGTGCGGTACGCCCGTCATCACCAGCAACGTTCAGCAAAATGCGGCGAGGGCACTAATCACGCCGGGAGAGAATGGATTTCTAGTAGCCCCAACCATTGGCGAGATCCGATCAGCGCTGTCTGCAATTGATAAACAGCAAATGCACCGAGCCGCAAAAGCGAGCGCGGCGTCTTTTGATTGGAATACCTTGTGCAAAACATTATACGATGTCTATCGCTCAGTGACTTAACGCACGGAATTTCTCGTTGCGAGTCTTTTATTTTAATCCATGAGGCTCTTAATAACCTTTTTAAAGTTATGCTGTCTTCTAATTACTCACGGAATACACTCAAGGTTTTGCTATAGAAACCCTCGGAGGCAATAAATTGAAGATTCTGTTCGCTGCTGAGCTTTTTCCTTTCTGCGATGAGGCTGGTGAACTTCAAATTCAAGGTGGGGGTGAGATCAACACCTACGCACTGGCTCGTGAGCTTTCAAATAACAACCACGTAACCGTGCTTACGTCAGAAATACCTAAGTCCACTTATCCTACGGATCTCTTCCCATTTGACGTACAGAACGTCTATAACGGAAAAACCGTCGCACAGCGTCCTGAAAACCTGCGATATGCTATACGATTATCTAGGGCATTGAGGCGACTTTCGCCGGAGTATGACGTTATCGTACCCCAAACATTTTTGCCGGTGTTGTCGACATTGCTAAGCCGCGTTAAGAAGCCTGTCGTGCCACTTGTTTACGACATTTATCAACCTTTGCCTTTGGCTAATGGGATAGCGGCATGGCGAGATTTGCAGAATGGCAGCTTGGCGAGGGGAATTCAGGGGAGTGTTCTAGAAAGAGTATGTTTGTACTACGCTTCGACCTGCCCCCTCGTGATTACGATCTCAAAGGCAAGCTCAGACACGTTACAGTATTGGGTTCCACGACACAAAATCAGGTTGACTGGATGTGGAATCGACCTAAACGAATATCGAACTGGGGTTAAAGACATTGACGTCATTTGCATCGCCCGACTCGATGTGCCATATAAGAACGTAGATATTTTGTGTGGCGCTTTGTTTGACTCGAACATTCGCACGCTCATAGTAGGCGATGGGAAACTCCGAAGCAAGATTGAGCAGGATTATAGAGGTAAGAACATTTCTTTTACAGGGGCGATATCAGAATCAGACAAGAAGGCTCTTCTGGCAAGATCAAAAGTCCTCGTGTCAGCTTCATCATTAGAGGGATTTGGGATAACGCTTCTCGAAGGTCTCGCATCGGGCTGCTTAGTAGCCGCGAGCGACATCGGGGCCCATAGGTTTGTCGACCGGGACTCGGGCACGATTCAGTTCTTCGATGTTGGCGATAGCATCGAAATTAGATCGGTCGTGACTGAGCTTTTAAACCTGTCGGCCCAAGAGATATCGATGAAACAGTCGCAAGGTATTGCGCTTGTCAAGCGATACTGGCAATGGGAGTCAGTTGCGCGTAAAACAGAAGTATTGCTCAAATCAGTGGTTCAACCACAAAGCCTACCATCAGCCCCGTAAACGCCTTAAAAAGCCGCCTACGTCGTTTCCTCACCGGTATCGTACTCTACTAAGCTCACAATAGCAGCCGAAATCGAATCGACCCCATCGAGCCACTCGGCAACGTAACTGTCTTCCAACTCCGTAATGGTTTCTTGGCGAAGCGTCTCTCCAGCGATCACTCGTGCGCCTATTTTCCCGACTATCGCTAGCGCTAAGTCAAAATGTCCCTTTTTTTCTTGTTCTAGCGCTTCTCTGATCAACTCATCCATTGGAGGTTTGTCAGCAAAAGACTCCTTTACATAGCTTTCAAATGATATAAAAGCCCCAACTAGAGAAGCCTGGATGAGTCCGATTAGGTCGTCTAGCTCCCCGTCACCTGTGTTGGCTTTTTTCTCCGTCATCGTCTCGATGGCGTGTAAACCTTCTAAAGATTCTTCCCGCGTGAGTTTGCCTATTTCAAAACCTTTCACAAGCTTGCAGCAAGCGATAATAACGTCTTCTTCCATCTCTATGAAGACTTTAGTTGCTGTCTCGTCCATATTTTTGTAGTCGCTTTGCTTTGCGCACTCTAGCCAATTGCTCCAACGTTCTTCAGTGAACGGTACGCAGAAGTTCTTTGCGGTTTTCATGGTGTAGCCTGTGTAGTTTCTTCGGGGACCTACTTCGGGGTATAATTCGATAATATTTATAGGTTACAGACGTTTGCCGGTAGCTCTAAATAAAGCATTTAACCAATTACCTATCGATTAAGTGTGCAAAAAGCGCGGTGTGCCTAAAGTGCAATAGTACTAGCTTATAATCTTGTTATAAATACAGCCCAAAACCAACGGACGGAAAAACAGAGTCCACCATGCTAATGGTAGAAGCCCAAAGTGTGCATAAGATATACGAGTTGAATGGGATAAAAGTCCACGCGCTCAGAAATATCAACCTTATCATTGAAAAGGGTGATATGGTGGCGATTATGGGCCCCAGTGGTTGCGGAAAGACAACCCTACTTAACTGTCTGTCAGGACTCGATGATCCAACCTCAGGCGTCGTAAAAATTGAAGGGATTCCTCTCGCCCAGATGAACGATAATGAGCTATCAGAATACCGCGCAACAAGGATGGGATTTGTGTTCCAATCGTTTAATCTGCTCCCTGTACTGACGGCAGTTGAGAATGTTGAGCTGCCACTCTTGATTGCAGGCAAAAGAGAGAAAGAGGCACGTGTCCAAGCGTTGGAAATGCTCGCGAACGTTGAACTTAGCGAGTGGGCAAACCATAAGCCATCTGAACTGAGCGGCGGTCAACAACAGCAAGTAGCGATCGCCCGGGCGCTCATCAATCGTCCAGCAATCATTTGGGCTGACGAACCAACGGGCAACTTAGATTCAACGGGCGCCGATCAGATCACTAAGCTCCTTAAACGACTCAATGATACTAATCGACAAACATTTGTCATTGTGACTCACGATCCGTCCGTCGCAAAGACTGCCGACCGGCTGATCAATATGAAAGACGGTGCTATTCTCTCGGAATCCGCTGCGGCTTCGATTTAGCTGTCCGAGAGATAGATTGAGGAATGTAGATGTATCCAGGACTTCAGCTCGGCATGGTCGTTGCACTCCTGCTACTTGTGGCGCTGCTGGCATTAAAGAACAAGACAATGTTCAAAGTCGGCGTGAGAAACCTTACGCGACGTCCGAAAAGTGCGGCCATTGTTTTCGCCGCACTTCTGATAAGCACCGCAATCATCTCGGGGTCGTTGGTCGCAAGCGATAGCCTCAATTATGCAGTAGTGAGGGCCACTTACGATGCTCTCGGCAACGTTGACGAAATTGTCACAATGAACGGTCAACCCTTTAACGTTTCCGTTTACGAAAAGCTTGCGGCGGACCCCTATGTTGCTAATAACACCAAGGGCCTATCTGCAAGCCTGTACGGGCAGGTGCCATCAGTAGATGATGTGACCAGTGGCATCACCTCGACACAAGTAACTCTGGTCGGTTTGAACTTCAGCGCTGATGCCCAATTCGGAGAGTTCTCACTACTCAACAACACACGAACTAATGCGAGCGACTTAAGTGGCGGAGAAGCTCTGATCAACAATAAGCTCGCTCAGGACCTAAATGCACACGAAGGCGACAAACTGACAATCTACTACGGCGGAAATGAATCCTCCTTCAAGGCTTACGCGTTCACTGTGAAGTACATTGCAAAAGATGAAGGAAAAGCCCTGTACGGATTAAACAAGAATATCTTTGTGACGCTCGAAGCTGCCCAGGTCGTCTTTCAAAACGAAGGCCAAATCAACGAAATAAGAATTTCAAACTTGGGCACAGCTGAATCAGGGGTAGCAAAATCGAACGACGTTTCAGAGTTTGTGGCTCACGCTTTGTCAGATTCGCCAGAGCGATTTGACGTTAAGGCCGTCAAGCAGGATACGTTGGCCACTTCTCAACAAGAAGGGGCCCTCTTCTCTAACTTGTTACTAGTGCTTGCGGTCCTCTCAGTAGCTGCAAGCAGCACCCTCATCGTGAACATCTTTGTCACCCTTGGCGAAGAACGTAAAAGCGAGCTGGGATTGGCCCGCGCAATAGGCTTGAAGCGAAGGCATCTCGTGCTGCTGTTTTTCTTTGAGGGGACGATTGCCGCGTTGTTAGCCGCGGCGATAGGCTCTGTTCTAGGCGTGGGTATTGGAGCTTGTATACTCAGTGTGCTCAACATGGCATTTAATGGAGAGACTCTCGTGGGAACGTCCCTCGTGCTGCACTACGATTTCTTAGATCTAGTTGCTGCCTTTTTCGTGGGCGTGCTCATAGCTATGTTAACTATAACGCTGTCGGCTTCAAAAATCAGCCGGCTGAGCATCGCAGGAGCGATTCACAATACCGAGCAATCCACAAACAAGTCGCAGAGGCCGATCGGCACAATTCTAGTCGGGATCGCGATGCTGGCGTGTAGCCTGGCGGCGTATGCGACGTCGAAGGATATCATTGTCGTCCGCGTTGTAGCCCCGATTTTGGCTATTGCTGGCCTCGCTTTGATCGTTCAGCAAGCAGCCACACGTCGATTGGCACAGACGATATCGGGAGCACTTCTCATAACCTATGCGGCCTATAATGCCGTGGCTAACCCTGCTAATTTTGGCGATGTTACGTCTACACTTGTTTTTGCTGCTCTAGGAGCCCTGTTGTTGATTGGGACGCTTCTAGTCGTGCTGGTAAACGCTAGCATCTGGCTGCACGGAGTCGCCAAGTTGTTAGGAAGATTTGCAGGCGTTCAATCTTCGCTAAGGTTAGCCATCGCCTACAGTCTGCAAAAAAGATCCCAGTTCAGGATGACGGTCATCATAGTGTCAGTTGTCATCTTCCTTGTCGTTCTCACTTCGGTGACGGCAGCTGTATATCAGCCAGATATCGAAAAGCAGACAGGCGGATATGACATTCGGGTGACGACAACAACGCCTTTGGCAAACTTGACGATGTTGCAAGTACAGTCACTCATGCCAGGCCTGTCAGGCACGGCGCCGGTTGCATTGTTGAACGAATCAGAAATTAGCTACTACGACGGACTTTTCACAACGAACGTGACAGGGATGACGATCAATGATCAGCAACCGAACTACCAAGTATCTGGGAAAGGCGCGATCTACGGAGTTGATGCGAATTTCTCCAAGCACTCGCAGTACAGCTTCCAAGACACTTTGACGGGCTTCAATTCGTCTCAGGACGTTTGGAACGCTCTGAACAATCCACGTTATGTTGTGGTCGATTCGAACTACTTTTACGGCGCCAATGCCACCCAAGTGAAGGCGGGCGACGTCGTTTCAGTGGCGACAACAAACGGAACAGCGCGAAAGATCGTCGCGGGCGTTCTGGATGAAATCTATCTCCACGGGATATTTATGAGCAAGCAAGAAATGCTGCAGTATTTTCCCGCGATTGCGGGCGACACTTTGTTTCTCATCAAGTCGGAGAACGGCATGAAACCTATTGACCTGAGCTATGACCTCAAAAAGGGCTACAAAATAGCGGGCATTAACGCATTTCTGATACGTGATGAGCTACTGCAGATGATGAGACAGACCCAGTTTCTGTTTCAGCTCACAGCGACCGGCCTCGGCCTCGGACTAATCATTGGAATGGCGTCGGTCGGCGTAATCACATCGCGATCAGCAATTGAACGGCGCCAAGAAATCGGCATAATGCGAGCCATCGGTTTTACCCGAGGACGCGTGGAAAAGTCGCTAATACTTGAAGTGATCTTAGCAATCACCCTAGCCGTGCTCGTCGGGCTGTCGACAGGGCTCGCTGTCTCTGGCGCTATCTATCTCAGCTTGAAT
>Ga0315295_10002339_pt1 | contig 16093 bp, 16 predicted proteins | sample YL17G14_0_MG_FD_204453 | JGI IMG/M metagenome (GOLD analysis project Ga0315295, IMG submission 204453) | Sediment microbial communities from Yellowstone Lake, YNP, Wyoming, USA - YL17G14_0 | ecosystem: Environmental > Aquatic > Freshwater > Lake > Sediment | place: USA: Wyoming | collected... | reverse complement strand
AGAAGGCGAGCCGGGTGGTGAGCAGCTGGGAGATGATGATCCACGACTCGGACTTCTCGTAGGCCATCACGATGAGCTCCAGCTGCTCGAGCGTGATGGTGAGGATGAGGAAGAACCAGAGCCAGCTCGCCAGGGCCGAGACGCAGGTGGCCACCACCGGGCGCCCATCGATCCGCGCGAAGACCTGGTAGAGCAGGATGAGGAGCGCGATGCCCGAGACCGCCGCGGAGAGCAGGAAGATGACCGGCATGAGCGGCGTCGACCACCAGGGGTTGGCCTTGATGGCGCCGAAGATGAAGCCGACGTAGCCGTGGAGCATGCAGGCGGCGGGGAGGCCGATGCCGGCCAGGATCTTGATGGCCTTGTGGTCGACCTCCAGCGCCTCGGGGGAGAGGTCGTAGGTCCGGAGCGCCAGCGTCGAGTAGAAGAACCGGGCGAACCCGCGGCTGCGCCTGGCGCGTTCGATGATCTCGGGGCGCCAGACGAACCAGATCTCGAGCACCAGGACGAGCAGGTAGAAGGAGTAGAGGATCCCGAACCCCGCCATGGCCGAGGTGGGGTTGGGCGTGATGATGACGAAGGGGCCGCGCTGCGGCTGCCCCAGGTGGAGCTGGAGCGGGAGCGAGGCCACCAGCAGGAAGGCGAACGACGTCGCCATGGCGAGCCGCGCCACCGGCTTGAATTCCTGCCGGTCGAAGAGGTGGTAGAGCGAGGTCACGATGAAGGAGCCTGCCACGAACCCGGTGATGTACGGGTACATGACGATCATCAGGCTCCAGGTGACGTGGATGTCGTTGGGGAAGGCGAAGCCGGTGATCTCGGGCATCACCTCACCTCCTTGTCCAGATGCGTGTAGTAGCACTGCGGCTCGGTGAGCAGGTGCCCCTGGAGGATCTGCACCCGTTCGTGCTCGATGGCCACCCGCACCGGGTCCCCTTCCTTCTTCAGATCTCCGAACTGGCGCGCCTGGGTCGGGCAGACGGTGACGCAGGCGGGCTTCAGCCCCTTGGTGATGCGGTGGTAGCACCAGGTGCACTTCGAGGCCGTGTGCGTGGCCGGGTGGATGAAGCGGCTTCCGTACGGACAGGCCTGCACGCAGTAGCCGCAGCCGATGCAGCTCTCCGTGTCCACCAGCACCACACCGTCCTTGGTGCGATAGGAGGCGCCCACCGGGCAAACCTGCGTGCAGGGCGTGGCCCGGCAGTGGTTGCAGATCTTGGGGACGAAGAAGGACTTGGTGGCCACGAAGCCCACCTGCACCGGCGCGAACCCGTCCATGCCCCCGTTGGGCGAGTCGACGTGGCTGTCCTCCATGCCCACCACGTAGCGCTCGATCCAGGTGCGGAAGAAGCCCTCGGGCACGTCGTTCTCGGCCTTGCACGCCCGCACGCAGGAGCCGCAGCCGATGCACTTCGTGGTGTCGACGAGGTAGGCCCAGAGGTGCTCGTTCCAGTCGTAGCCTTCGCCCGCCGGCTTCGGGGCCTCGGAGGAGCCGAGCGCCGAGGCGCCCGCCACCATCACCACCGCTCCACCGGTCAGGCGCAGGGTGAAGGAGATGAAGTCGCGCCGGCTCGCATCGCACCCGTCGTGGCAGTCGGACATGGGTCTCTCCTTCAGGGCTTGGGCGAGTGCGGGTCGTGGCACTGCAGGCAGACCTTGCCCTCGACGGGCGCGTTGACGTGCTGGTCCAGGTCGACCTGTGGGAACCTGGCCGGACGCCCCGCCAGCTTGCGGTGGCATCGCGCACAAAGGGTGAATGAGCGGTCGATGGGGGGAGCCACCACCGATCCGTCTGCCTTGACGTGCGCGCCCAGCGGCGCGTGGCAGACCTCGCAGTTGACCGTCTTGTGGGCGCCGGCGGCGCGCTTGGCGGCCTCGTCGGCGTGGCACTCGGCGCAGGCGGCCGCGCCGGCAAAGAGCGGCGTCCGGGCGTTCATCTGCTCGGCCACGTTGGCGAACCGGTAGGGCCCGTACATGCCGTAGGTCTTGGGTACCAGGAATCCCCGGGCCAGCAGGACCACGGCGAGCATCACCACCACCACCAGGACGATGCGAAAGACGTGCCGTGCGGGCTCCATCAACGGACCTCCGGCCCGGCCGGGCCGGGCGAGTCGAGGCGTTCAGGGGCGAAGAGGATGGCGAGCCAGTCGTGGCTCGCGCGCGTCCGGGGCGTCTCGAACGACAGCTCCTCCCGCCGGAAGAGCAGGGCGCGCATCGAGGTCCGCGGCCGGACAGGCCCCGGTGGAGCCTCGGGGAGCGGCTCGGAGGCGAGGAGCCTGCGAAGGATCGAGGGGCGACGGGACGATGGGTCCGGATCGGGCGGAGGCTCCGGCAAGGTCTCCGGGGTCAGGCCAGCCCGGACCAGCCGGATGAGATTCTCGACGCCTGTCCCCATCGTTCCGCCTCCAGTTCGCGGCAGGGAACCACACCGGCTCGGTCCAGATCATCTCGCCGCGCGTCAATTCGTACATGTGGCTGATCTGGATCAACCGCGACGCGTCCGAGGCGGCTGCTAGAGTCTCGGGCCTCTCCATGGTGCTCTCCGCCCTTCTCGCCCTCGCCCTCGCCGGCCCCGCTCCCTGCGTCGAGATCCTCTCCCTCTCCGACCTCCACGGCCGCGTCTCCAGGTTGCCGCGCATCGCCGTGGAGATCGCGCCGGTGCGCGCGCGGGGGCCGTCGCTGCTCCTCGACTCGGGCGACTCGGCCCAGGGCACGGTCGAGGCCACGCTCTCCGGTGGCGACGCGGCCGTCGCTGGCCTGGCCGCACTGGGGGTGAACGCAGCGGCGCTGGGGAACCACGACCTCGACTACGGGCAGGCCGCGGTCCGCAGGCGCATCGCCGCGGCGCCCTACCCCACCCTGGCCGCCAACCTGCGCGACGCGCGAACCGGCCGGATCCCGGACTGGAAGAACCTCGAGCCGAGCCGGATCTTCCGGCTTCCGGGCGGACCTGTGGTGGGCGTCTTCGGCCTCTCCACGCCGTCCACGCCGAGGCAGACGATGCCGGCCAACGTGGAGGGGCTGCGGTTCGGGAAGCTCGCCCGGGAGGCGGAGCGGCAGGCCCGCGATCTCCGCGCGCGCGGCGCGGCGCTCGTGGTCGGCCTGGTCCACGCCGGCGGAAGCTGCCGGGAGCTGGGGACGCCCGACGACCTCTCCTCCTGCGACCCGCGAAGCGAGCTCTTCTCACTGGCACGGGCCCTGGCGCCCGGGCTCGTCGACGCGCTGGTGGGCGGCCACACCCACGGTTACCTCGGACACCGGGTGAATGGCGTGGCGCTCCTGCAGGCGGGTGCCCAGGGCGAGGCGGTCGGGTGGCTCACCCTCTGCGCGGGCGAGCCGGCGCGGTTCCACCTGCCCATCCGGCCCGGCGACGACAAGGGCGGAGGCGCGGCGCCCGTCGATCCGGCGGTGAGCGCGGCGGTGGCGCCCTTCCTCGCCAGGGCCGACGCCGAGCGGCAGCGTCTCGTCGGCGTCCGGCTCGACCGCTCGCTCTCCCGCGGACGCGACCGCGTCTCGCCGCTGGGCGCGACCGCCGCGCAGGCGGCCCGGTCGGCGATGGGGGCGGAGATCGGCCTGGTGAATGCCGGCTCCCTGCGGGCCTCGCTCCCGGCCGGCGACCTGCGATACGGGCAGATCCACGAGGCCATGCCCTTCGACGATGGCCTCGCCGTGGTCCGGATGTCGGGGGCCGATCTGATGGCCGTGCTCCAGGCGCTCTCGTCGTGGCGCAGCGAGGTCCCGCAGGTGGCCGGCATCGTCTTCGACGGCTCCTCCGCCCGCACCTGCGCCGGCGCCCTCGTCGACCCGGCCCGGAACTACACCGTGGCCATGAACGAGTTCCTGGCCACCGGCGGCGATGGCGTGAAGGGGGTCCTGTCCCGGCTCCCGGCGGGATCGATCACCCTGAGGCCCGACCTGAGGCTGCGCGACGCGGCGCTCGCCTGGCTCAGGACCGCACCCCCGTCGCAGCGCGGGCTGCCTTGCCCCTGAGTCGTCCGGCCGGGGGAAGCTCCTTGCCTTTCAGGCGGACGTGCAATAGATACGCGGGCGTTCGCGCGATTAGCTCAGCTGGATAGAGCATCAGCCTCCGGAGCTGAGGGCCACAGGTTCGAATCCTGTATCGCGCGCCAGTCTGCGACCTGCCGACGAAGGCCCCAACCTCCCATGGTTCGGGGCCTTCTTCGTTTCACTGAGCGTCGTCACGGGCTCGATGACTGTGGCCCGAAGCGTGCCCTGGCCTATCCATCGTGCCCGTCCCGCTCGACTGTCCCGGCTTGCTCCTTCCAGTGCCCCACCTCCATCCCGGCGACACCCCTGAAGCGTGTGACGGGCTCCGGGCGCGACGAGACATGAGGCGCGCGGACCGTCGGTTTGATTCTCCTGCCCGCATGAGCTTTCCTGTTCCGCATGCGTGCACTCCATCCCGTCCTCGCGCTCTCCTGGGGCCTCGCCATGGGGCTCCCCTCCGCCGCGCTCGGCTCGGACGGGCTGCCCGACCTCCGCTGCGAGGCGCAGGGCGGCGACCCGTGGACGGAGTACCGGAGCAAGCACTTCCTCGTCGCCACCGACGCCCCTCCGGGCCGCGCCGCGACGCTGGTGAAGGACCTGGAGGAGCTCTTCGCGCTGGAGCAGCAGGCGCTGCTCGGCGGGCCGGCCGACATCCCGGGGCGGCTCCGGGTGATCGCCCCGTCGAGCGAGCGGCTCTTCCGGACCCTCACCGGCTCCGACACGGTCGCGGGCTACTTCAAGCCCGGCCTGCTCGGGGAGCCGCTCATCGTGCTCTCGATCTCGCGCCAGCGGGCGAGCCCGGAGGTGGTGGCCCACGAGCTGGCGCACTACCTCTCCTGGCACCTCTTTCCTCGTCAGCCGAGGTGGTTCGCAGAGGGGCTGGCCACCTTCGCCCAGACGGTGGCGAGCAGCCAGGGCGAGGCGGTCGCGCCCACCGGCTCCCACATCAAGCGCGGCGAGGCGGGGCACGGCCACGCCGCTGGCAGGGCGCCCGGCGCCCTCCTTGCGGAGGTGGACTGGGTGAAGCCGGTCGGCGGCAAGGAGTTGCTGGAGTGGCGCTCCGAGGACGAGGACAGCCCGAGCCGCTACCACGTGTGGAGCTGGCTCCTCTATCACTGGCTCTGGAATCAGCGCTCCAGGCCATTCAGCGCCTTCCAGGAGCGGCTCGCCGCCGCCGAGGACCCGGCCACCGCCTGGCGGGCCACCTTCCCCGAGTTCGATCCCGAGAACCCGCAGGCGATGGCCACCTTGACGGCCACGCTCGACGACTACCGGAAGAACGGACGGTACCTGTACGTCCGCGTCGAGGCCACCTCCGAGCCCGGCTTCACCAGCGCGCCGCTGTCCTCGGCCGAGGTGCACCTGCGGCTTCTCGAGGCCAGGCGCCACATGGACGGGAAGCTGGCTCGCCCGGAGCTGGCCGAGGCGCTGCGCGAGGATCCGGCGCACCCCTGGGCCATCGCCCTGCTCGCGAAACTCGATGGGACCCCGACGCTCGAGCCCCTGCGCGCCTCGGTGCGCGCCCGACCGGGCGACTGGCGCGGCTGGCTCCTCCTCGGCCGGGCGCTGGCGGGTGACGACGCCAGGGCCGAACGAGAGGCGGCCTTTCGGAAGGCGGCGGCGCTCGCCCCGGAGAGCGCGGCGGCGCAGGGCGCCATGTCCGGCGAACTGCTGGCGAGGGGGCTGGCCAAGGAGGCGCTGCCCTTTGCCAACCGGGCGGTCGACCTGGCCCCGGGCAGCCCTCACGCCATCGGCATCCTGGCCCTCGTCGCCGCGGAACTGGGCAAGTGCGCCGAGGCCGTGCAGCTCCAGCGGCGGGCCGCGGCGCTCGCGACCGGCGAGGAGAAGGGCCGGTGGTTCACCGAGGTCGAGGCCCGGTGCGCCAGGGCGAGCCCAGGGGCGAGGTGAGCTGCCCCTGCCTGGAGGTCCCACATCCGACGCCGATGTCGCACCCGCTGCGCGTGACACGGAGCCGCCGTTCGGTGACGATGGTCTCCTTCGGAGGAGGAAACCCATGCGCCACACTGCCAGCCTCGTCGCCCTCACCCTCGTCGCCGCCTGCGGTGGATCGTCCGGCAGCAAGACCTTCACCTACGATGCGTCCCAGCCTGCGACGCAGGCCGAGCTCCAGTCCGTGGGCGCGGGACAGACCGCGGTCGCGGACGGCACCGCCTTCCACCTCAGCCCCTCCCCCTCGACGGGCCCCTCGCTCCCGGCCCTCGCCGACGCGATGGCGGCGCCCCTCTTCGACCAGTCGGCGCTCCCCGCTCCCACGCCCTTCGCCCGGGCGATGTCCGAGGTCGCCTCGACCGCGGTGTTCGCAGCGCTCCCCTCCTCCGCCTCGCCTGCGGTGGCCACCGCCACCTGGCCGGCCGAGTGCATCACCACCACGGCCAGCTCCGTCACCTACGCCGGCTGCTCCCAGACGGCGAGCGGACTCACGCTGACCCTCGACGGCAGGGTGTCCCGTGGGACGGGCTCGGTGGACTGGTCGCTGCGCCTGACCATGAAGGGCAACGTGTCGAGCGGCGCCGGCACCCTGGCGCTCGACGCGGGATCCGACCTCGACGGAACGATGGCCTTCGAGCCGGGCACGGCGAAGGGCCACTCCTCGAGCGCGGTCCGGGCCACCGTCTCCGGCGCCGGGATCCCCAGCGTCACCGCCACCGCGAAGACGGCCGCCACCGTCGATCTCGCCTACCAGGCCTCCCCGTTCTGCGTGACCGGCGGAACGGTGGAGCTGACCCGGGCCTGGACGGCGCGGCCCATCGGCATGCCCTCCACCCCGCCCTACGACGATCGAGGCTACCTGTTCACCTGGTCCGGCTGCGGCCAGGTCACGGTGGCGCACTCCCGGTGAACACGGACGGCGGCTAGGAGCTCAGCCGGTCCAGGAAGGAGTCGAGCGCCGCGTTCACCGCCTCGGGGTTCTCGAGGGTGCTGGAGTGGCCCGCGCGCGGGATGCGAACCAGGCGCGAGCCCGGGATGGCGGCGCAGATGCGCTCGGCCCTGGGAGGCGGCGTCGCCACGTCCTCCTCGCCGACCAGGACGAGCGTCGGCACGCGGATCTTCGCGAGCTCCTCGTGGATGCCATCGCGCTCGACGACTCCGGTGATCGCGCGGTGGACCGATCGCCGGAGGGCCCCGAGGCGCCCCTGCCATTCCTGGCGGAGCCCGGCCCGGCTGGGGTCGGTGAGGAAGGTCCGGCCGAACAGGATGGGCATGACCTGGGGTGCCACCAGCCGGGCGCCGAGCAGGCGCAGCGCCATGTTCAGCCGCCGGTACCGGGGGACGTTCTCCGGGGTCTCGGGGTCGGCGCTGGTCTCGAGGAGGATGCAGGAGCGAAGCAGCTCCGGCCGGCGGGCCGCGAGCCTCATGGCCACGAAGCCCCCCATCGACAGGCCGGCGAAGTGGCACGGGGCCGCTCCCAGCGCCTCCACCAGCTCGGCAGCGTCCCGCGCCAGGTCGTCCATGCCGTAGCCCCCGGCGGTGACCTCCGAACGCCCCTGCCCCCGGTGGTCGTAGGTGATCACCCGGTACCGCCCGGCGAGGTGGCGCACCTGCTCGCGAAACATCTCCCCGCTGAAGAGCAGCCCGTGGGAGAGGACGACGGTCTCCGGGCCGGAGCCGGTCGACTCGTGGTGGAGCTCGACGCCATGGACGCGGATGCGGGGCATCTCGATGCCAGCCAACCACCCCCGAACCGCGACCACAAGCCCCGGAAGCCCCGCCCGGACGCCTCCGGGGCCCGGTAGGATGGCTCCATGGCGAACCTGGAACGGAGGTACCGGCTGGGAAGGCGCTTCGACGACGCGCTCGGCCACGCGCTGCGCCTCCACCGGAAGCAGGCGCGGAAGGGGAAGAACGTCCCCTACGCCGCCCACCTCCTCGGAACCGCCGGCACGGTCCTCGACTTCGGCGGCGACGAGGCGCAGGCCATCGCCGCGCTCCTGCACGACGCTGCCGAGGATCACGGCGGCCGGAAGCGGCTGGAGAAGATCCGCAAGCGCTTCGGGGGCGCCGTCGCGGTCATGGTCGAGGACTGCACCGACACCTTCGAGCGGAGGAAGCCGGACTGGAAGCCGCGCAAGCAGGCCTACATCGCATCGCTTCCGGCCAAGGACGCCCGCTCCCTGCTCGTGTCGGCGGCCGACAAGCTCGACAACGCGCGGGCCATCGTCTCGGACCTGCGCAAGGACGGGCCGGCCACGCTCGACCGGTTCCACGGGAAGCGGGACACCGTCTGGTACTTCCAGGAACTCGTGAAGTCCTTCAAGAAGCTGAAGGTCGGCGCCATCGCCGAGGAGCTCGAGGCCGCGGTGAAGGAGATGACCGCGCTCGCGGCGCGCCCTGCCGGGAAGGCACCGAGACGCTGAGACGCGGCTCGCCGCGTCGAACGCTGCGAGGGCCACCCCGGTCCCTGCTTGCGTCCCGTCGCGAGCTTGGTCGTCACCTCCCTGCGCACGATGGCGGGCAGCGTGCTCTCGCGGCGTTCGAGGAAGGCACGCACGGCGGCCGGATCGCGTGGGACGAGCGAGCGCAGCGCCCAGGACAGGGCCTTGGCCAGCAATGGGGCGGCCCGGACCATGAGGCGATGGGCGTCGCGCCGGCTACTTGCCGAGCTGGGCGAGCACCGTGTCGAAGATGGCGAGCTCGAGCCGCTCGGCCGCCGCACCCTCCAGCCTGGTGAAGGCGAAGGAGACCCGCACGTTGCCAGCCTGCGTCTTCACGCCGACGACCTTCACCGGCGTCGCGAACGGATCTGTCCCCGGGAGCCGGAGGGTGGCGGTGAGCTCCTCGTCCGGCGCGGGGGGGCGAGCCATCGCCGCCGAGAATCCACCCAGCGAGATCTCGAAGGTGGCGAGCGGTTCCTTGCGCACCCGGCTCTCCAGCTCCACCTGGATGGCTCGTGCCACCCGCAGCGCCTGGCGCGGCGACTGGTCCGGCTGCACGGTGAGGCGCTGCGCCGCCACCAGCGCCCGCGCCAGCTCCTCGCGACCGGCCCTGTACTCCTGCTCCTCCGAGCCCTGGAGCGCGCCGCGCTTGGCCCTCTCGTGGAGCGCCCGGAACGTCTTCATCCAATGCGCGAGATCCATGGTCACCTCGGTCGAACACCCGCCCCGCAGGATACCCCGGCGCGCGCCTCGACGGGTGCTCGGAAGAAGCGCTACTTCCCCGGCCTCCCCTGCATCACCGACCGCTTTTCGCCGAAGCCGCTGCGCACGGCGAGGTAGTCCCGGTCCTCGAGGAGCAGGCCTCGCGAGATGGTCCGGATCTCCTCCTCCTCGTCGCCGGTGATGGATCCGTCCGCGGCGGCCACCGCGAAGAGGCAGTGGAGGAGCGCGAGCTTCTGCTCGGGGGTCGCCGCGTCGCGGAACTCCCGGGTGGCCAGGAAGTTGTGGGTGGGCCCGAGCAGCTTCTGCGTGGCGCGCGCCACCTCGATGACCATGGCCGCCTGCGACGCCGAGAGCCCCCCGTGCGTCGCCACCAGCCGCTCCATCTCGGCGATCTCGGCCGGCTCCGTGACCATGTCGACGTGGGCCACGCGGGCGAGCAGGAAGGCGAAGAGCGCCAGGTGGCGCGCCTCGGCGGGATCCATCGAGTCGAGTTGCTGGGAGATCCGGTGCACGACGTCGGCCTCCGGATCCCGATCGCGAGGCGGCTTCAGCCCGAGCCAATCCAGGAAGGACATGCGATGGGCCTAACGGGCGGCCGCGCCGGTCGCCGGATAGAAGTTCGACATGGCCGACAAGCTCGTCCTCAGCGACGCCGAGTGGCGCGCCCGCCTCTCCCCCGAGGCCTATGACGTCCTTCGCCGCCACGGGACGGAGCGCCCGTTCTCCGGATGCTTCCTCGGGACCCACGCCCCCGGGACCTACGTCTGCGCCGGCTGTGGGAACCCCCTCTTCCCGTCGGGCCGGAAGTTCGAGTCGGGCACCGGATGGCCCTCCTTCACCGAACCGGTGGGGCCGGACGCGGTCGCCACCGTGGTCGATCGCTCCCACGGCATGGCGCGGACCGAGGTCCGCTGCGCACGCTGCGACGGGCACCTCGGCCACGTCTTTCCGGACGGCCCTCCGCCCACGGGGCTGCGGTACTGCATGAACTCGGTGTCCCTGCGCCACGTCGCGGAATAGCCCTTCTGGAGGAACCTCGAGCCGCACGGAACTTCGCCTTGCGCAGCCAGGGGTGAGCGCTATGGGGGCGGTTTGACCTCGTACGTGATGACAGGACTCGCGCGCCTCGATCGTCCGCACCGGGATCTGGAGCGCTGCATTCGCGGCCTCGCCGAGGCCGTGCGGGCGAGGGACCTGTCGGACGCCCGTCGCCAGACCTGCCTGCTCGTCGAGAAGCTCGCCGAGCATTTCGCCGACGAGGAGGAGATCATGCGGGCCACGGGCTGGCCGCTGCTCGATCGCCACGCCGAGTGTCACGAGCTTCTCCTGTTCCAGGCGCGTCGCTTCCAGCGGAACCTCGCCGGGAGTTCCCTGACCCCGGACCTCGCGTCCTGGGCGCTGGTCCGCCTGCCGGAGCTCATCCGTTTCCACTGCATCGCGACCGACTTTGGATTTGCCAAGCACGCCCTCCGCGTGACCCACGACCCCCGCCCACGCCTCGCCCGGCACCGAGACCCGCGCGCGCCGCGAGGATGAGCGGCTACCGGGAATGGCATACCTCGAGGGGTGTCCCTCGCTCGAACCGTCGAGAATGGCCCCCGCGCCCTTCCGACTTTGAATAGTCTGCTGGCCGGAGGGAGTCGCCCCTGGCACGGCGCATCGGCACGTCCTGGAAGCAGCAACCCGTCGAGGGTCCCTTCGACGCGGTGGTGGTGGGCTCCGGCATCGGCGGCCTCGGGGTGGCGGCCATGCTGGCGCGGCGCCGCGGGCTCCGGGTGCTGGTGCTCGAGCGCCACGACACGGCCGGCGGATTCACCCACACCTTCGAGCGGGACGGCTTCGAGTGGGACGTCGGCGTCCACTACGTGGGCAAGGTCGCGGGAGGGCGGGGAGCCCTTCACGCCCTCTTCGACTATGTCACCATGGGTCAACTCGGCTGGGAGCCGCTGCCAGAGGTGTACGACCGGATCGTGATCGGAGACCGGTCCTTCGACCTCGCCGCCGGCGAGGAGCGCTTCGTCGACGGGCTGGCGTCGAGCTTCCCGGCCGAGCGGGATGGGATCCGGCGCTACCTCGCCCAGGTGAAGGCCTGTGCGCGAGCCGCCGGCCCGTACTTCGCGACCAGGGCCATGCCTCCCCGGGTGGCTTCCCTGCTCGGAGGCGTCATGCGCCACGGGTTCCTCCGCCACGCCCGGAGGACCACCGGAGAGGTCATCGCCTCCCACGTGAACGACCCGTTGCTCCGGGCGGTCCTGGCCGGACAGTACGGGGACTACGGTCTGCCGCCCTCCCTCTCCAGCTTCGGGAACCACGCCCTGGTGGCCGAGCACTACCTCGACGGCGCGGCCTACCCGATCGGCGGATCGAGCCGCATCGCCGGGACCATCCTGCCCGTCATCGAGTCCGCCGGGGGGCACGTGGCCATCGCCGCGGACGTCGACCGCGTGGTCGTCGAGGACGGCGCCGCGGCCGGCGTCCGGCTCGCCGACGGGAGCGTGGTGCGCGCCCCGATCGTCGTCAGCGACATCGGCTGGGCCGGCACGATGAAGCGCCTCGTCCCGCCGGAGTGGCGTCCCCGGTTCCCCTCCCTCGAAGGCATCCCGGCCTCCCCCGCCCACCTGTCCCTGTACGTCGGGCTGCGCGGAACGGCGGCCGAGCTGGGGCTCACGGGGACCAACCTCTGGATCTACGAGGGCCCGGACCTCGACCGGAGCTATGGACGGTTCGAGCGGGACCCCGGCGCGCCCTTTCCCCTCGTCTACCTCTCGTTCGCCTCGGCGAAGGACCCCACCTTCCTCGACCGCTTCCCCGGGAAGGCCACGCTGGAGGCGGCCACGATGGGGTGCTGGGCCCCCTTCGCCCGCTGGGAGGACTCGCGCTGGCGACACCGTGGCCCGGAGTACGAGGCGCTCAAGGAGCGGCTGCGGGAGCGCCTGCTGGCGATCGTCGAGTCCCATCTCCCCCAGGTGAGGGGACGCATCGAGGTGGCGGAGCTCTCCACGCCGCTCTCCACCCGTCACTTCGCCGGCCATCCCAGCGGAGAGATCTACGGCCTCGCGGCCACCCCGGCTCGCTTCTCGGCCCACATCCCGGTCCGCACGCCCCTGCCGGGCCTCTTCCTCACCGGCGCCGACGCCGCCATGAGCGGCGTGACCGGCGCGCTGGCCGGCGCCGCCCTCTGCGCGTCGGCGATATTGAAGGAAAACACCATCTCGGCCATCCTGAAGGAGACGCGCGCCAGGCGCGCCGCGACTGGAGGTTCCTCGTGAGCCGGATCGCCGGACCTGTGCTCGACTTCCCCGGGCTCGATGCCCCGCACGCCGACATGCTGCAGCGCGCGTCCGACCTGGCCGCGGCCGCGGGTGCGCGGCACGATCGCAAGGTCGCCTCGATCCTCGACGGCCTCCTCGAGGCCACCGCGCTCCACTTCGCCTTCGAGGAGGAGTTGATGGAGCGCACCGGATACCCCGAGCGCGGGGCCCACCGGGCGGCCCACGACCTCTTCCTCCAGGACCTCCACCTGTCCGCCCAGGAGATCGCCACGTCGGGCGTCTCCCCCCGGGTCCTGGAGTGGGCCACGGTGCGGCTGCAGCAGTGGCTTCGCTTCCACATGGAGGCGAACGACCGGCCGCTGGCGCGGCACCTCCAGCGCTTCGAGCACGCCCCCGTGGCCCGCCCCACCCACCGGCGAACCAGGAGCTAGCGCCGCGCCGGCGAAGGCGGCCGGGCGAGCTTCTCGAAGAAGTCACCCGGGTTCCAGGTCGGACGCGATGGCGCGTCGGCCACCGCGAGCGCCACCAGGAACTGCAGGCGCGCGAACCGGGCGGTGTCCTCCCAGCGCCAGCCCGCCTCCCATTCGTTCAAGGGCTTCGGCCGGCGCGGGCCGGCGTCGGCCCCGTCGAGACCCTTCCGTCCGGCAGCCACGAACAGGGAAGGCACGCCGACCCGGACGAAGCTCCACTGGTCCGAGGTGGCGAAGGCACCGGCCCGCGGGACCGGATCGGGCGAGAGCACCACCCCGAGCTCGTCGGCGGCCGACCGCACCAGCGCGCCCAGCGTGGAGTGCTCGGCGCCTCGCGCCACGGCGTCCACGAACGGAAGGACGGTCGGCGCGCCGTCGATGTTCAGGTCCGCGACGATGCCGGCGGGGTCCACCACGGGGTGGCGCGCCAGGTAGGAGGAGCCGACGAGCCCCTTCTCCTTGCCGGTGACGGCCGCGAAGAGAACCGAGCGGGCCGGCCGTCGAGGCAGCGCGGCGAAGGAGCGAGCCACCTCCAGGAGGACCGCCACCCCCGCGGCGTTGTCCGGGGCGCCGACGCCCAGGTGGTCGAGGTGCGCCGTCACCACCAGCGTCTCCTTCGAGAGCACCGGATCGGATCCGTGGAGGAGCCCGAGGACGTTCACGGACCGTGCCTGGCGGAGCTCGGCCCGGCAGCCGATTCGTGCCTTGAGCGGCCAGTCCTGCGCGGCCAGGCGGTTGGCCTCGGCCTTTTCCAGGATTCCCCGGGCACCGCCGGCGACACCGGCCGACACCGCCACCTTCTCCAGGCCCCGCATCGAGATCACGGCGCGCCCAGGGAGCCCTTCGACGCCGTCCCCCAGCCTGGCCCCGTCCACCCACCCCATCCCGTCCAGCCGGGAGTTGCGGACGAAATCCTCCCACGGGAGCGACTCCTCGGCCTCGGGGGTGTAGACGAACAGCACGCCGGCCGCGCCGCGGGCGGCCAGGCGCCCCATCTTGCCGGCGCGGTCGGCATGGACCGCGCGGGGGGCGGGGGGAAAGAAGTTGAGACGATCGGACGACGGGGCTCCCCAGAGGACCACCGCGATCTTGCCGGAGAGATCGACTCCCTTCAGGTCGTCGTAGCCGTACTCGGGAGCCGATACGCCGTAGCCCACGAAGGCGAGAGGGCCGTCCAGCTCCACCTCGCTGTGCTCCCCGTCGGAGAAGGCGACGAAGTCCACGTCCCGCAGGAGCCGAAGCGGCGGCTGGGCCGGCCCGTGGAGGGTGAGGCTCGATCCCTCCGGATCGATGCGCCATGCGCGCATCGGGACTTCCTGCTCCCAGCGCCCCTCGCCGGCCGCCGGCTCCAGGCCGATGGCCTGCATCTGGGTGGCGACGTAGAGGGCGGCTACCTCGTGACCGCGCGTCCCGGTATTCCGTCCCTCGAGGAGGTCCGACGAGAGGAAGCGGGTGTTGGCGGAGAGCGAAGCTGGGCTCCCGGCGACGGAGAGGAGCAGGGCGAGGATTGCGGCCATCACCCCTCTTCCTATACACCAGCGTCCTGGAACCGCTCATGGCCGGGGACTTCCAGCACCGCGACGTGCCCAGGCTCGGCAAGCGCGTATTCCGGCTGGGGCTGGCCGTGTCCCACGGGCTCGACGACTCCGGCATCCGCGAGGCGCTCGACGGCCAGATGAACTACGTCTTCTGGAACCCTCTGGCACGCCGGCTGGTCGCGCCGCTCCGCCAGGCCCTGGCGCGCGACCGGGAGCGCTACGTGGTGGCGACCGGCCCCACCTTCGGCTGGTTCTCCGGCCCCATCCGGCGGCGCGTGGAGGGGGCGCTCCGCATGCTCGGCACCGACTACATCGACGTCCTCCAGCTCTACTGGGTCGGGGTCTCCTCGGCGCTCTCCGGGGCAAACCTGGAGGTCCTCTCGCGCCTTCGCGAGGAGGGGAAGGTCCGGGCCGTCGGCGTGTCGATCCACGACCGCAAGCGCGCCGGGAGCCTTGCCGAGGACTCGGCTCTCGATCTCCTCATGATCCGCTACAACGCCGCCCACCCCGGCGCGGAGAAGGACATCTTCCCCCGCCTGGCGCGACGCCGCCCGGCCGTGATCGCCTACACGGCCACGGCGTGGCGAAGGCTGCTTCGCGCCCCGCGCGGCTGGAGCGGGAGGGCGGCCACGGCCGCCGAGTGCTACCGGTTCTGCCTGTCGAGCCCGAGCGTCGACGTGGTGCTCTGCTCGCCGGCCAGCGTCGCCCAGCTGCGGGAGGACCTCGCCGCCGTGGATCGCGGGGCGCTCGACGCCGGCGAGATGGACTTCATGCGGCGGCTGGGCCGGGCGGTCCACGGCTGACGCGCCCGCGCCCGTGGGCCAGCTGCGCGCCCCGGGCCACGGCGCCGGCGCCGAAGAAGATCGCGGCGGCCGTCACCACGGGGCCTATCCAGGGAACCGCCTCGGCGGCCCGGAGGAGCAGGAGCGCCAGCAGCGTCCAGGGAAGCGATCCTCCGAGCCTGGCGTCGGAGACGGCGCGGCCCCGGCGCGCGCGCAGCCAGTTGCCGAGGCAGATCGCGGTCGAGGCATAGCCCGCCAGGAGAAGCACCGCCCAGATGGCCGCGACCCCGATCGCCAGCGGGATGCCGACGACGGTGATGGCGAGGAGAACCGCCAGGAGCGGCAGGCCGAGGACCACCGCGACGCCGATGCCCTGGACGAGACCCACCTGTCGCCACTCGAGCGCCGCCGCCGCCCGGGAAAGGCCCGGCGCGAAGAACATCCACGCCCAGGCGACGAGGAGGATCCCGATCTGCATCCCCGCCGCCCAGGCGATGCCGCGAAGCCGTTCCAGGAACCCGGGCACGCGCGGCGCCTCCAGCACGACCTTCCCGACGATCCGCGCCCCGTCGACGATGCGCGGGGGGTTCGGGCTGCGCACCACCAGGTCCCCGAAGAGCCTGGCCTTCGGCCCGATCACCACCTCGTCGGCCCGGATCGTCGTCCGGCCGCGGACGTCCCCGGCGATCTCCACGTACTGCCCGGCGGCGAGCAGGTCGCCGTCCACGTCCCCGAGGTCCATCACCCGGCGCCCCCCGAGGATGGCGTTGCCGCCGACCCGCGTGCCCCGCGTGAGCGTGATCTCCCCGCCGCCGACGAGCAGCCCGTCGCCGACGATGCCCTGCACGATCACCCGCCCGCCCAGCGCCCGGACGTCGTCGCCGACGATGCCGCCCACGCGGACGA